>Ga0187780_10003264_pt1 | contig 12256 bp, 9 predicted proteins | sample 1015_Q2_SP10_20__FD_132429 | JGI IMG/M metagenome (GOLD analysis project Ga0187780, IMG submission 132429) | Tropical peat soil microbial communities from peatlands in Department of Meta, Colombia - 1015_Q2_SP10_20_MG | ecosystem: Environmental > Terrestrial > Soil > Wetlands > Peat | place...
ACCCATAAACCGAAACTGGTAGCCAACGGCGAGTTAGGTGTCACCTTTATCGGGCACGCCAGCTTCTTCGTTCAGATGGGCGGGCAGAACGTGATGATTGATCCTAATTTCGCCCGTTGGTTGTTTGTTCTGAAGCGTTTGCGAAAGCCCGGGGTGCAAGTTCGGGATCTGCCTCCGATCGACCTCGTGCTCGTTACCCACGCCCATTTTGATCATCTGCATCGGCCGTCGCTGCGGGCCATCACCCAGCATGCGCGCGAGTGTGGGGCACCGGCTCCCATCATCGTGGTTCCCAATCACGTGCTCGACCTGGTTTCCGACCTAGGATTCGGCGACGTGGTGGAGCTGGACTGGTGGAACAACTATCGTCATCGTGGCTTGACCATCACGCATGTGCCTTCGCGGCATTGGGGCGCCCGCATCATCAAGGATTCCCATCGCGGCTACGGCGGTTATGTTCTGCGCCAGGGACGACACTCCATTTATCACGCGGGAGACACCGCCTATTTCTCGGGGTTCCGCGAGATTGGAAGAAGGTTGGCGCCTGAGTTGGCCCTGTTGCCCATCGGAGCCTATAACCCACCCTCTTTCCGCAACGTCCACGCCGACCCGGCCGACGCCACCCGGGCCTTTCTCGACCTCAACGCGCGTTGGATGGTGCCCATGCATTACGGCACATTTCGTCTCTCCCATGAGCCGATCGAGGAACCTCTCCAGCTGCTTGAACGGGAGGCGAAAGCCGCCGGGATCGTAGATCGTGTCCTGGTGATGGAAGAGGGCGTAACCCGATTTTTTTGAGTCACGGCTCGAAGCCGCCCCATCCGACGACCTTCAATACGCTAGCAGGATTCGCAGATCCCTGAGATTGTTGGCCGTAGCCCCGGTGGCGATCTCGTCCCCCAAGGCACGAAAGAAAGGGTAGGCATTGAAGGTGTCCAGGTGGGCTTGGGCAACGAGACCGCGGTCTTCGGCGCGAGCCAAAGTTGTGCCATCCACGAGCGCTCCCGCGGCGGGGCTATTTCCGTCGATGCCGTCGGTGCCGGCGCTCAGTACGGTGATGTTCCGGCCTGCGATTTTTTCGGCGCAGGCCAGCGCAAACTGCTGATTTCGGCCCCCCACCCCTGCCTCGCCGGTCACCTTCACCGTGACCTCCCCACCCGAGAGCAGGCATACCGGAAGCGAGGACTCGCGCAACTGGGTGAGCCGATCTAGCAGATACTTCGCAGCCTGCTCATAATCCCAATCGTCACAGGAATTATCCACCTCCGTCCTGAAGCCGGCGCGCTCGGCTTGCGCCTTGGTCGCCGCGAGCAACGTTTGGTTCGACAAGACTGTCCACCAGCGGCTGCGATGGAAGCACGGATCCTCCGCTTTCGGAGTCTCCTCGAGGGCATGGTGCTGAAACAATTCCCGTACCGATGTCGGAAATGGCTCGATCAGTTTGTATCGCTCGGCGATTCGGTAGCAGTCCTCGACGGAAGTCGAGTCGGGCATGGTCGGCCCGGAGGCCAGCGCATCGGGATGGCGGTCGGGCACGTCGGAAACAAGGAGGGAAACCTGTCGTGCGGGAAATGCCGCCTGCGCCAGTCTTCCCCCCTTAATCGCGGACAGATGCTTGCGAATGGCGTTGATTTCCCCAATGGGAGCGCCCGAGAGGACCAGACCACGATAGGTGGTGGTTAAGTCGTCCAAGGAGATTTCATCATCGATCGGCTTCTCAGCGATCGAAGAACCTCCTCCGCTCAGCAGAAAAATCACCAGCGCGCTCTCCTGGAGCGCGTCGACGGACTTAAGGATGGCTTCGGCGGCGTGGATCGACTCCGCATTGGGCGTGGGATGTCCTCCTTGAAAGTATCGGAATCCCCGAGTTTGTGAGGCGGGGGCTAGCGAACCGGCGATAATTCCTCGAAAGCGGCTGCCGGCACTGCTCTCGAGGGCGTCCACCATCTTTTGCGCGGCTTTGCCGATCGAAACAACCAAAACCCGGCTGTAGGCGGAAAGTTCGTAAAGGTCTTCGCACACGCGCAGCGTATTGTGCTCGCAGGTTACGTGCCGCCGAAAGGCATGGTCGATGTTGGCTTCGGCGAGGCCATGCTCGAACCAACGGCGTGCCATGGCTCGCATCTCCATCGCACGCTCCCCGGGAAGCAGCATGGCGGCATTATAAAAGCCGAAGACCTTCGGGGTCTGTCCGGAGCATCCTCGGGCCTCACGCGGGGAGTAAGGTCTTCCCCACCCACTCTTCGAGACTCTGGCGCAGTTCTCGCAATCGGCCGGCGAAGAAGTGGTCGGCGCCTTCGATGAGCACCAGTTCCTTGGGCTCGGGCAGGGAGCGGAGGAGCTCGTCGAGCTTGGCCGTCGGGCCAAACTGGTCGCGGGCGCCGCTCACCAACAGTTTGGGCTTGGCGCAGCTTTCGAGGAAGCGAAAGTCGTAGCGGTCGCCATCGGCGGGAACCACCGGAAGGCCCAGCCCAATCACGGCTTTGACGCGCGCGTCGGGGCAGGCCGCCCGAAGGCCAACCGCCGCGCCAAAGGAGAAGCCGGCGAAGAGGAGCGGTAGGTGAAACTCGCTGGCGAGCCAATCGAGAGCAACCTGCACGTCCTCCACCTCTCCCACTCCGTTCGCGTACTGCCCTTGGCTCAATCCTGTCCCGCGAAAATTAAAACGCAGCACCGGAAGGCCGAAGTGGTGGAGCGCCTTCATGGTGTGGAAGACGACCTTATTGTGCAGCGTTCCCCCATACCGGGGATGGGGATGGCAGACCAGGGCGGCATAGGAGGCGCGTTCCGTGCCCTGATTCAGCAAGCCTTCCAGGCGACCCGAGGGGCCGCTGAGAAACAGCGAGCGAATGGTGGAGTTCTCAACCACGTTGAGGATTCCACCCTATCAAAGTTCGTCGCCGTTGGGCAGGGCTCGAGCGGGTCGAGGGGACAAGCCAGATCCTCGCATGAGGTATTCTCTTTGCCATGGATCTTGTCGGCTTGACCCGCCAACTGGTCGACATTGAGTCGGTGACCGGAAATGAAAGGCAGGTGGTCGATTGCCTCTATGCCGAGCTCTCTCGTCTCGGTTATCAGGCCAGGAAGATGCCAGTCGAGGGAGAACGATCGAATGTGTTTGCCGTCTCTCCCCGGCAACCCCGCCCCGCCATCGTCTTTTCCACTCACATGGACACGGTTCCACCCTTTATTCCTTCTTCCGAGGATGCGGCCCGGGTGTACGGCCGGGGTTCCTGTGACGCCAAGGGGATCATCGCCGCCCAGATTGCGGCCGCCGAACGCCTCCGCGCGGAAGGCATGGATGTTGGCTTGCTTTTCTTAGTGGGCGAAGAACGGGACGGTCTGGGGGCCGAGGTGGCAAACCAGCAGGCGCCGGGGAGCCGGTTCCTGGTCAATGGCGAACCGACCGAGAATCGAATCGCGGTGGCATCGAAAGGGTCCCTGCGGCTGGAAATCATCGCCCAGGGACGGATGGCGCACTCCGCCTATCCGGAGCTGGGAGAATCCGCCATCGACAAGCTGCTCGAAGTTCTCCATCGGCTGCAGGCGATCGAACTCCCGGTGGAGGAAGAAATCGGCCCGACCACTTTGAACATCGGAGTGATCGAGGGCGGACGGGCTCCCAATGTGATTCCCGACTATGCCCGCGCACAATTGCTGTATCGGCTGGTGGGTCCGGCGAAACTTCTGCGCCAACAAATTGTCCAGGCCGCCGAAGGACTGGCCAACGTCAACTTCCTGTTAGAGACTCCCTTCGTCCGTTTGCGTGCCCTGGACGGGCTGCCCACGATGGTGGCGGCGTTTACCACCGACATCCCGGGGCTGACCAACTGGGGCGAACCTCTGCTCATTGGGCCGGGCTCGATTCACGTTGCCCATACCACGGGTGAATACATCGAAAAACAACAATTGACCGAGGCCGTCGATCTGTATGCCAGGATTGCCCGGCACCTCGCGCGCCTCGGGAGCGAGAACTAGAAACGACCGGGGTTGGAGTGCGTTCTGACGGCGATTAGCGGCCTCCGTCACCACCCTGCCCATAAACCGTTTACACTTAACCGATGTCTACCTCTACCCCGAATTCGCTCTCGAAGGCCTCTTCTGCCTACTTGCGTTCGGCCATGCACCAACCTATCGCGTGGCAAGAGTGGGGAGAGGAAGCGTTCCGTCAAGCACAGCGGGAGAACAAACCGATCCTGCTCGACATTGGCGCAGTCTGGTGCCACTGGTGTCATGTGATGGACCGGGAATCGTATGACAACCCGGAAATTGCCCAGATCGTCAACGAGCGATTTATTCCCATCAAAGTCGATCGCGACGAACGGCCGGACATCGATAGTCGCTACCAAATCGCCGTCAGTTCCTTGAGCGGGCAGGGCGGCTGGCCGCTCACCGCGTTTCTTACCCCGGAGGGAAAACCTTTCTACGGCGGAACCTATTTCCCTCCGGAAGACCACTATGGGCGGCCCAGTTTCAAACGAATCCTGCGGGCGATCGCCGACGCCTATCGCGAAAAACACGGCGACGTGGTGGAGCAGGCCAGACTCGTCGAAAGCGCAATCTCCGAAGCCGAGTCCTTCCCCGGAGGGAAGACCGGCTTCTCGCCGACCACCGTGGATCAAATCCTCGAGTCGATTCTCAAGACCTTCGACGCCGACCATGGGGGATTCGGCAGCGCGCCGAAGTTCCCGCATCCCGCCGCGCTCGACTTGATCATCGATCAATATGTCCGATCGAACGAGCAAGAACTTCGTCAGGTGTTCGTTACCACGCTCGAAACCATGGCGCGCGGCGGAGTCTACGATCAGCTGGCGGGCGGATTCCACCGTTATTCGGTGGACCAGCGCTGGGTGGTGCCGCACTTTGAGAAGATGTGCTACGACAACTCCGAACTGCTCAAGAATTACGTGCATGCGTATCAGGCCACCGGCCAAGAGCTTTTTGCCGAGGTGGCCCGCGACATCATCCGCTGGATGGATGCGTGGCTCAGCGACCACGAGCGGGGCGGCTTCTACGCCTCACAGGATGCGGATTATTCCATGGACGATGACGGCGATTACTTTACCTGGACTCTCGAGGAAGTCAAAGCGGTCTTGACCCCTGAGGAGGCAGAGGTCGCGAGCCTGCATTACGACATCAACGAAATCGGGGAAATGCACCACCATCCAGCCAAGAACGTTCTCTACGTTCGGGCGTCGGTCGAAGAAATCGCGCGACGGCTAGGACGGACGCCCTCCGAGGTCGAAACTCTCCTCGAGTCAGCCAAGCAGAAGATGTATGCCGCCCGCCTAAAGCGCCCCACTCCGTATGTGGATAAGACCGTGTACACCGGCTGGAACGCCCTTTCGATCTCCGCTTTTCTTGACGCGGCGCGGGTGCTCGGGCTCGACCCGGCTCGCGAGTTCGCCTTGCGCTCCTTGGATCGCATTTTGGCCGAGGGTCTCGAAAAGACCGGCGAGCTCCGGCACGTGCTGGCCTATTCCGACCCGGAGGCCGCGCCACGCCATATCCGCGGCGGGTTGGACGACTATGCGTTCACCGCGCTTGCCTGTCTCGATGCCTATGAATCCACCGCCAAACTCCAGTATTTTGAATTTGCGCGGCGGATTGCCGACACCATGCTCGATCTTTTCTTTGACCCGGTCTCGGGAGGGTTCTTCGATACCGCCCGCACCTCGGCAGAGGAAACCCCTTTGGGGGTTCTGGCCACGCGGCGCAAGCCCTTCCAGGATTCCCCCACGCCTTCCGGAAACGCCGCCGCGGCGATCGCCCTGCTCCGCCTTCATGCCTATACCGACGAGCCAAGCTACCAGCAAAAGGCAGCGCAGACGCTCGAAATTCTGGGAGGAGTGGCGGGACAATACGGGCTATTCGTCGCTACCTACGGCATCGCGGGTCTACAACTCTCGCAGCCTCATACCCAAGTAGTGGTCGTCGGCACGGGCGAAGCGAGCGACCAACTCTACCGGCAGGCGGTAGGCCCGTTCTCCCTGACCAAAGCCGTCCTCAAGCTCGATTTCCATGAGGCGGTTCCCGAGAATCTTCCTCCGGTCGTGGCGCAAATCATTCCCCAGTTGCCGAGCATTCGCGAGCGCCAGCCGGCGGCGATCCTCTGCTCCGGCTTTACCTGCCAGCCACCAGTTTCTGATGCGGAGAAATTGGGACGCCTGCTGCAAGAGGTTTTGCTGGCACCCCGCGTGGCTTGAAAAACAAAAAAGGCTAGCGCCGCTTCTGGCGGTCACTAGCCTGAGAATTTCGCGCGTTTCGACTACCGCGGTGGTCTCACCGGTGTCGGCGGTGAATCCGCGCGCGCGATCGTTGGGGTTACCAACGTTGCACAAGTGCAAAAGAACCCTACCACGACCACAATGGTCCTCAACGCACGTTTCATTGGTTTTTTCTCCTAGTGCGGATTTCCTGGGAGCGGAAACCCTTACTGGCGACGAATTATAAAGCGCTTGTCAAGCCGGACGGTCGGTTTTGGCCGGCCCGTCGGTTTTTCGACTGAGAGGATCAGGGAATTGAGGACCCTACCGGCGCCTGTCGATGCGAACTATTCCGCACCCGGGCTTGGATTTATGGAGAATACTTAAAGGCTCTCAACGTGAGACAGGTGGGAACTCGATCAGGGGCGAGACCCGGAAACAGAAGCCGGCGGTTCGACCTCTTGAGGGCGATCCTCACGAACCCGGTATTCAACTGGCTCATGGTCTTGCGCGTTACGCGAAAGAGCCCGGTCCACCATGCTTTCGAACATAGGGATGAGAGAATCGGCAGGGGCCGGGGTCTGCAGGTCGCCCAGACTCTCTTCCCAGCGTTGCGATACCAGCGCGGTCGACGCGTGCTGAGGGGAGGCAGCCTTCTTGGCTGCGTATACCAGCCACACGAGAACCGTGCAGCAATAGAGGGACATGGTGGCGACCGCGAAGGTGGACTCGCTGATCTGACCCCCGCTAAAAAGTGCGTTTCCGGCTAACTGAGAGCCGGCCGCAATGCCCAATCCCAAGGCAATACCGAAGCTCGGTTGCTTCCAAGAAACCGCCAGGTAGCTCGAAAAAATCATGAGGAACAGGACCAATCCGACCTGAATGACTCGCACCGATCGTTGCATGGTCAAAAGTGCCACCACGATGGGGGACTCCCCCGCCGGGTTTGAAACGGCGACCACCAGAGCCACAATCATCATGACCAACGCGGCCCATTTAAAAAGTATCGTCCCCATATCCCGCAGCATGTGATAGGGGCGAAACACCTCGAGAAAGATCTCGTGGATAACCAGAAAAGCAAAGATCAGACCGATGCTCGAGGCAATCCAGTAACTGTAAAAGTAAAGATTGTAGCTGCGATACTGATGAATCGGAAACAGGACTGCAAAGTCCAGCAGCTGGAAAACCACAAAGGAAAAAAACACGGGAAACTTCCGATACAGCTTACGCCAAAGTAACGCCGCAGCAAGAAGCAGCTCCAGGACGGGGTGGGAAATCCAGAGCACGAGCTGGATCTTGGCATTCACGCGGTCCTCCCACACCACCTAGGGCCAAAGCTACACTACGCACTCAAGTAACCTTAGCATCTCTGAGCCATCGGTCAACGAACTAAAGTAACCTGTCCGAAGGGTTACCAAGGGACCGGGAGGCGGGGCGGCGAAGGCCAGATTTTGGCCGGCGAAGACCCTGCGGTAAAGGAACGAATACCCACCAACTGCCTAGAATTGCCAGGGTTCGAGGAAGCAAAATCCCTAAATCTGGGGAGAGGCCTGGATATAGGCGCGCATCATTTGCACCTCATGATCCTTTTCCGTCAAATCGTGCAACAGAACATCGCGCAACGAAACCACCGCCAGAAGTTGCTGGCCGTCGCAGATCGGTAAATGACGGAAGCCGTGGCGGCGCATCAGCATCATGCAATTCTCGACCGTCTCCCGCGGACTTACCGTAAGCGGATCTTGGGTCATCACTTCCTTAATGCGGGTGAGGCGCGGGTCGCGGCCTTCCGCCACTACCCGTCGCATGAGGTCCCGCTCGGAGAAGATACCGACGAGGATACCGTTTTCGAGCACGGGCACGGCGCCGATGTTCCGGGCCACCATGGCTTCGACTACCTCGAGCACCGTTTGAACCCCGTCCGCTCGGTACGTGTCCTGGTTGTTAATCAAATCGTAAATACGCATGGTATTCACCTCCGACAGCACAAGTGCGGGCGTGAGTATATGACGAAACCCATTTGTTGCCTAGGGGGGAAAGTATGTATGCGGGGGACTAGGACAAAAGTGGAATGGGAGCGGAGGTCCGCCCCGCTTCGGACCACCTCACCTGCCCTGTCCCAGGAACACAAAGTAGGAACAAGCCCAGAGGACCGTCGGGATGCTCCCCCGAGGCCGAGCGGTAAGAATAATGTTGTAATCGTCCGATGGTCCAAGCCGATCGATGATCGAAGCCGATGACCCCGGCTGGACGGCGGCCAGATGGGCGAGAAAACGATAAATATCCTGTTCTCCCGCATAGTCTTGCGCGACAAAGGAGATCTCCGTATTTTCCTGGGCAAAGTGCCAGCCGAGCGAAGCCGCTAGAGATACTGCCTTCTCATACTCGTTTTCAGGAATCAGGCCGCGCGACGGGTTGTCGAACACGATTCGTAACTTGCGCTCATCTTCCCGGCTAAATTCACGCACCTTCAGCGAACCCGACTTTGCCGTGGCCTTCCAGTCCACGTGCCGCGCCGTATCCTCCGGCATATATTCGCGAATGCGATAGAGGTCGTAGCCGCGTCCCCGGGCAAAGGTTTCAAATTCGCCCCGAATGATGGGCAGCACCTCAAAGAGCTCATCCGTCGGTTCTATGGATGGATACACGATGATTTCGCGGGACAGCGGAACGCGGCGCGTCTTGGTCAGGAAGGCGAAGGGGAAGCGCGTCGCCAAACCGAAGCCCTCTTGCCGGTAGGTTCCCCGGCGATCGAAACGAAGCTCTAAATCTGCCTGCAATTCACCGCCCGAGGGTAGATAAGGAAAATACGCCGCCCCCTCAAAAATGCTGGGGAATACCGGAGCTTTGTCTGGGAGCGGGCGACCAAGCCCGGTGGCCATCCATTTCTTTTTCCGGAGACGGTCGAGAGGCACCATGTAAGCGGCCGGCGCCGAACGGGCGCGCGGGCGGGATCGAGGTTTCGCAGCCGGGACCACGTGCACGGAAAAGGAGGGAAAGAAGCGCCGCCGGTTCCTGAGCACAATTCGACCCGTGGTGGTTCGCCCGGCAAACACGTGATCGGGTAGGAGGACATCGAGTGCGAGATCCCGTAACACCACCGCCGACGCGATACCTGACACCAGGATGGCGGCGAGCATCGCCGCCACTACGATGTAAAGCAGATTGTTGCCGGTGTTCAGCGCGGCGATGCCGATCAGCAAAACCAGAACCACATAGACGATCCCTATGCGGGTCACCTCGTAGTCCAATGCGTCGCGGACCCGGGCTTCGGTCACGCGCCGGGCCAGATAGGGCACGGTGGTAATTCCCACAATGGTTGCGAGCAACAAGGCGGCGGACGCCAGGATCAGGGTTGCCCAAAGATTTCCGGTTTCTCGCGACACGGTGGAAAACAAGGCTGCCCCGAACGCCAGGATCAAACCCACGATGGCCAACAAGAAGCGAACCCATACTTCCGGGATATGAAGGTCGAGCCAATGGGAGAGAGGATTTCGCAGCGCGGATGCCAGGGGGCTCGGTTTGGAAGAAGGTTGAATCCGATGCCTCCTAAGTGGAGGTTAGCACCACTCCCCGGGCGCATCAATTCACTCGGCAGAGTCAGACAGCCGCGAGGGTTCGGTCGAGATCGCAGCTTTCCCCCGCCCGTGGCCCAGAAACTCCAGGATGGCCTGGTTAAATTCCTCGGGTGCCTCTTCATAGGGCAGGTGTCCCACTCCGGTCATCATGCGGAGTTCGCAGTCGGCAAACTGCTGACGCAAGGGAACGGCGGAAGCGGGATCTACGGCGCCATCGCGGCTGCCCCACACGAGAAGAGTAGGGATCCGGGATATTCGGGGCAGAACCGATTCGAGCCGTCGGAGATCCCGATTCCAGGAGCGAAGTACGGCCAGGCCGTAGCGAAATGGCTCGGGCCCGAGCAAGGGCTTCAGATAGCCTTCGAGGGTTTCCTGGCGGATGCGCCGGCTGTCCCCATATAGTCGGCGAAAATAGAATTCCTGCAGGCTTCTAAGCCGGGGCGCCACCCGGAGAAACGCGAAAGCAGGTACCATGCGGCTCAACAGGATGGACAGAACTTTCCCACGGGCTGACCATGGATTCACCGGGGCGACCAAAATCAAGGTCCGAATACGACGGGGATCGAGCGCGGCGGCCATGATGGCAACCGCTCCGCCGTGCGATGTCCCCAAGAGGTGGCAATCTTTGATGCCGGTTGCGTCCATAAAGCGCAAGAGTCGTTCGCCACAGGCTTCGAGCTGGCAGTTCATCCCCGGCGGAAGCTCCGCGAGTCCAGCTCCCGGAAGATCGGGTGCATAGACCGTAAATTGCTCGGCCATTTTGGGAATCGCCTGTCGCCAGGAAAACGAGGATCCGAGCAGCCCGTGGACCAGAAGCAGGGCGGGACCCTCGCCGGCGCGCGCGAACGGCACCCAGGCTCCGTCCAAACGGATTCCCAGGCCTTGGACGGGAATACCAGGACAAGGCTTTCCCGCCTCAGGAGTGCTGCTCAGCCGAACTTTCTTTTCCCGGAAAGACAACTTTTTGCTTCCGGCACGGCTCTTATAGATGGTATATCGCCTCTGTCGCTTCTGGAAGGGAGGGCTTGTGTTCTCCCTTCTTCTTTTTTCTACCGCCGCTCATGGCGGAGTCCTCGAAGCCCCTTTGCCTGCTCTAGTTTCCTGCCGCAACCAGTGGCGCGCTCTTAGCCGGTCGTGACCTCGCGGCTGCGCCGAGGAGCTTCTTCAGCACGCGGACGGCTTTATCGACGTGCTTTTCCTCAACCAGGAAAGGCGGTAGGAAGCGCAGGACCGTGTCTTGCGTGCTATTGAAGAGCACTCCTTCGGCGAGCGCTCGCTCCACAATCGGCCGCGCCGGCACCTCCAGTTCGAGGCCCTGGATGAACCCCCGTCCGCGGGCGTGCTGGGGAGCCCCGTAGCGTGTCGCCAAAAGCTTCAGCTGTTCCTGGAGGTAGCCGCCCACTCGCTCGACATTCTCGAGCAGCTTTTCCTCTTCGATGACGGCCAGGTATTCGAGCGCCACGCGGCAGGCCAGAGGTCCACCGCCGAAGGTTGTGCCGTGTTGACCGACATGGATCGCCGATGCGAAGTCCTGCTTGGCGAGAAATGCTCCCAGCGGCAAGCCGGCAGCAATCGGTTTTGCGATCGCCACGATATCCGGTACTACCCGAAAAGTCTGAAATGCAAAAATGGTCCCGGTCCGCCCCAAACCGCATTGAATCTCGTCGAAGATCAGCGCCGCCCGGTGCCGGTCGGCCAAAGCACGGCACTCGGCTAAAAACTCGGTCGAGCACTCATGGATTCCGCCTTCTCCAAAAATGGGTTCGAGCACGATGGCGCAAGTCTGATCGTTCACCGCGGCGGCTAAGGCGCTAAGATCGTTGCGCGGAACAAACTTCACCTCCTCGAGCAGGGGCTCAAAACCGCGGCGGTATTTTTCCTGCCCGGTCAGGGACATCGAGCCAAAGGTACGACCATGATAAGAGCCTTCGAGCGCCACCAACTGGCTCTTGGCCTCTCCGCCGATGCGGTGCCCCGCCAGCCGGGCCAGCTTGATGGAGCCCTCGATGGCCTCGGTTCCACTGTTCGAGAAGAAAACTCGATCCAGGCCGGACAATTGGCACAGCTTTTCCGCCAGCCTGCCCTGGTATTCGTTGTAATAAAGGTTGGAGAGGTGAATCGCGCGGGCCGATTGTTCGCGGATGGCTTTTACAATCCGAGGATGGGCATGTCCCAGGGCGTTGACCCCAAGCCCGGCTACAAAGTCAAGATAGCGTTTGCCTTCGAGGTCAAATACGAAGACCCCTTTGCCCCGCTGAATGACCAGAGGATAGCGCTGGTAGGTTTGGAGCAAGAAGCTGCGCTCACGCTCGATGATCTCGTCTGCCGTCGTCATGACCTTCGGAAGGATTCTAACAGCCCACGTATGGCAGCAAGGATTTGTAGGGTTGCGCCTTGTTCGGCCCCAAGCGGAATCTAAACAAGAGCTTACCAATTATCAAATCGGGTTGTTTTAAAGACATATGTTGACCCTCG
>Ga0187780_10003265_pt1 | contig 12255 bp, 11 predicted proteins | sample 1015_Q2_SP10_20__FD_132429 | JGI IMG/M metagenome (GOLD analysis project Ga0187780, IMG submission 132429) | Tropical peat soil microbial communities from peatlands in Department of Meta, Colombia - 1015_Q2_SP10_20_MG | ecosystem: Environmental > Terrestrial > Soil > Wetlands > Peat | place...
AAGGAGGAAGACCAGGAGCCATACCGCCAGCACCGGGTCCGCGAGAACGATCAGCGCGCACACGATTGAGAGAATGCCGACGACCACTGCCCAGACACGATACCAAGTTGGTAGCTTCGCGGACATGGCTAGCATGGAATCCTCGGGCGGCGACCCGGTTCCGCGTGCATAATCGTTTCGACCTTTCTCATCACGGGACGTCACGGGACCAGACCCACCGGTACTGCTCCCCCCCGACTCTCTGCACCGGGGGAGCCACTCCGCGGATCCACCGGTCCGCCGCCGGAGCGAATGCGCCGACGAAGAGGACCCGCCTCAGGGCTTCCTAGCTGCCGCAATCGCCTTCCTATGCAGGGCGTGGGCCGCGGCGATTGCGTCGCGCCGTATCTTTCGGGCCTCGGCAATCGTGTCCTCCCGGGCCTTTCGCGCTTTGGCCATCGCACTCGCCCGTGCCTTGCGAGCCTCGGTGACCGCGGCCTTCCCTGCCTTCCGGGCCCTCGCGACCGCGGCTTCGAACGCCTCTCGGGCCTTCTGCTCCGCTTCGACGAGAGCCTTTCTTGCTTCTTCTCTGGCTTCGGATGCCTTGGACATGAGAACGGTCAGCTCGTAGGGGTACGTAAGACATCGGGACGTTCGTGTTGGGCGCTCGGACCGTGAACATCGTAAATTGAAGGGAGGTCCATCCCTTTCTTTCCGCTTCGTTTCGACCCGAAAACCACCCCTCGCCGTCCGCCCCGTATCTCGGAAACCCGGGGCGCGGGTCGCCCCGCGTCGACGGAGACCGGTCAGAGCGGGAATGGTCGGAGTGGCCAACGGGACTCGAAGTCCTCGGGGCCGAGAAGGATGTCGATCTGCTGCCGAGCGGCGCGCAGTGCCCCCACGCTCGGCTCGAACCCGGGTCGCCGGGTGTACGGGGTGACCCACACGATACGTCCGGCCCGATGGCCGATATGCTCGAGCTCGTCGCGGACGAGGTCTGCTTCTCCGAGGTCCCAGCCGTCGCTCAGGAGGATGAAGGTCGAGGTCGGCCCCAGCGTCGCGCCGTACTTCTCCGAGAATTCCGCGAGAGCGTGCCCGATCCGGGTCCCCCCGTCCGCGCGGTCGATCCGGTAGCCGACGGTGGCTGCGGCCCTTCGATACCCGGACCGTCGGGCCAACGAGGTGACCTCCTCGAGGTGCGTGCTGAACACAAAGACACGGCTTCGCCGAGAGACCGCGAGAAGGGAATGGACCAAGGCGAAGAAACGGGACTCGTGCTCCCGCATCGAGCCGCTCACGTCCCACAGAAGGACGAACTCGGCGCGCGAGATTCGCGGTCGTTCGCGGCGTAGCTCGACCCACTCTCCTCCGTGCCGGAGGCTCTGCCGCACGGTATCCCTCAGGTCGATCGAGCCATCCCGAGAACGAGCCCGCCGCCGTCCGGGGAGGGTCGCGAGCCGACGGCGGAATCGCCGGGCACCGTGCCGAAGCGCCCGGAGCTCTCTCGGAGAGAGCGGCTCGACCGAGTGGCCTGAGCTCGGGGCGGTCGCGCTGTACGTCCCCAACGGGATAGCCACCGGCGGTCGCTCGACCTCCTGAGAACCCTCCCTCCGCTTCTGGCCGGAGCTCTCGCGCGGGCGTCTCGCTGGTGCGAGGGCCAGGGTGTCAGATTCGAGCCGAGGCGGGTTCGGGAAACGGTCCGCCGAGGTCCAGTAGAGGTCGAAGCTCTCGTTCACGAACCGTAGGTCCTCCGGCGACCTCGCAAGCGTCGCCCCGCAGGCTCGGCGAAGTTCCTCCCGGTCCCAGAGCCGGATCGCGTCGGCTGCCTCGCCGAGGTCGAGCTCGACGCCGATCCCGACAGGATAGCCCCGCTGGCGGAGGAATCGACAGAATCCGCCGAGACCCTCCCGGAGACGGCCTGCCACCGCACCGGAACCTTCGGACATCGGACCGCTACTCGAGGAGCGCCGTGAGCCGCTGCTCGCGTAGGTAGCGGAGGTCCTGGGCGTCCTTGACAAGGAACCCCAGCGTCGCGAGGACCGTCTCCGCGTTGAGCTCGGTACGGTCCAGCGCCAAGAGGGCGGCGGCCCAGTCGAGCGTCTCGGCGACGCCCGGTCGTTTCGAGAGCTCCGGGTCCTGACGGACCCGCTGCACGAAGGAAGCGATCGTCCGTGCGAACGGGTCTCCGAGGTCCGGGAGCCGCCGCTCGAGGATGGCGACCTCCTTCTCGAGGTCGGGATAGTCGACGTAGGCGTACAGGCATCGTCGCTTCAGTGCGTCGCTCAGGTCCCGCGTCCGGTTCGACGTGATGAGGACGAACGGGACCTGCTTCGCTCGAATCGTCCCCAGCTCGGGGACCGTCACCTGGTACTCGGACAGCACTTCGAGCAAGAGGCCCTCGAACTCCTCGTCCGCCCGGTCGACCTCGTCGATCAGGAGGATCGGCCGGTGCGGGGAGTCACTCCCGAGCGCGCGGAGAAGGGGGCGCTTGAGGAGGAACCGCTCGCTGAACACCTCCCGCTCGAGCGCTTGGGGCGTCTCGCTTGCCTCGTGCAACCGGATCGTCAGGAGCTGACGCGCGTAGTCCCACTCGTAGAGCGCCGAGCGAGCGTCCAACCCTTCGAAACACTGAAGCCGGATGAGCTCCCCGCCGGTCCCGGCGGCGAGCGCCTTCGCGATCTCCGTCTTACCGCATCCCGGCTCCCCCTCCACGAGAAGCGGCTTCCCGAGGCGGCCGCTGAGGTAGATCGCCATCACCAGGGACGGTTCCGCGATGTACTGCTGGCTCGCCAACAGCCGCTCGACGTCCTCGGTGGAGGTCCACGGCTCAGTCCCGGTCACGGCTGAGCGCCCCCGATTCGGTGCACGAGGTCCCGCAACGTGATGCCCTCAATGAACGTTTCTGAGGCCTGGGCCGGATCGGGGGAACGCACGAGCAGCTGCCGCCGAATCGGATGACCGGGATCCCAGGGAACGTCAGCCGGACGACGGCCGAACGGTGGATCTACCGTACTTGACCGCGACCACTTCCGCGATGATCGCGAGGGCCAACTCTTCCGGCGTCTTCGCGCCAATGTCGAGCCCGATCGGCGAGCGGAGCGAGTCCACGAACTCTTTCGAGACGCCCCGTTTCGCGAGCTCCTCCCGGTCCTGACGGGCGCGATGGCGGCTCGCGAGGAGGCCCACGAACTTGACTGGGGAGCGGGAGATCGCCTCGAGGACCGCGACGTCGCGTTCCCCTTTCGTCAATACGACCACGTAGTCGTGCGGGGAGAGATGAAGCCGGTCGACGTCCACCTGGGAAGACTGGATGACCTCGTGGGGCGCCTCGGACAGCACCGGATTCGGGTCCACGACCGTTACGTCGAAGCCCAGGAGCTTTCCGAAGTGCACGAGGGCGGTCTCGACATCGTCGCGGCCCCCCTGTCCGACCACGACGATCCGGTGCGTCGGGAGCATCGGCTCCACGTAGACTTCGAGCGTTCCGCCGCAATTGGTCTGGACCCAGATCTCGTTCGGATTGGTCTCCCGGACCGTCCCGGCCACGGACTTCTCCGTGTCGACCAGGTGGATGCGCAGCACTCGCGGCTCGCCGGCGGCGATCGCCTGCATCGCTGCCTCGACGATCGGTCCCTCGGGGCATCCTCCGCCGAAGGTCCCCGCCGCCACCTCCCCCTTCGCGGTGATCAGGAGCTTGAACCCCGGCTTCGCGAGCGTGGAGCCCTCGCTGCGCGTGACGGTCGCCACCGCGAACGGCTCTCGTCGCCCCACGAGAGTGGAGAGGTGCTTTGCGTAGTGGGATGACTGCATCCAAGACCGGAACCGGCGCGACGTATCTACTCTTTCCGACGGGCCCCGACAGGACTTCCCGGGATGGTAGCGGTCAATTCGAGAGCAGAGAAGGCTCGAGAAATCTCCGGATTCGACGGAGAGCTTGGCCGGTCGGTCAATCGAATTTGCACGTTCGCAACATTGATAACCCGCGGGACGTACCGCGTGCTACACTTCAGCACGGGGTGGGCAACGATGTATCCGCCGAACTTCGAGTACTACGCACCGAAGACTGTCCAAGAGGCGATCGGACTCCTCGACCAGCATCAAGGCGAGGCGAAGGTATTGGCCGGTGGCCAGAGCCTCATCGGCATGATGAAGCTCCGGCTCGCCCAGCCGGCCGCCCTCATCGACATCAACCGGATCCCCGACCTCGCGTACATTCGCGAAGAGGACTCATCCCTCGTCATCGGCGCGCTCACGAGGACGGCGGAGCTCGGTCGCTCCGACCTGGTCCGCGCCCGGTACCCGCTCCTCGCCGACGCGGCGGGCGAGATTGCTGACCCGACGGTGCGGAATTGGGGAACGGTCGGAGGCAACGTGTCGCACGGTGACCCCGGGAACGACCTTCCCGCCTGCATGATGGCGCTCGGAGCGGAGTTTCGTGTCGAGGGTCCGAAGGGGGCTCGCGCCGTCCCGGCGAGGCAGTTCTACCAGGACTCCTTCGTCACTGTCCTCCAACCGAACGAGGTCCTCACTCAGGTCCGAATCCCGCAGGCCGTTCCGGGTGCGGGGGGTGCCTACTCGAAGATGGAGCGGAAGGTCGGGGATTTCGCGACCGCGGCGGTCGCGGTTCAGTTAGGGCTCGGAAAGAGCGGTTCGATCGACCTGGCGGGAATCGGCCTCACGAACGTCGGACCCACGGCAATCTTCGCGTCTGCGGCGTCCGAGTTCCTGACCGGGAAGACCGGCACGGATGCGGACTTGAGGCGCGCGGGAGACCTCGCGGCTGACGCCTCGCGACCGTTCCCGGACAACCGCGGGCCGGTCGAGTTCAAGAAGGAGATGGTGCGCGTCTGGACACGGCGAACGGCCGCGCGCGCGCTCGCCCGCGCGAGGGGAGGGAAGTGAGATGGCGATCGACGCAGCAGACACGCCACGCACCCCCGGCCCGGTCACCACGCGGACCATCCAGGTGACGGTGAACGGGGTGACGCACTCGTCGACAGTGCAGAACCGGATGCTGCTGGTCAGCTACCTACGCGAGCGGCTGAGGCTCACCGGCACGCACATCGGGTGCGACACAGCGCACTGCGGAGCGTGCACGGTCCTCGTCGATGGTGTCCCGGTGAAATCGTGCAATCTCTTGGCAGTCCAGGTCGACGGTCGCCAGGTGCAGACCGTCGAAGGACTTGCCTCGGGGGGCAAGTTGCACCCGATCCAGGAGGCGTTCCATGAGGAGCACGGCCTCCAGTGCGGCTACTGCACTCCGGGGATGATGATGACGAGCGTCGCGCTGCTCGCCCGGAACCCGAACCCGACGGAGGACGAGATACGTCGGGGAATCTCGGGGAACCTCTGCCGCTGCACGGGGTATGTGAACATCGTCAAGGCGGTCCAGCACGCCGCGGCGAAGACGCAGACGTCGGTGCCAGGAGGGCACTGACGATGGCGCAACCCGAAACGGTCCACGGTGGAATTGGGCAGTCGATCCTGCGGAAGGAGGATGCCCGGTTCATCCGGGGGAAAGGCAACTACGTGGACGATGTCGACCTTCCCGGGATGCTGTTCTTGGACCTCGTCCGCAGTCCGTACGCTCACGCGAAGGTCACGTCGATCCGCAAGGAGAAGGCCCTCGCCGTTCCCGGGGTGCTTGCAGTCATCACCGGCGCCGACCTCGCGGCGGCGAAGCTGGCCTGGATGCCGACCCTCATGTCGGATACCCAGATGGTGCTTCCCACGGACGAGGTGATGTTCCAGGGCCAGGAGGTCGCCGGTGTCGTGGCGACGGACCGGTACGCTGCCGCCGACGGGGTCGCCGCGGTCGAGGTGGACTACGACCCTCTGCCGGTGATTGTCGACCCGTTCAAGGCCCTTGAGCCCGGGGCTCCCGTCCTGCGCACGGACAAGGGGAAGAAGGACAACCACATCTGGCACTGGGAGGTCGGTGACAAGGCCGCCACCGAGAAGGCGCTCAAGGAATCGGCGGTCGTGATCAAGGAGCGATTCTACATCCCTCGAATTCACGTCTCGTCAATCGAGACCTGCGGATGCGTCGCGCAGGTCGACGCCATGGGTAAGCTGACGGTCTGGATGACGACGCAGGCTCCCCATGCGATTCGGACGGTCTTCGCGCTCGTGAGCGGCCTTCCGGAGAACCAGATCCGCATCATCTCGCCGGACATCGGAGGCGGCTTTGGTGGGAAGGTGCCGGTCTACCCGGGCTACGTCATCGCGGTCGTGGCCGCTCTCACGACCGGCCAGCCCGTGAAGTGGGTGGAGGACCGCACCGGGAACCTCACCTCCGACTCGTTCGCCCGGGACTATCACATCGAGGCCGAAATGGGCGCGACGAAGGACGGAAAGCTCACCGCGCTTCGGGTGAAGACCCTCGCGGACCACGGCTACACCGACGCCGCGGCGAACCCGTCGAAGTTCCCCGCGGGGCTCTTCCACATAATCACCGGGTCGTACCCGTTCGCCACGGCGTTCGTCGAGGTGGATGCGGCGTACACGAACAAGCCTCCGGGAGGGATCGCCTACCGGTGCTCGTTCCGGGTGACGGAAGCCGCCTACACCATCGAGCGGATGGTCGAGAACATGGCCCACCATCTGAAGATGGACCCAGCCGAGTTCCGGCTCAAGAACTTCATCCCGCCCGAGGCGTTCCCGTTCAACTCGGCGCTCGGATGGACCTACGACAGTGGGAACTACGCCGGGGCGCTGAAGAAGGCGATGGCGATGATCGGCTACGACGACCTCCGCAAGGAGCAGGCCGAGAAGCGCCGGAAGGGGGAGCTGATGGGCATTGGCATCTCGAGTTTCACGGAGATCGTGGGCGCCGGTCCGGCGAAGCAATTCGACATCCTCGGCATCAAGATGTTCGACTCCGCCGAGGTCCGCATCCACCCCACGGGGAAGGTCCTCGCCCGCCTCGGTACGAAGTCCCAGGGTCAGGGACACGAGACAACGTACGCGCAGATCCTCGCCGAGGAACTCGGAATCTCGTCCGACAACATCTCGATCGAGGAGGGAGACACCGACACCGCCCCGTACGGGCTCGGGACGTACGCGAGCCGAAGCACGCCGACCTCCGGGGCGGCGGCCGCGATGGCCGCTCGGAAGATCCGCGCAAAGGCAGCGAAAATCGCCGCCCAGATGCTGGAGGTCTCGCCCGACGACGTCGAGTGGAAGGACCACAAGTTCCAGGTGAAGGGAGTTCCCGAAAAGTCGAAGACGATGGCCGAGGTCGCGTTTGCGGCTTACACGACGAACCCCCCGGAAGGACAGGAGTCGGGGCTGGAGGCCGTCGACTACTACAATCCGCCGAACTTGACCTTCCCGTTCGGGAGCTACATCTGCGCGGTCGATATCGACAAGGAAACCGGTCAGGTGAAGGTCCGACGGTTTGTGGCGGTCGACGACTGCGGAGTCATCATCAACCCCACGATCGTCGACGGCCAGATTCACGGCGGACTGACGATGGGGTTTGCCCCCGCCATGATGGAGGAGATTCCGTACGACGCGGAGGGGAACAACCGCGCGGGTTCGTTCTTGGAGTACCTCCTTCCCACGGCGGTCGAGACCCCGAAGTGGGAAACCGGAAAGACCACGACACCGTCTCCCCATCACCCGTTCGGCGCGAAGGGAGTCGGGGAGTCCGCCACGGTGGGTGCCCCCGCGGCCATCGTGAACGCTGTCCTCGACGCCCTCGAACCGTACGGCGTCACGAACATCGACATCCCACTGTCGGCCCACAAGGTCTGGAAGGCGATTCACTCGAAGGACGCTGCCTGAGTCACGCGAGCTCCCTGTGCACATCGAGGGCGATTTCCGCGTTCGGGCGGCCGCGAGCCGGGTCTACGCATTCTTCCTCGACCCGGTCGCCTTCACCGACTGCCTCGACGACCCCCACGAATTCCACGCGATCGACGCGGACCACTTCGAGGGCACGGTCACGACCGGAGTCGCCTTCATTCGGGGCACCTTTCGCGTCCGCGGTAGCTACCTCGCCAAGACTCCGACCACGGCGGTTCGGGTCCGTCTGCAGGGTGCCGGCCTCGGGAGCGGCGTGGACGCGGACCTCGAGCTTGCCCTCAGCGAGGCGGCCGGAGAGACGGCGCTCCACTGGCAGGGAGAGGTCCACCTTTCCGGTCCTGTCGCGACCCTGGGGGAGCGAATGGTACGCGGGACCGTCGATAAGAAGGCTGCCAGCCTCTTCGAGAACGCGCGTCGCAAGATCGAGAGCGGCTAGGCCACGTGCCACCGGGGCGTCCTCTCACGCGAGGAATTTCGCCGGTGTCTTCTGGAATCGTCGTCGGCACGATTCCGAGCAGAAATAGTACAAAGTACCCCCATGGGCCGCGCGGAGCGGGCTTGTGGTCGGAACCTCCATGTGACATACGGGGTCGATCGCCACCGAGGGTGCGGGCGACTCCGGGGTGCGCTTCCCCGGTGAGAGGGGCGGCGTTGCAGTGCGTCGTACACGGACGACCTCGGACAGGATGCTGAGAGCGATCTCCTCGGGGGTGGACGCCGAGATGTCGATCCCGACCGGATTGCGAACCGTGCCGATCTGAGCGTCGGTCACGCCCTCCTCCCGCAAGGCCGCGAAGACCGACTGGGCTCGCTTGCGACTGGCCACGAGGCCGGCGAACGCGACCGGCGTCCGAGTAAGGGGGAGCAACGCCGCCTCGTCGTACTTGCCCATGCTCGCCACGATTGCGAAGGTGGTGGGTGTGAGGTGGGCCGGAATCTCCTCGAGACGGGAAACGAACTCGTCCACCTCGGGCATCTCCGACGCCTCCGCTCCCGGCGCGACCAGGACGACGCGATAGCCGAGCATCGGACCCAGCGCCGCGAGGCTCGTAGCCACGGGGGAGTCCCCGACGATCAGCAAGGTCGGCTTCGGCAGGTTCGGCTCGATGAAGATCTCCACGGTTCCTCCACTTTGGCACGTCATCGCACGCTCGACGACTCCTTCTTGAGGGGAGGCGGTCGCCGCCCCCGGGGCCACCCGAAGAAGGCGGGGCTCTCCCGCGGCCATCGCGGCCCGTGCCTCGGCCACGAGCAGGTCCGCGGTGCACGCTCCCCCGACCCAGCCGACGTGGGTGCCGTCCTCCCGGATGATCGCTTGGTAGCCGGGTCGTCCCGAGGTCGGGCGAACGACGCGGACCACGGTCGCCAGGGCGAACGGGACACGCGCCTCGCGAAGCTCTTGGGCGAGCGCGGGAATGTCAGGTCGACGCGGAAGTCGTTTCGGCACCGGGTGCTCCGAGGGGGTCGCATGCAGCGACCATCGAGGCGCGGTGAGGCGGTCCAGCACGCTCCCGAGGGAAGCTCCGGTTCCTAGGGCCGATTCGACGGCCGCGAGCTCCGCCTCGGTATCGATGTCGAGAAGGATCCCCGGGTCATCAACCGGGACCTCGCGGATGTCCTGAAGATGCCGCGGGAACATGGCGCGGCAACCGACGTCGCCTTCGATGCGCTCCGCCTCGGACGCGAGCCCGGCATCGAACACCACCGGATTTCCCCGGACCCCTTTGTAGGTCGGGATGAAGATCTTCCCGTCACCCTTTGCCGCCCTGAGCGCAAGGTGTTCGAGGGTCGTTGGGGAAACGAACGGCTGGTCCGCGAGCACGATCGCAAGGTGGCGGCTCCCGGGAGGAGCTGCCCGGACTCCGACCCGCAGGGAGCTCCCAAGCCCTTCCGAATACTCCGGGTTCTCGACCGTGACGGCGTCTGAGATCGTCAGCGCGTCCCGGACCTCTGCCGCGCGGTGACCAAGAACTAGCACGACTCGGTCCACGGCGGCCTCCTTCAGGGTGGCGAGCACGCGCTCCAACATCGGCCGTCCGCCAACCGGGATCAGGGCTTTCGGCCGACCCATTCGGGTCGACGCGCCGGCAGCGAGGACGATCGCGGTGAATCCCCCGGGGGCCCCGCTCTTGGGGGACCGTCGGGCGCGGGTGGGGGGCATCGGTTTACGAGAAGCGGTCGGAGGGTAAGGATTACGGTGGGGGGTTTTTTCCTTGGAGGCTCAGCTGCACTCCGCCGGCGGTTCGGCGGATTCCTCGAGCCCCGATGGCTCCGAACGACCTACCCAAATCACCCCCGTCGAAACGGAAAGTCTGAAGCGTGGGAGACGATACGAATCCGCTCCCAACGGCAGGATTCGTGGCGGCAAGCCCTTCGGAAGTTCTGCACCGTCCATCGCCGGCACTGCCCGCAGACAGCCCTCGTCGACTCCTCGTGAGGATGGTGTTGCTCAACTTGGTCGAAGTCGTCGCTCTGGCCGCGGTGACCACGCTCTACGTCGTGTTCCGGTGGCCAATCCTCATCGACGCCATCGTCGCCGTCGCGATCCTGATGGTAGCCGTGGCGCTCGCCATGACCGTCTGGGTGCTCCGGCTCCGAGCGCGCTAGCTCCTACCCGAGAGACCGGTCCCGAGGGGCGCTGCGGCGGGTCCGGACTACGCTCGCCCGCAACGGGAGAGCACACTTAGGGCCTCGACCGTCGCCCACCTACTCGGCTCCCCCGGCGGCTCGAGGCGCAACGGGAACACCGGCCCGGGGAACTCGTACCCACCGTGTCGCGCATCGAGGTCGGGATGGTCGGCGTCCAGCGCCCAGGTCCCGTCCCGTCGCTTCTTGCTTTGCAGCCAGCGGAGCGCGGGCCGAAGGCGAGGGTCGGACCCATAACCAAGACGCGAAAGGATCCGGAGCCCGACGAGCAGGTCGTAGTAGTAGTGGTTCGGGTAATGAATCCGGAACCACGGAGGGTACTCGGTCCTTCCCTCGTCCATCAGGTGTCGACGCAGGTAGAACTCCGCCCCGCGTTCGATCGACCGACGGACGGCTTCCTCGCGGGATTCCTCCGGGATCTCCGCGAGGGCGGCGAGCCCCTCCCAGCCATCGAGCGTTCCCGTCTTCGAAGGGAAACAGTGCCATCCTCCGTCGGGCTTCTGGGTCCGAACGATCCAGGCGATCGACCGCTTGACTACCGGATGGTCGAGGTAGCCGAACCGGACGAGGGTGCGTACCGCGTTTCCCGTGACGCAGACCTCGCCGTTCCGCCCGCCCAGGTCGCCGTCGCGGGTGCTCCACCGGCGGAGGATCAGCTCGGCCGTCCGCCGGACCCGAGGGTCGTCCCTCGTCATCCCGAGGTCCGCGAGCACAATGGCGTTCCAGTTGGTCACGATGTACTTCGGTCGGTAGAGCTCCCGCGCGGAGGCACCGGGCGTGCTCCAGTGTCCGTCCGGGAACTGGAAAGAGAGCAAGCGGGCAGCCCATCCGGTGCGTCCGATGGCCCGACGAGCCGCCCGGACCCGCGCGTCCCCGGGACGTCGTCCCTCGACCTCGGTCCAGTACCGGAATCGGACGCTCGGGTCGGACTGCGGCCCCGTCAACCACTTCCGGAGAGCGGAAGAGATTCGCATTGGGGCTGGAAAGGCCCGAGCATCTTAAGGTGGTCGACGCCTCCGGAGTTCGGATGAGCCGGTCGGGCAGGATCCCTGGGATTTCCTTAGGCGCGGAACCCAGAGTCGAGAAGCCCTCGTAGCAGTTCGGCGTGCTTTCTTTCGTCGGCCTCCATGCTCGCGATGAGGATCGCCATCGTACCCTGAAGACGCTGTGCTGATGCGGAGTCCGCCTGTGCTTCCGCGCGGCGCTCGCCCTCGATGAGTGCTTCGATCTCCTTTCGCGTGATCCCCGACGCGTAGGCGCCCGAAACGCCCCGGTCGATGTAGGGGGCAAGAGAGGCCACGATCTCGGCGTGACGCAGGCTATCGGAGGCGATCTGGCGCAGAAGCGCTCGCGTGAGCTCGTCCCGAGCGCGCTGGGCGAGCCGCATGCACTGTGTCACGGCGACCTGCTCGGCCTTCACCCTTTGGCGCAGCCACTTCGCCAGTTGGCGCATCTGGAGGGACGTGTCCTCCCCGGATCCCTTGGGAGTTGCAGGGATCCGGCGCTCGGGGGACTCGGGAAGCTCCGAGAGGGCCGCTGCCCCTTCGAGAATCGCCCGGGTCGGGGACCGGCCGGCTTCTTGGGCTTCAATGAGGCCCTCGACCGTCCGCCGCGCGATCACTCGGGCTTGCTCGTTCGCAGCATACGCGAGGAACCCTCGCTCCACGCGTTTCCCGGAGAGGTACTGCGACACGGCGAACGGCGCGAGGCCGAGCAGCTCGGCGACTCGACGGGACGAGAGACCCAGCTGCTCCACTCCTTCCCGCGCGGCCAGCGCCTGCAGCAGATGTACCCAGGAAATCGAGGCGACCCTTTTTCGCG
>Ga0187780_10003266_pt1 | contig 12254 bp, 9 predicted proteins | sample 1015_Q2_SP10_20__FD_132429 | JGI IMG/M metagenome (GOLD analysis project Ga0187780, IMG submission 132429) | Tropical peat soil microbial communities from peatlands in Department of Meta, Colombia - 1015_Q2_SP10_20_MG | ecosystem: Environmental > Terrestrial > Soil > Wetlands > Peat | place...
GGACGAGTCCTTCGAGAGCGCCCTGCGGCGTTTCAAGAAGCAGTGCGAGAAGGCCGGCGTGCTCTCGGAGCTGCGGAGACGGGAGCACTACGAGAAGCCCAGCGTCCGGCGCAAGAAGAAGACGCTGGCGGCGCGCAAGAAGGCACTGAAGCGGGTCCGCCTCACCTCGGATTAATCGCTTGACGATCAAGGAACGACTGGCGCAGGACCTGAAGACGGCCATGCGGGACGGAGACCGGGTGAAGGTCTCCGTCCTGCGTCTTTTAGGGAGCCTCATCAAGAACCGCGAGGTGGCCAAGCGGACGGAGCTGGCCAAGGCGGCGGCCGGGAAGGGGAGCCCCCTCGGCGAGGCGGAGCTGGAGGGCCAGAGCCAGCTCGGCGACGCCGAGGTGATCCAGGCCATCATCTCCGCCTGCAAGCAGCGGCGCGAGTCGGCGGAGCTGTACCGGAAGGGGCACCGGGAGGACCTGGCGTCCGCCGAGGAGGCGGAGCTCAAGATCCTCGAATCCTACCTGCCGCAGGCCCTCACCCCCGAGGAGTTGCGGGCCAGGGTGGCCGAGGCCATCCGGGCCACCGGCGCCACCTCGGTGAAGGAGATGGGCAAGGTGATGGCCGCCCTGATGCCCCACGTGCAGGGCCGGGCCGACGGCAAGGTCGTGAGCGAGATGGTGCGGGAGGGGCTGGGGAAGGGGTGAGCCGCTCGGGATGAACTGGCTGGATGTGGCCGTGGTGGTCGGCCTCGCCGCGTTCGCCCTGCGGGGCTTTCTCAAGGGACTCGTCACCGAGTCCCTTGGTTTTTTGGGCCTCCTGGTGGCCGCCGCGGCCAGCCTGTATGCGAATCCCCAGGCGGCGGACATCCTGCGCCGCGGCCTGGGCATCTCGCGGCCCCTGGCCGCCTTCGCGGCCGCCATCCTCTGTTTCCTGGTCGTCGAGTTCGTCTGGCACCTGGGGCTCTGGTTCCTGCTGGGACGTGGCGAGAAGGCGAGCTTCCGCAAGTCGAGCGCCAACTGGATGGGGGGAGCCCTCTTCGGGCTCGGCAAGGGGGTCATCGTGGCGAGCCTGGCGCTGGTGGCCCTGAGCGCGGTCCCCATGCCCGAGGCCTACCGGACGGCGGCCGAAGGCGCCGAGGTTGCCGGCACGGTGCGGGCGGTGGCGCCCTGGATCGGCGCGCGGGTGACGGGCATGCTGCCTCGGGCGGCCCGGCAGCGGTATGATGCCTTCCGCCGCGAGGTGGCGCAGCTCGGATCCCAGTGGCACATCATCGCGCCGCGGCGGCTCGGGCCCGCACCGTCGGCGGCGCCGGCGGTGGGCGCGGGTGGGGCGAAGGCGCCCCCCGCGAAGCCGCGCCCGCAATAGGACGGCATGGATCGCCATTCGCTGGACATCCTGGAGTATCCCGCCGTGCTCGAGTTGCTGGCGCGGCAGGCCGCTTCGGCCCCCGGCCGCGAGGCGGCGCTGAGCATCGCGCCCTCCGGCGACCGGGGCTGGATCGAAGCCGCCCTGGACGGCACCGCTGAGTTCTCGCTGGTCCATGCGGCCGGCGGCTTCCCTTCGCTGGCCCCCGTGCAGGATCTGCGGCCGGCCCTGGAGGTGGCGCGCATCCCCGGGGCGGCGCTGGAGCCGGAGGCCCTCCTCTCGGTCGGCGCCACGCTGCGGGTGGCCATGCAGGCGCGGGCCTTCCTCCGCCGCGCGGCGGGCGCCTGGCCGCGCCTGGAGGCGGTGGGGGCGCGCCTGGCGCCGCCGGGAGACCTGGTGGCCGAGGTGGAGCGTTGCCTCGAGCCGGACGGCGCTGTGGCCGACGAGGCGAGCCCGGCGCTCCGCGAGGTGCGCCGCCAGCTCCGGAACACGCGCGAGGAGGTGCTGGCCCGCCTCCAGGCCATGCTCCACGCCCCGCACCTCACCGGGCACATCGCCGAGCCCTTGGTCACCCTGCGCAACGACCGGTACGTGATCCCCATCAAAGTGGGAAGCCGCAGCGCCGTGCCCGGCCTGGTGCATGACCAGTCGGCCAGCGGCCTCACCCTCTACGTGGAGCCCGCCGGCGTGGTGGAGGCGAACAACGCGCTGCGCCAGCTCCACGCCCGCGAGGCGGCCGAGGTGCGGAAGGTGCTCCTCGGGCTCACGGCCATGGTCCGCGGGGAACGCGAGGCCATCGCGCAGACGCTGGAGGCCCTGGTGGAGCTGGACCTGCTGGCGGCCCGCGCGCGGCTGGCGGCCCGGCTGCACGCCTCCCGGCCCAGGATCGCTGAGGACGGACGGCTGGTGCTGCGCGCCGCCCGCCACCCGCTCCTGGCCGCGCGGGCCGCCGCCGCGGCCCCGCCCACGGGGCCGGAGACCCCGACGGGCGCCGAAGGGCGGCCGGCCACTGTTGTCCCCATCGATGTGGAACTGGGCGGTGCGTTCCACGTGCTGGTGATCACGGGGCCGAACACCGGCGGGAAGACGGTGGCCCTGAAGACCGTGGGTCTCCTGGCCCTGATGGCCCGCGCGGGGCTGCACCTGCCGGCCTCGCCGGACAGCCAGGTGCCCCTGTACACCGGCGTCTTCGCCGACATCGGCGACGAACAGAGCATCGCGCAGAACCTGAGCACCTTCTCTTCCCACACGTCGCATATCCGTGACATCCTGGCGGCGGCCGACGGGAGCGCCCTGGTCCTGCTGGACGAATTGGGCGCCGGCACGGACCCGGAGGAGGGCGCGGCGCTGGGGATCGCCGTGCTGGAGGCCCTCGCCGCCCAGGGGACCGCCACCGTGGCTACCACGCATCTCGAAGCAATCAAAGCGTTTGCCGCCTCCCACCGGGGGGTGGCCAACGGCAGCGTGGAGTTCGACCTTGACACACTGCGTCCCCTGTATAGATTAACGATTGGGATACCCGGGAAGAGCTTCGCTGTCGAAATTGCGGCCCGTTTAGGCCTGCCGGCACCTGTGGTGCGCCGGGCGCAGGCCATTCTTGGAGAGAGTCGCCCCCATCTCCGGGCCTACCTCGAACGCCTCCATGAGGCCGCCGAGGAACTCGAGGCCGCCCGTCGCTCTGCAGCGGCGGAGGCCGAGGAGGCCCGGGGCGCCCGGGCGGAGTGGGAACGTCGCGCCCGGTCCGTGGCCGAGGAGGCCGATCGATATCGCCACGAGGCGCAACAGGCCATCCGAGAGATTCTGGCCGAGGGAAGGCGCCGCATCGGCGCGGCCGTGGCGGAACTGCGGGGACGGGCCGCCCGCGCGACGCCGGACGTCATCCCCTCGGCGCCCAAGGCCGCCGAGGCCCTGGTGGCAGGGCTCCCGGCGCTTCCCGAACCTCCCGCCGATGCCCCGGTGGATCCCCACGCGCCCGGCCTTGCGCCGGAAGAGCTTGTGCCCGGGCGCCGCGTGGTCGTGCCTCACCTCCGCAGCCAGCACGGGACGATCCTGGAGTCTCCGACCCCCGAGGGGAAGGTCCTCGTCCAACTCGGCGTGGGTCGGGTATGGGTGGCGGCCTCGGGGCTGGCCGCCGCCCCCGGCGAGGCCCCGCGGCGGGCCGCCGAGGGTCCGCCGGCCACGGTGGCGCGGCCGGAAGCCCCGGCCGCCGGGACTGAAATCAACCTCCTCGGCTGCACCGCCGAGGAGGCGTGCGCGCGCGTGGAGCGCTTCATCGACGATGCCTTCCTGAGTGGCCTCGCGCGCGTGCGCATCGTGCACGGCAAGGGCACGGGGGCGCTGCGGCGGGCGGTGGCGGATCTGTTGAAGGTGCACCCGCTGGTGGAGGGCTTCGTCCTGGCGGACCAGTCTGAAGGGGGCAGCGGGGCCACCGTGGTCACCCTGCAGGGCCGGAGCGCCGCCGCCTGACCCTCGAGGAAGGGCGTACGACTGTACGACCGTTCGACCGTACGGCCGCACCTCGAACATTACCGGAAACCCTCCGTCGAAATGAACAGTCGTACAGTCGTACAGTCGAACCGTCGAACGCTTTTGCCGGGGACGAAGCGCTGATGGCCGGACGCATCCCGGACGAGATCATCCAGCAGGTACTGGACCGCACCAACATCGTCGAGCTCATCGGGGGCTATCTGCCCCTCCGGCAGGCCGGGAGCCGCTGGAAGGGCCTCTGCCCGTTCCACACGGAGAAGACGCCCTCGTTCATGGTGAACCCGGAGCGGCAGATCTTCCACTGCTTCGGGTGCGGCAAGGGGGGGTCGGCCATCGCCTTCCTGATGGAGCAGGAACGGTTCTCCTTCCCGGAGGCCGTGCGCTTCCTGGCGGACCGGGCGGGGATCCGCGTGCCGGCCGCCCGGGGGGGCGACCGCGATGCGGAGGGGCGCCTGCGCCTGGTGGAGATGCACCGGCTGGCGGCGGAGCAGTTCCGCGCGAACCTGGCCGGGGCCGAGGGGGCCGCGGCCCGGGGGTATCTGGAGGGCCGCGGGCTGGAGCCAAGCACCATCGAGCGCTTCCAGCTGGGCTACGCCCTGGGCCAGTGGGACGCGCTCCTGCGCCACCTGGTGCGGGCCGGCTACCGGCCGGAGGAGGTGGAGCGGGCGGGGCTCGCCGCGCCCCGGCGCGATCCCGGGGGCAGCATGGCGCGGTCGGGCGCCTACGATCGGTTCCGCGACCGGGTCATGATCCCCATCGCGGACGCCAGCGGCAAGATCATCGCCTTCGGGGGCCGGGCCCTGCGGCCGGACGACGTGAAGTACATCAATTCGCCGGAGACGCCGCTCTACCGGAAGGGGCTGCACCTCTACGGCCTCCACCTGGCGGTCCGGGCCATCCGGGAGGAGGGCTGGGCCATCCTGGTGGAGGGCTACTTCGACCTGATCGGCCTCCACCGCGGCGGGTTCCACAACGCGGTGGCGGCGCTGGGCACGGCGCTCACCGCGCAGCAGGTGGAGGTGCTGGCGCGCTACACGGATCGGGCCGTGCTGGCCTTCGACCCGGACCGGGCCGGCCTCCAGGCCGCGTTGCGCGGGATTGAGCTGCTGCTGGCCCGCGGGCTCGCGGTGGAGGTGGCGGCGCTGCCGGAGGGGCTGGATCCGGACGGCCTCGTGGCACAGCGCGGGCGGGACGGCGTGGCGGAAGTCCTGGCCCGCACGGCGGACGTGGTGGACTTCGCCTGGGCCGCCGCCGGGCGGGCCGCCCGGCGCGGGCCCCGGGCCTCGGGGCCGGGGGCAGGGGGCGTGGACGCGGCGGTCCAGGCGGGCGAGGCGGTGCTCGGGGTCCTGGCGCGCATGGGGTCCGGCATCCGGCGGGACAAGTACGCCCAGAAGCTGGCCGAGCGGCTCGGCGTCGGCGAGGCCAGCATCCGGGCCGAGCTGGCCCGCCGGGTAGCGGGGCGCGGCGCCGTGGCGCCCGCGCCGCCTCCGGCCGCGGCGGCCTGCGGCCCGCAGCCGAGCCCCTCCGTGGAGGGGGAGTTGCTCCAGTTGCTGCTCCGGCAGCCCGAGCGAATCCCCGCCACGCGGGCGGTCGTCCTCCCGGACGATTTCAGCGACCCGACCCTCCGGCGGGTCTTCGAGATGGTATGCGAGGGTGAGGCGCTGGGGGGTCCGGCGCTGACCCACGCGCTGGTGGGGCACGAGGACGAAGCCATCCGGGCCGCCGCGGGCGGGCTGGCGATGGCCGATGAACGGAAGTTCGAGGAGGCGGATCGCATTTTCGCGGACTTCCTCAGATACTTCGCGAGGCGGCGGGCCGACAGGGCGAAGTTACGGATCCGCCAGCAGATGGAGACCGCGGACAGGGCGGGCGATCCCGAGACCCTGGCACAGGCGAAGGCGGCGCACCCCGGGTGGCGGCGCGCGGGCGATGCACCCTGACGGGGCGTTCAGAGGAGGGGCGAATGGCGAAGGTGAAGAAGACGGCGCGGGGGAGCAAGGCAGCCACCCGCGCCCACCAGGCCGAGGCGCGGCGGCCCCGGGCGGCGAAGGCCGCCGCGCGGCCGGCCGGGAAGGCGTCGGCCCCCGGGAAGCGGTCGGCGGGAAGGGCGCCGGCGCCCGCCGCGCGGCCGGCCGGGAAGACGCAGGCCGCGCACCCGGCGGGCGCCGGCGCGGCGGCGCTGGCCGCCCAGGGCAAGACGGCCGGGGCCGATCCCCGCAAGATGCAGGAGGTGAAGGCCCTGATCGCCCTGGGGCGCAAGAAGACCTTCCTCACCTATGAAGAGGTGAACGACCACCTGCCAGAGGGGGTCACCTCGCCCGAGAAGATCGACGAGATCCTGATGCTCTTCGACGAACTGGGCATCGAGGTGGTGGACGCGCCGGACAAGGCGAAGCGGGCCCAGGGGCAGCCGGCCTCCGAGGAGGACGGCCGGGGGGAGGCCGAGCTGGACCTCACCCCGTCGCCCCTCGGCCGCACCGACGACCCCGTGCGCATGTACCTGCGCGAGATGGGGAAGACCCCGCTCCTCACCCGCGAGGGCGAGATCCGCATCGCCAAGCGGATCGAGGAGGGGCGCAAGGAGGTGGCGGACGCCGTGTGCCGCGCCGGCCATATCACCATCCGCGAGGTGGGTTTCCTGGGCGAGCGCCTGCTCCAGCAGAAGCTGCGCGTGGGGGACATGGTGGCCCTGGGCGAGTTCGACGAGATCTCCGAGCAGAAGGAGCGGGAGCTGGTGGCGGAGCTCACGCCCATCCTGCGCGCGCTGCCCAACGAGCAGGCCAAGATCGACGACCTGCGCAAGCGCCTCCAGCGCCGGGGCCTGAGCCAGTCCACTCGGGCCAAGCTGGAGGCCGAGCTGGAACGGCGCCGGCACGTCCAGGCCGAGCGGCTCCACGCTATGAACCTGAACCAGCGGGTGGTGGACCGGATCGTGGGCCGCATGAAGAACATGCTGGACCGGATCGAGCAGGGGGAGCGCGAGCTGCGGGAGACCGCCCGCACCGCCGGCCTGGGCCTCACCGATGTGCGGCGGCTGGCCGGCCAGGAGTCCATGACCGAGCACGCCGTCACCACGATCCGGCGCAAGGCCGGCCTGGCCCCCAAGGAGTTCGAGGAGGTCCTGGCCAAGATCCGCAACACCGCCCGGAAGATCGAGAAGGTCGAGCAGGAGGCGGACGCCAGCCCGGCGGAGGTCCGCGCCCTCATCGACCGGATCACGGCCGGCGAGCAGAAGGCGCTGCAGGCCAAGAAGGAGATGGTGGAGGCCAACCTCCGCCTGGTCATCAGCATCGCCAAGAAGTACACCAACCGCGGCCTCCAGTTCCTGGACCTGATCCAGGAGGGCAACATCGGCCTCATGCGGGCCGTGGACAAGTTCGAGTACCAGCGGGGCTACAAGTTCAGCACCTACGCCACCTGGTGGATCCGGCAGGCCATCACCCGCGCCATCGCGGACCAGGCCCGCACCATCCGGATCCCGGTGCATATGATCGAGACCATCAACAAGCTGATCCGGGCCTCGCGGCACCTGGTGCAGGAGTACGGGCGGGAGCCCACCCCGGAAGAGATCGCCCAGAAGATCGACCTGCCGGTGGACAAGGTGCGGAAGGTCCTGAAGATCGCGCAGGAGCCCATCTCGCTGGAGACCCCCATCGGCGAGGAGGAGGATTCCCATCTGGGCGATTTCATCGAGGACAAGGGGGTGGTCTCGCCCCTGGAGGCCGTCATCGGCACGAACCTCGGCGCCCAGACTCGGGAGGTGCTGGAGACCCTGACCCCACGCGAGAAGCGGGTCCTGGAGCTGCGCTTCGGCATCGGCGACGGCCACGACCACACCCTGGAAGAGGTGGGCCAGCAGTTCGACGTCACCCGGGAGCGCATCCGCCAGATCGAGGCCAAGGCGCTCCGCAAGCTGCGCCACCCCACGCGGAGCAAGAAGCTCAAGTCCTTCGTGGACGCCTAGCAGGCTGCTGAAAAAGGCCCAACATCTCTCGCCGCTGCCTCGGCGGCAGCGGTTGGGGCGTTGGGGCGCTCGGGCGCTCACTGCGGCGTACCCGGTGTACGCCTCATTCGGCCCTTCGCGCGCCGCCTTGCATCTGGACCTTTTTGAGCAGCCTGCTAGGGCGTGCCGAGGGTGGGCCGAGGGCCAGGGGCTGCGGGGGGTCCCGCAGCCCCTGGTGTGTGCGGGACCGAACGCGCGGCGCATTGCGTTCGGTGAATGAACCGGGCTATACTGCCAACTCCGGTTGGCCGCTCCGGAGGTGTTCCGGGCCTTGACGGGCCGCCGCCGGCCCCGTCCCGGGCCCGGTCCGGGCCCGTAGCTCAGCTGGTCAGAGCGGCCGCCTCATAAGCGGTTTGTCCCTGGTTCGAATCCAGGCGGGCCCACCACGCCACGTCGTCCCCGGGCGCCTCACCCCGCGGCGCCCGGTCAAGGCCCACCCTTCGGCAGACGCAGGGCGTCCCCGGCGCCCGGGAAGGTGCTTGCGCGGTCCATGTGGAACGGCCTCGAGGAACTCATCGACCTCCAGCGGATAGATCAGGCCATCGCCCGCCTGGAGGCCGGGGCGCGGCAGATCCCGTTGCAGATCGCCGCCCTCGAAGCGGAGCTGGGGCGGGCCCGCGGCGCGTGGGACGAAACCAAGGCCGCCGCGGGGGCCACGGCCAAGGAGCGCCGCGAGCGCGAGCGGGAACTGGAAGAGGAGGCCGGGAATCAGCGAAGGAAGCAGGGCCGCCTCTTCGAGATCAAAACCAACCAGGAATACTCGGCGGTCCTCAAGGAGATCGAACAGCTCAAGGAGAAGATCTCGGGGCTGGAGACCCGCATCCTGGAACTGATGGACGAGCAGGAGCAGGCCGGCAAGCGCACGGCGGAGGCCGAGGCCGCGTTCCGGGCCGCCGAGGCCGTCCACCGCCGCGACCGGGAGGCGCGGGAAAAGGACCTCGCCCGGTTCCAGGAAGAACTGGCGGGACTCCAGAAGGCCCGCAAACAGGTCGCCGGCAGGGTGGATCGCGAGCTCTACCAGAATTACGCGCGCCTCATGAGGATCCGCGAGGGGACGGCCGTGGTCCCCGTGCGCGAGGGGTCCTGCGCCGGCTGCTTCGTGGCCCTGCCGCCCCAGACCTACAACGAGGTGCGCCAGAACGACCGGCGCATCACCTGCCCCCACTGCGAAAGGATCCTCTACGCGCCTTCCCCCGCCGCCGCCGAGGGTGGGGTCCGGACGGACGCCGCCGTCCCATGACGGCGGGGCGCCACGGGCCCGTGCTGCGGCGCCTGGCCGCGGCCGCGCGCCAAGGGGCGCTGGGCCCGCTGCCCGCAGGGACCACGGCGGACGAGGCAATCGCCGCCCTGGAGGCCGGGGCGGACGCGCTGGGCGCGCCGCCCGCTGAGGCGGCGCGGCCGGCGGGCGCCGCCCGCCGCGAAGCCGGGCCGGCCGGCGGCCTCGTCCGCATCCACGTGGACGGCGCCGCCCGCGGCAACCCCGGACCCGCAGGCATCGGGGTCATCCTGGACGCGGCGCCGGACGGCCCGCGCCTGGTCCACTGCGGGTACCTGGGGGAGACCACCAACAACGTGGCGGAATACCAGGCCCTCCTGTGGGCCTTGGCCGAGGCGCGGCGCCGCGGGTTCGGGGCGGTGGAGGTCCGTTCGGACTCGGAGTTGATGGTGAAGCAGATGCGCGGGGAGTACCGCGTGAAGCACCCGCGCCTCCGCGGGCTGCACGCCCGCGCCGCCGCCCTCGCCCGCGGATTCCGCGCGTTCAGCATCCGGCATGTGCCCCGCGAGGAAAACGGGGAGGCGGACGCCCTGGCCAACCGGGCCATCGACGAGAGGCGGGGCGGCCCGGCCGGCCGACGGGCCGGGGCCGAGGGGGCTTGATGCCCAGGTCCTGGCGACGGCGGGCGGTGCCCCTGGGCGAGGTGCTGTTGGATGTGGCCCGCGCCATCGGGATGGAGGGCCCGCTCAGGGCGGTGGAGATCCTGCGGGTGTGGCCGCGGGTGGTGGGCCACACGATGGCCGAGCACGCGCGGCCGGTGGGCCTCCAGGGCGGCACGCTCCTGGTGCACGTCACGGACTCGGCTTGGCTCCATCGCCTCAGCATGGCGCGGCGGGACATCATCCGGAATGTGAACGATCACCTGGACGGGCCGGCGGTTAAATCCGTGCGGCTCCGGATCGGGCCGCTGGAGGACGCGCCCGGCGGGTCCCGGGGCCGTGCGGCCCTTGCGACCGACCGGGGGGCGGGGGCGCGGCCGGGGCCGCCCGGCCGCCCGGGCCTCGGGCCGGAGGATCCCGCCATCGGCCGGGCCCTGGATCCCGTGAAGGACCTCCCCTTCGGCGAAGTGGTCCACAGGATTCTCCGCCGACAGGCCGGCCTCGGGCGCCGCCGCTGATGCAGCGGCGCCACAATGATGATGCGCAATCGCCACACTTTCCGGAAGCATGCGCGCCGCGCGGTGTAGTGAGGCGCTAACTTATTGAAAATATGGTGTAAAATCGAGTTGGTCCACCTGGCATTGTTGGCCTCGTCCTTGCTCATGCCCCACGAAGTTGGTGATCAACTCGCTCTTCTCCAGGCTGATCAAACCCGTCAGAGGCGGACAAGATCTAAGGATCTAAGGCGCCGTGCAGGGCGCCGAGTGGGGCGCCCTCGGGTACGCCGCGGCGGTCCCACGCCAGCGCCCCGTCGGCCGGAAAATTCCTGGCGCGGCCTCCGGTGCAGCGGTTGAGCCGAGGCGGATCCCGCCGGGCGATTTTCTAGCACAGCACGGCTGCGACGCACTGAACGATCCGTCATCTTGGAGGGGCCATTGGGCCATCAGCGGACGGTTTATCGGACGGTCAGCTGTGACGGCATCGGCATCCACACCGGCGCCGAGGTGTGCATGACGCTGCGGCCGGCGCCGGCCAACACCGGTATCGTCTTCCGGCGGGCGGACCTCCCCGGAAAGCCCGCCGTGGAGGCCATCCCCGATCATATCGATGACGTGAGCTACGCCACCACCATCGCGCGGAACGGCGTGAAGGTGCGGACGGTGGAGCACCTCATGGCCGCCTTCGCCGGGATGGGGGTGGACAACGCGGCGGTCGAACTCACCGGCCCCGAGGTCCCCGTGATGGACGGCAGCGCGCTGCCGTTCGTGCGGCTGCTCCGGAAGGCCGGCCTCCGCCGCCAGCTCGCCCCCAAGACCTACGTGAAGGTCCGCGAGCCCCTGGCGGTGGATCTCGACGGCCGCACGGTGAAGGTCGTCCCCGCGGACCACCTGCGCGTAGTCTACACCATGCGCTTCGGCGCCGCCTCGCTGGGGGAACAGACGGTGACGCTGGACGTGAACCCGGAGAGCTTCCCCCGCGAGATCGCCCCCGCCCGCACCTACGGCTTCCTGCGGGACGTGGACCACCTGCGGGCCATGGGCCTGGCCAAGGGGGGCTCGCTGGACAACGCCATCCTCATCGGGGAAGAGGGGGTGCTGAACGGGCCCCTCCGTTTCCCGGACGAGCTGGTGCGCCACAAGGCCCTCGACCTGATCGGGGATCTGTTCCTTCTGGGGCAGCGGCTGGTGGGCACCGTGATCGCCGAGGGCGCCGGCCACATGGTCCACCTGCGGCTCGTGGCCATGATCCAGGCCCAGCTGCAGCCGCGCGCGCGAACGGCCCGGGCGGCCGCCCGGCGCTCGGTGGTCGAGCGGCTGGTGGCCCCGCTGCGGCCGGCCGCGGCCGAGGGGGCGGACGAGGCCGCCGGCGCCTACGGCCTTCCCTAGCCGCCCCTACGTCACACGCGGCATTCCCGAACCCCCGGCCCCGCCGGGGGTTCTTGTTTTTCCCGGCGGCCTCGCCCCGCCTTGCGGCGGCCGGACCCGATTGGGTATACTCCGGGAGCATCGGCATCGGTCCCGGGCCGCCCGCGGGGCCCGCGACCCGCCTGGAGCAGGCCGCCGCGCCGGGCCCGTGAGGCCCCCCGGCCCGGCGCCGCCGGGGGAACGCGCGTGGCCGAAAAGACCGCGGCGGAACTGGAGCGCCGCCGCCGCCGCAACCGGATCATCCTCGTCACGGTGCTGGGCCTGACCGTCGCCCTGACGGCCGCCCAGGTGCTGATCCACCAGCTCCGCTTCCCCACCCCCATCGCCTCCAACCTCCTCATCATCGCCCTGGTCAACGTCAACATCGTCCTGCTCCTCCTTCTGTTCCTGCTGGTCTTCCGCGCCCTGTTCAAGGTGTACCTGGAGCGGCGGGAAAACGTCCTGGGCTCCCGGTTCCGCGTCAAGCTGGTGGTGACCTTCCTGGGGCTGGCGCTGCTGCCGGCCGGCCTCGTGTTCGTCTTCGGCAGCAACCTGATCACCACCGTGGTGGAGCGGTGGTTCGGGGTGCAGGTGGAGGAGTCGATCCAGCGGTCCATGGAGATCGCCGA
>Ga0187780_10003267_pt1 | contig 12253 bp, 4 predicted proteins | sample 1015_Q2_SP10_20__FD_132429 | JGI IMG/M metagenome (GOLD analysis project Ga0187780, IMG submission 132429) | Tropical peat soil microbial communities from peatlands in Department of Meta, Colombia - 1015_Q2_SP10_20_MG | ecosystem: Environmental > Terrestrial > Soil > Wetlands > Peat | place...
TCGACAACCTGAACCGCCTCTCGACACCGAACTCGCACGTGGACATCGCGCTCGTGCAGGCGGGGCTCACGGAGACCAACGACACCAGCGACCTGGTCTCGCTCGGCAGCATGTTCTATCAGCCGCTCACGATCTTCTATCGCAGCGCGAAGCCGCTGGTGCGCCTGTCGGAGCTGCACGGCGGCCGCATCGCCATCGGCCCGGAGGGCAGCGGCACGCGCGCCCTGGCGCTCGCGCTGCTCAAGGCCAACGAGATCGTGCCGGGCGGGCAGACGCAGCTCACGAGCGACGAGGGCGAGGGTGCGCGGGCGGCGCTGCTCCAGCACCAGGTGGAGGCGATCTTCCTCACCGGGGATTCAGCCTCGGGCACGACGATCCGCGAGATGCTGCACACCGAAGGGGTGCGGCTGTTCGACTTCTATCAGGCGGACGCCTACGTGCGCCGCTTTCCCTATCTCAACAAGATCGTGATTCCGGCGGGCGCCTTCGATCTGGGCGAGGATCTGCCGTCCATCAACCTGAACCTGCTCGCCCCGACCGTGGAGCTGCTCGCGCACTCGGCCCTGCACCCCGCGCTCGCCGACCTGCTCATCGAGGCCGCGGAGGAGGTGCACGGGCACGCCTCGCTCATGGCATCCGCCGGTGAGTTCCCGACGACCGCGACGCACAGCTATCCGATCAGCTCCGAGGCGGCGCGCTACTACAAGTCCGGCGACAAGAGCTTCGCCTACCGCTACCTACCGTACTGGCTCGCGAGCCTGTTCAACCGCGTCCTCGTGGTGCTGGTGCCGATCTTCGTGCTCGTGATCCCGGGGCTGCGCTTCCTGCCGCAGCTGTATCGCTGGCGCATCAACACCCGGATCCACCGCCGCTACGGCGAGCTCATGGCGGTCGAGCGCGAGGCGCTCGGCGCGCTCAGCGAGGAGCGCCGCGCGGTGCTGCTCGAGCGCCTGGCGCAGATCGAGCGCTCCGTCATCTCGCACCGCATGCCCGGCTCGCACGCCGAGCAGCTGTACGTGCTGCGCGAGCACATCCACTTCGTGCGCGAGAATCTGGCGCGACCAGCGCCCGTCCAGCCGGCGCACGCGGACTGACCGGAAGAAGCAGACGACTCAACAAGGGGGGTGCATGTCCAACGGCAACTTGACCGGGCCGCTCGCGGCCGGCGCGGGGATCACGCGGGCGGAGGCCGGGGCGCGGCGCGGCGCGAGCCTCATCGGGCAGATCGCCTGGGCGATCGGCGATGGGGCCCGCAGCCCCTACAACGTGCTGGTCAACATCTTCATCTTCGCCGCGTACTTCACCACGGTGGTGATTCCCGATCCGGTCCGCGGTCAGCAGATCTGGGGCTACGTGTCCTCCGCGGGTGCGCTCGTGGTCGCGATCGGCGCGCCGATCCTCGGCGCGATCGCCGATGCCGGCGGACGCCGCAAGCCCTGGCTGCTCGCCTGCATCCTCATCGGCCTGCCCTCGATGTCGGCGCTGTGGTTCGCCGTGCCGGGCATGTCCCACGGCCTCGGGTGGATCATGCTCGCGGTGGTCGGCGGCGCGCTGTTCTTCGAGTGGTCGACCGTGTTCACGAGCGCCATGCTGCCCGGCGTCGCACCGCCGGGGCGGATCGGGATCCTGAGCGGCCTCGGCTTCAGCCTGGGCAACCTCGCCGGAATCCTGGTGTTCCTCTTCTATCTGTACGCCTGGGAATACAACCCGCATCCCCTCTTCGGTCTCGACCTGCAGGCGCACGAGCCGCAGCGCGCCGTGGGCCTGGTCGCGTCGGTGTGGCTGATCGTGTTCTCGCTGCCGCTGTTCGTCCTCACGCCCGACTCGCCGGCGACCTCGCTCCCGGCGCCCGAGGCGATCCGGCGCGGCCTCGGGAGCCTCCTACAGACCTTCCGCCAGCTCGGCAGCTATCGCAACATCGCCCAGTATCTGGTCGCACGCCTGTGCTTCAACGAGGGTTTCATCGTGATGATGCTGTTCACGAGCGTGGTCGCGGCGGGCGTGCTGCACTGGACGCCGGGACAGCTGCTCACCATGGGTCTCATCAACAGCGTGATCGCGACCATCACCGGAGTCTGCGCCGGCTGGCTCGATCAGAGGATCGGGGCGAAGGCCGCCACGATGCTGTTCGTTGCCGGCTGCCTGATCGCCAACGTCGTGGTGTGCTCGATCACCCCCGACAGCGTGCTGTTCGTGAAGCTCACCGCGCAGGCGGCCGCCCCGACGGGCGGGGTCTTCCCGACGCTGCCCGACAAGGCATTCCTCATCACCCAGAACCTGATCGCGCTGTTCGTGACCGGAGGGCTCGCGACCAGCCGCTCGCTGATGGCCAAGCTTGCACCGCCGACGATGCTCTCCGAGTTCTTCGGCCTGTATGCGGTCTCCGGCAACGCCGTGACCTTCATGGGCCCGCTCGCCATCGGCCTCATCACCGGTGCGTTCCACAACCAGCGCGCCGGCGTCGCCGCCGGCGCCGCGTTCCTGCTCGCGGGACTCGTGCTCATGATCGCCGTGCGCGAGCAGCCGAGCTCAGGGAGCCACTCACATGGATGAAGTGTCAGCGTCGCGCCATCCGCACCGCTTCCGGCGCGGGCTCGCCTCGGGGGCGGCCGCGCTCGGCCTCGCCGCACTCGCCCGTGCCGCGGCACCGGTGGACGCCGTGACGCTCAACAGGATCGCCGACGCAGGCTTCAACCACGGCCAGGTGGTGGAGATCGCGGCGCATCTCGCCGATGAGATCGGCGGACGGCTCACGAACTCCCCGGCCATGCGCACCGCGCAGGGCTGGACGCAGCACGAGTTCGGGGCCTGGGGCCTGAAGAACGTCCATCTCGAGGGCTTCGACTTCGGCCGCGGCTGGTGGATCGAGTCCGCGCACGTGCGGCTCATCGCGCCGCGGCCGCTCGAGCTCAAGGCGATCCCCGTCGCCTGGACGCCGGGCACGAGCGGCCCGCTCACGGCGCCGGTGATCGTGGCGCCGCTGCGGACGGTGCAGGATTTCGGGGACTGGAAGGGCAAGCTCGCGGGCAGGATCGTGCTCGTGAGCTGGCCGGAGCCCGCGAAGGATGCCACCGAGGCGCCGTTCCAGCGCTACACGGCCGCCGAGATCGCGAAGCTCGACGAGTACGCGCAGCCCAAGTTCGATCCCGAGACACAGCCGCGGCGACTCGAGCGCTTCGTGTTCGCGGGCAAGGTCGACGCGTTCCTCGCCGCCGAAGGCGCGCTCGCCTGGGCGCGCATCTCCCGGTCGGACGGCCGGCTGCTGCACGGGGAGGGCTACAGCTACCAGGTCGACAGGACGCCGAAGCTCCCGGGCCTGGAGATCGCGGCGGAGGACTACCTGCGCCTGACGCGCCTCGCGAAGCTCGGCGAGGTGCGGCTCGAGATCGACAGCCGCGTGCACTTCGAGGACCAGGACCACAAGGCCTACAACAGCCTCGCCGAGATCCCGGGCAGCGTCGCGAAGGGCGGCTACGTGCTCGCCGGGGCGCACCTCGACAGCTGGGTCGCGGGGGACGGTGCCGCCGACAACGGCGCCGGCGCGGCGGTCGTCATGGAGAGCGCGCGGATCCTCGCGAGCCTCGGTGTGCAGCCCAAGCGCACCATCCGCTTCGTGCTGTGGGCCGGCGAGGAGCAGGGGCTGCTCGGCTCCGCCGCCTACGTCCAGCAGCACCTCGCGCACCGGCCGCCCGATCCGGATCCGGCGGTCGCAGGCCTCGGGCCGTACTTCGAGCACGAGACCTACCCCGTCGAGCCGCTGCCGGAGTTCTCGCAGCTCGCCGCCTACTTCAACATCGACAACGGCTCGGGAAAGATCCGCGGGATCTATACCGAGGGCAACTTCGCCGTGGTGCCGATCTTGCGGGAGTGGCTCGCGCCCTTTCGCAGCCTGGGCGCCGAGGCTGTCGTGGCCCAGCCCACCTACTCGACGGATCACGTGTTCTTCAGCCGGCTCGGCCTGCCGGCCTTCCAGTTCATCCAGGATCCGCTCGACTACGAAAGCCGGGTCCACCACTCCGACCTCGACACCTTCGATCATCTGCGGCCCGATGACCTGCGACAGGCCGCGGTCGTGCTGGCCAGCGTGCTCCTCGATGCCGCCGACAGCCCCGCGCCGCTGCCCCGCAAGGTGCTGCCGACCGAGCCGCGGGTGACCGACCCGTTCCATTACAAGGAGCCCTCCAAGCCGTAGGGTTCCCGCGGCCTCGATGCGACGCGGCAGAGCTTGAGCCCTCAAGGTCCGCCGAGCGCGGGGGCGCCCCGGCCGCCCCAGGGCCATTGACCGCCCGGGCTCGGTCGGTAATATTCGGTGCATAGTCCAGGTACAGCCCGAGGAGTGATGCGGGGCCCGCTGCCACAGCGCCTGCGCCGCTCCCGAATGCCCTCCCGCGGTCGGCTCCAAGACGCCTTCCCCGGTCCCTGACACAAGGTTGTTTCGACAGGATTCCGCTTGCGGACGGCCGCGGCGGAACGGGTGGCGCGCGGCCCCGCGGGGCCGGCGCCCGATGCGTACGCGTGCCCGGGTGCGCGTGAGCGGTGCGTGGGTATGGATGAGTTGTGCAGGCCATGAGCGACACAGAAGCGGACAGAGCACGCGGGCGGGCCGACACCGGCCTGGTCAAGGATTCCTACGAGCGCGACAGCTGCGGATTCGGGCTGATCGCTCATCTGGATGACGCGCCGAGCCACTGGCTCGTCGAGACCGCGATCGCCTCGCTCAACCGCCTGACGCACCGCGGCGCCGTCGCTGCCGACGGCAAGACCGGTGATGGCTGCGGCCTTGCGCTCCGCAAGCCGACGCGGTTCCTGCGGGCCGTCGCGCAGGAAGCCGGGATCACTCTCGCCGAGCGCTTCGCCTCCGGACTCGTGTTCCTGAGCCGCGAGCCCGAGCTCGCCGCGACCGCGCGCCGCACGCTCGAGCGCGAGCTCGAGCGGGAGGGTCTCGCGCTCGCCGGCTGGCGCGCCCTGCCGACCGATCCGCAGGCCTGCGGCGCGGAGGCGCTCAAGACGCTGCCCGACATCGAGCAGGTGTTCGTCAGCGCGGCCGCCGACCTCGACGAGGCCGCGTTCAACCGCAAGCTGTTCCTCGCGCGGCGCCGCACCGAGAAGGCACTGGAGGCGAGCGACCGGGTGTTCTACGTGCCGAGCCTCTCGGCCAGCGTCCTGGTCTTCAAGGGCATGGTGATGCCCCAGCACCTCGCGGAGTTCTACCCCGACCTCACCGACCCGCGTCTCGAGGCTTCCGCGGTCGTGTTCCATCAGCGCTTCTCGACCAACACGCTGCCGCAGTGGCGCCTCGCGCATCCCTACCGCTACCTCGCACACAACGGCGAGATCAACACCATCCAGGGCAACCGCAACTGGGCGGTGGCGCGCGGACCGCTGTTCCGCTCGCCGCTCCTGCCGGACCTCGGCGACATCCTGCCGCTGGTCGCCCTCTCGGGCTCGGACTCGCAGAGCCTCGACAACATGCTCGAGGTGCTGCTGATGGGCGGGCTCGATCCGCTGCACGCGATGCGCATGCTGATCCCGCCGGCCTGGCACGGGCTCGACTCGATCGACGCCGACCTGCGCGCCTTCTACGAGTACTACTCGGTGCACATGGAGCCGTGGGACGGCCCGGCGGGCATCGTGTTCTGCGACGGCCGCTACGCGGGCTGCACGCTCGATCGCAACGGCCTGCGGCCGGCGCGCTTCGTGATCACGCGCGACCGCATCCTCACCATCGCCTCCGAGACCGGCGTGTGGGACTACGCGCCCGAGGACGTCGTGCGCAAGGGCAAGCTCGGGCCCGGCGACATGCTGGCGCTCGACCTCGAGACCGGAACGCTGCTCGAGACCGCCGAGATTGATGCGCTGCTGAAGAGCCGCCATCCCTACAAGGCCTGGCTCAAGCAGGGCGTGCGCTATCTGGAGAGCGACCTGGTCGATCCGCGGCTCGCGGCCGAGCCCATGGACCGCGAGACCCTCGGGCTCTATCAGAAGATGTTCAACGTGAGCACCGAGGAGCGCGACGAGGTGATCCGGGTGCTCGCCGAGGACGAGAGCGAGGCCGTGGGCTCGATGGGCGATGACACGCCGATGCCGGTCCTCTCGAGCAAGGTGCGCTCGCTGTACGACTATTTCCGCCAGCAGTTCGCCCAGGTCACCAATCCCCCGATTGACCCGTTGCGCGAGTCGATCGTGATGTCGCTGCAGACCCAGATCGGGCCGGAGTGCAACATCTTCGTCCCGGCTCCGGAGCACGCCCGCCAGATCGTGCTCGGCTCGCCGATCCTCTCGCAGCGCAAGCTCCGTCAGATCCTCGCGCTGAAGGAGGTCACGCACGAGTTCATCGACCTGCAGTACGAGCCCGCGGAGGGGCTGCGGGCCGCCATCGTGCGGATGTGCGCGCAGGCCGAGGCCGCGGTGCGCGACGGCCGGCTGGTGCTGCTGCTGTCGGATCGCTACCTCGTCAAGGGCAAGCTCCCCGCGCACGCGCTGCTCGTCACGGGCGCGGTGCATCAGCACCTGACGCGCGCGGGACTGCGCTGCAGGTGCAACCTCCTCATCGAGACCGCGACGGCGCGCGATCCGCACCACTTCGCCTGCCTGATCGGCTTCGGGGCGACGGCCGTGTATCCGTACATGGCCTACCAGGTGCTGTTCGACATGATGCGCAAGGGGCGCGTGAAGCTCGACTTCGCGACGCGGCTCGAGCTCGGCCGCAGCTACCGCGCGGGCCTGAGGAAGGGCCTGTTCAAGATCATGTCGAAGATGGGCATCTCGACCATCATGAGCTACCGCAGCTCGCAGCTGTTCGAGATCGTCGGACTCGCGAGCGACGTGGTCGGGCTGTGCTTCACCGGCACGGAGAGCCGCGTGCAGGGCGCGGACTTCGAGGACCTCGAGGCGGACCTGAAGACGCTCGCTGCCCGCGCCTGGAATCCGCGCGAGCCGCTCGATCACGGCGGGCTGCTCAAGTTCGTGCACGACGGCGAGTACCACATGTACAACCCGGACGTGATCGCGACGCTGCAGGCGGCGGTGGTGTCGGGCGACTACGCCCGGTACCGCGCCTACGCCGAGCTCGTGAACACCCGACCGCCGTCCTGCTTCCGCGACCTCCTGAAGCTCGTGCCGGGCATGCGGCCGATCCCGCTCGCGGAAGTGGAGCCCGCGGAGGCGATCCTCGCGCGCTTCGACAGTGCCGGCATGTCCCTCGGGGCGCTCTCGCCCGAGGCGCACGAGGCGCTCGCCATCGCCATGAACCGTCTCGGGGCGCGCTCGAACTCCGGCGAGGGCGGCGAGGATCCGGCGCGCTACGGCACGGAGAAGAGCTCGAAGATCAAGCAGGTCGCCTCCGGGCGCTTCGGCGTGACCCCCGAGTACCTGATCAACGCCGAGGTGCTGCAGATCAAGATGGCGCAGGGCGCGAAGCCCGGCGAGGGCGGCCAGCTGCCGGGACACAAGGTGAACGAGATGATCGCCCGTCTGCGCTTCGCGCGCGCCGGCGTCGGCCTCATCTCCCCGCCGCCGCACCACGACATCTACTCGATCGAGGATCTGGCGCAGCTGATCTTCGACTTAAAGCAGGTCAATCCGCGCGCTCTGGTCTCGGTGAAGCTGGTCGCCGAGCCCGGCGTCGGCACCGTCGCGGCCGGCGTCGCCAAGGCCTACGCGGACCTGATCACGATCTCCGGCTACGACGGCGGGACGGGCGCAAGCCCGCTGTCCTCGATCAAGTACGCCGGCACGCCCTGGGAGCTCGGCCTCGCCGAGACGCATCAGACGCTGCGCGCGAACGAGCTGCGCCACCGCGTGCGCGTGCAGACCGACGGGGGCCTGAAGAGCGGGCTCGACGTGGTCAAGGCCGCGATCATCGGCGCGGAGAGCTTCGGCTTCGGCACCGCACCGATGGTGGCGCTCGGGTGCAAGTACCTGCGGATCTGCCACCTCAACAACTGTGCGACCGGGGTCGCGACCCAGCACAATGTGCTGCGCTCGAAGTACTTCGTCGGCCTGCCGGAGATGGTGATCAACTACTTCCGCTTCGTCGCCGAGGAGGTGCGCGAGATCCTCGCCTCCCTGGGCGTGCGGCGCCTCGAGGACCTGATCGGCCGCACCGAGTACCTGGAGACCTCGCCCGGGGAGACCGCCAAGCAGAGAAAGCTCGATCTCGCGCCGATCCTCTCCACCGCCGGCCTCGCGGCCGATGCGCCGCAGTTCTGCGTCGCACCCTCCAACGCGCCCTTCGACAAGGGCGAGCTCGCCGAAACGATGGTGCGCGACATGCGCGCCGCGATCGATGCGAAGCGCGGCGGGCAGTGGAGCTACACGGTCAAGAACTTCAACCGCTCGATCGGCGCGCGGCTCTCGGGGGAGATCGCGCGGCGCTGGGGCAACTACGGCATGGAGGAGGCGCCGCTCGTGGTGCGCCTGACGGGCAGCGCGGGGCAGAGTCTCGGCGTGTGGAATGCGGGCGGACTGCACTTGTACCTCGAGGGTGATGCCAACGACTACGTCGGCAAGGGCATGGCGGGCGGGCGGATCGTCCTCAAGCACCCGCGCGCCTCGCGCTTCAGCGGCAAGGACACGATCATCATGGGCAACACCTGCCTGTACGGCGCGACCGGCGGGCAGCTGTTCGCGGCGGGCGTGGCCGGCGAGCGCTTCGCGGTGCGCAACTCGGGCGCGGTGGCGGTCATCGAGGGCGCCGGGGACCACTGCTGCGAGTACATGACCGGCGGGGTCGTGTGCGTGCTCGGCCGCACCGGCGTCAACTTCGGCGCGGGCTTCACCGGGGGATTCGCGTACGTGCTCGACCTGGAGCGCGACTTCGTCGACCGCTACAACCACGAGCTCATCGACATCAGCCGCATCCACGCCGAGGCGATGCAGTCGCACCTGCAGCACCTCGAGGGGCTGATCGCTCAGCACGTGGCCGAGACGGGCAGCGCCTGGGGCGAGGAGATCCTGAACGACCTGCGGACCTTCATCGGCAAGTTCTGGGTGGTCAAGCCCAAGGCCGCCTCCATCGACTCGCTCATCGAGAACCTGCGGCGGGCTGCCTGATGGCCGACAAGTACCTGCAGTTCCTCGAGATCCCGCGGACCGATCCGCCGAAGGCCGCCGTGGAGACCCGCATCCAGGGCTTTGCCGAGATCTACGCGCAGTTCACGCCGGAGGGCGCGGCGCAGCAGGCCGGGCGCTGCCTCGCCTGCGGCAATCCCTTCTGCGAGTGGAAGTGCCCGGTGCACAACTACATTCCGAACTGGCTGAAGCTGATCGAGGAGGGCAACCTCTTCGAGGCCGCCGAGCTGTCCCACAAGACCAACTCGCTCCCCGAGGTGTGTGGCCGCATCTGCCCGCAGGACCGGCTCTGCGAGGGCGCCTGCACGCTGAACGACGGCCTGGGCGCGGTCACGATCGGGGCGATCGAGAAGTACATCACCGACGAGGCCCTGAAGCGCGGCTGGAAGCCCGACATGTCGAACGTGCGCGCGACCGGCAAGCGGGTGGCCATCGTGGGCGCGGGACCCGCGGGCCTCGCCTGCGCCGATGTGCTCGCGAGGAGCGGCGTGAGCGCGATCGTGTTCGACCGCTACCCGCGCATCGGTGGCCTGCTGACCTTCGGCATCCCGCCCTTCAAGCTCGAGAAGGACGTGGTCGAGAAGCGGCGCGAGATCCTCGAGGACATGGGCGTCGAGTTCCATCTGGGGGTGGAGATCGGCCGGGACCCGCCGTTCGGCCGGCTCATCGAGGAGCATGACGCGGTGTTCCTCGGCATGGGCACCTACCGCTACGTGAAGGGAGGCTTTCCGGGTGAGGATCTGCCCGGCGTGCACGAGGCGTTGCCCTACCTCATCTCCAACATCCGCCACGAGCTCGGCTTCGCGGGTGCCGCCGAGCAGCTCGTGAGCCTGCGCGGCAAGCGCGTCGTCGTGCTGGGCGGCGGGGATACCGGCATGGACTGCAACCGCACGGCCATCCGCCAGGGCGCGCAGTCGGTCACCTGCACGTACCGGCGCGACGAGGACAACATGCCGGGCTCGCGCCGCGACTACAAGAACAGCAAGGAGGAGGGCGTCGAGTTCCTCTTCAACCGCCAGCCCATCGAGATCGTGGGCACGGACCGGGTCGAGGGCGTGAAGCTGGTGCAGACGCGCCTCGGCGCGCCGGGCCCGCGCGGCCGCCGCGTCCCGGAGACGGTGCCGGGGACCGAGGAGGTCGTGCCGGCGGATGCGGTGATCGTGGCGTTCGGCTTCCTGCCGAGCCCGCCCGCCTGGCTCGGCGAGGCCGGCGTGCGGCTGCACCCGAGCGGACGGGTGCGGGTCAGCACCTCACGCGAGCTGCCGTTCCAGACGACCCACCCCAAGGTGTTCGCCGGCGGGGACATGGTGCGCGGCTCGGACCTTGTGGTCACCGCCGTGTTCGAGGGGCGCGAGGCGGCGCGCGGCATCCTGAACGCCATCGGGGTGTCCCGGGCGCGTGAGGTTGCCTAGACGGGGCGGTCTGGGATAAGAACGTCTGGGGCACCGACCCAGGAGCCCGAGAGCTCGATACAGGGTCGCAGGGTCCGCACGGCGCGGCGGGGAGCGCCGGTCACGACAAGAGCCGAGAGAGTCGGGTATGCAGCGCGAGCGCGAGAAAGGACGGACGGTTCGGCCGGACAAGCAGGGCCTCTACGACCCGTGGTTCGAGCACGATGCCTGCGGCGTCGGCTTCGTCGTCGATGTGAAGGGGCGCAAGTCGCACCAGATTCTGCAGCAGGCCATCAAGGTGCTGCGCAATCTCGATCACCGCGGCGCCTGCGGCTGCGAGGTCAATACCGGTGACGGCGCGGGCGTGCTGCTGCAGATGCCGCACGCATTCCTGAAGGAGGTCACGCGCAAGGCGCGTCTGCCCCTGCCCGGTCCCGGCGAGTACGGCAGCGGGCTCGTGTTCCTGCCCAAGAGCCCGACCAAGCGGCGCCGGCTCGAGGAGCATTTCGAGCACATCGTGCAGTCGGAGGGCCAGACCGTGCTCGGCTGGCGCACCCTGCCGACCAACAACGCCTCGCTCGGGGACACCGCCAAGGCGTGCGAGCCCTTCATCCGTCAGGTGCTCATCGGCCGCAACTCCGCGCTCGCGGACGACATGGCCTTCGAGCGCAAGCTGTACGTGATCAGGAAGCGCGCCTACAACGAGATCCGCGCCTCGACGGTCGACGGGGCGGAGTACTGGTATCTGCCGAGCCTGTCGTACAAGACCATCGTCTACAAGGGAATGCTGCTCACCGAGCAGCTCGCGCAGTACTACCTCGACCTGCAGAACCCGGCGATGGAGACGGCCCTCGCGCTGGTGCACTCGCGCTTCAGCACCAACACCTTCCCGAGCTGGGACCGCGCTCACCCGTACCGCTACCTCGCCCACAACGGCGAGATCAACACGCTGCGCGGCAACATCAACTGGATGAAGGCGCGCGAGGCGCTGTTCGAGTCCGAGCTCTTCGGCGAGGACGTGAAGAAGATCCGGCCCATCATCAATCCCTACGGCAGCGACTCGGCGATGTTCGACAACACGCTCGAGCTGCTGGTGCTCGCGGGACGCTCCCTGCCGCACGCCATGATGATGATGATCCCGGAGCCGTGGTCGAACCACGAGGGCATGGACGATGCGCGCCGCGCCTTCTATCAGTATCACTCGAGCCTCATGGAGCCCTGGGACGGGCCCGCCTCGATCGCCTTCACCGACGGCAGGAAGATCGGCGCCGTGCTCGACCGCAACGGCCTGCGGCCCTCGCGCTACTACGTCACCAAGGACGACCTCGTGATCATGGCCTCGGAGGCCGGCGTGCTCGAGCTTGCCCCGGAGAACATCCTGCTCAAGGGGCGCCTGCAGCCCGGACGGATGTTCCTGGTCGACACCGAGGAGGGGCGCATCATCGGCGACGAGGAGCTCAAGGAGAAGATCGCGGCCGAGCGTCCCTACCGGCAGTGGCTCGATGAACACCTGCTGCACCTCGCGGACCTGCCGGCGGCCCCCGAGGTGCCCGCGCCGGATCACGACATGCTGCTGCAGCGGCAGATCGCCTTCGGCTACAGCTTCGAGGACCAGCGCGTGCTGCTCGAGCCCATGGCGAGGAGCGGCGTCGAGGCGGTGGGCTCGATGGGCAACGACGCCGCGCTCGCGGTGCTCTCCTCCCGGCCGCGCCTGCTGTATGACTACTTCAAGCAGCTGTTCGCGCAGGTCACCAACCCGCCGATCGACTGCATCCGCGAGGAGCTCATCA
>Ga0187780_10003268_pt1 | contig 12245 bp, 13 predicted proteins | sample 1015_Q2_SP10_20__FD_132429 | JGI IMG/M metagenome (GOLD analysis project Ga0187780, IMG submission 132429) | Tropical peat soil microbial communities from peatlands in Department of Meta, Colombia - 1015_Q2_SP10_20_MG | ecosystem: Environmental > Terrestrial > Soil > Wetlands > Peat | place...
CGGTCGTTCATGTCCATCACCCGCTTCCAGGTGATGCGCCGCACGTCGATGCCTAGGGCATTGCCGTGGTGGATGTGGTTGTCGATGAGCGCGGCCAGCAGGTTATTGGCGAGGCCGATCGCGTTGAAGTCGCCCGTGAAGTGCAGGTTGATGTCCTCCATGGGCACCACCTGCGCGTAGCCGCCGCCGGCCGCGCCGCCCTTCATGCCGAACACGGGACCCAGGCTCGGCTCCCGCAGGCAGATGATCGCCTTCTTGCCGATCTTGTTGAGCGCATCGCCCAGGCCCACCGTCGTCGTGGTCTTGCCCTCGCCCGCCGGTGTCGGGCTCATCGCGGTCACCAGGATCAGCTTGCCGTCCGGGCGGCTCTTCAGCGACGAGACGTAGTCGAGCGCGATCTTGGCCTTGTACGGCCCGTAGTTCTCGAGGCTGTCCGCCGGGATGCCGAGCTTCTCGGCGACCTTGACGATCGGCTTGAGCTTGGCGGCCTGTGCGATTTCGATGTCAGACACGGCGATATCCTTTGTGTTGTTTCAGTGCTCAGGAACGGGCAGCGGCGGAGTGTATGCCCTCGGCAGGCCGCGGTATTGGGCGAGGTTCAGGGCGGCGGCGGCGCAATCGGCTGCGGACACGGCCACGAGCGCGTGATCCTTGACTTGATAGGTGTTGGATTCGGTGACCACGAAGTCCATCGGGATGTCGTGCGGCTCCGGGTAGATGGTGTCGATGCGCGAGATCTCGAAGGCGACCGCGATTTTTAACGGTGGCGGGTTGAGCGCCGCGAGCGTCCGGTCGAAGAACCCGCCGCCATAGCCCAGGCGCTCACCGTGCGGCGTGAATCCGACCGGCGGGATCAGGACCGCGTCGGGAACGAGCTCCTCGGTGCCATCCGGCACCGGGATGTCCATGGGCCCGTTCTTCATCGGCGCGCCCGGCCACCACGCGTACCAGGCGAGCGGTGCGCGGAACTTGACCACCACCGGCAATGCCGCGCGCGCGCCTTTCTCTCGCAGCTCGTGAATCAGGAACCGCGCATCGAATTCCCCGGCGTGCGGCCAGCAGAACCCGACCGTCATGCGCGCGAGCAGCGGGAATCCGTCCCGCAGTCGGCGCGTGATGGCGCGGCCCCACTGCGCGCGCTCTGCCGCAGGTACCGCCGCGCGCCGCGTCAGCAGCTCGGCGCGTTTTGCCTTGCGCCAGGCGACGATCTCGGAGCTCAGGCTCATGTGCGTCCTAGAACACGCGCAGCCGGAAGCCGACCGGGCGCAGGAAGTCCACCTCTTGCAGGAGATCGGCGCGGGTCAGCGCCTGCTCTCTGAGCCAGCCGCGCGGGAAGTTGACCTCCAGCGACCGGCCGCGGGGGGTGAGTTTGATCGCAGGCAGCGGCGAGCGCGAGCGCCCGCGGTGCAGGAGCACGGCGAGCCGCAGCAGCACGATCAGGAAGATCGCCTTGTTGTGCCAGGGGGGAATCAGCTCCTCGGCGCGGCCCAGGAGCACCTTGCGGCGGTGGGCGCCCACCAGGCAGGCGAGCAATTGCTGTTCCTCGCGCGGGAATCCCGGCATGTCGGCGTGCTCGAGCAGGTAGGCGGCGTGCTTGTGGTGGCTGGCGTGGGAGATGTCGAGCCCGATCTCGTGCAGGCGCGCCGCCCAGCGCAGGGCGGATTCGGCTAATGGGTCCTCGAGCTGCCAGCCGGACTCGACCTGGCGCAGGAACTCGACCGCGGTCGCCTCGACCCGCTCCGCCTGGCCCTCCTCGACGTGAAAGCGCGCGGCCATGGAGCGCACGCTTCTCTCCCGGGAATCCTCGTCCGTGAACCGGCCGACCATGTCGTAGAGCAGGCCCTCGCGCAGCGCCCCCTCCGCGATCTTCATCTCCGCAATGCCGAGCGCGTTGAATACCGCGACCAGGATCGCGAGGCCGCCGGGGAACACCGGGCTCCTCTCCTCGTTGACGGATGAGAGATCCGCATCGCGCACGTGCCCGGCGTGATTCAGCCGGTCAACGAGCTTCGCGAGCCCGGCCGGCGTGATGTTCGACGCGGACGGGTCGAGTTCCCGGATCGCCTCGCCGACCGCGCGCACCGAGCCTGAGCTGCCGACGGATTCGGCCCAGCCTAAGAACCGGAACGGCGTCTGGATCGGCTCGAGCTCCACCTCGCAGTCGACCACCGCGCGCGAGAATCGCTTGGCACTGACCCGGCCGCCCGGGAAGTGCTCGAGAGACAGCGACACGCAGCCCATGTACAGGCTCTCGAGCACCTTGGGCTCGTAGCCCTCGCCGATGATGCACTCGGTGCTGCCGCCGCCGATGTCGACCACGAGCCGGCGGCCGGATTCCGGCGGCATGGTGTGGGTGACGCCCGTAAATATCAGGCGCGCCTCCTCGATGCCGGAGATGATCTCGATCGGGTGGCCGAGTGCCGCGCGTGCGCGCTCGAGAAATCCCGCCTTGCGTCTCGCCTTTCTGAGCGTGTTGGTGCCGACGACGCGGACCGATTCCGCGCGCATGTCCTTCAGTCGCTGTCCGAAGCGCTCGAGCGCGCCGATGGCGCGGCCGACCGCCTCCTTGTCGAGGCGACCCTGCTCGTCGAGTCCGGCCGCGAGGCGCACCATCTCCCGCAGGCGGTCGACGATGGCGAGCTGGCCGTGCGAGTAGCGCGCCACGACCATGTGAAAACTATTGGAGCCTAAGTCGACGGCCGCCAGGACGTAGGGGACGCGCGCTGCCCTCGGCATGGAATCCGGTACGGCCGGATCAGGAGCGGGAACGCCGCGTCACGCGGCGAAGGACGAACCGCAACCGCAGGTCGTCTTGGCGTTCGGGTTGCGGATCACGAACTGGGCGCCCTCGAGACCTTCCCGGTAGTCGATCTCGGCGCCAAAGAGATATTGCAGGCTCATCGGGTCGACGATCAGGGTCACGCCCTGGTTGTCAATCCGGGTATCGCCTTCCTCGATGACCTCGTCGAAGGTGAAGCCGTACTGGAAACCCGAGCAGCCGCCGCCCTGGACGTAGACGCGAAGCTTCAGGCTCGGGTTGGCCTCCTCGCGGATCAGCTCCCCGACCTTTTGCGCTGCAGCATCGGTAAACAGCAGCGGCGGGGGGTCCTGAACCTCGACGGGACTCGCCGTGGAGTCGCTCATTGCGCTATCTCTTTCAATAATTTAGCGATTTTAAGCCCGGGGGTCGGCCGGGTCAAAACGAGTCTAAGTGGCTGTTCCCCGGCCCGGGGCCGGGGGGCTCGCGGGAGCCGCCGGGGTCGCCTCGGCGGCCTGCGGCAGTGCCACCAGCCTTCCCTGTATGAGGGCGCCGGAGGCCATCTCAATGAGCCCGTAGTGGACGTTCCCCGCCACCCGGGCCTTGGGGCCGAGCTCGACTTTGGTGGTCGCCCGGATGTCGCCGCGCACCTCGCCGTGGACGATGACCCGGGGCACATCCACCACCCCTTCGACCACCGCCTGCTCGGCGACAAACAGCGAGGCTTTGCCGCTGGTATCGGCGAGCACGTTGCCGCGCACGTGACCCTCGAGGTGCACCCCGGAACTCACCTGCAGGTCGCCCTCGACGCGGGTGCCTGCGCCGATCAGGGTTTCGACCTCTTCGGGATCGGGGGGGCGGCGCATTCCGAACATGGTTTTGTTTACCTCGCGGCAGTAATCGGAGTGTCGATCTTCCAGGCGACACTTTGGCGCAGCGGCGCCTCGGCACCCTTGGGCCGCACCTCGACCTGCAGGCGCATCGGCCGCAGGTCGGCGGGCAGGTCGAGTTCGGTCTCGACTTCCTGGAATGATCTCAGGCTGAAAGCGAGTTCCGCGGATTTGCCGAGCTCGGAGAGCGGGATGCTCACCGCACGCCCCGAGCGCGTGCCGTCGAGCGATACACCGATCGTGCCCGCGACCGTTCCCGCCGGACGCGCGGCCTGTATCAGCCCGATGCGCAGCCGATAGTTGAGCGGGTGCGTCCCGGGTAACAGCTGGATACGCACGATCCGCAGGCCCGGCGCAGCATTCTTGGGACTGACGATCGAGCGGTAGAAGGCCAGTTCCTGCGCCTGCTCGCCCAGTCTGGTCTCGAGCTCGCCCAGGGATTTCTCGATCTGAACGGCGGCCTCGTGGTCGACGCGCCGCGCCACCTCGAGCTCGGCGATCTTGGCTTCGAGCTCTCCGGCGTGGGCCTTGACGGTGTCCACCTGCGACTCGAGCGCGCGCCGCTCGAGCGCGCTTTTCACGGTCGAGTAGTTGGCGCTCATGCGCCCGGCCTCGAACGCGCCTAAGCCGATCGCGAGCGCGGTCGCCACCAGCGTGGCGACCAGCAGCACCGGTCGCCACGGGCGGTGGCGGCGTACCACGAGGCGGGTGTTGTCACTCACGCGGCGCGTCCTGGCGATGAGTCCGCTAGAATCGCCGCGGCCGGCGCGGGAGTTCCATGCTCTGGGTCAAGGCGCTGCACGTCATCTTCGTGGTTGCCTGGTTTGCCGGGCTCTTTTACCTGCCGCGGCTCTTTGTTTATCACGCGGACACGTACGACGAGCCGGGACTGATCCGGTTCCGGCTGATGGAGCGCCGGCTCTTGGGGCTTACCAACCTGGCCGGCTCGCTGGCCGTGTTCTTTGGGCTCCTGACTCTCGCCCGCGAACCCGCGCTCACGCAGCTCACCTGGATGCAGGTCAAGCTGGCTCTGGTCGCAGGGCTCATCGGCTACCACCTGTGGTGTGCGTGGCTGGTGCGTCAGTTTGCCCGAAGGCGGCCCTGGCACTCTGCGCGCTGGTACCGGTTATTCAACGAGCTGCCGGCGCTTTTCCTGGCCGGTATTGTGGTGCTGGTGATCGTTCGCCCCTTCTGACGCTCCTCCACCAGCTCGGATAGGGGGGCAGGCCGCCGGGGAATGCCACCCGCCCCAGCTCGTGCAGCGCGCGCCGGTACACCTGGCGCTTGAAATAGATCACTTCTCGCACCGGGTCCCAGTAGTCGACCCAGCGCGCGCGATCGAATTCCGGGGGCTGGCCGGTGCGGTCGAAGCGCAGTTCCGTGTCATCGCTTTTGAGCCGCAGCAGGAACCAGCGCTGCTTCTGGCCGACGCAGACCGGGCTCGAGCCGCGACGCCGGTACTGCGGCGGCAGCCGGTAGCGGAGCCAGTCCTGGGTGCTCGCGATGAGCTGGACGTGATCGGGCTCGAGGCCCACTTCCTCCTCGAGCTCACGGAACATGGCCGCCTCGACCGGCTCGCCTGCCTTAACCCCGCCCTGCGGGAACTGCCAGCCGCGCGAGCCGGCGCGCCCGCCCAGAAACAGCTGGCCGTCGCCGCGCATGAGCACGATGCCCACGTTGGCGCGGTAGCCCTGGCCATCGATCGAATCGGTCACGGAATATCCGGGTCGGGAAAGCGGGGAATTCTTTCACAGGCGCCGGGACAGGCCAACCGAGCGCGGCGGATCATAGGTTCTCGGGTAGGCTTGGACCGTGACCGTCGCGATCTCCCACTTCGCTGCCGTGCGCCGACGCCGGCTGTTCGTGCTCGCGGGCCTGGCATTCGGGGCGGCCGCCGCCGTGCTCCTGAGCGTGTCGCTCGGCACCGCGGGGCCCTCGCCGTGGCGGCTGTGGGGCGAGCTTGGGAATGCGGATGGATTCGCGCGCGAGCTGGTGCTGGGCCTCAGACTGCCGCGCGCGCTTGCCGGGCTCGCCGCCGGTGCGCTGCTCGCAACCAGCGGCGTGTGCATGCAGGTGCTCTTGAGAAATCCGCTCGCCGATCCCTATGTGTTAGGCGTCTCCGGTGGGGCCGCAATCGGTGCGATTGGTGCCATGCTGGCCGGCCTCTCGCTCGCGCTGGTCCAGGGCGCGGCGTTCGCCGGAGCGCTGGGCGCGATACTCATCGTGTTCGGCCTGGCCCGCAGCCGCGGCGGCTGGACGCCGACCCGGCTCCTGCTCACCGGCGTCGTGGTCGCGGCCGGCACCAGCGCCATCGTCAGTTGCCTGCTGGCGCTCGGCGAAGACGTGCAGCTGCGCGGCATGCTGTACTGGCTCATGGGCGATCTGAGCTACGTGCAGACGCCCGCTCCGCTCCTGGGACTCGCGGTCGCCGGCGTCGCCGCCGGCGTCCTGGCCGCGCGTTACTTAAACGTGCTGACCCGCGGCGAGGCGCAGGCAGAGCTCTTAGGCGTTCCGGTCCGCGGCGTCCGGCTCGCGCTCTTCGCCGGCGCGAGCCTGCTGACAGCCGCGACCGTGCCGGTGGTGGGCGCGATCGGTTTTGTCGGGCTCCTGACTCCGCACCTGGTGCGAAATCTGGTCGGCGCCGATCACCGGTTCGTGGTCCCGGGAGCGGCGCTCCTGGGGGGAATCCTGGTCGTGCTCGCCGATCTCGCGGCACGCACGGCGTTCGCGCCGCGCCAGCTGCCGGTGGGCGCGCTCACCGCACTCGTGGGCGTGCCGCTCTTCTTGATACTCATGCGGCGCGAGCGGCAGGTCGCGTGATCGCTACCGGCCGGAGCCGCCGAACCCGGCATAGCTCTCTTTTTGCTGCTCGAGCCTGGCGGACAATTCCGAGCGGCTGAGATAGCGCCCGCTGCTCATGACCCCGAGCGGCGTGCGTAAAGTGTCGAGATCCTCGAGCGGATTGCGCGCGAGGAGCACCAGGTCGGCCCTCGATCCCGCACTCACCGTGCCGAATCGTTCCGCGCCCACGACGAATTTGCCGAGGAACTCGCCCGGCACACGGGTCGCGCACTCGAGCGCCTGGTAGCGGGAGAGTCCTGCGTCCGTGAGCGTGCGCAGATCATCGTGCAGCGAGTAGCCGGGCAGCATGCCCGGGATCGCCGGGCTGTCGGTCCCGGTCAAGAGCGGCACGCCGTGATCCGCGAGCGCTTTCGTGAACCGGGCGAGAAACGCGAGCACGGGCGACAAGTCTCCGGTGCGATGCGCGTAATCCGATTGCGACCAGTCCCAGCGCGTGCTCGGCACGAGATAGCTGACGCGCGGGTCCGCGAGCATTTCCTTCACGACCTCAGGTCTTCCCCACTGGCGCGCGATGACCGCGAACGTCGAGAGATTAGGCGTGACGTAGGCGCCGGAATCTCTGGTCGCCTGCGCCACGCGCTCGATCTCGGCCGGATCCTTCGGGATCTCATTGTGGAAAGCGGTGTAGTAGAACTCCTCGGCGTGCGCGACCATGACCTGGCCGCGGAACAGGGCGTCCGGCAGACCGACCGCGCGCACACCGTGGCCGATGACCGCGAGCCCCTGGCGGCGCGACTCGGCGACGATCGCGTCGAACTCGGCGACCGTGACGGCGTTGTAGAGCTTGATGAAGTCGTAGCCGTTGCCCTTGGCGAAGACGACGGCGGCGCGCGCCTGCTCGGGGTTCTGCACGTAAGGCCGGCCCCACTCCGGCGATCCGTCGACCATGAACCCAAAATAGATCCTGGGTCCCACGGTCCTGCCATCCGCAATTTCGCCCCGGACGTGATCGACGAAGTCTGCGGGTGCCAGGCCCATGTGCAGAATCGTGGTGACGCCGTTCGCCGTGTAGAGCAGGAGCGCATCAGGCTCGTTGACATGCGTGTGCATGTCGGCGAGGCCGGGCAAGAGATACGCGCCGCGACCGTCAATCCGGGTGACGCCGTCGGGAACCCGGGCGCCCGCGACCGGCCCGATGGTGGTGATGGTCGTACCGGAGACGAGCACCGTCTGGTGCGGGAGTGTCCGGTTCCGGTCCATCGGAACCACGGTGACGTCGACGAACGCGGACTGACCGGGAGGAGCGGCGCTGGCTGCGAGGCAGGCGGTGAGAAAGCCTGCGGCCCAGAGCGTCTTCGGCGTCATGGGTGTCAAACGGCCGCGCGGGTGGTTCCGGGGTCGCGTCTGGCAGCGGGCGCTGTTAGCCAGTCGCGGTTACTTGAGCTTCAGCACCTGCATGGTCTGTCCGCCGAGCGTGCGCCGGATCTTGCCGCGCTCGATCGCGCCCTGGGTCGCCGCGTCGGTGGATCCGTAGATCTTCTGCGCGAGCGCCTCCATCTTGTCGTGCATGCCGTCGAGCGCCGCCCAGTTCTTGTAGTGCACGACCAGGTACAGGTCCGGGTCGTCCGGCCCGCGCGGCTCGGCGGCCAATACTTCGTAGCTGACGATGTAGCCCGCCGCCTTCGCCGCCTCCATCTCTTGCTTCCAGTTGCCGGCCAGGAACTTCAAGTACTCGTCGAAGTGGCCATAGATCGTCCGGATCGACTCGATGCTGACGACGTCGCCCTCGGTGTACTGGCGCTCATCCGCCCAGCTCGCTGAGCCGATCAGGCCCAGGATCACGGCCACCGTCATGAGTTTTGACACACTCATTCCCGCCCCCTTGTTCCGGCCCGCGCGCATCGTCGGCGCGCAGAATCACCTGATTCTACCCGCGCTTGCCGGGTGCTGTGTCGCAGCAGGGACGAATCATGCAGTCGCCGGGGCCGAATCGGCAGCGGTTGCGGGACCGAGCACGACCCGGTCGCGGCCGGCGGCTTTCGCGGAATAAAGCGCGGCGTCGGCCTGGGCCAGGAGCTGGTCGGCCAGCGCCTTGAGGTCGTGGTCGGCACGGCCGGGAACGACCGTCGCGGCCCCCATCGACAGCGTGATTCGCACCACCCGGTCCGGGCCCAGCTCGACCGGATTCGCCATGACCGCGCGGATGCGCTCGGCCAGGTGCCCGGCCTCGGCGATTGGCGTATTGGGCAGCAACAGCGCGAACTCGTCGCCCCCGAAGCGGGCCGCGGTATCGCTGGCCCGCACCTGGGCTTCGATCCGCCCGGTGATTTCCTTGAGCGCCTCGTCGCCGCCCAGGTGACCGTACTGGTCGTTGATGCTCTTGAACCAGTCGACGTCGATCATCAGGCACGATACGGGACCGCCGTGGCGCTGGGCGCGCGCCAGCTCCTCGCGCAGGCGCGCGTGCAGGTAACGCCGGTTGTGCCAGCCGGTCAGGTAATCGGCGAGCCCGCTGCGCAGGACCCGGGCCCGGTTGCAGGCGTTCTCGACGCACACCGCGACCACTGCGCCCAGGTGCTGCAGGAAATCCGACGCCATGCGGTGCGTGAACCGCTCGGCGTCTTTGCTCGCGAAGCACAAGACGCCGGTGGCGCGGCCCTGGCGGCCGAGCGGCACGAGCGCGATGCTCGCGAGCCCGCGCCGGCGCGGAAATAAGAGCTCGTGGTCCGGGCGCACGTAGGCCCCGAGCCACGGCCGGTACAGGGTGGTCAGCTGCGGTGCCAGCGCCGCGAGCGAATCCACGATCAGCACGTCGGGGAATTCCTCGAGCGGATGTCCGGCGCCGATCAGGAGATGGCGGATCTCGTGGTTCGGGTCCTCGAGCACGAGCGACACCGCATCTAAGGTGAACGAGGTCGCGAGCCCGTTGGTGATCGCGCCCAGGAGCTCCGGCAGCGTCTCGGCGCGCAGCAGCTCGAGCTCGCGCTCGTGGTTGCGCTTGAGCTTCTGCTCATTGGCGAGCGCCTCGTCCTTGAGCGCGCGCAGGCGCGCTCTGAGTTCATCGAGCTCACCGTCCGCGTGCAGAGCAGGTGTTGCCGGCGGCAGATCGAGCGGCGTCACGGCTGCGCCGCTCCGGGCGCCGAGGACACCCGGCTCGCGAGGTAGGCGCGTCCGCGCAGCATCATGGCGGTGAATCCCGCCTCATCGTGCGAACGAACGGTCGCGCGCAGGCGCTCCACCGCGAACAGGAGCGCGCTCAAGGACTCGGTCCCGTACTCATTGAGCGCCTGGATCTCGTAATAGAGCGCCGGGGAGTCGAGCGCCACGCGGCTCGCCACGTCGAGCTGCGCGTCGAAGGTGCTCGAGGACAGCCGCGCCAGGCGCGGCGCGCCCTCGCCGCTCTCGGCGAGCGCAGTGAAGAAGGCGATGTTGAGCGCATGCGAGAGTCCCAGCACGTAGGCGATCAGCCGGTCGTGCTCATCTAAGCTCATCACCGGACGCTCGGCCATGGTCGAGGCGAACAGCTCCTGCGCCTCCTCGAGCGCGCGCGCATCGCCCAGGTCGATAAACAGCACGTGGCGCCCGGACAGGAGCTCGGTGTCGGGCCCGAACATCGGGTGTATCGAGGCGACCCGGACTCCGGCTTTCCCGAGCGCGGCCAAGCCCTCGCGCAGCGGAGTCTTGATCGAGCCCAGGTCGAACACGAGACCCGGTGGCTTGCGCTGCGCGAGCGCCGTTAATACCTGCGCGGTCGCGCCCAGCGGTGTCGCCACCACGATGAGGTCGTGATCGAGCGGCCCGTCCTCCCAGCGCGGACGGCAGGGATAGCCGCCGGGTGCCGGGCCGGAGGGATCCGCGAGCTCGACCGCGTAGCCCTGGGAGGCGAGGAAATCGGCAAACCAGTTGCCCATCTTGCCGCGCCCGCCGATCACGAGCGCCCGCTTGCCGGAGCCGGCGCCCTGTGCCGACACGCGCGCCTTCTCCTGGGTCGCGAGCGAGGAGCGGATCAGGAGCGACAGCACCTGCTCCGCCACTGCCGGCGGCACGCCGAGCTCGGTGGCGCTCGCGCGCGCGTTCATCAGCACCTCGCGCTCGCGGCGGAAGTCGCGGGTCGGCGAGCCGGTGGCGAGCTTTGAGGCAGCGACCTGGCGTGACAGTGCCTGGCGCTCGGCCATCAGCTCCACCAGCTGCCGGTCGACGCGGCTGAGTCTCGTTCTCAGCTCCTCGAGATTCATGGTCCGCCCCCCGCGTATCCCGCGCTATTTACCGACAGAGCACACGCCTTAGCAAGGCAATCGATGGCGGCGTCAGTGCAACGGCCGTACCATGCTTCAATGAACCGTCCACGCACCGCCCAGCTGCCCGATCCGCTGCCGCCGGAGCCGCTGCAGCTCGCGGAGCGCTGGCTCAAGGAGGCATTCGACGAGCAGGTGCAGCCCAATCCCAACGCGATGGTGCTCGCCACCGTAGACCACGCCGGCCAGCCCTCTGCGCGCGTCGTGCTCTGCAAGGACATCGTGCTGCCGGAAGGCTATCTCGTGTTCTACACGAACTACGAGTCCAAAAAGGGTCAGGAGATGGCGCACGCGCCGCGCGCGGCGGCGGTGTTCTTCTGGGATACCCTGCACCGGCAGGTGCGCGTCGAGGGCCCTGTGGTGCGCTCGCCCGCGTCCGAAAGCGACGACTATTTTGCAAGCCGCCCGTGGCAGAGCCGCTTGGGTGCCTGGGCGAGCGCACAGAGCCGTCCCGTGGGCACGCGCCGCCAGCTCCTGGACGCGCTGGCGCGCGAGGCGGCGCGCTTCGGCGCGCCGGTGTCGGGGCCTGACGACCCCTCGCTCGACGATGAGCATCCCGGAGTCCCGGTGCCGCGCCCGCCGCACTGGGGCGGCTATCGGCTCTGGGCCGAAAGTGTCGAGCTGTGGGTGCAGGGCGCGCACCGGATTCATGACCGCGCGCGCTGGTCGCGCACCCTGACCGCACTCGGCGACGGCCACCGTTTCCATCCGTCCCCCTGGCATGTCACCCGACTGCAGCCATGAGCGCGGTGCTGGTAGAGGAAGACCGGGACACGCTGAGCGCCGTCGACCTTAACGTCGCGATCGCCGGGCGGATCCTTGTTCGCGATCTGAACCTCACCCTCGAGCCCGGCCAGTTCACCGCCGTGCTCGGCGAGAACGGCGCCGGGAAGACCACCACGCTGCACACGCTCGCGGGACTCACGCCCGCGGTATCCGGCCAGGTGCTCCTGGGCGGCAGGCCATTGAATGCCTGGCCGCGCCGCGCGCGGGCGCGCCGCTTAGGCCTGCTCCCGCAGGTCAGCGAGGATCCGTTCCCCGCCACCGTGCTCGAGAGCGCGCTCATTGGCCGCCATCCCTACGTCGGGTTCTGGCAGTGGGAGGGAGAGCGGGACTTAGGGCTGGTGCGCGCGGCATTGTCGGAATGCGATCTCACAGGCGCGGACTCGCGCATGGTCGCGACCTTATCCGGCGGTGAGCGCCGCAGGCTGGCACTCGCCACCGTGCTGGCGCAGGACCCGGGTGTCATGCTGCTCGATGAGCCGTTGAATCACTTAGACCCGCACCACCAGCAGGACGTGCTCGAGTGCCTGCGCCGGCGGGCGGATGCAGGTAAAGCGGTGCTCGCGACCCTGCACGATGCGACCCTGGCCGCACGTTATGCGGATCGGGTGCTGCTCCTCTACGGGGACGGAGGGTGGGAGTTCGGAACGGTAGCCGCGACCCTCACCGGACCGCGCCTGTCGCGGCTCTTTCGGATCACGGTGCGCGAGCATGCGC
>Ga0187780_10003270_pt1 | contig 12244 bp, 11 predicted proteins | sample 1015_Q2_SP10_20__FD_132429 | JGI IMG/M metagenome (GOLD analysis project Ga0187780, IMG submission 132429) | Tropical peat soil microbial communities from peatlands in Department of Meta, Colombia - 1015_Q2_SP10_20_MG | ecosystem: Environmental > Terrestrial > Soil > Wetlands > Peat | place...
ACGACATCGGCAAGATCGGGATCCCGGACGCCATCCTCCTCAAACCCGGCGCGCTCACCGATGAGGAGTGGCAGGAGATGCGCAGGCACCCCGAGATCGGCGGCGAGATCCTCAAGGGCCTCAGGCACCTGGAGGCCGCGGGGGCCATCGTCCTGGCCCACCAGGAGCGCTGGGACGGCACCGGGTACCCCCGGGGCTTGGCCGAAACGGCGATCCCCTTGGGGGCCCGCATCTTCGCCGTGGCGGACGCGCTCGACGCCATGACCTCGGATCGCCCCTACCGCGAGCGGACGACGTTCGCCTCGGCCCGGGAGGAGATCGCCCGGTGCGCGGGGACCCAGTTCGACCCGGAGGTGGTGGCGGCCTTCCTCAGGTTACCGCTCGAGGAATGGGAGGGGATGCTGGGGAGGGCTCAGGGTGCCTCGACCCCTGGATCCCACATGCTGAACTGTGACACGCCGGTGTCTCCCGTCGGGCCCGGCGACTGAGCCCCACCCCGGGAGTCCCCGCCCGCGCCGCATCCGCCCCCCCGTCCTGATCGCCCTCGGCCCGGCATCATCGCCTCCTCCATGCTCCGCTACCCCTCCCGCCGCCGACCCGCCATTCGGGGCACCGCGGTTTCGCGCGATCCCACGCCTAGGGCGTTGCTGAAAAACCTCGTCTTGCCCGGGCTGCTCAACAAGGTCCAGATGCAAGGCGGCGCGCTCGGCGTATTGGGCCGTACGTCGCAGCCCACCCGCTGCCGCCGAGGCGGGGGGGATGCCGGGCCTTTTCAGCAGCTCGCCGGGATGTGTCTGGGCCGGAGGGCCGCCCACCACGAGGGCCCCGCCCTGGGGCCGGTCGAACGTGGGAGGGAGGGGAGCCGGCGGCGATGGCGGCCGGGTGGTCGGCGATGGAGCGGCGGCCGGCGTGGGCCTCGAGCGGGGCGGGGCCCGCGCCCGTCAGGACGGCGTGCCGGCGTCGATGGCGCGGACCAGGAGGACGGGGCGGCCGAAGCGGGCCAGGACCTTGGGGGCGACGCTGCCCTGCCAGAAGGCCGCCAAGCCCGCGTGGCCGTGGCTGGCCATGATGATCACGTCCGCGCCGGCGCGCTCGGTAGCCTCCAGCAGATTGGCGGCGATCTCCCCGCGCCGCACCTCGGCGGAGGCCTCCAGGCCGCCGGCCCGCAGGCGCGCCGCCTGGCGCCTCATATATTCCGCGGCCCCCTCGGTGGCCAGATCGAGCAGGGCGCCGGTGGCCAGCGGCATCATCGTGCCGACGGCGGCCGTCCCGCCCGAGAGCGTGCCGGACGTGGGGACGACGATGACCAGGTGGAGGCGGGCCTGGAAGGCGCGGGCCAGCTCCTCTGCGGCGTCCAGCGCGGGTTCATGGGCGGCGGTCCCGTCCAGCGGGACCAGGATGGTGCGGCACGCGAAGGGGGGCGGCGGCCCGCCCGCCGGGTGAACCAACAGGATGGGGGTCCCGCCCCGCTGGAGCACGCGCTGGGCGATGGTCCCCACGACCAGGTCGCGCAGCCCCCCGCGCCCGTGCGTGCACAGCACCACGAGATCGGCCTGCAGTTCCTCCGCGTGCCAGACGATGGCCAGGGCCACGTTGCCTTCCCTGGCCTGGTGGACGTGGCGGGACACCGGGCGATCGCGCAGGGCCAGGCGGCGCTCCACATCCTCCAAATAGCGCGCTGCCTCGCGGTCGTCTGTGAGGTGATGCTCCCCGTGCACGCTGGCCGGCGCGTCCCGCTCCATGATGTGGAGCAGCGTCACCGAGGCGCCCAGCCGCTCGGCCAGCGAGGCCGTGGCCGGCAGGACGGCCTCGGCGAGCCCGGAGCCATCGAGGGGGACCAGGAGGTGGCGGAACACCGCGTTAGCCCTTTCCGAAAAAAAGCTGCTGGAGCAGGAAGAGGTTCAGGGCGATGATCAGCGCCACGACGAGGCCCGCCGCCACGGTCGTCGTCCGGCGGTTCACCAGGGGACCCATCAGCTCCCCCTTCGCCGTGAACTGGAGCAGGGGGACGAGGGCGAAGGGCAGTGCGAAGCTCAGCACGACCTGGCTGATGACCAGCGTCCGCGTCGGGTCGAGCCCGATCCGGATGATCACCAGCGTGGGCAGCACCGTGACGAACCGGCGGACCCAGATGGGGATGCGCCGGTGGATGAAGCCCTGCATGATCACCTGTCCGGACATGGTTCCCACCGTGGAGGACGAAAGGCCCGAGGCCAACAGCGAGATGGCGAACACCCAGCTCGACGCCGCGCCCAGCAGGGGGGTGAGCGTGCGGTGGGCCTCCTCAATGGTCGCGATCTGTGTCAGGCCCTTGGCATGGAAGGTCGAGGCAGCCATGATGAGCATGGCCCCGTTCACCAGGCCCGCCAGCGACATCGCGATGCCCACGTCCACGCACTCGAACCGGAAGAGCCGTTTGAGCTGGGCCGGATCGCGCGTGACGACCCGGCCCTGGGTGAGGGCCGAGTGGAGGAAGATCACATGCGGCATCACGGTGGCCCCGAGGATCCCGGCGGCCAGCAGGACGCTCTCGGTCCCGGCGAAGCGGGGGACCACGGCGTTGTATGCGAGCTCGCCCAGATCGGGTCGGTCCAGGATGGTCTCGATGACGTAGGAGACGCAGATGACGCCCACCAGGGCCGTGATGACCGCCTCCACCGGGCGGAAGCCATATCGCTCCACGGCCAGGATCCCGAAGACGACCGCTGCCGTGATCAAGCCCGCCGTGAACAGGGGAACGTGGAAGAGGAGATTGAGCCCCAGGGTGCCCCCCAGAAACTCCGCCACGTCCGTGGCCATGGCGACGATCTCCATGAGGACCCACATGCCCCAGACGATCGGCCGCCGGTAGCCCTCCCGGCAGAGCTCCGCCAGATTCATGCCGGTGGCGATGCCGAGCTTGGCGGAGAGGGCCTGGACCAACATGGCCATGAGGTTGCTGGCCAGCACCACCCAGAGGAGGGTATAACCGAACTGCGCCCCGCCCTGGATGTTGGTGGCGTAGTTCCCGGGATCGATGTAGGCGACGGAGGCCACGAAGGCGGGGCCCAGGAACGGCAGGATGCGTGCGAGCCGGCCCTTCTGGCTGCGGCCGGAGAGGACTTCGACGGCCGCGGCCACGGTCTCCACATCCCCCGGGCGCACGTCCGTGGGCCCGGGGGCGGGAACGTCTGTCGCGATCCTCTCACCCATGGCGGGGGGGCGCATCCCCGCGCAAGGCGCCGCGGGGGCGGATTTCCCTTGAAGGTGACGGCGGAATCAGTATCATAAACACTACAGTGACGACCCTCTACTTAACCGGCATTAATATCCGGACTGAAGATATCCTAATGTCCGTTGGCTGTCAAGGTTGCCTTCACCACGGCCGGGCGGTTCGCACCCACCCCCGGTGGCCCGCCTCGACCCGACCGCGGCCCCCGGCGGGGGCGCGCCCCGCCGGCCCGGAGTGAGCCGGGGCATGGAACGGCGCGGGGCGGGGGGGGGCGGCGCGGCCACCATCTCGGTGGAGAATTACCTCAAGGCCATCTACCACCAGGGGCAGGGCGGCCGGGGGGTCATCGCGGCGCGGCTGGCGGAGGCGCTCAAGGTCTCGCCGCCCGCCGTCACGTCGGCGCTGCGCCGCCTGGCGCGCAAGGGCTACGTCAGCGTGGACCGGCACAAGGTCATCGGCCTCACCCCGGAGGGGCTGGAGGTGGCCCGCCACCTGATCTGCCGCCACCGCCTGGTGGAGCGCCTGTTGATGGACGTACTGGGCATGGAGTGGTATCGGGTGCACCAGGAGGCGGAGAAGCTGGAGCACGCCATCTCGCCGGACGTGGAGGCGCGACTCATGAAGGTTTTCGGCGACCGCCGGGTGTGCCCCCACGGCAGCTCCTTCATCCCCGAGGGGGTCGAGGCGAGGCGGCGGCGGGGCGAGCGCCTCCTGTCCGACGCGCCGGTGAATCGGCCGCTCCAGGTGGCGGAGGTGGACGACGAGGATCCGGCCTTCCTGCAGTACCTGGACGGGCTGCGGATCATCCCCGGGGTGCGCCTCCAGGTGCGGGAACGCCTCTACGACGGCACGCTGCGCCTGCAGGTGGACGGCTGCACGGTGCACCTGGGGAGGGACTCGGCCGCCCGGGTCTGGATGCGCCCGCTCGCCGGCGCGCGCCCGCGGGCGGCCTCCCGCTAGCCCCCCGCCATGCCCCCCCAGGCCACCCTGATCATCGCCGGCAGCGAGGCCTGCGCCGACCTGTACTATGCCACCCGCTTCCTGGCCCCCGATCCCTTCGTATACCTGCGGGCGGACGGCCGCTCGCTGATCCTGGCCAGCGACCTGGAGATCGATCGCGCCCGGCGCCAGGCGCGGGTGGACGAGGTGTGGCCCCTGCGCCGTTACGAGGAGCGGGCGCGGGGACGGGGTGTGGCGAGCCCCGGGCTGGTGGAGGCCACGGCCGAGGTGCTGCGCGAGCTGGGCCTGGACGCGGTGGTGGTGCCGGCCACCTTTCCCCTGGCCTACGCCGACGGGCTGCGGGCGCGCGGCTGGGCCGTCTCCTCCCGCCCGGATCCGTTCTTCGAGGCCCGCACCCGGAAGACCCCGGAGGAAGTGGCCCACATCGCCGAGACGCAGCGGCGCACGGAGGTCGCCCTGGAGGAGGCCATTCAGGCCATCCGGGAGGCGGAGGTGCGCGATGGGGTCCTGTACCGCGGCGGCGCGCCCCTCACCTCGGAGGCCGTCAAGGCCCTCCTGGCCCGCCGCCTGCTGGAGCTGGAGTGTCTGGCCCGGCATTCCATCGTGGCCTGCGGCGCCGACGGCTGCGACCCGCACCACGAGGGCGCGGGGCCCCTGCGGGCCAACGAATCCATCATCCTGGACGTCTTCCCTCAGTCCCTCACGACCCGGTACCATGCGGACATCACGCGTACGGTGGTGAAGGGGCGCGCAGCGGACGCGCTGAAGCGCATGTACGACGCCGTGCTGCGCGCCCAGGAACGGGCCTTGGGCCTGATCCGCGGCGGGGCGGACGGGATGGCCATCCACGCCGAGGTGGAGGCGGTCTTCACGGCCGCCGGCTTCGAGACGGGGGAGGTGCAGGGCCGCATGCAGGGCTTCTTCCACGGCACGGGCCACGGCCTGGGCTTGGAGATCCACGAGCCGCCGCGCATCGCCAAGCGGGGGGCGACCCTCCGGCCCGGCCACGTGGTGACGGTGGAGCCGGGGCTCTACTACCCGGCCTGGGGCGCGGTGCGGATCGAGGACCTGGTGGTGGTGACGGAGGGCGGCTGCCAGAACCTCACCCGCTTCCCCAAATTCCTGGAAATTGTCGATTGACGATTGTCGATTGCGAAGCCGGCATCAGCATTCGGGCGCTTCGCGGCCTCCTGGCCCGTCCAATCGACAATCGAAAATCGTCAATCGACGATAAGGGGCGAGACTCATGGACCTTGAGTTGCTGAAATCGCTGGTGGTGCCGGCGGAGTCGAAGATCCTCCTGCTGGTGATGGACGGCCTGGGCGGCGCCCCGCGCCAGCCGGGGGGACCCACGGAGCTGGAGGCGGCGCGCACGCCGAACCTGGATGGGCTGGCGGCCCGGGGCGTCTGCGGCATGCTCGAGATCGTGGGGCCCGGGATCACGCCCGGCAGCGGCCCCGGGCACCTGGCCCTCTTCGGGTACGATCCGCTGGTGCACCGGATCGGCCGCGGGGTGCTGGAGGCCCTGGGCATCGGCATGGAGCTGGCCCCGGTGGATGTGGCGGCCCGGGGCAACTTCTGCACGGTGGACCCGGCGGGGCGCATCGTGGACCGCCGGGCGGGCCGCATCCCCACCTCCGTCTGCGAGGAAATGGCGGCGCGCCTGGATGGGATGCAGGTGCCGGGCGCTACGTGCATCGTGCGGCCGGTCCGGGAGCACCGGTTCGTGGTCGTCTTTCGCGGGGAGGGACTGGGCGACGCCCTGAGCGAGACGGACCCCCAGCGCGTGGGTGCCGAGCCGATGCCCGTGCGGGCGCTGACATCGGCCGCGGAGGCCACCGCCCGGGCGGCCAACGCCTTCGTGGCCGAGGCGCGGCGCCGCCTGCAGGACCAGCCGGCCGCCAACATGGTGCTCCTGCGCGGCTTCGCGAGCCACCCGGCGCTGCCCACGTTCAAGGACCTCTACGGCCTGAACGCGGGGGCCATCGCCGTGTATCCCATGTACCGCGGCCTCGCCCGCCTGGCCGGGATGGCGCCCCTGCCCACCGGCCCCTCCGTGGCCGAGGAGTTCGATGCCCTGGCGTCCCACTGGGCCGCCTACGACTTCATCTACCTGCACGTGAAGCGCACGGACACCACGGGGGAGGATGGCACCTTCGAGGCGAAGGTGGCCGCCATCGAGGAGGTGGACGCCCAGGTCCCCCGGGCCCTCGGCCTGAACCCGGACGTGATCGTGGTGACCGGAGACCACTCCACGCCTTCGGCGCTGAAAGGGCATAGCTGGCACCCGGTGCCGTTCCTCCTGTGCGCGCGCAGCTGCCGGCCTGATGCGGTGCAGCATTTTGCGGAGAAGACCTGCGTCGCCGGCCAGTACGGGCGGCTCCGTGGGCCAGACCTGCTGCCCCTCATCCTGGCGAACGCCGAACGACTGACAAAGTACGGGGCGTAGGCTCCTTCGCAATTTGCTCCGCAGATCCCCTCTGTAAGACTTTGCCGTTTCTGCCATCCTCTTAACTTGACAGGCACGTCATGGTTGGTTAAAATTCATCTCGTTCCCTGGGGAGAGTGGGGTCTGGGGTGGAGAGCGAAGGGAACGGGAAGAACGGCCTGATGCAGATCGGGGAACTGGCCAGGAAGGCCGGGATCACCCTGCGGACCGTCCGCTATTACGAGCAATTGGGGCTGATCAGGCACGCCGTCCGGACGAAAGGGGGATTCCGCCTCTACCACGGCGAGGAACTGCGCAAGCTCGAACTCATCCGGGACCTCCAGCGACTGGACTTCCCGCTGGCCAAGGTTCGCGCCCTTTTCTCCCGCAAGCGGCAGGCCCGGTCCGGCGCGGACCTGGCCCAGGACGTGCGCGAGACCCTGTCCGTACAGCTCCAGGAGATGGACGACCGGATGGCGCGGTACCAGACCATGCGGCACGCCATCCTCGAGACGATGGACATGGTCCGAGTCTGTGCGACGTGCCCGCTGCGCCCCACGCCCGAGGTCTGCGGGTCCTGCCCGGTGGTGACCGGCCGGGTCCAGGTCCCGCTGCCCATGCGGGCCCTGATCGCCGTGTCCTAGTGCGGCGCCGCGGTTGCGGGCCGAGACAGGGACTGGCGGAGAAGTCTGGAACGGGTGCGCCAGGTGCGGTACACTGCCGGGGCCGGGGAGGCCCTGGCGCGGTGGGCGCCCGGCCAACTGGAAGCATGTAGGGATGACGGAATGGCGACCTCGGCGGTGCCCCAGGTGAAGCTCCCGATCTACATGGACTATCACGCCACCACCCCCGTGGACCCCGAGGTGCTGGAGGCGATGCTCCCCTACTTCACGCGGGACTTCGGTAACGCCGCCTCGCGGAACCACATCTTCGGCTGGAACGCCGAGGCCGGGGTGGACAAGGCTCGCGAGCAGGTGGGCGGCCTCATCGGGTGCAAACCGCAGGAGGTCGTGTTCACCTCCGGCGCCACGGAGTCGGACAACCTGGCCATCAAGGGGGTGGCCGCGGCCTACCGGGACAAGGGCAACCACATCATCACCTGTGCCATCGAACACCACGCCGTCCTGGACTCCTGCCGGCGTCTGGAGCGGGAGGGCTTTGCCGTCACCTACCTCCCGGTGGACGGGGCGGGGCTGGTGGACCCCGGGGCGGTCGCGGCCGCCGTCACGGACCGGACGATCCTCATCAGCATCATGATGGCCAATAACGAGATCGGCACCATCGAGCCCATCGCCGAGATCGGGAGGATCGCCCGGGACCGCGGGGTGCTGTTCCACACCGATGCGGTCCAGGCCTGCGGGAAGATCCCGGTGCATGTGGATGCGTTGGGGGTTGACCTGCTGTCCATCACCGCCCACAAGCTGTACGGGCCGAAGGGGGTGGGGGCGCTCTACGTGCGCATGGGCAAGCCCCGGGTGAAGCTGGTGCCCCTCCTGGACGGCGGCGGCCACGAGCGCGGGCGACGGAGCGGCACCCTGAACGTGCCCGGCATCGTGGGGCTCGGGAAGGCCTGCGAGATCTGCCGGCACGTGATGGAGGCGGAGGGGGTGCACCTGGCCGCCCTGCGCGACTGCCTGCAGCGGCAGATCTTCGACAACCTGGACTACGTCCACCTCAACGGGCATCCGGAGCGGCGGCTCCCCAACAACCTGAACGTGTCCTTCGAGTTCGTGGAGGGGGAGTCCATGCTCATGAGCCTCAAGGATATTGCCGTGTCCTCGGGCTCCGCCTGCACCTCGGCCAGCCTGGAGCCCTCCTACGTGCTGCGGGCCTTGGGGGTGGGGGACGCCCTGGCCCACACCAGCATTCGGTTCGGCCTCGGGCGGTGGACCACGGAGGCCGAGGTGGACTACGTGGCGGCCCGGACCGTCGAGAACGCGAAGAAGCTGCGCGAGATGTCTCCCCTGTACGAAACGGCGCGGAGCGGGGCCGACCCCCGGTCGGCCCGGTGGGCGGCCCGGTAGGCGGCGGGGCAGTATCCCGGCGCGGGGCGCGGGGAAAGGGTGAGGATTCGTAGTGGACTCGGGGAATCCGGAGGGTGCGTTCCGGAGGCGGGTGGAAGCGGCCCTGGACCAGGTCCGGCCGGCCATCCAGGCCGACGGCGGGAACATCGAGCTCCTGGACGTCATCGGGAACAACGCCAAGGTCCGGCTGGTGGGGGCCTGCGTGGGGTGACCCAGCGCCACCGTGACCCTCAGGCTGGGGGTGGAACGGATCATCCGGGAGTCGCTCCCGGACTTCGGCGAGCTCATCGTGGAGGGGATGGAAGGCATGGGCATGGGCGGGTTCCAGTACGCCCAATGGTGACGATGGCACGAACCGACACCGTGAAGGAGGGACCGAACCGATGATCACCATGACGGACGTGGCGGCGGAAAAGGTGAAAGGGCTCCTGGACGCGGAGGGCAAGCCCGAATACGGCCTGCGCATCAAGGTCGTGGGCGGGGGCTGCTCCGGGTTCCAGTACCAGCTGGCCTTCGATGCCCAGAAGCCGGGGGACCAGGTGACGGAGAAGGGCGGGGTCAAGCTTCTGGTGGACCCCAAGAGCTTCCTGTACCTCAACGGGGCCGAGATCGATTTCGTGGACGGGCTCATGGGTTCCGGCTTCTCCCTGAAGAACCCGAACGCCAAGGGCACCTGCGGCTGCGGCCAGTCTTTCCAGGCCTAACAGGCCGCTGAAAAAGGACCGACATGTCTCCTCGCTGCCGCGGCGGCAGCGGGTGGGGCGTTGGCGCGCCTAGGCGTCTGTTGCGGCGTACCCGGAATACGCCTCGGACCCACCTCCGGTGGGTGCCCCCTTCGCACGCCGCCTTGCCTCTGGACCCGAGTGAGCAGCCTGGGCAGGGCGCATTTTTCAGCGATCTGCTGGGGGATCTTGAGGACGGGTCTTTGAGCAGACTCGGGGCGGTCTGTTCCCCCGACTCGCCTCCGGGGCGGCTCGCTGTGGTGCCATGACGGAGGGCGCGGAGGCGCCCGACTGGAAGGGAAGTGCCGTGCAAACCATCCTGGTACCTCCCCGCTCCGCGCCGGATTCCCCCGGCGCCATCTCACAGGCCGAGCGCGAGGAGCTGGAGCGCGGCCTGCTCCTGACCACCGTGGACCGGATGGTGAACTGGGCCCGCCGCTCCTCCATCTGGCCGGCCACCTTCGGCCTGGCCTGCTGCGCCATCGAGATGATGGCCACGGGGGCCTCCCGGTTCGACCTGGCCCGGTTCGGGGCCGAGGTCTTCCGCGCCTCTCCCCGCCAGGCGGACCTGATGATCGTGGCCGGCCGGGTGAGCCGGAAGATGGCGCCGGTGCTGCGGCAGATCTACGACCAGATGCCGGAGCCCAAGTGGGTCATCTCCATGGGGGCGTGCGCCTCGTGCGGCGGCGTCTTCAACACCTACACCATCGTCCAGGGGGTGGATCAGGTGGTCCCGGTGGACGTGTATGTTCCCGGCTGCCCGCCCCGGCCCGAGCAGCTCATCCACGGCATCATGAAGCTGCAGGAGAAGATCGCGCGGGAGCGCCCGTCCGCCGCCGGGCTCTTCCACTGGCCGTGGTCCGCGGGGCGGCGGGGGCAGGTGTGATCGCACCCTGAGGGACAGGCCGCGCCGGCCGGCCGGCGCCCCCGCTTGCCGATGCCGGCGGGCCCGTGCTACATTACGCGATCGCGCGTGCGGAACCTCCGTGACTTCGTCTGTGCGCAAGGAGGAAAGGGGAGACCGATGGCGGTTCCACCGGATGTGGCCACCCAGGCGCAGGCCAGACGGGCCAAGCCCACACAGGAGCTCGAGACCGTCACCATCCGTTTCGCCGGCGACTCCGGCGACGGGATGCAGTTGACCGGCACCCAGTTTTCCAACGAGTCGGCCCTGGCGGGTAACGATATCGCCACCTTCCCCGATTTCCCGGCCGAGATCCGGGCGCCCGCGGGGACGCTGGCCGGCGTCAGCGGCTTCCAGCTCAACTTCTCCAGCCGGGACATCTACACCCCTGGCGATAATCCGGACGTCCTGGTGGCCATGAACGCGGCCGCCCTCCGGGTGAACCTGGGGGACCTCAAGCCCAACGGCATCCTCTTGCTGGACCCCGAGGGGTTCGACGAGCAGAGCCTGAAGAAGGCCGGCTACAAGGCCAACCCCATCGAGGACGGCTCCCTGGGCCGCTACCAGCTCTTCGTCGTGGACGTCACCAAGATGACGTTGGGGGCCCTGGAAGACCTCCATCTGTCCAACAAGGTGGCCATCCGGTGCAAGAACTTCTTCGCCCTGGGCCTCTGTTCGTGGCTCTTCAGCCGCCCGCTGGATCCCACCGTGAAGTACATCGAAGGCCGGTTCAAGAAGGACCCGGCCATCCTAGAGGCCAACCTGCGGGCCCTGCGGGCCGGCTGGAACTACGGCGAGACGGCGGAACTGTTCGCCGTGCAGTACGAGGTGAAGCCGGCCAGGATCGCCCCGGGCAAGTACCGGAACATCACCGGCAATTCCGCCCTGGGGCTGGGGCTGGTGGCGGCGGCGTCCAAGGCCAAGCTGCCCCTGTTCCTGGGGGCCTATCCCATCACCCCGGCCAGCGACATCCTGCACGAGATGGCCGGCTACAAGAACTTCGGGGTCCTCACCTTCCAGGCCGAGGACGAGATCGCCGGCGCCGGGTCGGCCCTGGGAGCGGCCTTCGGCGGGGTCCTGGCGGCCACCACCTCCAGCGGGCCGGGCATCGTCCTCAAGCAGGAGACCATCAACCTGGCCGTGATGACGGAACTCCCCCTGGTGATCTGCAACATCCAGCGGGGCGGCCCCAGCACCGGGCTTCCCACCAAGACCGAGCAGGCCGACCTGCTGATGGTCCTCTTCGGCCGCAACAGCGACAGCCCCGTGCCGGTGATCGCGGCGTGCAGCCCCGGGGACTGCTTCTACGCGGCCCTGGAGGCGGCGCGCATCGCCGTCAAGTACATGACGCCGGTCTTCCTCCTCTCGGACGGCTACCTGGCCAACGGCGCCGAGCCGTGGCGCATCCCGAAGATGGCGGAACTGCCGGACATCCCCGTGCAGTTCCGATCGGATCCGCAGGGCTTCTTCCCCTACCTCCGCGAGGGGGAGACCCTGGCCCGGCCCTGGGTGCGCCCGGGCACCCCGGGGCTGGAGCACCGCATCGGCGGGATCGAGAAGGAGGACGTGACGGGCAACGTCTCCTACTCCCCGGCCAACCACGAGCTGATGGTGCGGGCCAGGGCCGCCAAGGTGGCCGGCATCGCCCGCGAGATCCCGCCCACCAACATCCGGGGCCCCGAGGTGGGCGACGTGCTCATGGTGGGTTGGGGCAGCACCTTCGGCTCCCTCTCGGCCGCCCTGGACGAGCTGCGGTCCAAGGGCCGGGCCGTGGCCCACATTCACCTGCGCTATCTGAACCCGCTGCCCGCGGACCTGGGGGGCATCCTGCGCCGTTACAAGCGGGTGCTGGTGCCCGAGTTGAACACGGGGCAGCTCCTCAAGGTCCTGCGGGCCGAATACGTCCTGGACGCGGTGGGCCTGAACAAGATTCAGGGGCAGCCCTTCAAGGTGAGCGAGATCGTCCGCAAGGTGGAGCAACTCCTGGAGGAGATC
>Ga0187780_10003271_pt1 | contig 12243 bp, 7 predicted proteins | sample 1015_Q2_SP10_20__FD_132429 | JGI IMG/M metagenome (GOLD analysis project Ga0187780, IMG submission 132429) | Tropical peat soil microbial communities from peatlands in Department of Meta, Colombia - 1015_Q2_SP10_20_MG | ecosystem: Environmental > Terrestrial > Soil > Wetlands > Peat | place...
GTTTTCCACCAAGTTACGGGCAGGTGGGTCCCGGCATGCCTCCGGGTCGCGACAGCTTCCGTCGAAACCGTGTCGCCCCCTTGGCTAATTATAGCACCCTCGATGACAGTGGGATTGCGGCCGCGCCTGCGGGCCGAGGAGCTGGAGCGTGTTGTAAGTTCTTAGTTGTAAGTGGGAAAAGAAGAGCAAGGCCACAGAGCTGACGATTTCGAGTGATCGTCGGCGCGACTCCTCCTAAGTAAGCAACAATTGGGCACACTGGTACGGCTAACCCGTTGACTGAGCTGTGGCTAGATTCCAGAATGGCAGGACGGGGAAGTTTGGGCAAAATCACGACAAAAACACGCATGCCACAAGAACCCAACGCGGTGGAACAAGCCATCGGACGAGCCCTCCGGGACAACCTGGAACGGTTGCAGCGTACCTCGGAAGAATTGCATCACGCGGTCAACGACGTAGTTTCGGCTTGCGCCAGCAACAAGCCTACCAACGCGCTGCCACCGTTGCTGCGTGCGCAGACATCGGCGGCTTCTCTGACCGCGGCACTGGAAGTCTTGTCGAGGTTCGTGGCTCTGTCGCTCCAGACGGGACCCCGTTCACCGCTGGAAGCGCAGATTACCGACTTGGTCGGGCGAGTCGCGCCGGAGCCTCCTGCTGCGCCGCAGCGTCCGACTCCCGCGCTACCAAAGCCGATGGCGGCAAAGGTCGAGCCTCCGCCCCCACCAGCGCCGGTCGTTGAGGAGCCTGCTGCTACCGAGTACGAACTGAGCGCAGAGGCGGAAGAGGTAGAACTGGCCGAACCTGCGCCCGCCGCCGCTGAGCCCGAATTTGAAGAAGAATTTGACGTGAACCGGCTTTCTGCCGAAGAGCAGGAGTTGCACCGCCGGGCGAACCGGGTGGCCAAAGTTTCGATGCAGGACATCAAAATGCTGCGGCCGGAGCAAGTGCGCTTAGGCCGCCAAAACAAGGACCTCTGCATCCGATTGAAAGACGACATTGAAAAAGCTCACCGGGAATACGATCGCCGCTTCAAGCCCATTATGGATCATCCGGTGGATTACTTTTACCGTTGGATGGTGGAAATTCTCGCCGACGGGGACGCGCACGCCCTTGGCGAGTATCCGTACGCCACGCCCGCGCGACATCATTAATTCTTTGAGTGCGGCCCTTTTTGTGACGAGCGTGAAAATGCCGTATCATTGTGTTTTCCCATGTTGCGTTCACTGATTGCGCTGACCCTCTCGCTATTGCTGTCGCTGGGCGGCTCGCTGGGTGCCAGGACGCCGGCCACGCAGCACAAGCACAAATCGAAGAGGCCTGCTTCGCCGCCCTGCCAGACCGGATGCAAGCCAGAAACGGCTGAGGCGCTGCCCCCGGCTGCGACTCCCGAAGACGACGCGACGCAGAGGGAACTCTCTGCGCTGGCTCATGACGTACACGGAGGCACGACCAGTGCCTACGTGAAGCTTTCGGCGTTTGCCGCCAAGAACACCACCAATGTCTGGGGAGCGCGCGCTGCGCTTGCGCTCGGTTATGAGGATTATTCGAAGAACCGGATGGGAGCGGCGCTGGGTTGGCTTCTGAAAGCGCAGAATGACACGCTGCTGCGCGAATACGCGCTGTATTGGACGGCACAAGCGCAGCGCGCTCTGGGCCGCAATGCGGAAGCTTACAAAACGCTGCAAACACTGCAGCAGGATTATCCGAACACGGCGCAGCGGGAGCCGCTGCTGGAGGCTTTCGCGCCGGTCGCGGTGTTGACAGGCCATACGCAGGAGGCTATTGACGCGCTCAACGCTTACGCAGGCACGGGGTCGAAGTCCACGCTCCTCTTGGAGCGCGGGCGCGCGTATCAGGCGGCTCATCAACTTCCAAAAGCCGCAAAAGACTATCAGGCTGTTTTCTACAAATATCCGCTCAGCGATGAAGCAAAACCTGCCGGTTCTGCGATGACGCAAGTCATGCACGCGCTGGGGAAGGAATATTCCTACCCGGGCGTGGAGTTGCAGGAGCAGCGCGCGCAGGCTTTTTATGATGCCCACAAATGGAAAGAAGCCCGTGCGGAATTTGAAAAGCTGCTCACCATGCTGAAGGATCCGGCGAATCCCACTCGGCAGCGCGCGCAGCTTCGTGTGGCGGAGTGCCGCGTGCAGTTGAAAGGCGCGCCGTCGCTGATTGGTTCGCTGAAAACTCCCGATTTGGACGTGGATGCCGAGCGGCTTTACGCGTTGTCGCAGGCCTACCGCAACGACAAAAAAGAGTCGGACATGTTCGCGGCCCTTAATGCGCTTGCGCAGAACTATCCCGTAAGCAAATGGAATGAAGAAGGCCTCATGGCTGCCGGGAATTACCATTGGGTGGAATTGGAGCGCGAGAAAGCTGCCGAGGCTTACCAGCGGGTTCTGGATACGTTTCCCAATGGGAGAAACGCGTTCAACTGCGAATGGCGCATCGCCTGGGTTGCGTATCTCAATCACCGCCCGGATGCCGACGACCGCCTCACGAATTTCCTGTTGAAATATCCTGCTTCCGCCAATGCTGTGGACGCGTTGTATTGGCTGGGAAGAAACGCGGAGCGCAGCGAAAATGCGCCGCGGGCGCGCAGTTTCTACAGCAAAGCGGTGGAGCGTTTCCCGCAGACGTATTTCGCCAATGCGGCGGCCGCACGACTCGCCAAGCTGGGCCCCGGAGAAGAAAATCTCCCCGAGTTTTTGGAGAAAATTCCGCCGGCACCTTCCTTGCGTCCGTTCGATGAGCCGATTCCTGTCGCCGCCGAAGACCGATGGGCACGCGCCCAAGCGCTGCGCTCGATTGCGTTTGACGGTTCGGCCGAGCAGGAATTGAAGAACGCGTATTTTGCAACGTCTTCGCCACGATTCTTGCTGGAAGCGGCGCAGGCGGCGTTCGATCAGGGACATTTCGGCGCGGGAATGGCTTACGCGAGGATTGTCGTGCCGAGCGTGGACTCGCGCAAATTCACCGAGGTGCCGCTGGACGCCTGGAAGGCGCTCTTTCCCCTGCCCTACGAAGCAGCCCTCCGGCGCGAAGCGGCCAAAAACGACTTTGATCCCATGTTTGCGGCGGGGTTGATCCGCCAGGAATCGACGTTCCAAGCGGATGCAGTTTCCAAGAAAGACGCCATAGGCTTGATGCAGGTGCTGCCAAAAACTGGAAAGCTTCTCGCCAAGCAAATCAAGGTTCGCTACGCAAAGAACAAGCTTTTCGAGCCGGACTTTAACATCGAGCTAGGAATGGTATATATCGCGAACTTGGTGCGCGAGACGGGCGCGCCGGAGTACGCAGCCGCTGCGTACAATGCCGGCGAGGATCGCATCGCAGCCTGGAAGGCCGAGCGCAATTATGAAGAGATTCCGGAAGTCGTCGAATCCATTCCTTTCACCGAAACCCGCGAATACGTACAAATCGTCTTGCGAAACACCCAGGTCTACCGGATGATCTATGGTCAGCCGAGCGTAGCCACGCAGGCGGCCAACGGCCACGCGCGCTAAGTGCGGCGCCCATAATCATAAAGTGTTTTTCAGGGGCGCATCGTGCTGCGCTCTTGCACGGTTTAATTCGGGCTTGGGGAAGGGCGATGACTGCTCCGGATTCTTCAATCGCGCAAATCTCGCGGCGCATGCTCTCCGCGAAGGCCGAACAGTTCACTGAGTCTGTGATTCGAGAGATGACGCGGCTGGCCATGAAGTATGGCGCGGTTAATCTCTCACAAGGGTTTCCGGATTTTGCCGCTCCCGAGGAAATCAAGGAAGCCGCCCGCCGGGCCATCGCGGATGACATCAATCAGTATGCGATTACCTGGGGCGCCAAGCCGCTGCGCGATGCCATCGTCGAAAAATTCGCGCGCACCCAGGGCGTGCAATACGATCCAGAGCGCGAAATCACTATTTGCTGCGGTTCGACCGAAGCGATGATGTCCGCCATGATGGCCATCATCAACCCGGGCGATGAAATCGTGGTCTTCGAGCCCTTTTATGAAAATTACGGTCCAGACGCGATTCTGAGCGGAGCATCACCGCGCTTCGTGAAGCTCCGCACGCCGGACTGGTCGTTCGATGAGAAGGAACTTGCGGCAGCGTTCGGACCGCATACCAAAGCCATCATTCTCAACACTCCGAATAATCCGACTGGAAAAGTTTTTACCAGGGCGGAGCTAGAATTCATCCGGGATCTTTGCCTGCGCTGGAACGCTTACTGCATCACCGACGAAATTTACGAGCACGTTTTGTATGACGGCGCGGAACACATTTCCATGGCGCGCATCGAGGGCATGCGCGACCATACCGTCGTCATCAACGGGCTTTCGAAAACTTACAGCGTAACGGGCTGGCGCGTCGGTTGGGTACTGGCGCCCCCGGGGCCGACGCAGCCGATCCGCAAAGTCCACGATTTCTTGACCGTTGGTGCCGCTGCGCCCCTGCAGCAGGCAGGAGCGAGCGCGTTGTACTTCCCGCAGAGCTACTACGATCGGCTCGCGGCTTCTTACACGGCAAAGCGCGAGCGGCTGATGAAAATTCTGACGGCTGCCGGATTCACCGTATTCAAACCGCGCGGCGCCTACTACATCATGACGGACATCTCGCGCTTCAAGGATCCCGACCCGGTTCATTTCCCGGCGGACACCAAAGACGTGCGTTTCGCGAAATACTTGGTCGAAAACATTGGTGTTGCGGTAGTTCCCGGCTCGAGTTTTTACAACGACGCGCGCGACGGCGCTTCGCAAGTACGCTTCACGTTTTGCAAAAGGGAAGAGACACTCGCCGCCGCGGAAGAGCGGCTCTTAAAACTCCATACGTAACAGCCTACTTCTGTTTGCAATCGAGACCGCCTTCGGGAGTCGTTTTGGTGCCCTGATTTTGCGGCTCATACTTTTCGTTCCTCTTCCGGTGTATCCGAGGTCGCTGGATTTGCTGTTTGCGCTGGGGTCTGCGTCGCCGGCGGAGAAGTTTGGGCTGGAGCCGCGGGGGCCGGTGGTTTCCCGACAACAGCTTCCAGATACTTCTGCGCTTCTTCTATGCGGCCCTGGGACTGCAACACCTGAGCAAGATAAATTTGAGCAGGATTCCAGTTTTCCTTTAAATCCAGTGCGTGCCTCAAGAAACTTTCAGCTTCACTGAGGTAAGCATCGAATTCTATGTCATCAGGAGGCATTGCAAATGCCTGGTTGTAGGCCAGGAAGCCGGCTTTTGTCCAATAGTCGGCCTCGAGGTCGGTTTTCTTGACCGCTGGCAACTCGCTTTCCCTAAAGGCCTTATCGATAGCCGATCTGGCTTTGCTGAGGGCAATTGTCGCTAAGCCAGGATAGAAATTCTGTTTGTTGGGAGCCATCGCTTTCAGATCACTCCTCGCAGTGACAGAAGCCAGAAGCGTTCGCGACTGCAGCCAGGTCATGAGGTGCTCCTGCGCTGCGAGGCTCTCAGCGGATTCGTCGCGAGGTTTGCCAGGAAACAGCGCACGCATTGCCCGCCTAACGGTATTGCTTAGTCGGGTGAAGACACCTTGCTTGGGCGCGGCCGCTGCCGGTTTGTGTGTCGGAGATGGCTCATTTATGCCGATAAGCAGGGCTTCTGCCCGGTGGAGATCGCTTGGAGCGTCGCGCTTGCTCCACACGTGCGCAAGGTTGTATGCGGCGGCAGCATGCATTTCCGAAGGACCTTTTTTCAGGATTTTCTCGAAAAGATCCGCCGCATGGTTGAGGTGAGGCCAGGGCCGGTCGGCAGGGCATGGCAGATATTCCGTCTCCACGTAATACACGCCGGCCAACCCCTCCTTCTTTCTACGTTTGCCTTTGGCCTTCGTGTTCGCGTGCGCTTCACTTCCCCCCTCTCCCGTAGTCAGCTTTATAGGTTCGAGGGCCCGGCGAGGAGCACTGCGGGTAAGCCGCGGAGACTCCTTGCCGTGCTTCATGAGCATTTCCGCGTAGAGAATTTGATTTTTCATGGTCAGCGCGAGGCCCAGGGTATACAAAGGCAGAGAATCCTCCGGATAGGCAATTTCGCATTTACCCAGAGAAGCTAGAGCATCATCCAAGCGCTGCTGAAGAACCGTGTGATCTGGCTGTGCCTTTTCGCTCTCTTCTGTGAATTTCTTTAGCGAACGCAGGCCCTCCATGAACAGACCGAAACTCTCCGATGTGGCGAAGCTAGCGTCCTCAGCGGCTCTCTTTGCTTTCTGGCCCGCAGCGCTCATCGTCGCGACCTCAGCGCTTCCCCGAGGATTCGCGCCGCCAAAGCGAAAGCAGTTCGGCGCAGGTCATAAACGTTGAGAGCCCGCCGTTCCAGACACCAAGATCCCTTGGTGAACCACCCCCATCGCAAGGTAGCAAACGCGCGCATCTCGCCCGCCGGTCCATTAGTTGTTGCGGGTGGCGTAGGCGGGTCCGGGCAGAAAGCCAACCTGGATTCCACACGCCAGGTGAAATACCGGCCTATAGCCAGCAAGAATTCCAGAATCTTTGTGATATTTACGCCTTTCACGACTTCGGCAGGGAAGGACTGGATAATCTGATTCGTCATTTCGGACGGAATGGCGAGTAGCGTCAAGGATCCCGCAAAAGTGCTGACCCCAAACCACCTGAGAACTTCCTTTACCTCGCTGGACCCGCATGCTATTTCCGACGCAAAAAGATCGGACTTGGCATCATCTGTCAATTTCGCGGGCACTAGAATTGTCGCACGGCCCTTGAACTTCGGCATGAGGGCCTTTCTGAGAATCCAGCCAAGTGCATAGATCAATCCCTTGCCTTTGGGGCGGGCAGACAGGAGGAGCACCAACACCACGAGGAGGGTCCAAAACGCACGCCAAGGATAGATGGCAATCCAGCGAAGGGGAGGGAAGTACGTTCCGACCTGCCACCACCAGGTACGCATGAAGGCCCGTGAGCGCACATAACCAGCGGTGGCCGTCGCGCGCACCCGCGAGTCGCTGGATTTCATGGCCTCCATGTACTTTGCCGCCGCTTTGTCCCAGTGTCCGTCAGTAGCTTCCGCGGCAGCTTCCGCCAGGGTTGCGTCCTGGTCGATCGCCGTCTTCTGGTCCAGGGTTACGTACCAGTTCACAGTTGCCGTTGCCGCGCCGCTTGACGTCACGGTCGCAAGGAGGAAACCACGTGCCGTCCGCGTCAGAGGGTTGTCCGATGCGCCGATTTTTTCCGGCTTTTCAAACTGGAACTTGATCGCGAGCGGCGGTGCCACCCAGGTCTTTGCCGCGACCTCGGGTCTCACGGCGAGCGGACTTTTGTCTGATGCGTACCCGTAAACGGTGCGATCGGAAGAATGAAAATGTCCTGCAAAAATACCCAGCACGTTGTTTTTCTTCGCGATCTTTTCCCAGTCTTGCAGATCCTTTCCGTCCACAGCCCACGCCGAGTTCTTCGCCGCCGCAGAACTCTGCGCCACGGGCGGCGAGTTTGGATTCGCCGGTTTCGTACTCCCCCCAGCAGCCGATGCCGCACTTGTTGTTGCAGTGCCGCCAGGGGCAGGCTTGGCTGTCTGTGCTGCGGGGTCCTTCAGGTCCGGGATGTGCGTGAAGATCAAATACGAACCGGGTTGATTTACCGCGACCTGAAGCCGCTGCATTTCATACTGGGGATGGCCGGGTTCGGTATTGCGGACGTTCTTATAGTTGTCCTTTGTCTTGAAGCTCGCGCTGTTCAGTCCCAGCAGAGAAAAGCCGCGCACAACCTCAGGGATTGGGCTCGCGGTCACTGCTGTGCGGCCAGCGTTCAATTGCAGATGAGTTAAGTCGATGACGCGGCCGGGCAATTCCTGCTGCACGTCGGAAACAAACTCCGCATAGCGGTACAGATCGTGCGGGTCCTCGTTACAAACATCATTGTTGCCCGGCACCAGAAAGATCCTGCTCACAACCAACGCGCGGAATTCGTCCGCAACTTCCTTCGCTGCTGTTTTCACATCTACGGCCGGTACAGGCCCTTCATCGGCGGACGCCTGCGCCGGGCATACAGGTCCCTTTGGGCCAGCCTGATTGGCAGGTGCAGCAGCAGCTCTTACGTTCTCCAGTCCCCAATCTCCGGTGAAAACCACGAAATCAACGTGCCGTCCGCCTGCTTCGATTCGATTTATCTCCAGTATCGCCCAATGGAGTGCCGCGCGGTTGTCGAGGGCTTCTTCGAAAATGCCAGGTCCATGGCGCCGTTTACCTGCGTCAAACAGATGCGCGTCCGTGATTTGCGCGAAGGTTATGTCTTCGGCTTGTACTGAAGCAGAGGAGGTTGCCGCCGCAGCGTTTGAGGCGAAACGTCCTGCAACATCGCGCTCGCCCTCGCAGCCGGCCAGATGGAAGGTAAGGAAAAGAACCAAGGCCATCGTCCGCAGAGGAGCGCCGTCGCACAGGCTTTTTCGGCTGCCAAAGGGAGTGGTCTTCATGGTGCGGTTTCCAACTTGGGGGCGCAGTATTATCCGATTCTTTCACTTTGTCAATGAATTAGCATCACTCTCCTTTTGTGGTTCAAGGATAGAAAGCGTTACATGCCATTCTTGTTGTGTTAGAATCCCGCACGAAATCGGGTTTGATGGAAGCCCGCTCCTATCATGGCTCTCAATCTGATCCCACCAGGCTCTCGTTTGGAACAGAATGGCGACGGCGTTTCGTTCGATGTGTCCCAGAGCAATACGCGGACGTTTCTTTGCGAGCTTACCGTTTCCGACCAGATCGAGCAGGAATCCCTCGATGTCTCCATCTTCGGTTCGGCAGACGGCCAGACTTGGCCCAAGAATCCGCTTCTCAAACTCCCCCAGCAGTTCTATCGCGGGAAGACTAAATTGATCTTGGACCTGTCTCTGCGTCCCGAGGTCAAGTTCATTCGCGCGCGTTGGGAATTGAACCGTTGGGGCCGCGGTGCGCCGAGCCCTATGTTCATGGCCGGTTTGGACCTTGCCGAGGTCCCTCCGATGACCCGCGGGGCGGCCAAAAAATGAATGGCGCTGGCTCTGAATTGCGAACAGGGGCGGTTCAGTATCTCAAGCTAATGCTAAATGCTTAATTCAGGGACAAGCTAGAATTAGTGTTGACGCGGCTTAGCTAAATTTTATATAAAGCGCTAACTGTCAAGACTTTCAGGGCTTTTTAGGGGTAGGAGACTGACGGTCGGTTGCCCTGTGGTGGTTAGCCTCCTACCCCGCGAGTGGTCTTGTCTATATAGACGATGCCCGCCTCCAAATAGTTTCCTGACCTTCAAAAATAGTTGTCGCTGAGGTTTAGTTCCCAAGGGGGACGGTATCCAGGTACCGTGCCACGTCCACCTTCCATTTGAATCTGTCTTGAATCGCCGCCTGCAGGGCCTGCGCGGCTTGTGGTTCACCATGTGTCAGGTAAGTTTGTGCTGGTGGGGAAGGCAAGGCCGTCAGCCAGCGCAGCAACTCGCTCTTTCCCGCATGCGCAGAGAACTGGCCCATTTCGACAATTTCCGAACACACAGGTACTGCCTGGCCGAATATGTTTAACGTCTTTGCCCCATCTTGAAGCGCCCGTCCGCGCGTGCCTTCCGCTTGAAACCCCGCCAGGATGACGGCATTGCGGGGATCTGGCAGGCGATGGACCATGTGATGAAGCACACGGCCACCGCTGACCATTCCGCTCGCCGAAATAATGATACATGGTGTCTTGACATTATTGATGGCCTTGGATTCCTCGGCCGAACGGGTCAAATGAAATTCATGCACGTTCAAGGGGTCGCCCTTGCCATCGCTGCCTTCCTCGCGCACAAACTCCAGGTCGTGGTCCTCTTTGTGTTTCATGTAGAGGTCTGTGGCGCTAAGAGCCATGGGACTGTCAACATAAACAGGAACACGAGGGATGCGCTGCTGGTCTTCAAGCTGGCGCAAGTAATACATGAAAGTCTGGGTACGGCCGATGGCAAATGCGGGAATCACGATGGAGCCACCGCGTTTCACTACGCGGTTCACCACTTCCGCAAGCAGGTCTTCAGGGTTCCCGGCTTGATGCTCGCGGTCACCGTAGGTTGATTCGCAAATCAGCACATCCGCATTCGAGGGAGGCGTCGTAGGATCTTTTAGAATGACTTGCCCGTACCGCCCAATATCCCCCGAGAAGACCACAACAATCTTCTTGCTGCCTTCGGTGACGGTCAGTTCGAGGCTCGAGGAGCCCAGAATGTGACCGGCGTCGAAGCCAGCGACGTGGAATTCCGGGCTGATGTCGAAGCCGCCGCTCCGCGGCATGGTTTTCAGTAATTTCAAAACCGGATCGACGTCGTCCGGCGTGTACAGCGAGCGCGGTTCGGCATGCTTGCTGTATTTCTTGACTCTTGCGTGCTCCGTTTCTTCTTCCTGCAAGTGCGCAGAGTCTTTCAGCAGGATCTCAGTCAACTCGACAGTAGCGGGGTTTGCAAAAATCGGCCCGTGATAGCCGTCCTTCACCAAAACGGGCAGCCACCCCGTGTGGTCCAGATGGGCATGCGTTAACACCGCGTAGTCGATGATTCGCGGGTCGACCGGCAGCGGCTTCCAGTTGCGGTCTTTCAATTCGCTGGTGCCTTGGAAAAGGCCGCAATCCACGAGCAGCCGCTTACCCGCCGCCTCCACAAGATATTTCGAGCCGGTTACCGAACCTGCCGCGCCAAGAAACGTGAGTTTCGCCATAGGACCGGTATTTTACTGAATTCGCCGTGAATGAACAGCCTGCAGCTCTCGCCACCAAGAAAAAAACAGGGCGGTCTTTGCGCCGCCCCGTTTCGGCTTTGTGTTTTTATTGCGTGGTGCCCTGCCCAGACTTTGTTCAGACAGCGCTCTTTTCCGCCGCCTCAGGCAAGGTCGAAGCGATCGAGGTTCATCACCTTGTTCCACGCCGCAACGAAGTCTTTCACAAACTTCTCCTTGGAGTCGTTGCACGCATAGACCTCCGCGAGGGCGCGCAGCTGGGAGTCCGAGCCCAAAATCAGGTCGACGCGGCTGCCTGTCCACTTGAGCTCGTTCGTCTTCCGGTCGCGGCCTTCGTAGACTTCTCCGGAGCCATTGGACGCATGGGACGGCTGCCACACGGTGCCCATGTCGAGCAGGTTGACGAAGAAATCGTTCGTCAGCGTCTCCGGCCGTTTGGTGAAGACGCCGTGCTTGGAATTGCCGGTATTTGCACCGAGGACGCGCAGGCCACCGACAAGAACTGTCATCTCAGGCGCCGTCAGTGTCAGCAGTTGCGCCCGATCCACCAATAGCTCCTCAGCCGATAGGCCGCGATTGCTGTGGAAATAGTTGCGGAACCCATCCGCGGTCGGTTCGAGCGGCGCGAAGGAGTCGACGTCGGTTTGCTTTTGCGACGCGTCCATACGCCCCGGCGCGAAGGGAACACTCGCCTTGTGCCCGCCTCTTTTCGCAGCTTCCTCTACGGCTGCGCAGCCACCCAGCACGATCAAGTCAGCCAGCGAAACTTTCTTCCCGCCAGACTGGGAAGCGTTGAACTCCTTTTGGATCGCTTCGAGCTTCCGCAGCGCCTTCGCCAGCTGAGTCGGCTGATTAACTGCCCAGTCCTTTTGCGGAGCTAGGCGAATGCGCGCGCCGTTCGCTCCACCGCGCTTATCCGAACCGCGGAACGTCGACGCCGACGCCCAAGCCGTGGTGACCAGTTGAGCGATCGACAGTCCGGATTTAAGGATCTTGGCCTTCAGAGCCGCAATGTCCCGCTCCCCGATGAGCTTATGATTGACAGCGGGAATGGGGTCCTGCCATGCCAGCGTCTCCATCGGAACGAGCGGGCCGAGATAACGCACGATTGGACCCATGTCACGGTGCGTCAGTTTGAACCACGCGCGGGCGAACGCGTCTGCGAACTGATCCGGATGCTCGTAGAAGCGACGTGAGATTTTTTCGTAAGCAGGGTCGAAGCGCAAGGAAAGGTCCGTGGTCAGCATGGATGGCGCGTGACGCTTGGACGGATCGAACGCATCGGGAATCGTGCCGGCGCCGGCGCCATTCTTCGGTGTCCACTGATGCGCACCGGCTGGGCTCTTTGTGAGTTCCCATTCGTAGCCGAACAGGTTCTCGAAGTAGTTGTTGCTCCACTTCGTAGGCGTCGTGGTCCAAATGACTTCCAGGCCGCTTCCGATCGCGTCGCCCGCCTTGCCGGTGCGAAACTTGCTCTTCCAGCCGAGGCCCTGCTCTTCCATGCCAGCAGCTTCCGGCTCCGGGCCCACTAGTGCCGCATCGCCGGCGCCGTGGGTTTTGCCGAAGGTGTGACCGCCGGCAATCA
>Ga0187780_10003272_pt1 | contig 12241 bp, 12 predicted proteins | sample 1015_Q2_SP10_20__FD_132429 | JGI IMG/M metagenome (GOLD analysis project Ga0187780, IMG submission 132429) | Tropical peat soil microbial communities from peatlands in Department of Meta, Colombia - 1015_Q2_SP10_20_MG | ecosystem: Environmental > Terrestrial > Soil > Wetlands > Peat | place...
ACGCTCAGTCCCGTTCGTAGATGAGGATTCCATAACCGCTGCGGTGGAGGCAGGAAAACTCGCTCTCATCCACGCTGGAGTTGGTAGCAGCCATATTGGCAAGATCTACGTAGGCTCAGAGTCGAATCCCTACGCCGTCAAACCTATAGCGTCGAAGGTTGCGCAGGTGTTGAAGCTAGGAGAGGAAGATGAGGATGTGCAAGCAGTTGACGCCGTGGACACCGAGTTCGCCTGCAAAGCTGCCACAAGCATGTTCAAGGATGCAGCTTCATTGGTCAATTACCCAAAGTCAAACATCGAATATACCATGGTCACCGGAACCGACAATGCACAAGCAGCGCCAAGAGACTGCGCTGGCGGAGAACTGGATCTATTCGTGGGCTACGGCGCCGCATCTTTCATATTCGGAAAGTGTGACGTTATCGCTGAGATTGAAGGGTGGTACTCTTGCACATCGGACACTCCTGACTTCTGGCGAAGGGACGGTGAACCGTATCCGATGCATGGTGGAAGATTCACAGGAGACCCCGCGTATTTCAAACACGTAAGAAAGGCTGCGAAGAAGCTGATGGAACGTCTCAACCTCCAAGTTGCTGATGTAGACTATTTTGTCGCCCACCAGCCTAACGTTCAATTCCCAGTGCGGATCGCAAAGGAACTGGGCTTCAAGGAAGAGCAGTATCTGCCCATGCTTCAAGTGGCAAAATTCGGCAACACGTATTCGGGCGCTTCGCCAGTCGGTCTCGCAGCCGTGCTTGACATCGCCAAGCCAGATGAACGAATTGTTATTGCGAGTTACGGCTCAGGAGCTGGAAGCGACGCTTACTCGCTCATAGCGACAAACCAGATAGTTGAAAAGAGGAAGCACCAGAAGCTCACAGTCGTACGCCAAGCAGAAAATCCCTTCTTAGAATTCGTGGACTACACTACCTATAGGCGACTGAAAGTCGGAATGTAGAAAACCATTAATAAGCCTTCACTAACTTAAAAGCGGAAGGCAAAGCATTGAAATTTCCTAACTTACTTAAGGTCATTTACGCCCCCCAAAAAGCAGTTAAAGTAATAGCTGCAAACCCGACATATCTGGCTTCCTTCCTCATAATGGTTATTTTCATCGGAGCAAACGTGGGAGTCGTTTATATAAGCTCGTCAAAAACCTACTTTGAACAGACATTGCCCAACGGTCTGAACCATGACGTATGGACAGAGAACCAAACGTTCTGGACATCGAATGCCAACATTAGTGAGAGCAGTGACGCCATCACCGTAAACTACTCCGCAAGCGCACGCCCATACTATGGAACCAAAAGCATAGCTTTTTCGATGAATGACAGTAGTGAGGTATCGATGCTGTTGAATAACATAGGACCCATCAACTGCTCCGTTCCAGATGGTTACGACAAACTTGATTTCAGGGTGAAACAGCTAAGCCCGCAGAACAACCCTGTCAACGCCACGCTCTACCTTTTCTCAACAAACTCCACCTACTTCTATCTTGATCTGACTCAAAACTTCTCTGGTTCCACCTTTAATGAATGGAACAACTTGACAGATATCCAGCTCGATCCACGATGGAACACAAACAGTCAATATGCAGACTGGAGCAACATCACTGGTTTCGAGCTGGACCTCACGTGGCCAGCCGTTTCGAACATTTCGGTGCTGGTGGACGGACTGTTTTTCCATGGTCCTTACCAATCTTCCTTGGAAAGTCTTGGCGGTTCCTACCTGTTTAGCGTTGCCTTTTCATACGCTTTGCAGTTTCTTATCACATGGGTTGTCCTCGCCGGGATACTCTACTTGTTGTCAAGGGGGATCGGTGCGAAGCTCGTATGGAGACCGTTGTTAATCGTGATTGGTTGCATCCTTATCACGATGGTAGTCCAAGCGGTTGTGAACGCTGCTGCATGGGGAACCCTTTCTAGCATTAATGTTCCTTTTGCGTTGGAGGGCGGCGTCCCTGGTGAAGGTCAAGATGCTTATAACGCAATTTTAAGTCAGACGAGGTTCGTGTCTCTGACTGGAACGATCATGCAGTTAATAATGTACGTTTGGACCATAGCGCTCGCTGGACTTGCTGTTCATGTGCTCGGAGAGTTCGGGTGGACCAAGAGCCTGCTGGCAGCAACAGTGGCCTACTTCGTAACCCTGTTAATTGTAGGCCTTTTGTTCGCTCCATAATAACCGTGAAGAAAACAGCCTTATAGGAGAAGGTAGCACCGAGTTTTTGCTTCAAAAGGCTAGCAAACGATGTGGCCATCATCCCTTTAGTTCATGAAAAAAAGCTAACGCATCGAAAATGGTTATTCCGCAGTCCGCCACGGTGAGCTTCGAAGACTAAGAACACGAATCCTTCTTGATATTCGGTCTTCTGGAAATCCAAAACCCTGAAATGATTCCCTCAGGAACACCAGTATTTTCATCTGAATTGGCTATCATACCGTTTGTGCGCACGGTGCTCATCGTAATGTTTCGATCTCTACCTACAAGATCTACGAGTTCCTTGAGGAAGCATTAACTTCGTGAATAGTTAGCAAAATTTATATTGCTGAAGGGCTTTTCTGCATCTAACCGGCCTTAACCGAGGCTCAAGTGTCACAGATTGGCACGATGGGTTTTTGTGGAAGAAGGCTGGTTCCGCGATAAGGACGAAAGCTCAAGATGCCAAGACGGCTACCAGAAAAAACCAAGAACGCCCCAAGGAAGCCCCGAAGGTTTGGAAGTCAAAGAAGGTACAGTCCGAGCAGACCGTTCTTGCAGTCGAGGCCAGTGAAGGAGAATCAGGAGATAGAAGTCGTCATAGATGACATAGGAAGCAGAGGCGACGGAATAGCTAGAATAGAAGGGTACCTCATATTTGTTCCGCGCGGCAAGATCGGAGAACGAGTCACGGTTAAGATCATGTCTGTGGGAGAAAAGTTTGCTCTCGCGGAAAGACTAGCCTAAGTGGAGAGCGCAAGCTTGAAGATTAATGAATTGCATGATGGAATGAAACGCGTTAACGTCCAAGCTCGAGTCACAGAAAAATCAGACCCCCGAGAAGTAGTTTCCAGATTCAAGGACCAAACATACCGAGTTGCAACGGCCATGGTTGCAGACGAAACAGGCACAGTGAAGCTGACACTTTGGAACGAGCAGATCGAGCTAGTAAACGTCAACGATACTGTAAGAGTGGAAAATGGTTACATTACGAGCTTCAGAGGCGAGATCCAACTCAACGCTGGAAAATACGGAACGCTGACAGTTGTAGATTCATCTGCGAATCATTCAGTCTGAATCAACAATTGTGAGAGGTGAGGTGAATGGAGGAAGGAAGAAGATTCGAATCCAGAAGAGGGGGATTCGGAAGACGTGAAAGAGGAGGGTTCATCCCTAAACCCGTTGAGGTTGGCAAAGAATACGATGTGACCATTGAAGAACTTAGCAGCCGAGGAGAAGGAATAGCCAGAGTGCAGGGTCTAGTGATATTCGTGCCAAACACGAAGCAGAGCGAGCATGTCAAAATCAAAGTGACAAGGATAAGCAGGAGGTTCGCAGAGGCCGAAGTTGTTGGAAAACCAGAAGTTGGAAGCCAACAAGAAGAATAGGTAGCTGAGAAGCGAAAAGGATCATTTCCTGAAAGCTACCAGAATCATTTGTAAGCATCGACTTTTCAAACCTTGTCAGATGAACAGAGATTTTGATCACGGAGAACAGAGGATACCGTGTGGTTTAAAACAATATCGGGGCATGTCCTCCGTGTGGATGAGCAATCATTTTTTCTTAAAGAAAAGCCAGTTTTTGCCCTTCAGTCCGACGAGGACGTAGGATCCGTGTAGCTTTTGGCCGTTGATTTCAACGACCAGTTTGTCTTCTTTTCTGTCTGTCAGTTCGTACGTTCCCTTATCCCATATCTCCACGGTTCCTGCGCCATATTCGCCCTCAGGAATGGTTCCCTGAAAGTTAGCGTACGATATTGGGTGATCTTCAACCTGAACGGCAAGCCTCTTGACACCGACCTCGACGGGCGGCTCCTTTGGGATGGCCCAGCTCTTTAGGGTGCCGTCCATCTCCAAACGCAGATCGTAGTGCAGATGTGTCGCGGCGTGCTTCTGAACAACATAAATGTTGCCCTGTCCCTTTCGTAGCTGACCCGTAGGCTCTGCGGTTTTGCTGAAGTCTCTTTTGCTCTCATACTTCTTCAAGCTCAATGTGAAATTCCACCAACAAGCTTATCTCGATTATGACGTTTTCAGCTCTTCGAGGAATTCTGTCAGGTCTGCGTTGGATAGTCCTCTTTCGTCGCTGATCTTCTGTTTTGCAGGCGGTTTGCTCATGTAGAAGGGTATTCTATCAGCAATGCGTTCGTGGAAAGCCGGTTCCAGCTCGTTTTTATAGAAAACGCCGATTGGAATTCTGTCGCCCCATTCACTAGCCTTGTCAATAGCAGCCAGCTTTTTGGCAGAGTCTTCACCCGCATCGTGCACAATAGGGTCGAAGCCCGTCTCATCTAGTTTGTACAGCCTAGGCTGAGGCTTTCCCGTCTTCGGGTCTTTTCTGTCTTCACCCGCGTACCAGTCTTTTGTGTTTATGTTGTTGTAAGTGGGGCACGGCTGCAGTGCATCTATGAACGACAGGCCCTTGTGCCGAATTCCTAGCATGATTGTTTCCTTCAAGTGTCTAACATCGTAGGCGTACGACCTTGCAACGAACGTGTAGCCTGCGACGATTGCCAAGGCGATCGGGTTTATCGCTTGATTGATGTTCGGCTCGGGCATTGCCTTCGTCTTGACACCAAGCCTCAACGTCGGAGATGCCTGTCCCTTCGTTAACCCGTAGACGCCGTTGTCGTGTATTATGTAAGTGATGTCCAAGTTTCTTCTACCCGTGTTGACAAAATGTCCAGCGCCTATTCCAAGTCCGTCGCCGTCTCCCCCTATCGCCAAGACTTCAAGCTCTGGGCTAGCTACTTTGATGCCAGTGGCAAAAGGTAGCGTTCTGCCGTGAAGTGTGTGAACACCGTAGGCTTTGACGTTGTGCGGTTCCTTGCCTGAACAGCCTATGCCCGAGACGATGACTACCTGATGTGGCTGCAGTCCAAGTTCGGCAAGAGCCATCTGAAGAGAGGTCATTATACCGAAGTCTCCGCAGCCTGGGCACCAGTCTGCAAAGACGTCTGTCTTGAAGTCTGAAGACTTAAGAGCCATAATTTAACACCTGCCTTTCGGCCGCTCGACCACGCAGAATGTTCCCTAGGGCACCGTGGACCTCCGTAGTGCTCATCGGCCGACCGTTGTACTTTAGAACTCGGAAGTTGGCTAGGAATCCTGTTTTCTCCCTCACCATCTCGGCAAGCTGTCCCGAGTAATTGTTTTCAACCGCAATTATCCTCTCCGCCTGCCTCAGAGCCTCAGCGATATACTCTTTCGGAAGAGGATGTAGCATGCGGACCTGTAAGAACCCTAAACTGAAACCTTCTTGCGCGAGTTTGTTCATCGCTTCAAGGATAGCTCCTTTCGGAGAACCCCAGCTGATCACTTGGTTTTTTGAGGATTTGTCCCCGAAGAAGCTCAGTTTCTCCTCAATAGGTATCTCTCTTTCAGCCGTCTCCAGTTTTTTCATCCTCTTTTCAACCATCATGTTTCTGTTGAATGGCTCTTCACTTATGTGGCCGACTTCGTTGTGTTCATCACCTGTATACCAGTGGACACCGTTTTTCGTGCCCAGAAAGACTCTCGGAGATATGCCGTTTTCAGTGAAACGAAATCGCCTGTATTCTTGACCTTGAAGTTCTGATTCGCTGAGAATCGCGCCGCGCTCAATCTTTAATCTACTGGTGTCGAACACCTTGTAGGTTTGGGAACTGTTTGCCATTGCTTTGTCGATGAGGTGGATGACGGGTAGCTGGTACCTCTCTGCGTAGTTGAACGCGAGAGCCGCATCGTAGAAACACTCGCGGATGTCGCCTGAAGAAAGCACTATGCGAGGAAAGTCTCCGTGGCCAGCATGGATGGCAAACTGTAAATCGGACTGCCCGAAACGTGTTGGTAGACCAGTTGCTGGAGCGCCGCGCTGATAATACGTGATTACGACGGGCACTTCACAGTTTCCAGCCCAGCTTAAGCCTTCTACCATAAGGGAGAAGCCAGGTCCAGAGGTTGAGGTTGCAGCCCTCGCACCCGCTAAGGCGGCTCCTGAAGCAGAGTTTATGGCGGCGATCTCATCTTCTGTCTGAACAACCACTATCGATGCTTCGTCAGTCTTCGTCTTGAAAACCTCGTGGGCTTCCAAGTACTCGCTCTCGTCTGCCGCAGGGGTTATGGGGTAATACGTCTGAATTCTGCATCCGCCCAAGACTTTTCCCAACGCCACAGCTTGGTTTCCTGAGAGGAAAATCCTCTCCTCTCGTGGTCCATCGGCCGCTGTAAGTTTATGGGGAAAATCGTCTTTGAACCTCTTTCGCGAGTAATCATACGCTTGTCTGAGGGCCACGATGTTCATGTCGGCCACTTTGGGTTTGTCTGAAAAGATCGCTCTAATGGCCTTCTCAACGAGAGCCTGATCATACCTAAGCAGGGCGAAGGAGACTCCTATCGCGAGTACGTTTATCATTCGTGTCACGATGCTGATCTTTTCGATGCCCAATTCTGCAGCGGTTTGTTTCAGCAGGTCCATGTAAGGAATCTGGAAAACTTGCACGTTCGCCTTTTGTGAGAAGTCAAGAAAGTCTCTCACAGTGTCTCCCAGACCTCTCTGGTCCATGTACCTGCGGAGCTCATCCTTAAACTCGTAAGGCAAGGTTGGGATGCTGAGCACCTTCGTGGCGACTTGCTCCGCATCTACGATTATTCCACCTTCAGGTACTACTTCTTGCGCGTGTCTGACGATGGTTTCCGCGTCAAAAGCGGCCAGCAGGTCCACATCGTTCACGTTGGCGTCGACTTCACTGTCTGAGACGCGTAAATGGAAATAGCTGTGAAGGCCCTTGATGTTAGAATGGTACTCTCTTTTTCCATAGACGAAGAGGCCGCCGTAGCCGCAGGCTCTGCCAAAAATGTTAGCTGCAGAGTCTACTCCTGCTCCTTGAGGCCCGCCTGCCATCCAGTTTACTTCTTTCATCGAAATCCTCTCTGCATGATTTACGAGCAAACCTTTTGGCGCAAAATATCAGTTCTCAGCCGCCGGTCACTGAGTCTGTGCCTATGCAACACTCGCAACCAGAAGATTCACCGCAGTAGGGACACACGCACTTGCAGTCGTCAATCGGATAGCCGCATCTTTCACATTTTGGTATTTCATCTTCAGGTTTCATTCATCTCCCCTAGGTCACTCTATTCGATGTCTCGGCAATTAAACTTTCCCAAAATAGTGCTTGAACGTGAGAACTGAATCGGAGGTACCGAATTTGCTCTCTCCCTCCTAAAAAAGGGAGGGTGAAATGATGGGTTCATCTTACGTAGTCGTCGAATGTCCAGTAATGGTCTTCTTCCTGTAGAATTATGTCCTCAAAGATTCTCCGTGTAGTAGTGTCGCCTCGTTTCAATGCTTCAGCGATTATTTGCCTGTAAAGCGAAATCGTGATGGCTTCAAGTTCATGGTCCGACCGCAGAATTTCCAGCGTGGTTTTGCCTACGACTGGCAGAGGATCTGGCTTAGTCACTGCTTCGCCGTCGACCAGGTAGATGCGTTCGCTGATTTTCTCGAGATGCTGCATTTCCACCATGAAAATGGCTTTGAGTACCTTGCTAACGGCAGCCTGATAGTTTGTCCCTTGAACGGTTTCTAGCGGAGTCTTCTTCATTCTAAGCTCAAGAAGCGCTGCTTTTTCATGCTGATTAGTGTACTGGATTATCGCGCAGATTTCCCCTGCAACCGCCTTGTTCAGCAACTCGTAATAGTCGGGTGTGAAGATTTTGCGCCATTTTGATAGGGGCACCTTGTCTGGCCCCTCTTTCTCATCTTGGAAAGCCGTGTATTCTTGGAACTTGAAGAGGTGGTCTTCTTCTTCTCCGTATATTTTTTCGAACATTTCGCGCGTTTCCCAGTCGCCTATTCGCCCAGCCGCATCGACGATTTTTCGGTAAAGGACTAAAGCTTCTTCCTCTGCTTTTACGCCGAGTTTGGCAAATTCGCTTATTTTGTCGCCGATGATGGGCTTGCCGCCTTTTGTGGTTGCTTCACCGCCCAAATAGTAGATTCTTTCCATTATGGCGGCAGCGTGCTTCATTTCTTGAATCGCGATTTCAAGGAGCATTTTTCCGACGGCGTCGTAAGTTGTCTTGTCTAGAAGGATGTTTTCGGGGATTTGTTTCTTGATGATTTTCTCCATTTTGGCATGCTGCAAGAAGTACTGCACTGAAACTTGGAATTCGCGTTCAACCGCTTGGTTTAACAGGTCTATATACTCTTGTGTTGTTTTAACAGCCATAAGGAATCACAACTTCTGTGCGAAAAAAAGGAGCAGCCACTAAGATATAAAATTTGTTATCTGCGACAAATTCAGCAAGAAGCAACGAAGTTCATTATAGTTGTTTTACGCAGTTTGCACAGTAAACCGAATCGGGGCTGATCTGTGCTCTGCAATTGGTGTAATACCTCTCTTGCACGACGCTATATGCTATTGATGGCTGTGGAGTAGGATAGGAATGTTCAGCTGTTTTCAGTTTTATCGAACAAAGTGCGCCACACAAATAAATGGAATCTTAGATTATCTCATGATCGCGCGCGTGACGACTCAGTACGGAATGGTAGCAAATGAGCTCAGGGACTTGAAGCAAGTTGCATCTCAGCGCGCGAGCTCTGTCTTAGTCAACACTTTCTTGAAAAATAAGAGGATAAGCTTCTGATTTTTGGATAGATAAACCTAGCGAACAAGTAAGAGATGAATACAATGGTTGTTATGAAGAAGCTCACTGGATATGGTTCATAAAAAGAGATGAACAGCCCCAACCACGTCGCAAACAGAGAAATGGCGACAGAAATAATTATGGCCTGCTGCGGCCTTTTTGCCAATGTCATCGCGGTCGCAGCTGGGGTGACCATCAATGAGAAGATGAGCAAGACACCAACTACTTGAACCGCAAATGATGTCGCAAACGCTACTAAGAGCATAAAAATTACGCCGAGAAAAAGTACCGGCATTCCTTTTGCTTCTGCCACATCTTCATCAAGCGACGCAAACAGGAGTGGTCGATAAACCACCGCGACCAGAACCAGAACAATCAAACCGCCACCGAGGCTCAAAAGAACATCGCTAAAACTGATACCTACTATTTCTCCAAACAAGATGGCGTAAGCCTCAGTCGCATAGCCTGTGTAGAGACTGATGAACAACACGCCTAGGCCAAGCATGAATGAGAGAACTATTCCAATCTGAGCGTCACGCTGGTTGGCGCGTCGGCCAAGAGCCGCTATCCAAATTCCACCCAAACTGGTGAAAAGGAGAAGTCCGTAAACTGGGCTAACTCCGATTAATACGGCCGCCGCTGCCCCAGAGAAACCGATATGGGAGAGAGCGTGTGCTGCAAATGAGGAGCGACGCAACACAACGAAATAGCCGACAACACCCGCGGTGATTGCGACTATTGTTCCTGCCTCAAAGGCATGCTGCACAAACTGGAACTGAAAAATCTGTTGCAGCTGAACCCATAAATTAATGTTGAAAGTCATCTGGTTTACACCCGTGGTAATCTTCTATGCCTACGATTCCGATGTTGCCTCTGGAGTCTCGAAGAACTTCAACCTGAACTCCGAACAAGGCTGAGAGAACATCTGATGTCAGGACTTCTTTCGGCGTCCCGGTTGCCACTTTGCCGTTGGCGATGTAGACCACTTTGTCGAGATACGGTAAAAGAGGGTTGATGTTATGGGCTATCAGCAGTGCAGTGACGCTGCGCGATCGAACTAAGCCGTTTGTAAGCTTCAGTAGTTCTCTTTCACGCCTCATGTCAAGATTCGACAATGGCTCATCGAGCAACAGGAGGGAGGGGTTGCTCACCAGCGCCTCAGCCAAAAATATCCTTTGTAGTTCTCCACCTGACAACACGCCTAGGGAACGATGAGCCAAATCTGTCGCTCCAACCGCTTCCAACTCGGCGAAGGCGGCTTTGCGGTCGTTTTTGGAGAATAGGTCCAAACCCCACTGTTTGCCAGAAAATCCGAGGCGGACAAGTTCAAGCGATTCAACATTTGTTTGATCATCGAATATGTGACGTTGAGGAACGTAACCAATCTGCGGATTGCCACGCTTAGGCACTGCACCGAATATTTTGATTGTGCCGCTGAAGGGTTGTTGCAAGCCAAGGAGCAGACGAAACAGAGTTGTCTTGCCCGCTCCGTTAGGTCCGATAACTGCCACAAACTCGCCGCGATTGATAGTGAAACTGGCGTCTCGCCAAACTATGTTGTCTGCGTAGCCAGCTGCGACCTTCTCAGCTGTAATAATCGGTGAAGAATTAATTTGTAGTGCAACTTTTTCCGTCTGTGTAGCTACCAATCATCATCACCTTATTATCCGGAGGCTTTTGCGCCGAGCTCATTTTGCAGAGAGATCAATTCTGCGTTCATCCAGTCTTGGAACGTGGCACCGGGCGGTTGTAAGGTTTCAGTTATTGCGACAAGATTAACATTATTTTGAGTGGCGATTGACTCCATTTCCTGAGTAACAGGGGTTATCGTTTGATTATTGTATACCAACACTCTTAAAGTTCCGTTCTGAAGTTGATCCTGAAATTGAAATATGCTTTGCATTGGGGGGTCATTTCCTTCCGCAACGGCTTCCATGAACGCAGGGGGAGAAACGAGGTCAAGACCTGTAGCGTTTGCTAGATACACGAAGATGCTCTCCGTGGAAGCTACTTCTGTTCCTGCGTATTGTTGCTTGATTTCGTCGATTCGCTGGTTATACGTTGCAAACGATGCATTCAAATTAGCATACTGCTGGGTGAAGTACGAAGCGTCGGTCTGATTAAGATAAACAAGGTCGGCGTACATTTGATGAAGGGTTTCATTTACGTAGAATGGACTGTACCAGAAATGAGCGTTAGCCCCAACCTTTTGTCCCAGAAGATTTGCTACGTTTAAGACTTTTTGATTCGGAATATTATTTGACGAAATAAGTTTAAGAGCCCAATCATCATATCCAGCTCCATTAACAATTACATATTCTGCACGTGCAACTGCTTCAGCATCTGCAGTGGTGCTTTCGAACTCATGAGGGTCAGCATTGGGGTCTTTCACGATAGTGTACACTTGGACATCTGTTCCTCCGAGTTGAGATATTAAGCTGCCCCAAAAATTTTCAGCGACAACTACTTTTATCTGTGAGCCAAAACTTGGAATAGTGGAAGTTGCTTGATTTAAGAGAAACACGCCTGAGAGGGCTCCTGCTGCAATTAATATAAGCAAAACTATCGAAATAATTACATAAATAATTTTCTCGATATCCTCAGCCTTCCAATGTATGCTATGAACTCAGCCAACTTAAATTTTACTGATTTTCTAATAAAACGCATTTCTTCGAAACGCGTTGGGAAAGGGGATAACTAAAGGCATCATCAAGCTGAGAATTTTGCAACGTGTGGAGCCTTAAAGCAAGACCCTCCCATCGTTTCTTACCGGTTGACCTCTAATCGTGAATCCTCGCCTGTTTCTTTTGAAGTTGGCTCTGGGTATCAAGCCTGTAAAAGTTAACAATAAAACTAATGGGCGATATGCGCGTTAGACGAGGACGTTGAATCAGACAGCAGAGCTTATATGAAGTCGTTCGAATAGTGAACATTAAGGTGAAGGATCTAATGAGTGAGACCTTGGAAAACCTGAGGGCCGCGTTTGCAGGTGAGTCTCAGGCGAACCGGCGCTACCTAGCATTTGCTCAGAAGGCCGAGGAAGAAGGTCGACCGCAGGTCGCTAAACTGTTCAGGGCAGCGGCTGAGGCTGAGACTGTTCATGCGTTAAACCACTTGAGAATCGTTGGAGAAGTGAAGAGCACGCTTGAAAACCTGAACGCAGCCGTAACTGGAGAGACTTTCGAGTTTAAACGGATGTACCCCGGATACCTAAAGGTGGCGAAGGAGGAGAAGAATAGTCAAGCGACCTGGAGCTTCAACGTGGCAAACCAAGTTGAGCAGGTCCATGCGAAGCTTTTCACAAGAGCAGTCAGCGCATTGAAAGCTGGCAAAGAGCCGCCGAAGGCTGAATACTACGTTTGCAGCGTCTGCGGCAACACTGTGGAAAATGAACCGCCTGAGAAATGTCCGATCTG
>Ga0187780_10003273_pt1 | contig 12241 bp, 11 predicted proteins | sample 1015_Q2_SP10_20__FD_132429 | JGI IMG/M metagenome (GOLD analysis project Ga0187780, IMG submission 132429) | Tropical peat soil microbial communities from peatlands in Department of Meta, Colombia - 1015_Q2_SP10_20_MG | ecosystem: Environmental > Terrestrial > Soil > Wetlands > Peat | place...
CAAATCATTGTGGAGCAGCTGGGCGTGGATGAAGGTGAAGTGACCCAGAACGCTTCCTTTGTGGATGATTTAGGCGCGGATTCGTTGGATACAGTGGAACTGGTGATGGCCTTTGAAGAGGCTTTTGAAATCGAGATTCCCGATGAGGACGCGGAGAAAATCCGCACCGTGCAGGATGCGGTGGATTACATCTCCAAGCACGCGAAAGGCGGGAAGTAGTTGGCGCGACGCGTTGTAGTAACCGGCATCGGCCTGATTTGCGGAGTCGGGAATACCACCGAAGAAGTCTGGCAGAATTTGCTGGCCGGCAGATCCGGTATCTGTCGCATTACCCAGTTCGACGCCTCGAACTTCGCCTGCCAGATTGCCGCGGAAGTCAAGAATTTTGACCCGCTCAACTTCATTGAGAAGAAAGAAATCAAGAAAATGGGCCGGTTCATCCACCTGGCCATCGCGGCCGCGGACGAGGCCGTTGCCTCCTCCGGGCTGCGCATCACTCCCGAAAATGCGACGCGGATCGGGGTGCACATCGGGTCGGGAATTGGCGGATTCGATGTCATTGAACGCGAGCACCGAAATCTGCTCGAAGGCGGTCCGCGGAAGATCTCTCCCTTCTTTATCCCGGCGGCCATCGTGAATCTCGCGGCTGGCCACGTGAGCATCCGGTTTGGCGCCAAAGGCCCGAACGAAGCCGCCTGTACCGCGTGCACCTCGAGCGCTCATTCGATCGGGGATGCTTTCAAAATCATCGCCCGCGGTGATGCCGACGGGATGATTGCCGGAGGTACGGAAGCCGCCGTGACTCCGATGTCGGTGGGAGGATTTGGGGCCATGCGGGCACTCTCCACCCGCAATCAGGCTCCCGCGCAATCCAGTCGGCCATGGGATCGGGGGCGCGACGGATTCGTGATCGGGGAGGGCGCGGGAATCCTGATCCTCGAGGAACTCGAGGTGGCTAGCCGCCGCGGAAGTAAGATTCTGGCCGAAATTGTGGGCTACGGCATGAGTGGCGATGCGCACCACATCACGGCGCCCGCGGAAAATGGCGACGGCGCCTACCGGGTGATGCTCAATGCTCTCCGCGATGCCCAGGTTTCGCCGCAGCAAGTGGCCTATATCAATGCCCATGGCACGTCTACGGAAATTGGGGATAGGCTCGAGACCGTCGCGGTTAAGCGCGCATTCGAGGACCATGCCCGCAAACTGGCCGTAAGCTCGACCAAATCGATGACCGGTCACCTGCTAGGCGGCGCGGGAGGACTGGAAGCCGGCATTACCATCCTGGCTCTGCGCGACCAGGTCTTGCCGCCGACGATTAATTTGGAAGATCCCGACCCGGAGTGTGATCTGGATTACGTTCCCAAGCATGCCCGCAAGACCGAGGTCGAGTATGCCATGTCCAACTCGTTCGGGTTTGGCGGCACCAATGGAGCTTTGCTGTTCCGCCGTTGGACGGAGTGAGCCTACTCTTTGATTCGCTGACGCCCCCCTTTCTTTCTTGGGTTCCAGCCTCTTCCCCGAAACGGCGCGGGTGATTGCCGAACGCAAGCGCGAAACCGTCCTCCCGTTCATCCGATTCCCGGGATACTGGGCATTCGCCAGGCTGGACCTTGGTACTCGGACATTGTCCTTCTTCGCTTTTGCCAAGCTTTCTCCTGCAAGTCAGAATCAGGCCCATGGATAACCACTTCGCATCTGCCTCGGCGCCCTCCCCCCCTATCCGAAAATCCTCCGCCAGAGCGGCCCTGATCGATCTTAGAGAACCGGCCAGGGCCATGATTTCCGAATGCTTCCGGCATTTTGGCATCGAACCCGTCGTTCTCGGCTCGGATTCGGCCGATCGACTGCGTCGGGACAAATTCGAAGCCTGCGTGTTGAAGCTGGCGCCTCCGGCCGAAGCGGTCATGGAATCGGCTCGCACCTCACCCTCCAACAGCCGGATGATCATCTATGGAGTGGGCGGCAGTGCGCGGGAGGCTCTGAGCTTTTCCCGCTATGGGGTCAATGCCATTTTTCGCGAGCCGCTCGAACGATCGGCAGCCATGAAGTTGGTTCGGGCCACGCAGACCTTGGTATTGCACGAACTGCGCCGCTACGTACGGATTCCCGTGATCGCCGAAATCAATGTGAACGTCCCACAGGATAGTCAACGTTTCACCGCAACCAGCATCGAGCTCAGCTCCGGGGGCATGTCGATGCGCAGCACGGCCGACCTCTCGGTGGGCGAACCGGTGGATATTTCCTTCTCGCTCTTGACCTTACCTCGGATTCGGGTTCGCGGCCGGGTGAGTTGGCGAAACCTTGCTGGCAAGTCCTTCGGGGTTCGCTTCGAGAGTCAGGACGAACGTCGCCGACGAATCAAAGAATGGGTGGATGCCTTTGCCCAGGCCAGCGAGACTGGTTCCGGGTACAGTAGTCCCGCTTCTGGCGAGTTGGCGGGGGATGAGCGGCGGCCGACCTAAAGTCTAGTTCGCGAATCCGCAGGGCTCGCTTGCCCAGGTGGCGAACCGGCTTCGTCCTTCAGGACCGCCACGCGGGCGGTTTCGCGTGACCCTGGGTACCAAACCGGACAAGACCTTCGGTAATTTCCTGTGGCGTGTGGGGGAATGACATACTGTCCCTACGTACCATGACGTATATGAACTCACGAGCGCCGCGGGTAAGCTTCAAAGAAGTTACTCCCGCCGTGGTGCGACTGCGGAATGGTTGGCGCGTTTCCGGCAAATTGCAGATGATCTCGGCTACCGGGGGCCTGCTCTCCTTGTCCAAACCTCTCGATCGGGGCTCCGAGGTGAAGTTGATGTTTCTGACCCAAACCGGACCGGTGCTGGGCGCGGCGGAAATGCTGAGTCCCGTCCCTGGGGGTTCGCAGCCATTCAAGTTCACGGCGCTGTTCAACGACGACCGACGCAGGCTGCAAGCAGCGATTCAGTTATCCCAGGACCAGAGCCGTCTGGAGCGCGAGCAGCTCGAAATGTTCCGAGCCTGGTAAAAAGCCGAATCGCAGTCTAATTCATCCCATCACAACCTCTCCTTCTATTGACGCAGCTACGGGTGCCCTAGATCGATCGAACCCTTGAAGAACCAGGGGTAGGTTGCCGCGATAGGCTGCCTGCCTCCGGCCCCGCCCCAGGGTCCCGCCCTTCCTTTGGACGGACGTGTAAAATCAGACTCAGCGATGGCAGGGACCTTTCAAATTGTTCAGATCGACCTCGCACCCCAGGTCCGGCAGCCCAAGCCGAGCTGGCTGAAGGCCAAGGCCCCCGTGGGCGAGACCTTTCACCATCTCAAGAAACTTGCCCGCGACCTGGAATTGCACACGGTGTGCGAATCCGCCCAGTGCCCGAATATCGGCGAGTGCTGGAACCACGGTACGGCCACCTTCATGCTGCTCGGAGATGTCTGCACCCGGCGATGCGGCTTTTGTGCCGTGCCGAAGGGGAAACCGCAGGCCATCGACTGGCAAGAGCCGCGCCGCGTGGCGGAGGCAGTCCGAAAACTGGGGTTGAAGCACGCCGTTGTGACCAGTGTGAATCGGGATGACGATAATCTCGGCGGAGCACAGATTTTTGCCGAGACCATTCGCGAAATTCGCAGCCTTTCTCCGCTCTGCCGTGTCGAAGTGCTCATCCCGGACTTTCAAGGTTTGGAGGAAGCTCTGCGCATTGTGATCGAGGCTGCTCCCGATGTTTTGAATCACAATACCGAGACCGTACCCCGGCTCTATCGAGTCGTACGCTCGGGCGCCCGCTATGCCCGCTCCTTACAGCTGCTCGAGAGCGCCAAGCAACTCTCTCCCGCGACGGTCACCAAGTCCGGGTTAATGGTGGGATTGGGCGAAACCGCCTCCGAACTCGTGGAAGTTTTCCACGATCTCGGTTCGCGCGGAGTGGATATCCTCACCCTCGGACAATACCTGCGTCCTTCGCGCGACCATCTGCCAATCGCGCGCTTTTATACCCCGGAGGAGTTTCAGTTCTTGCGGGAAGCGGCTCTCGGATGCGGTTTTCGCCACGTGGAATCGGGGCCGCTGGTGCGCTCGAGTTATCACGCCCATGAACATGTGCCTTCCACCTCCTCGGCCGTCGGTGTCTCGGCGAATCTAAGCTAGCGCGGGAAGAGCTTAAAAAATCTTCAGATGGATGGTTAGATATTTCTTGGGGTTCTGGCGGACTGCCTTGATAAGGTCCTGCGTCTCGGTTAACAGCTGGTTGAGGTTGTTATAGAGAGTCTCATCCTGCAATAGTTTTCCTGCCGTGCCTTGCCCAGAATTCAGTCGGTCGGCTAGAGCGGAGATGTTATTCATGGTGTTTTTCAACTTGGCGGCGAACTCGGGATCCCGAGCGACGACACCGATGCCTCCCTTGCCCGCGTTGATGTCGTCGGTGAGCTTCTTCACATTGGCCGCCGTGTCGTTGAGATTGTTATAGAGAGTCGGATCCTTCAGGATCTTACCCGCCGTTCCTTTGGCGGCATTTATGTCATCGATCACTACGTTCAGCTTGCTGATGGCATCGTTGGCGTTGCGATACAGTTCGTCGCTCACGAGTGCCTTTCCGATGCTGCCCTTCCCGTTGGCCACAGCGGCAACCAGGTTTTGAAACTCGACCACGGTGGAGTTCAATTGGTTGTAAAGGCTGGGATCATAAATGAACTTGCCAAAGGATCCGCGCCCGCTTTCCACAAAGGAGAGAATCCGGTCCACTCGCTTTTCCAGGGCTTCGAGATTTTGTAGGCTGCTCTGGCTGGCTCGCACCACGTCTTCGATATCCGGGGTTTCCTTGGTGGGCAGCTCGTCCCCGTCTCGGGCTTCCCGGCCTTTAGCCTGAGCACTATCGATATCGACGTAGGTGGCGCCGAGCACGCCCGCCGTGGCCAGTGTGGCCACCGAATCCTGGCGTAAATTGGAGTGAAACTTCGTGCTGACCTTCATGGTGACTTCGACGGGTGTCAATTGGCGGGCGGGCTCCGATACCACTTGGACCTTGGCAACACTGCCGATATCCACCCCTTGCAGTCGGACCACCGCCCCAGGTTGCAATCCGCTGGCGTTATCAAAATAGGATTTCAGCAGGATTTTCGGTGTAAGGATGCCGCCGGTGCTCGTCATGAGCAGAATCAGAACCCCCAGGACGATGCTTCCCGCTACCACCGTGATGCCGACCTTCAGTTGAGACCACTTCAACTGCTTCTGGCTAGGCACGGATTCTCCCTATGGCCTTCTTCGCTAGCATGCTCCACCAATAGTCGAGAACCGACGGGCAATGCTTCGATCATAGCAGAGGAAACTGCGCGATTCGATATCGCTCGGGGCGCGATGCCAAGCTTCGCAACGGCAGCATGGCGGACAGGTACGCCGCCGACCCACAGAGCAAAGTTGCATTCAATCCAAACTGGATTGCGATAAAGATCGCCAGCACCGATCCGAGAACGCTCGCGCCCGCATTCATCGCCCAGGCCCATTCGAGGGGGTCTTCGTTCGCTCCGTGCCCCCGGTTGGAGAGCGATCTAGTAGCGAGAGCCCGCAGGCCGGAGGGAAAGGGGATTCCCATGACGAACCCCAGGGGCACCAGCAAGGCCGCGCTGATCCCAAGTCGCACGAGAATGAGGGACCCCACGAAATGGTGGAAGATTGGCGTCAGCAGGCCGGCATAGACCACCAGCACCGAAGCGATCCCGAGCAGCGGAATCCAAGCGGAGTGAGGGTCAAGAGTCCACCTGCGCGAGGCGAAGCTGCCCAGGCCACTCGATAACAGCAGCAGGAAGATCACCACGGTCAAGGCGTAGGTTGGGTGGCCGAGAAAAAGCACAAATCGCAGGATGAAGGCGATCTCAACCAAGATGTATCCCAGCCCGACCGCCACAAAATAGAGCAGAGGAGTGATCCGTTGTGAGCGGCGGATGCTACCGAACGCTAGGGGGATGACCAGGAATGCCAAGACCGCTCCCAGCGAGATCACGAGCACAATGGCTAACACCACCACCCCGAGGTTCACCTTCCGATCGATTCCTTTTTCAGGGGTGCCTATTGCCAGCAGTCGGCTGAGCTTTATGGTGAAAAAGAAAAAGGGCGCATTGTCTCGCACCGGGGCCACGTTATAGGCATAGTGCTCGGCAAAGGCAGCGGGATCGTTGGACTGGATGAGCGAAGCAAACGGATTCGTCTCGGGTTCCGACGGCAGATAGAGGGCGGTCATGCCGGGATTCTTGCGCAGATGTTCCTGAACCGCATGCTCTTCCTCCACGGTGAACGGGGTCTTCTTGGCCAGAACTGCCACCGGAATGCCGTCTACAGTCAACGGTCCGCCAGCAATCACCATGAAGTTCCGGACCGGACTGGTGACCCCCCGCTCGCGCAGCGCTTCGATCGCCACCGAAACCACCCGCAAAGCTTCGCGCGGCTGGCGGAATTCCCAGCGGGTTACTGCCAGGATGCCGTCCGGGGCGAGGTGATCGAAATAGGCGCAAAACGCCTCTACCGTATACAGGCTGTTCTCGCTCAACGCAAAAGCCCCCGCCGCGGTCGAGGCCCAGGTGTCTACCAGCGTCATCTCGATCACGTCGAAACTCTGGCGGGCGTTGCCCAGGAACGATCGTCCGTCGGCAATGCGAATATGAACTTCCGGCCGCTCGTAGAGATGGTAGGAGTAATCGGCATAGCGGCCACGCATCACGGTGTTGGCGATGATGGGGTTGATTTCGATCCCGGTCACACTGGGGCTGCCATTGGCCACAGCCCGCAGGACGTCGACCTCGCCTCCCGGGCCGATAATCGCGTAAGTCCCATGCGCCCGCAAGACATTGGCTAGGGCCGGAGGGGCCGACATCAGGTCTCTCTGAAAGTCGCTATCCTCCCACTCTTCGGGATCGGAGTTCATGATGTAGGTCGAAGCGTCGGCATCGATTACCACCGCCTTGGCGTCCCCCACACGATCCACTTCCACCCGGGAAATCGCGTTCCAACGGGCAAACTCCACCCAGGACGGGTCACGAAACTTGCCTTTGGCATAGACCACGTCGAAGAGTTTTCCGGAATGATTGCCTGCCACCACCAACGCCAGAACCATCGCGAAAGCGAGAGCGACTTTCCTGGCGAAGGCCGTGTTGGCCCAAACCAAAGCCCCCAGGGCCGACATGAGGGCGGCGAACAGGACCGTGTTCGGTCCCCCCAGCCAGTTGAGCAAGGGGACGGTAGCGAGGCAAGCCAGGGATCCGCCCACCAAGTCCGCCCCATAGAGTCGCGAGATATGGCGCGGTTCGCGAGCAAATACCAGCGCCAGTTCCAGGCCGGTCACGAAGAAGGGCACGGCCGAGGCCAGATACATCGCAGTAAGCCGGAGAAAATCTCCCCACGACAGTTCTAATGAAACGGAAAGATGAAGGATGACCTCGAGTACGAGAGGTACCGTCAGGGCATTAAGGAGTGACAACCCGCTCAGCAGAGGTCGAGTCTCGAATCTCGCCAACCACCTCTTTCGCACATAGGCAAACACCCCGCCCGCGCCCAATCCTAGCAGGGCAATCGAGATGGCAAGGAAGGCGAAATGATAAAAGAGCACAACCGAGAACAATCGGGTCAGCGCCAGTTCCACGAGCAGGGCAGCGAAACTGGTAATGGCGACCCCTGCTATCAAGGTCCGGGTCTGGATATCTTCGACGGTGACTACGGGAGGCGGGAGAACGGTGTGGCGGGCTGCCGACATGGATGGAGGATTTTAGAAGGCAACAGTCTAACAGAACGAGGATTGCGGCCGGCAGGTTCACGGAATCGGTTTAGTTCTCCAGAATGACGTGCGCGATGGCGTACTGTTCGGTGTGGGAAAGAGACAACGCGACCTGCTTGGCGCCCAGCCGGGCGGCGAATTCCGCGGCCTTATGGTGAAAGGTGAGGGTTGGACGGCCTCCCGGCATGCGACACACCTCGAAATCGCGCCATCGCACGCCGCGACTCCAGCCGGTTCCAATCGCTTTCATGGCAGCCTCTTTGGCGGCGAAGCGAGCGGCATAGTGCTGCGCGCGATTCGCCTTTCGATCGCAATAACCAATCTCGCCCTCGGTGAATATCCTGCGAAGGAACCGATCCCCGAATCGTTCGATCGACTGGGCGATCCTCGGCACCTCCGCGATGTCAACCCCGGTTCCGACAATCATGCGCTCAAAATAACACATCCAAGATCGTGACCACCTCCAACCGTAGGGCGCGTCTCCGCTACAACAAACGATCGCCGCGATAGATCACCTGTCCACCGATCGATCGCGCTTCCGCCGTCAATCGATGCCGCGTGGCCGGTCCGGTTCCATCCAGGTGGAGAACCTCATGGCCGTGGGCCACAAGCCAGTCCGAGACCAACATTCTGTGGCAACGAAAATACACCCGTTCGGCACACATCAAGGCAATTCGCGAATGATCGCCGAGAGCAATGAGCTGGGCGATCGAGTTCTCAAACTCCTCGCTCAGCATGTGGTCGGCATAATTACGAAAGCTCGGGTTGCGCAGAGCCCAATGGGGGGAATCCTCTCGCATCTTTCCGCGGCGGCCACCCAGCCCTTGCATCCAGAGATAGCGAATTCCTGTCTTCCCGAGGCTGTTCTCGAGCGCCTCCCGATTGAAGTGCGGCAATCGACGGGACATGGGAAAGGAGCGGATATCAACCAAAGTTTGGATACCGTGAGCTTCGAGAACTTCGATGAGCTCGTCCAAACTCCGGGTGGAATGACCCACGGTATAAAAAGTGGCCACAGTTGGATTCCCGCAGAGCACCGCCGCAACCGGGAGCCTCGGCCGGAGCCATCTCGGTTGCGTCCGTTCCTAAATTCAGCCATTCGCAATCTGCCGAAGGGCTTCGACCACCAATTGGTCTTGTTCGGGGAACACCGTTCGCAGGTCCAGGAGAACGCATCCTTCCTCGACCCTGGTAATCACCGGCGGCACGCAAGCGAGCAGCCGGTCGGAGATTTCCTGGGCACTGAGATGATCCGAACGAAGCGCGAGAAGACAGGTTGGAAGCACGGCGGAAGGAGCCGCACCGCCCCCGATCAGCGATTCCCCGTCGATCGGCTCAATCGACAACCGGGACGGGCTCAGCTGCTCGGCAACCGCTTGCGCCCGCCGGGCAATCTCCGGTTTTTGAAGCCGCAGCAGACGCAAAACAGGAATTCGCTCGTGGTCGCCCTGCACGTAGGCCATCAAAGTGGCCTCCAAGGCTGCGTAGGTCAGCTTGTCCACGCGCAGCGCCCGAAACAACGAATTGGATCGCATTTTCTCGATCAGATCGGCCCGCCCGCTTAGGATGCCTGCCTGAGGACCGCCCAGCAGCTTGTCTCCGCTGTAGGTGATCACGTCTACGCCCGAGCGTAGGCTGTCGAGAACTGCGGGTTCGCCGCCCACAGGCAACGAATCGAGATCGAGCAGCCCGCTCCCCAGATCTTCGATCAGTGGGATGTCCCGCTCGCGTGCCAGGCGGACCAGTTCCTCTACCGCCACTTGCTCGGTAAAGCCAGTGATCTCAAAGTTCGAGCGGTGTACACGTAACAACACGCGGGTCTTGTCGGTAATGGCTCGTTCATAATCAGAGATCCGGGTACGATTGGTCGTACCAACTTCCCGCAAAATGGCGTTCGACTTCGCCATCACATCGGGAATACGGAAGGATCCACCAATCTCGACTAGTTCCCCACGCGAGACAATCACCTCGGCGCCTTCGGCCAAGGTATTCAGGGCCAGCAGGACGGCGGCAGCGTTGTTATTCACCACGATCGTAGAAACCCCGCCCAGCAATTTCTGAAACAGACGGTCCACGTGCACGTCGCGCTTGCCGCGCTCGCCGGTCGCAACGTCGAATTCCAGGTTCGAGTAACCTTCCGCGGTCTCGCGAATATGTTCCAAGGCAGACGCCGCCAGCGGGGCACGTCCGAGATTCGTATGCAGAACCACCCCGGTGGCATTGATCACTTTGGCTAGAGAGTGGCCCAAAGCCCGGCGCAGCTCCTCCTCGACGGCTTCAACCAGGCGAGATAGGGCAAGTTGTAATTTCTCCGCCTCCAGCCGCCCGGCGGCAATTTCATTCCGCAGCGAGCCGAGCACGGTGCGGACAGCGTCGGTTACGGCTGGCTGGCCGTGCTTGGCGGCGAGCGAGACCAGAGGCCTTCTCTTCAAAAGCTCGTCTACGGAAGGCAGGCTCTTGTACAAGTCAACGTTGGAGTCCGTCTGCACTGCCGATGATTATCCCACCCATCCGCGCGAGAAGCCAAAAGCCGGGCGAAGCAGCGCGAAACCGGCTCAGCTTGGCTTACTGGCAGGTAGGCCTAGAACCGTCCCAAAGCCGAATTTTGGCCATTCGTGTCTATGGAAGTTCGTTCCATGGCGGAGGGACGACGGATCGTAATTTCGATTGTCCTTTCGGCACGTTGCCTTCGCTTCAGGTTGGGATAGTCTCAAATCGGCAATGGATGCGAGGCGATCACAGTGTTTACAAGGTCTACCCACTGGTTGAGCGGCCGATCGAAGCGAAGGTTCGCGGCCTCGTGGACGCTCCTGTCATCGGCGATCCTGCTTGGCTGTGGAGGCCTATCGGGGACTACGTCGCAGGCAACGAAGCCTGGCTACTTCGGTACAGATCCCGCGCACGCCACCTACCTCCCTCGCTCCGATGCCTACTGTGCATCGGCGGTCCAGCCCAATTCCTGGGAACCGCGGCCCGACAATGAACAGGCAAACCACACCGTCGCGTCTCCGCCGTATCACTGGTCGGTTGAGAATTATTGGACGCTTTGGCGTAACAAGCGTGCGAAAGTCACCGGTAATTTCACCGGCACGACGACCGAAATCATCCAGTGGGCGGCCTGCAAATGGGGCATCGACGAGGACACGATTCGCGCCGATGCAGTCATAGAATCGTACTGGCACATGAGCACGCTGGGGGATGTATGCGGGCCCGTGGGCGAGTCGTCTTACGGCCTGATGCAGATCAAGAACGAAGACTGTACCGGCACCGTCATTCATGGCGGCTACCCCGACACGATGCAGTCGACAGCGTTGAACGTCGACTGGTACGCAGCCCACATTCGCTCCTGCTACGATGGCGACTTCTACGACGGTGGAAACTGGCTTTACCTGGGTCAGACGGTCGACCAGATCGCCGCACAACACGGGTGGGATTACGTCTTCTGGGGTTGTATCGGGTTCCATTACTCGGGCGACTGGCAGCCCGGCCAGCCCTACGAGTTGCACGTGAAGCAGATTCTCAAGGACCGGACCTGGGAAAGTCCGGGCTTCTAGCCGAGCGCACTTCCCAGGCTGGTGATGCTCAGGCCTCAGGCACTCAAAATGCCCGCTTCAATTCGCCCAACGGCGATCCGGCTGGCGTCCAATCCGTAGCTTCCTGAAAGCACTCAAGTACAATCGCTCGAAGCCATGTTGACCGGAAGCGAAACCGCGAAAAGAAATATGTTTGCGCTGGCCGGTTTACGAATCGCCGTGGGTTGTCTATTTCTGATTTTCGCTCAATACAAAGTGTTTGGCACCCAGTTCACGTTGGGTGGCGGATTTCAGTGGTGGATCAACCGCTTCCTACAAGACGGTGGGGTATACCCATACATGGTTCGGGTGCTGCAAAGGGTCGTGCTGCCGCATGCAACGACGATTGCGTTCCTCGTGGCCTACGGTGAGTTAGCGATCGGGCTGGCACTTGTGTTGGGGATTTGGGTCAGAACTGCGAGCGTCTTTGGATTCCTCTATATGTTTTGTCTGCTGTTTTCTTCCAACTATCCCGGAGCTCATGCTGCTTTTTGGCAGTATTTCGGGGCCTCGTTGGACCATTCTGTGCTTGCCCTTTGCTTTCTCACATTCTCGAGCAGCCGCAGTGACGAGGTCCTCTCGCTAAGGCATCTGCTGCGGAGAAGGGGATACCAGCACACCCCTTAGGAACTCGTAGGTCCAGTGGTCGGTAACCTAGCTCAGGCGACAATGAGTGCTAGGCCGCGGGATTCAGCAAGCTGGAACCGGACTGTATGATCTGCGGCAGCTCCCGAGAAGGAGGGAGCATGGAGTTCAGAGATCACTTGCACATCACTGGCAACGCGCTCAAGAACTGGGCTGTTGCCCAGGCCCAGGACTCTCTGGCTATCGGAGCACTCTGGCTGATCGGACTCTACGTTCTGCACGTGCCCCTCGCTCCGATTTGGGCGCTGATCGCAGCCGGGTTCCAGGTCGTGCCGCACCTTGGGCCTGTCCTGGGGCTGC
>Ga0187780_10003274_pt1 | contig 12239 bp, 15 predicted proteins | sample 1015_Q2_SP10_20__FD_132429 | JGI IMG/M metagenome (GOLD analysis project Ga0187780, IMG submission 132429) | Tropical peat soil microbial communities from peatlands in Department of Meta, Colombia - 1015_Q2_SP10_20_MG | ecosystem: Environmental > Terrestrial > Soil > Wetlands > Peat | place...
ACAAGTACCTGGGCGCCGCCGATCCCGACAACTTCGACGTGGTGCAGGACTTCTCCGGGCCATTCCCGGTGGAGGTCATCACGCGGATGGCCGGGGTCCCGGAGGAATACCGCCAGCAGGTGCGTCACTGGATCGACACCAGCTTGCACCACGAACCGGGCCAGATCGAGATCACCGAGGCCGGGATACAGGCCAACATCGACACCGCGATGTACTACTTCGGCCTCGTGCAGCAGCGGCGCGAGAACCCGCAGGAGGACATGATCAGCAGGCTGATCGCGGCCGAGATCCCCGGCGAAGATGGTCAGCCCCGCAAGCTGGATGATATCGAAATCACCGGTTTTGCAACACTTTTGGGTGGAGCGGGTGCCGAAACCGTAACCAAGCTGCTCGGCAATGCTGCGGTGATCTTCGCCCGCCACCCCGAGCAATGGCAGAAGCTTCTGGAAGATCGCAGCAAGATTCCGGGGGCTGTCGAAGAGTTGCTGCGCTACGAAGGGCCGGTCCAATACAACGTCCGCTACAGCCTCAAGGAGGCGCACGTCAGTGGCGGCGTGATTCCTCCCGGAAAACCGGTGTTCCTCATCGGGGCCGCCGCGAACCGGGATCCCGATGCCTTCACCGATGCCGACACATTCGACATCGAGCGCGACCAGACCGAGGCCCAGCACCTCGGCCTCGGGTACGGGATTCACAGTTGCCTGGGCGCAGCATTGGCACGCATGGAAAGCGCCATCGCGCTGGACAGGCTACTGGACTTCATGCCGCGCTATGAAGTGAACTGGGATGGCCTGCAGCGCGTCCACATGCAAAACGTCGCGGGCTGGCACAACGTACCGGTCAAGGTGCTTCGGTAAGGGGGCTGCGATGAGAATCGAAGTCGATTGGGGGCTCTGCGAAAGCAATGGGGTGTGCATGGGCATCAATCCGGAGATATTCCACCTCGGCGACGACGACATGCTGACCGTCCTGCAGCCAGAAGTTACACCGGAGAACGAGTCAGACGTGCGTGAAGCTGTCCGGCAATGTCCCCGGCAGGCGATCTCGATCGTGGACTAGCGATCAGCCACTTGTCGAGCATGGCCTCCACAGCCGCGATGTGCGGTTTGTCCGCCTGAGCCCGACACGTTGAGTCGGCCTGGGGACGTCGACTACGAGCGCCTGCTCGAGCATGGCGACGCCGAAGACGTCAGCGACGTGATGGCCGGCCGGTGATGAGTCTCTGTGCGGGCATTGGTCTCGCTAGCCCGTTCACAACTAGATCAGTCATCGCATGACTCGGTCGGTGATCTGCCCGCCCAAGCTAGCTTAAGTGAGTTAAGCTAGGGCGCCAGATGGTGCCCAGTCCGGACGCAGGGGCCACCGACAGCCGCGCCGGGCAGGTGCATCGGCCTCCAGAGAGGGTTAGCGCGCATGACGGAGACATTCGTGATCTTCAATGCAGACGGGGCTTTGGCTCGCCAACCATTCGCGGTGGGGTCTTCGGCAGACGTCGAGGACGGCCCCGCGGCTGTGCGCCTGCTGGGACGCGACTTGGTCTTATGGCGCAGCCCCAGCGGAAATGTCGTCGCCGCTCCCGACCAGTGCACGCACAGCAGAGGAATATTGAGCCATGGCGAGGTCAAAGACGGCTGTCTGGTGTGCCCCAAGCATGGTTGGACGTTCGGCGACACAGGTCGATGTGTGGCCAAGCCGTCCAACATGCCGATTACCGAGAAAGCGCATCTCAGGACCTATCCCTGCACTGAACGATATGGGGTGATTTGGGTATCTCTCGGCGAGCCGGCTGCCCCGATCATTGATGTGCCCTGGGATGGCGACGAGCGTTACCGCAGGATTCACACCGGCGTGTCGGTATGGCGCTCCAACCCGATACGGATCATCGACAAGCTTTTGGGTTGGGCCGATTCACCGCTGGTCGACATCACGTCCGATGTGCCTTTTTGCGTCCGAGGCACTCTGAAGTCTGAGGGCGGAGTCGAGCATCATCGCTTGTTATCGTGCACCCCGGTTGATGGCCGTACCTCGGTTGTGACATCGGTGATATGGACCAGCAGTGATGATGACGACAAAGAGATCACGGCGATAGCGATGGCTGACTTAGCCGAACTGAAATCGGTAGCCGAAGGAGGCGGAATGTCGCTGCCGATCGTCGAGGTCTCCGACGAGGAGGACACCGTCGTCGCCGACTGGAAACGGCGACTTGTCGCCTTAGTATCGCCCTAGGCCGGATCGCATTGGCGCTCTACGCACGACAGCGCGGAATGGGCCTAGGCCCGGTCAACCGCTACTGACTAAGCCGAACCTAACGACGGGTTGATGCCTGATGTCACCAATTGCAGGAACGGACGGTACAGGTCTTCGTCGTCGACAAGGCTGTTGAGGGTGACGCCCCCGTTCGTCGCGAGAATCACGCGGGCCAAGTCAGCTGCCGGCAGGCGCAGTGTGGCGCACATTCGTGCGGCACTGCTGGTGATGTAGTCGCTCAACCATTGGACCGTCTCGAGCCGCTGTGCGGCAACGCGCTTCCGCGCTTCGGGATTGCGCAGCAAGAACAGCGTGAACTCGTACTCCAGTATTGCGGTCCGTTTGGCATCAGTGTTGCTGAGTTCACGCCAGCGAGCTGCAAGATCGTCAAGATCGAGGTCGTCAAATCGTTGAAGTGATGACATGAGGTCGGCGAAGCCGTCGAGGAACCGCTGCCGATGGCGTTCGATGACTGCTAGGAGCAGTTCCTCCTTGCTGCCGAAATGGCTATAGATCGCGCCCCGGGTGTAGCCGACGGCATCTGCGATGTCGACCAGGGAAGCGCTGCCGAGACCCTTACGGGCGACCAGTTCCTCGGCCGCGTCCAGCAACAGGTTGCGGGTGTGCTGCAGACGTCGTTCCCTGGTCCAACGTTCCGTCATGGCGCATTCCTCTCGAACGCTATACCCGATCCTCAACCCGCCGAATGGTCACGAATCGCGGCGATAACTTTTCATTCTTCGGCCAACATCGCATCGGTGCGCTGCTAGATCGAGCCCTTAATAAAATTCAAATACACCCTTGCATTCACTATGCATACTCGTATGATAGTGGTGCGGATCACACTCACTACGGGCCGAGTGCGACATCGCGCTCAAGCGGTCCGACGTCACACACGAGCAAGCCGAAACTGCTCGGTGCCCCGCCTGGATGTTCAGGACCTCACCTGTTCGGCTCGCTCGCCAATCGCGCATCGGAACGATGGACGAGGAGGTACCTATGACATCGGTCATGAGGCCTGGGGAATGGGTCGATACGGGGACGGGCCTCAAGGACATCGAGCCGGGCACCTACAACATGCGCATCCCAACAGACCGCTACACATCCGGCGAGTTCCAGGAACGCGAGCGGGAAGCGATCTGGATGCGGGTGTGGCAGGTCGCGGGCCGCGCCGATGAGCTGCCGAATGCCGGCGACTGGAAGGTCTACCAGATATTCGACCAGTCCTACATCATCGTGCGCGGCAAGGACGGCCAACTCCGTGGGTTCGTGAATGCTTGCCGGCACCGCGGGAACATGTTGTGCAAGGGCACCGGAAACGCTAAGCGCGGATTTCTGTGCCAATACCACCTATGGTCATATGACCTTGAGGGAAGACTGCGGGGCATTCTGCGCGAAGAATTTGCCGGCGAGATTGATAAGGACGAAAACTCGCTGGTGCAGGTGCCGGTCGATACGTTTGCGGGTTTCATTTTCATCAACCCCGACCCGAACGCTGTGCCGCTGGCCGACTTCATCGGCGATGAGGTCACCGAACTACTGGCGCCTTACCATCTCGACGACATGGTCACGGTGATGAACGTCCGTGAGCCGTTGGACTGCAACTGGAAAGTCGTCATGGACGCCTTCGAGGAGGGCTACCACATCAACGGCATCCATCCGCAGCTTCTCCGCGTAATCGACATCGATCCAGCCACCCAGCGGTACCGATTCTTTACCGATCACTGCGTCGGGGTGGCTCGCTTCGAAGTGCGAGGCGCCAGCGCGGAAAAGCAAGTCGAGGGAATCATGGAACTTCCCGAGACGTTCCCCGGAACGGCTGCGGTCTTGCCGCGTTTCGAGGAGCTCGTCAACAGCTATCGCTTGGCCGACGGATCACTCGCGCTCCCCGACGGTGTCAATCCTCGCACGCTGCTGCAGCAGGCCACCCGAGACACCTTGACCAGCATGGGATTAGACGTCAGCGGGCTCACCGACGATCAGATGAGCGACAACCAGGCGTGGGTGCTGTTCCCGAATTTCGTGATGACGATTCGCGCCGGCGAATGCCACGTCATCATGGCCGTGCCGCACCCCGATGGCGACCCCAACCGATGCATCTGGCACGTTAGCAGCCACATGTACCTGCCACCGGAACACCGCAACGCGTTCAAGGTCGACCTGACCGAAGTCTATGAGCCTGGCAGCTACAAGTATTTTGAGGCGCTTCAGCAAGACTATGAGCAAATGCCGCGTCAGCAGTTGGGTCTGCGCAATAAGCAGCTCGACCACATGTCATTGGTGAATGAGGATGTCGTCGTTGCCCATTTCCACTCCGCTGTGGACAGGTACCTGGCCAACGGCGCCACGTCATAGGAGGTGACCGCCGTGAAGGACGAGCAGTCGCCATCGGCTTGGCACCTGCTTCCAACGGCGCCATATGAATATGTCGAAGTTCTCGGGCGGTACCGCAAAAGGCAGTCGTGAGAACGTGATTGATGCGAGGAAAGGGCGGTTCATGGTCCTGCAGGACGTTGAAGATGTGATCGGCGGCTATTCTGGTCGGTCACGCACAGTTCTCGAATATAGCGTGGTTATCAAACGCCTCGTAGACGAGGCGAAAAAGCCCGGCTTCTCAGTGGAGGGCTGGGCACCCCTGACGGATCTGGTCGCCGTCGACGAGTTCGAGCGCGTGGGCCCCTTCAAGGAGGTCATGAACTGGGATGAGTACGTGACATTCCTGGCGAATTGGGCGGCTTCGTCGGAGTGGGACTGCTCGTTTCGGCGTGTTACCGAGGTGTCAGACTTGGTGTTCCTCGAGCTCGAAGAGCGCAACAAGTTGGGTGACTTCTGCAACGTCGTCAACTCCTTGTCCGTGTACGAGTTCAACAACAGTGGCAAGATCCGGCACATCGCTCTCTACCTACAAATGGAGCTGCCTCAAGGCGATATGCTGAAAAGCATTGAGAAAGTCAAGAACTCGGATTGAACAGACTTTGTGTCATAGGGACCAAAAGGCGAAATCAGTTTGGGACACAGGTGTTTCATGTGACATCGACGCGGTCCGAGGGTCGGTCGTCAGCAAAGTTCGCCAATCCCCTCGCGGCCCGGGTGAATAGTGTTATGGTTGTGACTGCAGAATGCCACTGCCGGGTCGCTGTGATTGGACGTTGATGCATTCAATTCGAATGGTCACCACCGCAACACTGTTGGCCTCCGCCGCCATAGGCGGCGTGGGCATGGCGTCGTCAGCCAATGCATCCAAGGATGACGTCGCCATCAATGGCACGTACCGCGCCACTTCCCTGGGGGACTGGGCCAAGACTCGAGATTCCTATCACAACGAGGCAACGGTTACCAGCACATGGACGATCAGTTCCTCGTGCACCACGGCTGAGCGCTGCGACGGCACGGTGACGAGTGACCAGGGGTGGAGCGCACCGATGACCATGACTGACGGCAAAATCTGGTTCGTCAAGCATGATGTGCCGAACTGGGAAACGTGCCCCGACGGCACCAGCTACACCGGGCACCAGACGTTCTATTTCTATGCCGTGGACTCGAATGGTATACCGCATATCGGGTCACCGACGCTGGCCGGTAAGGACAAGACAATCGCCGCAAGCGGCGCCTGCGGGGTAAACAAGTGGCTTGATATCGAAATACCGTTCAGGCTGGACAAGATCGGTTGATCAAGCGCCCCCATAAGCGGTGATGCCCTATTCCCACGCGAGCAGGTGGGGCGTAGACCCACGTCAACCTCGGACGTCCACTGTCATACCGACACGAGTCGGGCGAGGTTACCGCCCATGATCTTCGCCTTATCCTCTTGGGACAGGTGGCCGAGCCCGTCGGCGAAATGCGTTGGCTCGGCTAAGCCTTCAGGATGTGGATAGTCCGAGCCGAACAGCACCCGCTCGACCCCGACTAAATCGATGAGGTCGGCTATGCCGTCCTCATAGAACGGGCTGACGTGGATGCGGTTCTTGATCTCCTCCACTGGATCGCCGAGAAAACCTTCCGGTGCCTTCTTGTAAGTGTCAGCCAGGCGATCCAAGAGCGGGGCCAGCCAATTCGACCCATTCTCGATGACCGCGAGCTTCAACTGCGGGTTGCGGAACAACCCGCCATGGCACGCCCATGACGCCACCGCATCCTCCACCGGCCGCCACGCATTGACCATACGCAGCGTATTGGTCTGGAACGGAAGCGTTTCCCCGCCCGAGCCATCCCACTCCGCGGTGTAGCGGGCGTAGCCGCTGTCCGACGAATGCATCGCCACCAGCACGTCATGTTCGACGCAACGCCTCCAGAACGGGTCGAACTCGGGCAGTGCGAACGACCGGGGGCCGCCATACCCGGGAACCGGGGCGGGCCGAACCAAGATCGCTCGCGCGCCACGCTTTACCACCCAGTCCAGCTCCTCGAGCGCCTTCTCGACAATCGGCAAGCTGATCACCGGCACGGTGAAGATGCGGCCTTTGTGGTTGAAGCCCCATACCTCGTCGAGCCACTGGTTCAGCGCATGCACGACGGCATGGATGAGCAGCGGATCATCGCGCATGCGTTCTTCGACAAGGCTGGCGAGCGTGGGGAACATCAGCGTGCGATCGACACCCTGCTCGTCCATCAGCGCCAAGCGCGGCCCCGGCTCACGGAACGCGGGAATGGCGCGCATTGGCTCGCCGAAGATCTCCCGACGGCTCTTACCCTCCGGGTTTCCGACGCGGAAGTACTCCTCCATCGCGCCCGGACGGGCGACCACCTCGAAGGTGGGGTTGGGGATGTACTCGCTGATCTGGCCGCGAACAGCGATCTTGGTCCGGCCATTGACCTGAACGTATTGGATCGCGTGCTTGTATTCCTTGGGCAGGTACTTGGTCAGCGACTCCTCGGTCTCGTAAAGGTGATTGTCCGCATCGAACAACGGGTACGGCAACTTACCGGTGCTCATTGAGTTCCTCCATCCGTAATCCATGGCAATGAATTTCTTGAGTAATGCAATGCCTCACCCCCATAAGGCGCTTCTGAATCTGGCCATTCGTGCCAATGCAAAGCCGTCGATACAGAGCACCTTGAGGAGGCGGGTCTCGTTATGCCTCTTGGGGTATTCGCCAATGCGGCCGGCTGATTCTGGCGCTACCCACGACACGAGTGAATCGACCATCTCGCTCCTGCGCTTACTGGATCGGTTCATCGCCCAGCACGGTAGTGCGCAGCATCTCTCGCGACGAGTTCGCTTCGTAAGGTGTCGCGCGATGCAGCACGCCTCGGTTGTCCCAGATTACGGTGTCCCCTACCGACCAATGGTGACTGTAAATCCTGTCGGGCCGCGTTGCGCGATCGAGCAGATCGGCCAGCAGTGCCCGGCCCTCATCCAAGTCCACGCCCACGACGAAGTCGGCGGAAGCGCCGAGCACCAACGACTTTCGCCCACTGCGATGAGTCCACACCAGCGGGTGGTCACGTGCTGGGCGCATTCGCCACCGCGCTAGTTCTTCCAGGCTGGGATCGGGCATGAACCGCCGTTGCGACGCCTCCAGCGAGTGAACGACCCGCAGTGAGCCCAAGAGCTCCTTCTCACCCGCGCTCAATGCGTCGTAAGCGCCGTATGTACTTGCGAATTCTGTGTCACCGCCACGCTCGGCGATATGCGCCGCACTCAAAATCGTCGCCTTCTGCGGATATTCATCGTTCATCGGGATGCAGCCGTCGATGTGCCAGTTGAAGGTGCCGCGCAGATACGCTGCCGAGGAGTTCTTCGAGCTGTCCAGGGTGATGGGATAGATACCCGACACCGGATGGTGACCGTCAGACGAACAGTCGACCTCACCGAGCCGCCGGCAGAACTGCACCTGTACTTCGGGATCGAGGTAAAGACCGCGAAAGACCAAGACTCCGTTATCCTCCAGCGCGTCGAGCACCGCTTGAGCGTGCAGGTCATCGGAGGCTAGCCGGTCAGGCTCGACGCCGATTACTTCGGCGCCGACGGACTCCGTGAGCTTATTGATAGTAAGCAGACTCATCGCCTGTCCCTTCCCTTCCTGCCAGCCGCGCCGGTCCGCCGACGCGGTCCATAACGGCGTCGGCGGAGTTGGTGGGTTTGGGCTGAGCGAACATCTCAACCGCCATCGCAAGTCCCCACCCGGGCCAGTTCCTCGATGCGACCGACATTTAGCCAGGTCCGCTTGAAGATCGCGTCAGGCCCGAACGGAATGGGACCGATTCCCAACTCGGGGTAGTGCTCGGTCCAGCTTCCTTCCGCCGGCTTAGGCCATCGACCCACAGGAAACTCCCTGTGTCGATGACGATCCAGAAAACGTTGTGGTGCAGCGACCGTCACATCACAGCCCCACCGTTGACGCCAAGCACCTGACCGGTAATGAAACCGGCCTCCTCCGAGCACAAGAAACCCACCGCCGCCGCGACGTCGTCGGCGCTGCCAAGATGCCCCAGCGGAATATTGCTCGCCAATTTGTCATTCGACGAGACGGTGCCTTCGGCTTGGGATTGGCGCTGCATCGGCGTGTCGATGCCCGACGGGGGAATATTGTTGACAGTGATTCCCAGCGACGCATACTCGCGAGCCAGCGACTTGGTCAGCGTGATCACCGCTCCTTTTGAGGCCGCATAGTGCGCCATACGCGGTGAGCCACGTTGAGCGCTCGACGACGAAATCATCACGATCCGCCCCCATTTGGCGGCTACCATGTCCGGCAGCGCCACTTGGCAGCAATGGAACGTACCCGTCAGGTTGACGTCGATCATCCGCGACCAGGCCTCGGGCGTGATGTCCGTGAATGGTGAGAATTCCACGATTCCCGCGCTGGTCACCAAAATGCTTACCGGCCCGAGCTCGCTGCGCACTTTAGCGAAGGCCTCCTCCACCGCCGGCCGGTCGGTGACGTCAGCGGCCACCCCGAGCGCTATCACCCCCTGGGACCGCAGATCGTCACAAACACGTTGCACCGCAGGGCCATTGACATCGAGCACCACGACTTTGCAGCCACGGCAGCCCAGCTCGTGGCATGTCGCCTCACCCATACCCGACGCGCCGCCGGTCACCACCGCGACTCGAGTCATCCGCCTCTTCCCTCGCTACTTGCAGTCGAGCACGTCACTTTGCGCAGCTCCCAGGATTCGCAGTGCTCGCGGAACACCCAGCCGCCGGCATGCTTGACTACTTCGACCACGCTCGGGGCGACGATGGTGATCGGACAACTCAAATCTGGCTCCCCGGCGCTCACCGGGATCAGCTCGGTCATTGTCCGCCGACTGAGCGTGCTCGCACGCTCATTACTGCTTGTTCCGATCTTTCATGGAGGACAGGCCGGCCAGAGCCGGTATGCCCCCGGTGATATGCATCGCTCTTGAGTGACCGAGGTGGTGCATGTCGAAGCAAGCGTCGATCGCCTCGGTGAAGCCTTGGATGTCAAGCGTGCGGTTTACTGCACGCTTGGCCATGCGCAGGGCGAACCCATCGACCTGGGCGATGCGGCTTGCCAGCTCCAGGGTTTGCGGCATCAGCTCCTCGAGCGGCACAACCTTGTTGACCATTCCCAGCTGCTCGGCCTGTTGCGCGGTAACGGATCCTCCTGTGAAGAGCAGCTCCTTGGCTTTGCGGGCGCCGAGCTCCCACGGGTGGGCATGGAACTCGACCCCGCACAGACCCATCGCCAACACCGGATCGGAGAATTCGGCGTTGTCCGCGGCAACGATCAAGTCGCAGGGCCAGCACAGCATGAGCCCGCCGGCGATGCACTTACCTTGTACTGCTGCAATCGAAGGCTTGGGTACGTCGCGCCACCGCTTGGCGTAGTGCAGGTAGTGGCGGGTCTCCCAGTCGTAGAGCGCGTCGGGAAGCGGGATGTCGCGGGCGACGGTGCTGCCGCCTTTGCCCGACATGTCGTGGCCGGCGGAGAAGTGCTTCCCGTTGGACCGCAGGACGATGACCTTGACCTCACGGTTCTCCTCGGCTGCGCTCCAGGCCTCGTCCAACTCCATCAGGACCTTCTGGGTCTGGGCGTTGGCGGCTTCCGGCCGGTTCAGGGTGATTACGCCGACTTGGTCATCGACCTCGAATTGCACGTGCTCGAAGTTCATCGCACCTCCATCAGGCCTCGACGTCGAAACCCCGGGCTGCAACCATAGGGGCCTTGCTGTCTCCGTCGGGTGAACGAAGCCTATCAACAACCTAAGTTTCTTAAGTTCCGCTTCAGCTTAAATTTATTATTAAAACGTAGTTGGCATCGGGATCACACGAAGGCGACAGCTCCACCGTTGACCATCAGCGTCTGGCCAGTGATATAAGACGCGTCGGGTGATGCCAGAAACACGCAAGCTCCGACCTGATCGGCTGGCACCCCGGCCCGGCCGAGTGGAATCTGAGCACGCAGTTCCGGCGGCATGAGCGACGGGTCTGGCAGCGTTGCCCCAGGAGCGACGCAGTTCACCCTGATCCCCATCCGCCCCAACTCGAACGCCAGCACTTTGGTGAGGTGCGAGATCGCCGCCTTCGAGGCGTGGTAATGGGCGCCCTGACCCCGAGTCACCGTGAGGCCGGCCTGAGATCCGATGTTGACGATCGCGCCTCCACCGGCTGCGGCCATCGGGTCGACTACTGCCTTGGTGCACAGGAAAACTCCGCGCAGGTTGACCGCCAGCACGCGGTCCCACTCGTCGACGGAGATCTCCATGAACCGACGGCGGAACCAGATGCCGGCGTTGTTCACCAGCACGTCGACTCGCCCGTGTGCGGCGATGATGCGGGAGAAAAGGCCGGTGACATCGTCAGCGCAGGAGACATCGACACATTGGTAGTCGATGCGTGGATCACCGCCGACCGGCAGCTCGACATCGGCTGCAACCACCGCGGCGCCTTCGTCAGCAAACCGGGCGGCGATCGCCGCACCGATTCCCCGCCCTGCGCCTGTGACGACGACGACTCGGTCACTTGTCATCGTTCTCCATCGCCGGCCGGACGCGCCACCCCGGCCGGACCGGCAACGTCAGACGGCAACCCAGCCGCCGTCGACATTGAGAATCTGGGCGGTGATGAAGTCGGCGTCCGACGAGGCGAGAAACACCATCGCGCCGAGCAGGTCGTGCGGAGTCTGCTCCCGCTGTAGACACTTGAGCTGCAGCATCCTGTCTGCGACCGGCAGACCCGAGTTCTCGAAGAGGTGTGTCGTTCCCTCACTCATGGTGACACCCGGTGTGATCGTGTTGACCGTGATGCCGTGTGCTCCGACTTCGCGAGCCAAGGCTCGGGTGAAGCCGATCACCGCCGCCTTCGACGTGACGTAGTGCAGCAGCCCCGGGGTGCCGGCGAGCGCAGTCCCTGACGAGATGTTGATGATCTTGCCTCCGCGTTGCTCGATCATCGCCGGTACCACTGCCTTGCAGCACAAGAACATGCCTCGGACGTTGACCGCCATCACGCGGTTCCACTCCTCAACGTCGATGTCCAGCCACCCCTTGACCTTCAAGCCCCCGTAGAGGGCGGCGTTATTCACCAGGAAGTCGATCCGGCCGAACCGTTCGAGCGCTGCCGCGGCCATCTTCTCGGTCGACTCCTGACTGCTGACGTCGACCGTCACCCCGAGCGCCTCGCCACCGGCGGCCTCAATCTCAGCCACCACCGGCGCTGGGTCGACGATGTCGGCGACCACAACCTTCGCGCCCTCGGTCGCGGCACCGAGTGCGTACTCACGCCCGATGCTCTGCGCCGAGCCGGTGATGATGCCCACCCGCTCCTCGAGTCGTCCCATGGCTTGCAGTCTCCTTCGATGTGTTCGGTTGGTGTGGACAGCGCTCGCTGGGCGCGCAGGTCGGGCGATCAGCCGAGCGGGATGTAGACGTTCTTCGGGCGCAAGAAGTCTTCGAGGCCGTAACGACCGCCCATGCGCCCGAACCCGCTCTGCTTCACTCCGCCGAACGGGGCACCAGCGGGCACACCGGTGAACGCATTGACATATACCGAACCGGCCTCGAGGGCAGCGGCGACGCGGTGA
>Ga0187780_10003275_pt1 | contig 12237 bp, 7 predicted proteins | sample 1015_Q2_SP10_20__FD_132429 | JGI IMG/M metagenome (GOLD analysis project Ga0187780, IMG submission 132429) | Tropical peat soil microbial communities from peatlands in Department of Meta, Colombia - 1015_Q2_SP10_20_MG | ecosystem: Environmental > Terrestrial > Soil > Wetlands > Peat | place...
CAGTTATTATACAGAGCAATTGCAAGGTATAGTTGAAGCAGTACCGCTAGTCAGGACCTGGGCTACTCATGTTTATTATACATATGTTGTTCAGGTTCAAGACCGTGATACTTTCCGTAAAGCATTGGAGCAAGAGGGAATCGCTACTGGCATTCATTATCCAACGCCTATTCATCTCCAACCCGCCTGCGTTCATTATGGCTATGAACGCGGAATGCTGCCGGTGACAGAAGCGGTAACAGATCGCATTGTGTCTCTGCCAATGTATCCAGAACTTACTACAGAGCAAACACAAAGGGTTGTGCATGCTGTCAAGAGAAATATTATGTCAGGTATTACGAGCTAGTAAATGAGGATGAGCATATCCTTAAAATCCAAAGCTAGGGGAACCAATGATGACGAAGGACATACGTTTTGGCGTGATAGGCTGGGGGTACTGGGGACCAAAAATTGCTCGCAATCTAGATTCAATACCAGGGGCAGCAGTCACCATGGTAGCTGATACTGATGCTTATCGCCTCATAAATCTGGCAGTCAATCAACCGTGGATCCAGACAACAACCCATATTGAGGATATTTTCCGTTCAGAAGTTGATGGTATTATTATTGCTACTCCTGTAAGCACACATTTCCAACTTGCACGGAAGGCCTTATTACACGGCAAACATGTACTTGTCGAAAAACCTCTGACTACCAACGTTGCAGAGGCAGAGGAATTGGTCGCTCTGGCTCAGCAACTCGAGAGAATCCTGATGGTGGGACATACCTTTGAATATAATCCTGCTGTAAATGAATTGCGTAAGCTGATGCAGAGTGGCGATCTCGGGAAAATATATTGTATTGAAGCTGAGCGTGTTAATTTAGGGCTCTTTCGTAATGACATCAATGTCATATGGGACCTCGCACCACATGATATATCAATATTGCTGTATCTTCTTGATAAAAAGCCCGAAAAGATCAAGGTACAGGCACATGCCCACGTACAATCGAACATCGAAGACGTTGCCCATCTTGATTTGGAGTTCGCTGATGGGATGAATGCACATATACATGTAAGCTGGCTACATCCTTGTAAAATCCGTCGCGTAACGGTGATTGGCGATGCTAGAATGGTTGTCTATGATGATACTAACTCAGCAGAAATGATCAAAGTGTACAATAAAGGGGCAGATGTACATGCTGACCCTGTTGTCTCATATCGTTATGGGGAAATCACAATTCCTCACATAGACTGGATTGAGCCCTTACATCTCGAATGTGAGGATTTTGCTAACTCGATTCGAACGGGTATGAAACCGCGAGCAAGCGGAGAAGTGGGATTAGAGGTAGTGAAAGTTTTATCATCGGTTCAAGAGACATTGGAGAAGCAGGTACTGCAAAAGGTGTATTAACTTTGAGCGCATTCAACTAAAGGTTGAACGTCATGATATACTATAGTTGGCAAAAAGAGTCTTCAAACTTTGGAAAGGCCGCTTCATGTATAAACATTCTTTTAGGAGCAACTTGTGTTTTTTCTATACATTTCGCGGAGGTTAGTTCGATATTCTATACTCACAGCATTGGCTCTTCTCCTCATTATTACAGGCTGCAGTTCATCACATAAAGGGACAAATTCTACATCTGCGTCACAAAACAGTATTGTGATTTTTCCTACATGCCGTCAAGCATCTTGTTATGCGCCACCAACTGAGACCATTTCCAGCGGGATACCTGGAGTACGCCCATTCATTGATACCACGTATAATATCCATCTATTTTTAAGTTTTGATTACAATATATCTCACCCTGCTACGATAGCAAGTCACTATGATTTTGTGTGGGGAGCTAATGCAGATAACGTCTCTGCTTTTCGTTCAGCTAACCCTAATATGTTTATTACATATTATATTCCCTTTAATCGTGATACCGGGACATTCGCTGATCAAAACGCCTACCATAATTTAGGCTACTGGAAAACTGTTCATCCTGATTGGATCCTTTATAAATGTGATCGAGTGACGCCAGCATATGTAGATGGAGAACCGAATATACCGTTGGATTTTTCCAACCCAAATGTCCTATCCTGGCAAGTAAAAACGTATGCACAACCTGCCAGCATGAGCGGATATGACGGTATAGATGCAGACAACCTGAATTTAGAAAACCTTTCTGGAGCATGCGGAAGCTATAAAAATGGTGTTTGGGTGCAGCGTTATACCGGGCAAGTTGATGACCAACAATGGATTGCAGATATTATCACCTGGCTGACAGAGATGCAACAAGCCTTGCATAGCTTGCCACACCCATTGGCATTAATTCCCAATCTCTCTCTTGCTCCCTTGAATCCCAATGATTCCTATACTCAACAGATACTACAGCACATTGATGGAGTACTCGACGAAGGCGGCTTCACACGATACAGCCATGGATATTTGACCGATGAGGACTGGGTGCAGCATATCAATTTTATCCAGGCCGTACAAGCAATGCATAAGCCATTTTATATTGTCAACCAGTTTCCTCCACCTTCTGTTACCACTGGCGAAATTCAATGGGCTCTTTCCTCATATTTGATGAGCAAAGATAGTTTATCTGCTGTGTTCATATCTTTACGCCAGGCATATGGCAGTGATTCGCGCTATGACGAGTATAATGCGCCGATTGGCAAGCCAATCAACGAAATGTACCTTGCTCAACATGTGTATTGGCGGGATTACAGCAACGGTAGAGTTGTAGTCAATCCCAGCTCAACAAATACCTACAGTGTATCAATGAACGTACCATCGGGGCATTTTGTAGATCTTTATGGAAATTATATCGGGCAAACGATTACTCTGCCCCCTCATTCCGGTATTGTTCTTCTAAATGGCTAACTTCCAGTCAATACAGTATCTGAATCAGGTGCTGATGCCCTGGAATTTGTAGATAAGAAAGCCTCATACGCAAGTAATAGTCTTTTTTTGCTATGTTCCCAGCCCAATTCCTCTTCAATACGCTTACGCCCAATTGCACCCATTTTGCTTCGAAGTTCGTCGTTATCAAGCAAGGTTTCAATCTTATCAGCGAAGTCTTCGATTTGATTCGGAATAGCGTACAGAGATGCATCTTGAGCTGATAAACGTGCTTCCTGCAGATCGAAAGCCACAACCGGCTTACCCATCGCCATATACTCCATCGTTTTGATCATTGTAAGGTATTCATTCATCCCATTTTGTGGGTCAGGAGTAAGACCCACATCGACTACAGAAAGATAGCGCTGGACATCTTTCCTTTCGAGCCAACCCGTAAAATTGACATACTCATCCAGCTTTAATTCACAAGCCAGGTTTCGCAAGTCTGGAGCGGCATCGCCATCTCCCATCAGGACTAACGATACATCTTGACGACCACGCTTATTAACAAGATCGTGTAGAGCATAGAGAGCATATTCGATACCATCCTGACTACCCATGAAACCAATATAAGCCAGCAAAAAACGCCGTCCTCTTTTCAATTCTGGTTCAGGTGAGACTAATTCCATCTGATTCGAACTTGGCCCATTGCGAATAACACACACTTTATCGGCACAACATCCACTACGTTCAACAGCTCTCTTTTTCTGCGTTTCATTTGAAGTAATAATCAGGTGAGATGCTCGATAAGAACATCGCTCTAAAAATATCTGAAATTTGTAGAGAAGGTTCATGCGGCCTTTGAATTTTACCAGGAACATCTCCGGTGCAAGGTCGTGCTGATCGAATATATACTTTTTCCCTAAGAGTCTATAGAACATACCTATCAAGAAAAATGTATCTGGAGGATTGGCTGCGTGAATGACATCAAAGTTATGTTTGAATAATATTTTCAAACTTAAGAAGAACGTACTTGCAAGAGAGAAGCCATACTCTGCAACGTAGGCTTGATATTTGTTTCCGATTACTGGTAATCGATACCGGTAAATGAAGATATTCTCAAGACAAATATATGATTCCTCGTCACGTCCCACTCCTTTAGGGCAAATGATACTTATCTGATAACCGGCATCACGTAATACCCTGGCTTCAGCCCAAACGCGAGGATCAAGAGGAACCGAGAGATTTTCTACAAGCATCAATATTTTCTTTTTCTTCGTCATACATCTTTCCCCTGTTACGAAGGTTAGTTTTCTACTACTATCCTCTTATTAGTAATTTGTTCATATACAGCAATAAGTTGATTCGCAATTGCAGAACTAGACAAGTGCGATGTATCGACTCTACCCGTAGTCGGTTCTTGATGTCGAAGCGCTAGCTCAAGTCCCGCTGCAAGTGCGTCCGGATCATGGCGGCAAACAGCACAGCCGGAAGTGTGACCGATGACCTTTGCTACATCACCTACATCTGTGGCTACGACAGGTACATTGCAAGCCATTGCTTCTCTTACAACATTAGGCGATCCTTCAGCAATTGAGGGAAGAATGAGTGCATTGCTAGCATTGATATACTCCACGACTTTACTTTGAGGTAGACCATTGGCAACTACCAATTCAGCAGTAATACCCCTTTGAGACAAGCGACCAATTGCAGCTTGAGCCAGGGCGAAATTTTTCACAGGGATATCAGGATTATTTGCAAAAACAACATAGTAGCGATCTTGATCCCAACCTAAACCTGCACGAGCCACAGAACGGGGTATAGGATGAAAAAGATCGAAGTTTACACCATCAGGTAAAACAACAATATTCCCACCCGATGTGGCCTTTTTCATCCCCTCCGTCTTGACTAATACAGCATTAACATGGTTACAGAGCCATCGACTGATCTTTACAACAAAGGCTCCTTTATTGCTATAACTTCCATCAGCTTTCACAGTGCCGAGCAAATCATCTCCTAGATAATCAGCAACAACTGGTGTTGTCCATTGGAATCTTGTAAGTAGACACCACAAGCCGTAGTGACCATGTACTACATCGAATCGTCCGGTAAGCGTTCTTAAAAAAACCTGGAATACTGCTGAGGTATATCGAAATGGTACTGGACCAGGTTTTGGATGAATTATTTCTACCTCAAGCCCCTTAGCAATGAGTGAGTCGACCTGGGTTTTGACGAATGTCCCTGAATGTGGATGATGTTCTGTTGGATAGATGCCTGTCAGCATCAGAACTCGAAATTTTTTTGGTGAAGTTCGTAAAGAAGAAGCTGATTTCGAAGCAGGCACAGTTGCTATGTTTGACATAGAAAACACTCCATTTCTATTTTTGGTGTGCAAGGAATTGAGAACCACGCTCGTTTTCATTCAATAGCTCTTCTACTGGCATCTCTGGATAGGTAAGATCGGGATTATCGATAAAGACCCTGAACCACAATTCTAAGCTAGCCAGAGTGAATAGTTGTGCCTGGTAATTTGTTTTTCCTTCCAGATGATCACGTAAGAGGCTTGCAACAAAGGTATTATTCAGGTAGCCTCTATCCCGAGCGCGCTCAGAGAGTAGTAGCTTTGTGATGAGATTTCGCTGACCTTCACGGAACCATATCCCTGTAGGGACATTAAAGCCCATCTTCTTACGTGTAAGAATTGCTTCTGGAAGGAAATCTGCATAAGTCTGCTTGAAAAGATATTTAGCCTTGAATGGCCTGACCTTAGCGCTTGATGGAATACGTGCAGCGTATTCGGTAAGTTGATAGTCTAGCAGCGGCATTCGAGCTTCTAATGAAGCCGCCATGGTCATCTTGTCGCCTTTCATAAGTAGATTGTCAGGCAACCAGATTTTAGTGTCCAGGTAGAGCATTGAAGAGATATTATCTCGTTGTGGATTGTTACTCAACCAGCGTTGAAAAACACGACTGGAATCAATGTCGATACTTGCTTTGATACTATCTGAAAGTATCTTCTCTTTCAGTTGGCCATTAAATATGCCAAACCAACTCATCCAGCGTTGAGGAACTGGTTGAGACAGATTTCGAGCTGCAAGCTTTATTTTCCTCATACTATAGGGCAGTTGGTCAAGTAACGGTGCAATCACATTATCGCGTACGGTAGTCGGAAGTATATGATAGTAACGAGCTATCCAATCAACGACATATTTTGGATAGCCTGCGAACAGTTCATCACCACCTTCTCCCGAAAGCACAACCTTTACATATTTGCGTGCCAGTTTGGAGACCAAGTATACACCGAGATCGGATGGTTCGCTGACTGGTTCATCACGATGCCAGGTAAGGAGTGGCCAATACGCAGCAAGATCTGAACTTTTTACAACTAATTCGTGATGTTCGGTGCCGAAATGATCGGCGGCGAGCCGCGCATATGGCAACTCACTATATCCTTCTTCATCGAAGCCAACAGCAAATGTTTGGATTGGTTGATTTGTCAATTGGCTCATGATGCCTGTGACAATACTCGAGTCAATCCCTCCACTAAGGAATGCGCCCACCGGAACATCGGCAATCATACGTTCCTCGACGGCACGATGCACGTGCCGTCGAATACCTTGCATATACTCTTCGCTTGTACGATTCTCCGTCTGACCGAATGTGTAATCCCAATAACACTCCTCGCGAAGCGTATCATTCTCATAGAGTAACCAGTGACCAGGCAAGACTTTATAAATATTTGCAAATAGTGTCGCAGGACCTGGAACATAGCGTACACTAAGAAAATCAGCTAATGCCTGCGTATCTGCCATTCTTTTGACATCGGGATGATAGAGCAACGATTTGATTTCAGAGCCAAACAGCAAATTGCCATTCACACGAGTATAATAGAGAGGTTTTTTCCCGGCACGATCTCTGGCCAGTAGCAAGCGCCTCCGAGGAGCATCCCAGATTGCAAAGCCGAACATACCATGTAGACGCGCGACACAATCTACGCCGTATTCTTCATAAGCATGGACGATTGTTTCTGAGTCGCTGTTAGTACTGAACTGATGTCCTTTCTCAAGTAAATCCTTACGAAGCTCCTGGTAGTTCCAAATCTCACCGTTAAACACAAGCCAAATATCATGAGTTTCGTTAGACATGGGCTGATGACCACCACTCAAATCTATGATACTCAGCCGCGCAAAGCCCAGACCCATTGGGCCATCAACGTAAAATCCGCTATCATCTGGTCCACGATGGGAAATAGAGTTTATCATAAGCTCTAAGATCTCTGACGAAACAGGTTCTCCGCTCTGCGCATTATAAATTCCGCAAATACCACACATAACATTTTTTCCTTCCAACACGCCTAAAGCAGAGGCGTGGACTTCTTACGATATGAACTGACAACTTTCAGATGGTTGTTTATCATCTACAATCTTCTGATGTGTAAGTCGCTGGTAAAGTTCGATATACATGTTTGTGACATGTTCAAGTGAGTAGTTTTTTTCCGTTGTTTCACGCGCAGCATGCCCATATCTCTCAATCAGTTCTGGATCACGCAAAAGTGTCAGAAGCGCCTGAGCCATACTTTCATAATCTTCAGGTTCCACAAGTAAACCATTAGATCCTTGCTGAATAATATCTTCACTTCCACTCACAGCGGTAGCCACACAAGCTAACCCACAGGCCATTGCTTCCAAAAGAGCATTGGGCATTCCCTCCCATCTAGATGGAAGGACACCGATTCTTCCTTTGTGTAACTGCGACGGCACATCAATTTGTAGACCAGCAAATTCTATGCTGTCCGAAATGCATAAAGCACTGGCTAAGCGCTCAAGTTGGGCTTGAATGGGACCACTACCAACGATAATGAGCCGCGCATTGGGAATTTGTTCATGTACCAGGCGCCAGGACTGAAGTAATACGTCGATGCCCTTTTCAAAACGCAATTTAGAAACACAAATCACAGTTTGCTCCCGGCAATCCTCCATAGCTGCATTTTTGTCGTAAGAAGGGCAAAAACGCATAATATCTACACCATTAGGAATGATTTGTGTATCGGGGAGGTAAAGGTCGTGGCTAGCAAGATACATACTCATACGAGAACTAAGTACCACAACAGCAACCTGTATGCTTTTAAGTAGTGATTTCATACGCCTTAAAACTGGTTTCCCAGCTCTTTCCAGGCCATATAAATCGCCGTCAATCCAGGTTTGTCCATCTACCTGCAGCCATGATGCAGTTGGATCAATCGGCCCGGCGATCAATGACGCTTTGTTGTGTGATTTTGTCTGTTTGCCTGCACCTGCACTTATTACAATTATGGTCATTGGCTTGTGAGCAATTCGACAAACAATTGCAAGAGGCAAGACGAGGAAATTGAACTGACAGACTTGTAATACATCGAATCGATTACGATAATGCCAAATTGTTAAGCTCATTTGCAACATGGCTAACAAATAGAGCAATCTCTGAATAATTCTCGGTAACACGTTTCGATGACTTAACAGAAAGCCTGAGATGCGCATAACCGGCACGCCCCCGATTACTTCATAATGCGCCCAATCCTTTTTATGACGAAAAGTAAGGATAGTTGCGTCATAACCCTTCTCACACAAGAGTTTACATTGAGCGTGAGTTTGTGTTTCTGCTCCACCAATAAGAGGGAAGAAAGTTGTAATAGCAACGTAAATACGAGGTTTGCTCATGATGATCTCTTTCCTCCTATTAGAGAGGGAACTTCGTAGATTTGATCTGAATCAACACGGTCTTTTGTTAGCAAGTGGTGATAGAGTTTCTCGCATTCTTTGATAATCGTAAAGAGTTGATAGTGATTTAGTACTGTTGCTCGCGCCTCCAGACTCAACTGCAAAGCTAAGTCTGTATTCTCGATAATTCGTTGAAGCGCCCTGGCTAACGCGACAGGTTGCTCTGGTTCTATTAATAACCCATTTACCCCATCATTGATGATATCTTCACTGCCACTAACTTTTGTCGCAACACAGGGCAAGCCGCAAGCCATGGCTTCAAGCAAAGCATTCGGCATTCCTTCCCAACGCGATGGCATAACAAATCCCCATGCTTGTTGTAATAGATCAATGACATCTCTGCGTAACCCTAAAAACTCAACACTATCGCTAATATCGAGTTCCCGAGCAATTCGCTCCAATTGGGATTGAAGAGTCCCTTCACCTGCCAGGAGCAATCTAGGTTTCAGGTGTGATCTCCATCCGGCAGGTGCATGCATCATGCGTCCCCACGCATGCAATAGTACATCGATTCCTTTGGGATACATTAACCGAGCAACGCAGAGGATATTCCGCTCGGGCTGATCTGGATCAGGACGTCGTTCTGGATCAGGCCGAAATTGCTCAATATCAACGCCATTTGGAATATGAACAATATGATCAGCATTGAAGCCGTGCGAGGTCAGGTAGGAATAACTACGGCTACTAAGGATATGATAATAGACATCTGATTTTCTTAGGTAGTTCAAGATTAAGTTTCCACCTAGCGCAGATCGAGAAAGATAGCCAATATCGCCCACGACGATTTCTTTATAATCAACTTTTAAAAAATTAGCACTCGTCAATGTGTCTGCCATGAGCGACGCGTCAGATTCCTGTTGATGCTTTCCTGGCCCGGTGCTAGGAATACATATGATTACGGGCTTGTGAGTGAGCCTGCCAATAAAAGCTGCTACTGCCGCTAGAGGTGAAAGCTGTAAGCAATGAATCACATCATACCGGTGGCGTAATCGCCAGAGAGTAAAGAACATTGCAATATCGAGCGGGAGATGCCCAAATTTCCCTATGCGGAGTCGTCCATCCCGCATATATATACCTCCACCAACACGTATTATTGGTAGGCCGTTAAGCAATTCTATTGATTTCCATTTTTTATAATGTTTTAATGTGACAATCATCACATCATGTCCGAATGCTTGAAGTTGACGAGCCTGTTTCTCTGCTTGTGCTTCAGCACCACCTACCAGAGGTGCAAACATAAAGGAAACGAGGCAGACGCGAATACGATCATCCATGAAATATTCCCCCTACTAAACACGACTAACTTTCTTTTGTGCATCTGATTGCAATGCAATAAGTTTCGGCTTTGTCAAATCTTCATCGAGAATTTCCTGATCTCTATTAGAAGGCTGTTTCTGTGTTTCAAACCAGAGTGAAGCGAATGGTAATGACATAACAATCCAGAAGTATATACCGATTGATTGATTCCAGATTTCACTCGCCTCAAAATCCTGAATCAGCATGCTGACGCTGACTGCCAGAGCTACCACAAACAATAAGCGTTGTTCACCCTTAGATCTTCGAATTCCTCGCATCAAGTCGAACGTAAGAATGAGAAATACGAGTATGAGCAAGATGAAACCGATTATTCCATGATCATAGAGTGTGCCTAGGAAGAGGTTATGAGGAGCGGTTCCAATCACACCTAAGCCTGTACCAACATGCAAATTGGCCAACAATGCATCTGAAGCATTCAGGCCATAGCCTAGAAGACGTGTTGGATCAAAATGGTCGAGCAACGCACTCCAAAGATATGTGCGCCCATTGAGTGAAGAGGTGTCCTGATTGAAGAAACGGCTAAAAATAGGAATATCAGCGATTGTTGCTATCAAGGCAACAATACCTCCCACTGCAACAAAGCCACCAAGTACACTTACTTTCAATTTTCGCGAGGGCAGAAATAGTACCATTATCAAGATGCTTAGTACCACACTGATGTAAGTGCCACGCGTAAAAGTCAAGATAAGCGTCATCAGAAAAATAATAAACAATCCCCAAACAAGAACACGTTTATATCCATGCACTGTAATCGCACGATAGAATGCAAGTGGTATTACGATAGAAAGAAAGGTAGCAAGAGCTGTTGGAGTCTGTCCAAAGATCGAACTGATTCGGAAAAGCGAAGAGATTTCTGTATCAGGCACCCCATTTTGCTTGGTGAAGTAACCATAGATACCATAAACTGCTATAATTGTCGATATCAATAAAATGGCGTCAACGAGCATAATCAAACGCTTACGTGTAGTCAGAACACAAATTGCCAGGACAGCTATTGCCACATAATCCAGGCGAAGCAACCATGTAGTCAGGAATGTTCCGGTACTCATCGGCGAGATTGCGATGCCGAGAAATACCCAGATGAGATAGGCAAACAGGAATGCCAGGGAAGGCATGCGCTTAAATACTTGTTTAACAGGAAAAAAGAACAACAGGAGAACTACTGGAACCGTTAGAGCTGTGTCAATATTGCTGCCATTGAAAAATGGGACAGATGAGCCAATAAACACATCAATCATTACCCATGCAAGTAAGAGTGCATAGCGAAAACGGAGCAAAGCCAGAATAACTAGCGAACCTAATGCCACGCGAAGTGTATAGAAATCATCTATGATAATGCCTACCACTCCGGCAATAAAAATAATAATGGCAAGCATAATGCGTTTGATCAACTGGCTCATATGTTCAGGAAAACTGAAAAGTTGTTCAATTTTCCTCCGCCAAATCCCCAACTTCGAATAATAAGGACCGAGACTAAGCTTCAATATCATTTTCTGTATCTCCGGGGGTGGAGAAAACAAATGAAAATTACCTATTGTACGGGTGAGAAGAAAAAGCAAGATAACCGACGTACACAGGTAAACCGCTGAGGTAGAAAGAGCAATACCAAAATTCTGCCACAAACGCGAAAAAACATAATCGAAGAACGCATTAGCGACAATACTAAATGCGGTGACAAACAATAGCAGGCGAGTTTTACCGAGCGCATTGAAAGCCTTTGCCATGATAAATCCAACGCCCATTGGTGTCAGACCAATCAAGAAGCCTATCAATGTAATTGAGGTATTATTTGTATCTTCTGCCGTAAACGCTCCACGTTGGAATAGGATCCTTATGATCGGATGGGCCATTATGATCATAAAAGCTGTTAGTAGCATTGTCCCGATGCTAACTGCCCACACATACAGTCGTAGTGTCTCCTTGAACGCTTTCATATCTTTATTTGCAGCCTGACGTGACAAATAAGGAAGGACAGCTCGGCCCACTGAAGCAAGAATGACTCCTACTGGTACGCTATAAATCTTGAGTGCATAGTTGATTGCCGAGATACTTCCCTGAGTGAGATATGAGGCAAATATTTGATCTATCAGAGGACTTGCCTGGCTGATCAGAGCGTTAAGAAGGGCAGGCCAGGCAATAATTAATACTGAAATGATCTCCGGGCTGCGCCAGTCAATAATGGGTCGATAGTGAAGTTTTGCGCGTCTTGCCCGCAAGACAAAAAAGCCCAATTGAAAGCTAAGTCCAAGTACCATGCCAACGCAAAGCATGACTACACCTAGTGACTTGCCAAATGTCAACACAAGGAAAGAAGTTGTGAGTGGAACCAATACTCCAGCATAAGCCGGCCAGCC
>Ga0187780_10003277_pt1 | contig 12236 bp, 10 predicted proteins | sample 1015_Q2_SP10_20__FD_132429 | JGI IMG/M metagenome (GOLD analysis project Ga0187780, IMG submission 132429) | Tropical peat soil microbial communities from peatlands in Department of Meta, Colombia - 1015_Q2_SP10_20_MG | ecosystem: Environmental > Terrestrial > Soil > Wetlands > Peat | place...
GCTGACGAAGGAGCCGACCCGCTCCCCCGTGGCGGGGTTCTTCGTCTCGAACCTCTTCGCGTTCGGCGGAGTGACCCACTTCCCGTCGACGAACAATCCGTAATCGCCTAGCATCGCCGTCCCCTCCGAACGGTCCGTTCCGTCACGCCCGCCGAGGGTACATAGGGGTTGTGCGGGCCGACCGGTCGGGGTGCGGGAGCTCGGCGAAGGGTTAACGGTCGAACGGTATGCAGGACGGACCGTGATCGACATCGAGCTGCTCCGTCGGGACCCTGCCCAGGTCGAGGCGAACCTCGCCCGACGGAGGAACCCGGCCTACCTCGCCCTGCTCGCCGAGGTCCGAGCGAAGGACGCGAGCTGGCGGGAGAGCGTGCGGGAGGCCGACCGCCTCCGCGCCCAGCGCAACGCGCTCGGCCAGAAGGTCGCTGCCGCACGGAAGGCCGGGGAGAGGGTCGACGCCGCGTTGGCCGAGTCGAAGGCGCTCGGGGACGCCCTCAAGGAGGCCGAGCACCGGGAGGGGGAGGCCCGGCTCGGCCGGGACGCCGCGCTGCAACGTCTCCCCAACCTCCTGGACGCCAGCGTGCCCTACGGCAAGGATGACTCCGAGAACGTCGTCGTCGCCACGTGGGGGACGCCGCGGGGCCCGGAAGCAGGCCGACGTCCGCACGGGGAGGCGCTGGAGGAGCTCGGCTTCACCGACTTCGACCGGGCCCGCCGGGCGAGCGGCGCGGGCTTCTACTACCTCAAGGGGCTGCTCGTCCTGCTCGACCACGCTCTCCAGCGGTTCGCGCTCGACTTCCTGGTCGAGAGGGGCTTCACCCCGGTCGTCCCCCCGTTCCTCCTCCGGCGGGGTCCCTACGAGGCGGTGACCGACCTCAACGATTTCGAGACCGTCATGTACAAGATCCAGGACGACGACCTGTACCTGATCGCGACCAGCGAGCACCCGATAGCCGCCCTCTACCAGGGGGAGATCCTCGAGGAGGACGCCGTCCCGATCCGCCTGGCGGGCCTGAGCACGAACTTCCGCCGCGAGATCGGCGGTCACGGGGTCGATCAGAAGGGGATCTTTCGGGTCCACCAGTTCACCAAGGTCGAGCAGTTCGTCTTCTGCCGCCCCGAGGACTCTCCGTCGATCCACGAGGAGCTCCGGGGGAACGCGGAGGAGCTGTTCCGGCGCCTCGAGGTGCCGTACCGCGTCGTCAATGTCTGCACCGGCGATGTGGGGACCGTCGCCGCGAAGAAGTACGACATCGAGGCCTGGTTCCCCCGTCAGCAGGCCTTCCGGGAGGTCGTCAGCTGCTCGAACTGCTCGGACTACCAGGCGCGCAGCCTCGGGATCCGCCTCGGACGTGCGGGTAAGCCCGGTAAGGTCGTCCCCCACACGCTCAACTCGACGGCGGTGGCGACCTCGCGCGCGCTCGCGGTGATCGTTGAGCAGTACCAGCGGCCGGACGGCGCGATCGAGGTGCCGAGGGCCCTGCGCCCGTACCTTGCGGGCCGTGAGGCGCTCGGCCCCGACCCGAAGCGGCCCCCGTAGCGCCAGGGCCGCTCGGCCCCTCGAGGGACGGTCCGCCGACCCAAGGGCTCAATGCTTCGAGCCCGCTCGGAGAAGGGGGACCGATGGCCCGCCAGCAGCTGCTCGAGGAGTTCGCCTCCGACGGCGAAGCTCCGGCGCCACGGCCGCTCCCCGGTCGTCCACGCCCTCCGGCCGTCGAGGGGACCTGGCAGGTCGAGGCAGGGCTCGTGCGCCACCCGCTCCTGCGGCCAGGGGAGATCCGCTCCCTGCCGTTCCAGCTCGACCTGGCGCGCATCGGGCTGGACGACGACCTCCTGGTCGTCCTGCCGACGGGGCTCGGCAAGACCGTCATCGCAGCGCTGATCGCCGCGGAGGTGCTCCGTCGGTCCGAAGGCAAGGTGCTGGTCCTCGCCCCGACGCGGCCGCTCGTCCAGCAGCATGCCGACTCGTTCCGCCGATGGTTCGTGCCGTTGCGCACGGCGACGTTCACCGGCACCGTGAAGCGGCCGGTCCGCGAAGGGGCGTGGGAGGGTGCCGACGTCGTCTTCGCGACCCCCGAGATCGTCGCCCACGACCTGCGGGACGGGCGCCTCCGCCTGGCGGAGGTCGCCCTCCTCGTCTTCGACGAGGCGCACCACGCGGTCGGCAAGTACGCCTACGTCCCGATCGGCGCCGCCTATCGCGCCGAGCGACCGGCCGACGGCCACGTCCTCGGGTTGACCGCCTCCCCGGGAGGCAAGGACGAGCGGATCCAGGAGGTCGTCGGCGCCCTCGGCGTCCGGAGGGTCGAGGCCCGCACGCGCGAGGACGAGGGGGTCCGCGAGCACGTCCAGCCGGTCGAGATCGAGCAACGATGGGTCGACCTCTCGCCGACCGCGAGCCACATCCGCGAGCTCCTCTCGGCGGCCGCCCGCGAGCACGCCCGGCGCCTTCAGCGGATGGGGTTCCTGCGCAAGAAGCCGATCGCCTCCCTCTCGGTGAAGGACCTGATCGCGCTGCGGGCGGAGATCTTCGCCCGGCCGGGACCGATGGTCCGGCGCTTCGGTCCGCTGTTCCACCAGCTCGTTCTCCTGCACCTCCACCACGCCCAGGAGCGCCTAGAGACCCAGGGGCTCGAGCCGTTCGTCCAGTACCTCGAGCGGGTCGCGGCGAAGGAGAAGCCGAGCCGGGGCGATGTCGCCTTCCTCAAGGGCCCCCAGGTCGTCGCGGCGAAGGCCGAGGCGACGACGTTCCTCACGTCGACCAAGGAACCGTCGCATCCGAAGCTGGACGCCCTGGTCGAGCTGCTCCGCACGACCCTCGCCGCGCCGCGCGAGCATCCTCCGCGGGTCCTGGTCTTCGCCCAGTACCGCGACACGATCCAGTCGATCCAGAGCCTGCTAGAGCTGCAGGGATGGAAGGTCGGTCGCTTCGTCGGCCAAGCGACCCGCGACCGGGACGATCCGGGGATGAGCCAGAAGGAGCAGGCGCGGGTCCTGGGCGACTTCCGCGCGGGTCGGTTCCCCATCCTGGTCGCGAGCAGCGTCGCGGAGGAGGGGCTGGACGTCCCGGACGTCGACCTGGTCGTCTTCTTCGAGTCGGTCCCCAGCGAGATCCGAGCGATCCAGCGCCGGGGCCGCACCGGCCGGACCTCGCTGGGCAAGGTCGTCGTCCTGCTCACCCGGGAGACGCGGGACGTCGCCTACCAGGTCGCCGAGGCCCGACGGGAGAAGGCGATGAAGCGCATCGTGCGGCGGCTTTCGGCCGAAGCCCGTCGGCGAGGGCCGCGGCCAGCCTGACCCCTCCTTAAGCTTTCGGTCGGAGGCCTCGCCGGGGGGCGCTCCGGGCAGGTTAAAGAGCCCGCCCGACCCGAAGGCCGCCCAGCAGGTGATGAGCGCGGCCGGGTGGGTCTCCAACGACCTGGGTCTCGTGACGCTCACCCTGATCGTCTCGGGGCTGACCGCCTTCCTCGTCTACGCGATGCTCCACCCCGAGCGCATCTGAACGGCGTACATGGGGTTCGACATCCGCTCGCTCTGGGACGTCCTCGTCCTCGTCGGGATCGTCCTGGCCATCTCCCCCTGGTTCGGCCGCTACCTGGGCCGGGTCTACATGGACCGTCCGCTGGTCGGCGACTCGATCCTCACGCCGGTCGAATCGGCGATCTACCGCCTCCTCGGCACGTCGCCCAAGCATTCGATGCGGGCCCGGGAGTACATGGTCGCCCTCCTCCTCGTGAACGGGGGCCTCCTCGGCTTCCTGTTCGTGTTCTTCCTCTGGCAGTCCTCCCTCCCCGGCGACCCGACCGGCGCGGTGGGGATGCACTGGGACCTCGCCTTCCACTCGGCGTCCAGTTTCACCACCAACACCGACTTCACCCACTTCACCAACGAATCCCAGCTCAGCCTGGCGTCGCTCACGGTCGCCTGGCCGGTCGCTCTGTTCCTGTCCCCGGCGACCGGCCTCTCCGTCGCCGCGGCGATGGTCCGAGGGTTCGTCCGCCGCGACGGGACCCTCGGGAACTTTTACGTCGACATGGTCCGGTCGCTCACCCGCCTCCTGCTACCGCTGTCGATCGTGATCGCCCTCGCGCTGGTCCTTCTGGGGGTCCCCCAAACGTTCACAGCGTACCTCACGGCCCACCCGCTGACCGGCGGGACGCAGACGATCTACCTCGGTCCGGTCGCCTCGTACCAGGCGATCTCGCTGCTCGGGACGAACGGCGGGGGCTTCTACACCGCGAACATGGCCAGCCCGCTCGCCAACCCAACGGCGGTCTCGAACCTCTTCGGCACCTTCGTGATGATGCTGATCCCGTTCTCGGCCCCGTTCGCCTTCGGGGTCATGGTCCGACGCCGGGGCGAGGCGTGGCCGTACGCCGTGACGATCATCATCGTCTTCGCGGTCGCGCTCGGCCTCTTCATCGCCTACCAGGCGGCCGCCAACCCGCTGCTCTCGGGGATCGGCGGCCTTTCCCCGCAGGCGAGCGGCTACCCGGTCGGGCAGGAGGTCCGCTTCAGCCTGCCGGAGGGCTCGCTGTTCCAGGTGGTCAGTGTCTACAGCAACGTCGGGGCGAACAACATGCAGATCGGCGCCCTGTCGCCGATCGCCCAGCTGGTGCTGCTGTTCGGGATGTTCACCCAGGCGACCCCGGGGGGAGAGGGGACCGGCTTCGGCATGCTCCTGCTGTTCGCCGTCCTCGCGATCTTCGTCGGCGGGCTGATGGTCGGGCGCACGCCCGAGTACCTGGGCAAGAAGATCGGTACCTCCCAGGTCCGCTGGGCCGCCCTCGCCCTCCTCATCCATCCCGCGTCGATCCTGCTGCCGACCGCCGTCGCCTTCCTGGGCGGGTACGTCTCGCTCGCCGGTCTCTCCCCGGGCGCCTCGGCCCACACGTTCACCTCGGTCCTCTACGAGTTCACGAGCGAGTCGGCGAACAACGGTAGCGCCCTCTCGGCGGCGCCGTTCACGGACTCGACGGTCTTCTTCAACGTGGCCGGGGCCGTCGTGATGCTCGTCGGCCGGTTCGTTCCAATCTGGGTCATGCTCAAGGTCGGGGAGAAGTTCGCCGAGCAGGACGCCCTCCCGGCCGGGCCGGGGACCCTGCGAACAACGAGCGTCACCTACGCGCTCTACCTCACGCTCTTTGTCGTGATCGTCACGGCGCTGATCTTCCTGCCCGTGATGGCCCTCGGTCCGCTCGCGCAGATCGTCCGGGGGGTCTAGGGATGGGGGCAGGGGGCTCGTTCGCGGTGGAGCCGGGCGCCCGGGTGCCGGTGCGCCGCCGGGCCCACACCTCCCTGAGGCGCGTGCTCGCCGACTCGATCCGCTTCTTCGGCCTCCGGCACCAGCTGCGCCGACCGCTGATGTTCTGCGTCTTCGTCCTCTTCGTCTTCGTCGCGGTCGTCACCGTCTACCCGCGGGCGTTCCCCGACATCGCCCGGACCTACCATTCGGGCTACTACCTCGCCATCGCCGTCATCCTGTTCCTGACGGTCTGGTTCGCGAACCTCTCGGACTCCATCGCCGAGGCCCAGGGCCGGGCCCAGGCGGAGAGCCTCCGTACGATCCGCAGCGGCATCCGGGCCCGCCAGATCCTCCCGGACGGCCAGAGCCACTGGGTCCCCTCGGACGTCCTCCACGTCGGCGACACGGTCGAGGTGCGGCCGGGCGAGCCCGTGCCGCTCGACGGGGACGTGGTCCATGGGGCCGCGCTCATCGACGAGTCGATGATGACGGGCGAGTCCGCCGCGGTGACCCGGGAGAGCGGCGGCGACAAGACGAGCGTGCTGGGAGGCACGCAGGTCCTCCAGGGGACGATCCAGGTCCGGGTCAGCGCGGCCCGAGGCGAGTCGTTCCTCGACCGGTTGATCCGCCTGGTGGAGGGGCTGGGGCGGGAGCCGACGCCCAGCGAGATCGCCCTCAGCGTCCTGCTCGCCGCGTTCACGATCACCCTGTTCATCGTCTGCGTCTCGTTCGTCTACCTCGCCGACTTCTCCGGGATCGTCACGGTCGATCTTGCCACCATCATCGCGCTGTTCGTCTGCCTGATGCCGACGACGATCGGGGCGCTGCTGCCGGCGATCGGGATCTCGGGCGTGAACCGCGTCGCCCGGGCGAACGTCATCGCGAAGTCGGGCAAGGCGGTGGAGGCCTCCGGCGACCTCGACGTGCTGATCCTCGACAAGACCGGCACGATCACCGTCGGGAGCCGGCTCGCCGTGCAGTTCCTCCCCGCCCCGGGCGTGGCGGCGAACGAGCTGCTCGAGGCGGCGCTGCTCTCCTCCACCCTGGACGAGACGCCGGAGGGACGATCCATCGTCCGCCTCGCGGCGCGCCGCAACGTGGTCGCCCGCCGGCTCGAGCCCGGCACGTTCAAGGTGATGCCGTTCACGACCGAGCGCCGGATGAGCGGTCTATTGCTCCAGGACGGGACGGAGGTGTTCAAGGGGGCGCTCGCCGCGATGGAGGCCTACGGGGCGGCGCTCCCGCCCGAGACGCGCCGGGCCGCCTCGGACGCGTCCCGCCAGGGGATGACCCCGCTGGCGATCGCCGTGAACCGGCGGATCGTCGGCCTGGTGGTCCTCAAGGACGTCGTCAAGCCCGGCATCCGCGACCGGATCCGCGAGCTGCGGACGATGGGGATCCGGACCATCATGTGCACCGGGGACAACCGGCTCACGGCGGCGGCGATCGCCGAGGAGAGCGGGGTCGACGAGTTCGTCGCCGACGCGAAACCGGAGAGCAAGCTCGAGCTGATCCAGCGGGAGAAGGCCGCCGGCCGGCTGGTCGCGATGACCGGCGACGGGACGAACGACGCTCCCGCGCTTGCGCGTGCGGACGTCGGCCTCGCAATGAACAGCGGCACGAGCGCGGCGAAGGAGGCCGGGAACATGGTCGACCTCGACAACGACCCGACCAAGCTGATCGAGGTCGTTTCTATCGGCAAGCAGCTCCTGATCACCCGGGGAGCGCTGACGACCTTCTCCATCACCAACGACGTCGCGAAGTACTTCGTCATCATCCCAGCGATCTTCGCTACGGCCGGGGCGGTCGCGCTGCCCGGGGTCGCGTCCCTGAACATCCTCGGCTTCTCGGACCCCTACCTCGCCGTGCTGGCCGCGCTCGTCTTCAACGCGCTCATCATCCCCATCCTGATCCCGCTCGCGCTCGCGGGCGTCCCGTTCCGGCCCCGCAGCGCGATCGACCTCCTGCGGCGCAACATGCTGACCTACGGCCTCGGGGGCCTCGTGAGCGCCTTCGTCGGGATCTGGCTCTGCTACGCCCTGCTCGGCTTCCTGGTCGGCCTGCCCTGGGCGCAGGCGGCCTCCGCGTTCGTGGCGCATTGGCTCCCCCTCGGAGGCCGATGAGCACGGCCGCGGCGACGCCGCCCCCCCGGCCCTCGCCGTTCGTCCCGGCGATGGGCCGTCGACCGCCGCCGCTCCGCTGGAGGACCCACGTGCGGGCGGCGGGGATCTTCCTCGTGCTGGCGGTCGTGGTGACGGGTCTCGCCTACCCGGCTCTCGTGACGGTGGTCGCGCAGGCGATCGATCCGTCCGCCGCGAACGGCTCCCTGCTACGGTGCCCCAACGGGACCGTGGTCGGGTCGGCGGACATCGCTCAGAACCTCTCGGCCGGGACCCTCGGTCCGTCGCTCTTCTGGGCGCGCCCGTCGCTCACCGACTACAACACGACCCTCGGGGCCGATTCGCCCCCCGGTCCGAGCGACCCCGCGCTGCGGGCTCTGCTCAACGAGACGATCGCCTACCTGAAGACGGGGACCACGAACATATCGCCCACCGCGACCCTGCCGTTCTGGTGGGTCGCCCTGAGCGCCTCGTCGGTCGACCCCGACCTCTCGCCGGGCGCGGTCCTCGTCCAGGTGATGCGCGTGAGCAACGCGACCCATCTGCTAATCACGACCGTGACGGCCCTGGTCAACGCGCACATCACCCAGCCGCCCCTCCCGTTCCTGGGCGTCCCGTTCGTGAACGTTCTTGAGCTCGATATCGCTCTCCTCTCCCTGCAGGGGCTCTGCTGATGTACCGCCAGATCCTCGTTCCCGTCCAGATCCCGGCCGAGGTCGAGCCCCTCATCCGGTTCGCTGCGCAGCTCCTCGAACCGGACGGGGAGATCCGGGTCCTCCACGTGATCCCGACGACGACCCTTCCCGAGGTGACGCGAGAGTGGCGGGCCTCCGTCAACCTGGTCGTGCCGGCGCACGAGATCGGGGCCGTCCTGGACGTCAAGGTCGACCCGGAGGTCCGGGCCGCGACGGACGTCCCCGGGGAGATCCTCGAGAGCGTCGAGACGCACCAGGTGGACGCGGTCGTCATGACCCTGCGCGGGGACCGCCGCAGCCGCAACCCGTTCGTCGGCCACACGGCGAGCGCCCTCCTCCAGCACGCCCGCTCCGAGGTGCTGATCGTCAACCGGCTCGCGCTGGCCAGCCCCCAGGTGCCGCGCGTCCTGCTGCCGACCTTCGGTCCCCGGCCCCCGCCCCGCCCGTTCGCGCTCGCGGAGGAGCTCTCCGTGAAGGCCGGGGGGGTCCCCGTGATCACGCTCTCGCTGGGTCCGGACCAGGACTCCGGCGCCGCGTCGCCCCGGCGGACGAGCCGGGGGGTCGAGCTGGCCCGGCACGCCTCGCCGTTCCCGGGCTCGCTCCTCGGACGGCGGCGGCGCCTGCCCGAGATGATCCTCGCCGCGGCCGCCCGCGAGCGCTACGGCCTCCTGCTGGTCGGCGAGGAGTCCGTCGCCGGTGGCGCGCTGCTCACCCGCCGCTTCCTGGACACGCTCTTCCGGGCCGCGCCGTGCCCGGTCCTCGCGGTGCGGAGCTAGGGGGGCCCCGATGGGAACGCTCTGGTTCCTGGGGCTGGGACTGGACGACGAGCGGGGCCTGTCCGCCCGGGCCCTCGACGTCCTCCGGGCGAGCGAGGTGTTCGCGGAGGAGTACACCGCGGTCGCCTCCGCCGGAACGCTGGAACGGCTCGCCCAGGGGGTCGGACGGCCCATCCGGCGGCTCGGCCGCGAGGAGCTCGAGGCCGAGGGGCCGCTCCTCGAGGCGCTCGCCCGGAGCCCGAACGTCGCCCTGGTCGTCGTGGGGGACCCGTTCGCGGCGACGACCCATCTGGCGCTCCGCCTCGCGGCCCGGCGGGCCGGCCACCGTTGGCGGTACATCCCCGGGGCGAGCATCCTGGTCGCGGCGGCGGGCTACCTCGGGCTGATCGCCTACCGGTTCGGACGGACCGTCTCCTTGCCCCTACCGGCGCCGGGGTTCGCGCCGCGGTCCCCCCTGGAGCAGATCGTCTCCAACCGCGAGCGAGACCTCCACACGCTCGTCCTCCTCGACCTCTCGCCGGAGCAGGGTCGTTTCCTGCGGGCCGAGGAGGCGTTGGGGCTGCTCCGCGAGCGCGACCCGGACGAGCAGTTCCTACGGGAGGACGACCCCCTCGCGGTGGCCGCCCGGATCGGTCGCGACGACGCCGCCGGGTTCTTCGGTCCGATGCGGGCGCTCCGGACGGTCGACTTCGGTCCCCCGCTGCACACCCTGGTCGTGCCGGCGCCTCGCCTCCACTTCGAGGAAGAGGCCGCCCTCGAGGAGTTCGAGCTCCCCTAGGAGGCCGCCGCCCGCCCGGCGGGCTCCGGGGCGGGGGGGCCGACGGCGTCCGCGAACTGCTGGATGCGGAACGGCCTCAGGAGCACCACGACCGACCCTCCCCGGGTGTCGGCCGACGACGGGGGCCGGCTCGCCGGGGCGATGAGGACGATCCTCAGCCCCGCCACGATGGCCCGCGCTTGGGCGATCAGCTCGCCCGGGGTCCCGTCGCTGAGGTGGACATCCGCGACGACGAGGCCGGGCCGGTGCTCGCGGACCAGCTTCACCGCGTCCGTGACGCCCTCGGCCTCCGCGTCGACGCGCACGTGCTGGAGCTGGAGCAGCCCCCGGAAGAGGATCCGCAGCTCCTCGTCGGCCGCGACGACCAGCGCCCCCGGCGGGGGAACGTGCTTCGCTTGCACCCCTAGCGCCCGGAGACCGAAGGGACCCTCCCTCCGGCTCGATAGACCGTTATGCACGGTCCGATAAGATTAGACTTGCGAGCGAGGCGACGGCGAGGGATCGGCGACCGTTCCCCAGTCGGCCACCCCGGCCGCCCGTAGCAGGGCATCCAGGCAATCGTGGTAGCGGTCCGGCGGGGCCCGCAGGAGCTCGGCGATCCGGCTCTGGAGCGCCTGGCCGAACTCCTTCTCGGTCGGGGTGAACTGCCAGGCGTGCGCCGGGGCCCGGCCGAGGGCGAGCAGGAAACCGTAGCCGAGGCCCCGCTCCTTGCCCTCGCGCGGCAGCGACTGAACGACCGCCCGTTCCGCCCCGCTCTCCCCACTGACCCGGTAGGCCCGAGCGAGCCGGTCCGTCCAGGCGGCCTCCGGGGCGAGCCGGTCGTACCGGGGCAGGGTGTCAAGGAGCTCCCTCTCCTCGCTTCGGCGCTGGAGCCGCTTGAGGATCTCCGCCACCCGGCCCGGGGCCCCCCGGGCCTCGTCGACGAGGCGCCGGGCCTGCGTCGGGTCCGGAACGATGACGCCGACGATCTCCTCGGCGTGCTCGCCCCAAAGACGCTCCAGGGCCCGGCTCGCGCTCGGCTCGTCGACCTCGAAGGCGCCGTCGACCTCGTCCAGGACGACGGTCAGCGCCCGTCGCTCGACCGCGGACGGATGGAGCGCCTCCACGAACGCCGCCACGTCGCTGCCGTAGCAGACGCCTCCGGCGACCAGCGTCCGCCGGCCGGCCCGCTCGATGCGGGGTCGGAGCTCGCCGAGGTAGCCGTCCAGGAGCTGGGCGTCGGCCAGACGTCCGAGGCTGTAGCGCTTGAGGAGCGCCCGCGGGACCGACGGCAGGCCGTGGTGGATGCACGCCTCGCCCCCACGGCAGGAGACGTTGAGCTCGGTCGCCACCGGGTATTCCCCCTCGGGGTCCGGTGTCGCGGCGCCCTCCGAGACCGAGGACAGCAGATGGCGGTCGTCCTTGGCGCACCGCCGGCAGACGCGGAAGGCGAGGCCGGCCCCCGGCCAGCCGACCTCCAGGTACGGCCGCGGCTCACCGTTGGCGAGGTGGGGGCACCGGTGGAGGTGGTGGGCGGGGTCCTCGAGCAAGCGGTACGGCAGGTCGGCGAGCCGCTCGGCCACGAACTCGCCCGGAGGCTCGGCCGAGCGGCCGGTGCACCAGAGCGTCTTGCGCGTCGCGTAGAAGTGGAACCCCTTGCGGGCCCAGTCGAGGTAGCCGAACAGGAGCCGGTCCGGTTCGTCCGATCGCTGGACGGCGACCTCGGCCTCCCGGTCGGTGGCGGCGAGCGGGGCGTAGGAGACGTCGCCGTGCGTGGTCGGGAAGGAGACGACCGCCGGGGTCGAGGGGTCGAGGGCGAACCGGAGGAGGCCGGCGTAGGCGCGCGGCAGCGTTTCCCCCCAGCGGGAGAGGCGGGCGAGGCGGCGCTCGTCGTCCGCGACCGAGCGCACCTCCTCGAGCTCGGCCCGGAGCCGGTCGAACCGATCGCGGGGGCAATCCGCGCTCAGCTTCGGGAGCAGGGGGTCGACGCTCGCCCTCAGGACCTTCGCCCGGGCGAGGAGGTCCGCCTCCCGGAGGCCCGAGCCCTTGCGAAGACCCGGCATCGCGGACGGCCCGAGCGGGCCGTCGTACATATTCCCGGGGGTCGGTCGCTCAGCGTCGGCAGACGCCCAGGAAGTGCTCGAACAGCTGTCTCCCTCCCTGGGTATGCTCGACCTCCGGATGGAACTGGACGCCCCAGATCGGCCGGTCCGGGCTCGCCATCGCCTCCACCGGGCACGCCGCCGAATGGGCGAGGACGCTCCAGCCGGGGGGCGGGACGACCACGTGGTCGTTGTGGTTCGCCCAGACGTTCAGGCGGGACGGCAGCCCGGCGAAGAGCCGGTCGTCCGGCCGGTCGACCGTCAGCTCGACCGACCCGAACTCCGGGGCGCCCCGGGCGACCCGGCCGCCGAAGTGCCGTCCCAGGAACTGATGGCCCACGCAGATCGCCAGGACGGGCACGGGGATCCGGTCGATGTAGCCGTCGACCTCGCCCAGCGGGGCCGCCGAGCCCTCGAGGCTCAGCGCCCCCCCCGACAGGACGATGCCGTCCGCGTCCAGCCGGTCGAGGGGCGTGGTGTTCGGGACGATGCGGCTGTCGGCCCCCAGGTCACGGAGGACCCGCCACTCCCGGTGGGTCCA
>Ga0187780_10003278_pt1 | contig 12236 bp, 10 predicted proteins | sample 1015_Q2_SP10_20__FD_132429 | JGI IMG/M metagenome (GOLD analysis project Ga0187780, IMG submission 132429) | Tropical peat soil microbial communities from peatlands in Department of Meta, Colombia - 1015_Q2_SP10_20_MG | ecosystem: Environmental > Terrestrial > Soil > Wetlands > Peat | place...
GGCGTACGGCCCGATCGTCAGCTGGCCGCCGCGCGGAACCACGAGGTACCGGGCGTCCATCGCGGGCTGCGTGGTGTCGTACTGCAGTGACTGCCCGTACGCGATCAGCTCGGCGCGGGTCGCTTCGCGCAAGGTGGCGAAATGCGGCGGCGGCGTGGCCCTCGGGCCGGGTTGTGGCCGCGGCGCGCAGGCCGCGACCGCGAGGAGTGCCGCGGCGAGGAGCAGCCACGGCGGGCGCGGATGGACTTCGAGATGCCGTTTCACGTCTTCCTCCGGATGAGGGGGGATCGATCAGCGAGGCGCGTGCGCCTCGGGGTCACGGACTACGGCAGCCGGCTCGCGAACGCCCTGAGCTCCGGATCGCCTCCCGACCAGAGCGTGTCCACGGCGGCGGCCCAGCGCCGCGCCCGCGCAGGGTCGCGCCGCGCGGCGAGCCGCGAGCGCAGCGCCATCGCGCGCACCAGGCCGGCCGACTGGGCCGGCTCCACGAGCATCATGGTCGGCGCGGCCTGCAGGTTCTCGAGCGAGAGGTCGAGGAAGGCCTCCGCCGCCGCCGTGTCGCCCACGGCGGCCCAGACCCAGCCCTCCTCGTAGGCCAGCCCGGGGAGCACGTCGGCCGAGGTGAAACGCGCCTGGTCGCGCCGCGACCGCCCCAGCCGCGCGCGCGCGCCCGCCGTGTCCCCGCGAGACAGCAGCCACTCGGCGTCGGACAGGAAGTAGCCGTCCGACGGCCCCGCCACGGGGCTCCAGCCGCGGACGGGGAATGCGTTGAGCGCGGCGTACGACACCAGGGCGCGCAGCACGCCTTGCCGCCGCGGGCGGTCGACCCAGCGGCGCACCAGCGTGTCCACGCGCGCCTCCACCGCGGCGATGCTCTCGACCGGCGCGCCGACCGATGCGTAGGCCAGGAGCCGGAGCGCCGCCACCGTCGCCGGCCGGAGCTGGTTCACGGGGCTTCCCGCCGGCAGGCGGAAGCTGGTGTCGCTGGCGTCCCGGGCCAGCAGGTCGGCCGCGAGGTTCGCGCGCCCCACCAGCGCCGCGGCGGACGCCAGGTCGGAGGCGGCGCCCGGCGTCGACGGGACCGGGGCCGCGAGCAGCGAGTCGGCTTCGCGCCGCGCGGCGCCGAACCGCAGCAGCTTGAGCTGGAGGCGGACGTCGGCGAGCGTGAGCCGCAGGCGCCCGGCCGAATCGGTCTCGAGCCGGAGCGCCTCGCGCAGCTGTCCCAGCGCCGTCGACCGCGCCGCGCCGCCGTCGCGCTCCCCGCCGAGCAGGCCCTGCAGCTCGAGGACGACGCTCGAGGCCGCGTGCGCCGGCGCGCTCCACGGAAACGCGCTCACCCAGCGCTCCACGATCTCGCGCAGCATGGTCTGGCCGCGCGCCACGGCCGCGTAGTGCGTCGCCGGCTCGGAGCGGAGCACGCTCTCGCTCAGGCGCACGGGCACCAGCACCAGCGAATCGTGCTCCAGCGCGGGCCAGCCCATGAACGACCCGGTGTCCGGCGGAACGGCGCCCCCCGAGCGGACCCGGTAGGGCTCCGCCACGAGCAGGCGCGACAGGCGGTCGTAGGCGGCCGTGCCGAAGGCGAGGTTGAACGACGGCGCGATCTCCAGCGCGCGCCGGTACGCGCGGACCGCGCCCTCGTAGCTGCCGCGGAACCGCCAGCCTCCGGCGGCGCGGGGATCGCGCACGACCACGGTGTCGAGCCGCTGGCACTCGCCGAGGCCGAACCACGCGCTCACGTCGAGCGAGTCGCGGCGCAGCGCCGCGCGGAAGCGGTCGCAGGCGTCGGAGAACTGGCCTTGGGCGAGGTAGAGCACGCCCCAGGCCATCGCGCTGTCGCGCGCGTCGGACAGGCGGTCGGCGTGGGCCACCGCGAGGCGGGCGTGGATCAGCCACTCGTCCACGGGCCGGCCGGCCCAGTCTCCGGCCTGGGCGAGGGCGAGGTGGGCGCGGGCGAAATCGGGGTCGGCGCGGACGGCCTGCCGGAACAACGACTCGGCGCGGGCGACGTCGAGGCGGTTCATCGCCTCCGTGCCGGTGAGGTACGGCTGCCAGGCGGCGAGGAACGTCGTCCCCAGCGACTCGCGCGGCGGAGGCGTGCTGCCGCCGCGGCTCGCCAGCAGGCCCGCCGCGAGCTCGCTGATCCTGGCGCCCACCTGCTGAACGCTGGTCAGCACCTTCGGGAGCCGCACCTCGCGCTCCTCGATCGTGCGGCCGCCCTTCGCCACGTCGTAGAGACCGGCGCGGACGGCGATCGAATCGCCCGCGGGCGCCGCCTCGCCCCAGGCGAGGAGGCCCGCGCCGAGCCTCCGCGCCACGTCGAGCGCCGCCTGGAGGCTCGGGAACGCGAACCGCGCCTGCGCCCAGGCGTCGTGCGCCCGGATCTGGCCCACGAGCCGGACGTCGTGCCATCGCGCCATGGCGTCGTAGAGGAGCGACTCGAGCTGCTCGCCGGTCATCCAGGCGGCCGCGACCCCGCCGCGCGCCGCGAACGGGAGCACCACGTGGAGGTTGGGATCGACGGGAGCCGGCCTCAACGCGGTGCGGGCGAACACGGCCAGGGCGATCGCCGCGACGGCCGTCGCGGTCGCCGCGACGCGCCGCCGGGACCAGCGCCGGGGCCGCCGCACCGCGACCGGGCGCGCGGAATCGAGCGCCGCGACGAACTCGGTGGCGGTGGTGAACCGGTCGCCGGGCGCCTTGGCGAGGGCGCGGCTCACCGCCGCCTCGACCGGGGCGGGGATGGTGGCGCGAATGCCCGACAGCGGCGCCGGCGCGTCCTCGAGGTCGCGGGCGGCGACCGACGCGGGCGTCGGCGCGGCGAACGGCGGCTCGCCGGCCAGCATCTCGTACAGCACGCAGCCGAGGCTGTAGATGTCGGAGCGGCGGTCCACGTCGGGGCTGCCCGCCGCCTGCTCGGGGCTCATGTAGGCCGGCGTGCCGACCGCGAGCCCCGTCTCGGTCATGTGCTCGGGCACGCCGGCCGCGGAGACGGCGAGCGCGATGCCGAAGTCCGCGACGATGGCCTCGCCGCCCTCGAGCAGGATGTTGCCCGGCTTGATGTCGCGGTGAACGATCCCGTGGCTGTGCGCGTACGCGAGCGCGCCGGCGACCTGGCGCGCGATGGCGAGCGCCTCGTCGACCGGCAGCTGCCGCTCGCGGCGGAGCACCTCCTGGAGCGACTCGCCCTCGACGTACGGCGCGACGTAGTAGAGGACGCCGCCGGCCCGGCCGGAGTCGTAGAGCGGAAGGATGTGGGGGTGCTGGAGCTGGGCGGCGACGCGGATCTCGCGGACGAAGCGCTCCGGGCCGAGGCCCGCGGCGATCTCCGGTCTCAGGACCTTGATCGCGACGGGCCGGTCGTGCTTCAGATCGCGCGCGAGGTACACGCGCGACATTCCCCCGGCGCCCAGCTCGCGTTCGATGGCATACCGGTCCGCGAGCGATTCCCGCAGCTCCGCGAGCGGTTCGGTCACGCGCCCGTCCCGTCGAGGGCAGGCCTAAGATATGGGCCGCCTCGTCGGGCGGATAGCGCGCACGTGCTGACCGTGGGCCGAGAAACACGAGCGACTCGTTCGCGCATGCAGCCAGGGCCAGCGGCTCGATCGCGCGCGGGACGACGCAGACGGGCCCGGCCGACGCCGGGCCCGTCGCGCTTCACGAGATCGCGGCGCCTACAGGCGGAACCCCACTCCCACGTTGAGCACGACCGGAACGAGGATCGGGTCGGTGAGGATCGCGTCGGCGCGGATGCCGACGGGAATCACGAGGTTCGCGCCGGCCGGGATGCGGTACGAGAACGCCGCTACCAGGCCCGCCTTGACGCTGCTGAAGAAGTGGAAGCCGACGCCCATGTCGGCCGTGAACGCCGTCCCGACCGGCACGCGCACCAGCGCCGCCGCGTGCATGGCGGCCGCGCAGTTGTTGTAGGTCCAGCTGTAGCCGCTCGGCGTGGACCACCAGAAGTGGTAGTGATAGCCCAGCTCGCCGCCCACGCTGAGCGTGTTGCCGACCGGGAAGAAGACTCGGGCCGCGCCCCAGTAGGTCGTCTTGCTCCAGTCGCTCATGGTCTCGCCGCTCCAACTGCTCAGATCCACCAGCGCGGTGCCCACGCCGCCCGTGACCTCGAGCTCCGGCCGGCGGGCCGCGATGCGGGACAGGGCGCGCGTCGCCGCCGCGGACGACGGCGCCGGGGCTGCCGCGGGTACGGGCGCGGGCGCCGCGGGCTTGGGCGCGGCCGGCTTGGGAGCCGGCGCGGCGGGTTGCGGTTTGGGAGCGGGTTGCTGCCTCGCGCTCAACGGCGCGGCGGCGACGAGGAGCGGTGCCAGCGCTGCCACGACTGTCCAGGTACGCATGCGCCCTCCGCATCGGAGTGATGCGCCGAACATAGGGAAAATCCCCTACATGTCCACGCAGAAATGCGAGCGATCGAGTCGGCGCGCGCGGCGTTCGACGTGTTCGCCGCGACGAACGAAGGGCCGGGTGCTCGCCCCGGCCCTTCGCACGCATCCGCTTCGTCGGCGTTGTCTACGAGCCCGCGTCGTCCTCCGCCTGCAGCGCCTCCGCGCAGGGCGCGCAGTACGGCGGGCCGCCGTTCTCGCCCGGCGCGTGGTGGTAGCGCGTCTCGCTCTGCCGGATCGGCCTGCCGCAGCGGGAGCACTTCCAGACGTCCGTGAGGGTCACGGTGAGCTCCGATTCCTCCAGGCGGGCCTGGCGCGCGACCTCCCCGCGCGCTTCCCGGTCGAGGATCCCGATCCAATCCGGCTCGATGCCGCCGGGCTCGTCGCGGCGGTACGCCGCGATCCGCTGCGCCGTGCACAGGGAGCACAGCACGACGTAGCGCCCCGCGCTGATGAACAGGGCGGCGTGGCAGCCGCAGGCGACGCAGGTCCGGTTCACGAAGGTGTCCGCGGCGGTGATGCGCCGGAACAGCGGAAGGTCCACCGCCTCCGCCTCGACGCCGGGAGGCGACACGGTGCCGATGGCCCGCGCGCTCCAGACGCCGGGCGTGACGATGCGGTCGGCGGCCTCGGCCCTCGTGATGAACGTGTACGACCGGCCGGCGCTCATCGGGCCGCCTCCTCTCCGGCCGATCGCGCGGGGCCGGGGCCCGCGGTGCCCGATCCCCCTGCGGCGCCGCGGGCGGCGAGCCTGGCCAGCTCCGCCGCGAGCCACCGCTCGTTGCGCCAGCGGTAGTACTCGTGCAGCCGCGGATAGAACGGCGAGTACACGGTGACGAAGTGGGCGATGCGGCGGGGATCGCGGCCTTCGCCGTAGTTCATGTCGCGGATCCATTCGATCCACGGATGCCCCCGGCCGTCGGTGTCAGACTCGATCGAGTCCAGCAGGCCGATGGTCTCGCCCAGGGTGAGTGGCCGTGCCGACGACTTCGGGCGGAACAGGAACTTCTGCTCGTACTCGTCCACCACGCCGTAGTGGATCGTGAGCTTCCGGTCGCGGCGGGCGCGGACGCTCACCACGTCCATCGTCGTCGAGGCGAGCACGATGCGCGCGATCTCCATCTCGCCGCGCGAGTAGTCGGGCAGGTACTCGCCGCCCATCATGGCCGGGTGCACCCTGCCCCACGCGGCGCGCTCCGGCTCCGGCAGCGAGTCCTGCATGATCTCGTCGGGCAGCTCGGTGCCCGGCGCCACGAGGCGGTGGCGCCCTTCGAGCACGTCGAGGATCTGCCGGCGCCGCACCTCGCCCTTCACGTTGGCGATGATGAGCGAGACCGGGTCCGACGGCTGCCAGTAGTCCGGGCGGTACGTCAGGTCGAAATCGGGATGAAGCTGGTCCATGGCGGTGTCCTTTCGTGTGGCGTTGCCGTCTCGTTCGCGCATGGGTCCGAGCGGCGCGGCGGATGCGTGTGCCGCGGTCGTTCGGCCGGCGTTGCCACCGTGAGGACACGGTTGGCGTGCGGATCATCGAGCCGGTGCTCTCTCCGCCCTCTCCATGCCGGCAGCCGGGACGGAGGCTGCCGCGTTCCACTTCAATTGTCGCGGTGGGGTGTGACACCCCACGAGAAACGGCCCCCGACGTGAGTCGCGGGCCGCTGGCCTCGGCGACTTAGGTGGATGTGACCCGGATCACTCCGGTGCGCGGCCCACCAAATCGGAGAAATCGCCGCGCGAAGTGGAATCTAGGCGGTTGCGGCTCCGAAGCCAAGCGGCCCCGTGCCCCCTTGCACGGGCGAGCGGCTCTAGCCAGCTCGCATCACGCCCAGCAATGCCAGCCGCCAGCCATCCCCTTGAGCCGCTCGAGCAGCTTCACCATCGCCAGCGTGTCCAGCTTGCAGTACTCGAGCAGCCGCTTCTCGAGCGCGGCGCGCTCGGCCGGCGACAGCGTGCCCGAGTAGAAGAGCAGCCGCGCCAGCTCGGCGCTGGCCTCGCCGCCGTCCGCGATCTCGACCGTGTCCTTGTACGCGATGCCGCACAGCGCCGGCAGCACGCTCTTGATGCTGAAGCTGCCGGCGAACGCCGGGTGGTAGACCGTCCGGTGGACGACCTTCTCGAGGTCGAGCAGCCTGGCCTCGAGCCTGCCCAGCTCGTCCGCCAGCTCCGGCACGAACCGCTGCATCTTCCGGATCTGGGTCTTCTCGAACGGGGTGTACATCACCACCCGGTCGGCAAGGCGCGTCGCCGCGACCAGCCGGCGCGCGACCTCGCCCCGCGGATCCGTGCCGGGAGCCGCGAGGAACTCCTCGTGCCGGTACGGCCCGCCGAGCTTCCCCTCGTGGTAGCTGAACTGCACGCCGATCTGCTCCCACGGCCTGGTGCCGTCCCACACGGGGATCGCCCGCCCCACGCTCTCGAAGTCGAGGAACCCGAGCACGCCGGCGTAGGGCGCCAGCGCGTCGCGGAGGCCGGGCTCCACCACGACCTCGCCGCTCACGCACGCGCGGTGCTGCCGGGCCTGCACGCCGTTGAGCCTGTACCCTGGCGGCAGCGCGGCAATCGCCGGGATCCCCGCGGCGAGGAGCTCGAACCGTTTCGCGTAGCCGAGCCCGTGGATGCGGAGCACGTGGCCGGCCCCGCCGGGCCAGCAGCGCTCGATGAACGGGCACCCGTTGTCGTCGCGGCAGTGGGGCCCGATCGCCACCGTCGGCTCGTCGCCCGCGAGGACCTCGAGCTGCGCCGCGATCTCCGAGGGGATCTGGGGCAGGAGCGCGCGCACCCTCTCGGTGACGTCCTGGCGGACGAACAAATCGGCCGGCCCGGGATGCACGTACTCGCCGTTCAGGTGCATGATCTCGACGCGCCCGACGTCCAGGCCGGCGCGCCGTGCGACGTGGGTCTGGATGGCGGCGTCCAGGACGTACTTGTCCTTGACGGACGTGCCGGACTTGACCTCGATCAGCGCGAAGCCGCCGTTCTCCCGCAGCAGGACGTCGATCGCCGCGTAGGTGTCGTCCTCGACGAAGGTGGCCTCGAAGATCGCCGGCACCGCGGCGGCGAGCAGCTCGCGCGTCCGCGGCAGGCGCCGCGGATCGTCGTGCTGCTCCTCGACCAGGACGCCGCCCGGGAAGCGCTCCCGGGCCAGCCGGCCGACCTCGGTGCCCTGATCGAAGATGTCCTGGAGGGCGTCGTCGACCACCAGCTCCGGCGCGTCGGGCTCGTAGGTCTCGAGCCACAGGCGCTTGGGACACTGGCGGCCCTTCACGAACCGCGACTTGGACAGCCTCGAGGAACGCTTCGGCACGACCGTCACGTCGTCCCCTTTCCCACCGCCCTGCACACCGCCTCGCGGTACTCCGCGGGCGCGACGACTTCGGCGTCGGGGCCGTACTGGAGCACGTGGCGCACGAGCCACGCCGGATCCGCGACGCGGAACGTCACCAGCGCCGAGCCGTCGGACTCGAGCATCGCGTCGGGGTGGCGCTCCTCGAGCCAGCGGGCGATGCCGGGGCTGAACCGCACGGTGACCTCGTCCACGGCGTCCGCGTCGGCGCGGAAGACCGCCTCGCCGTCGGCGAAGGGCTCGAAGTCGCGCCGCGGCTCGAAGGAGTCGTCCTCCAGCATCGCGTCGATCACCCGGTCGGCGCGGAAGTTCCGCCAGTCGCCGCCGCGCCGGCACCAGGCCACGACGTAGATCCGGCCCTCGGCGAACACGACCTGGTGCGGCTCGACGCTGCGCGGCGTGCCGGCGCGGTCGCGCTCGTCGGTGTAGAGGATCGAGAGGACGCGGTGCTCGTCCATCGCGCGCCGCGCCAGGGCCGCCACCGCCGCTTCGCCCGCGCCGGCCGACGGCGCGACGTCGAGCCGCTGCGCCGCCGACGCGTCCGGGCCGAGGGCTTCGGCGAGCCCGCGCGACAGGGCCGCCGCCGGCTCGTTCCCGTCGTCCGGCTGCCCGTCGCCGGCCTCGGTCGCCAGTCCGACCTCGAGCGCCAGCAGCTCGTCGGGCGCGAACCGGATCGGGCGGCGGAACGGACCGCGGCTCGCCACCGACAGCCGGTCGCCCTCCTGCCAGATCGAGAGCGACTGGAGCCACTCGGCGTCCGGCTCGTCGCTCGCCTGGGTGAGCGCGCGGAGGTCGCGCTGGATCTGGTCCGGCGTCGTGCCGTGCTGCGAAGCGACCTCGGCCAGGGTGAGCGCCGGCTCGCCGGCCGCGTCGCGGCGGCTCAGCTCCGCGACGACGGTGACGATGCGCGCCAGCTGGGCGGACGCGTTCTCGCTCATTTGGTCCTCCCGGCGTACAGCGCCGCCACCCGGCCGCGCAGCGCCGCCAGCTCCTCGGCGACTGCGCCCGGCGCGAGGACCTCGGCGTGCTCGCGGAACGTCAGCAGCCAGCGGAGGAACGGGTTCGCGTCGCGCACCTGGAACTCGAGCACGGCGCCGCCGTCCTCCAGGACGGCCTCGACCGGCTTGCCCACGCCCTGGGCGATCACCCAGCGCGACTCCGGGAAGGCGAACCGCACGCGCGCCGCCAGTGGCGGGCCGTCGCTCAGCTCCCACGGCGAGCGCCGCGCGTAGCGGCGCACGTCGAAGCCCGCCGGCACGCTGAACCGCGCGTCGACGCCGGTGAGCGGCGCGGCCTCGCGCATCCGGTCGACGCGGAAGACGCGCATCGCGTCCCGGTCCCGCGCGCGGGCCGCCGCGTACCAGTTGCCCCAGTTGAAGAACAGGCCGTACGGCTCGACGATCCGGCGCTCCTCCGCGTCGCGCCCGATCGCGAAGTAGAGGCAGCGCACGGCGACGCGCTCGGCCACGGCGCGCTGCAGGACCTCGAGCGACTTCGCGCCCTCGCCGGCGAGCGGGCGCGACAGCACGCGCTCGATGGACCTCAAGGGCAGCGGGAGATCGAACTCCAGCTTGCGCCGCGCCGAGGCCGCCGCGGCCGAGAGCGGGAAGTCCGGGCGATCGGCGAGACGGCGGGTCGCGCGGTCGAGGAGCGAGAGGTCGCGCCTGGAGACGGTGATCCGCGCCAGGCCCGGGTAGGGCCGCGCTGCCTGCCCCGCCTTGCCCTCCGCCAGCTCGAGGTACGGCAGGTAGAACGCGCGCTCGCGCAGCCGGTAGCCGGTGGCGGGCTCGTCGCCGGCCTGGGATGGCAGCTGGACCGTCTCGATCTCGATGCCGAGGTCGCGCAGCTCGTCCTTGTCGCGCTCGAACTTCCGCCGCAGCGATTCCGCGGCCGCGCGGTCGCCCTCGCGGGTCGCCGCCTCGAGCGCCGCCCGGTAGTCGGCGACGTGGTCGTAGATGTCCTCCCGCGTCACCGGGAACCGGTGCTGCAGGAGGTACGCGATCAGGTCGAGCCACCGGGCCGTCTTCGTCATGGACCGGACGATAACACGCGGGGCGTCAGCCGGGCGTCACTCGGGCCGGCGCGGTCAATTCCCGTGCATGAACCGGGTGATGTCCCCGCGCCTGAGCTCGATGCGGTCGTCGGCGACGGGCTCCGACTGCCGCATCAGGTCGGCGAAGCGGCTCACGGCGTACCTGAGGATGCTCAGGGTGCGCGGGAAGAACTCCTGGAACTGCTCGAACCGCCCGACGAGCAGCTCGGCGACCGCCCACACCGTCCGGTCCTCGAGGACCAGCACCTTGGCGACCTTGGTCCCCTCGGCCGCCCGGCTGGCGGCGCGGTAGCAGCGGGCCAGCTCCTCGTCGCTCCCGGCGCGCCAGAAGCCGGGGAAGACCACGCAGACGAAGTGCTCGTCGTCGGCGTACCAGCGGACGGCGTAGTGGCCGCCCTCGTACTTGAAGCGGACCTCGAGGGGCCCGGCCTGCGACGGCCGGAAGCCTTCCTGGGTGAGGAACTCCATCAGGCGGTTGGCGTCCATGGTATCGCGGCCTCCGGCGAGTGTCGGGGTCTCCTTGCGACTCGAACGTACCGCCCCCCTGTGACAGCCGGGCTCGCGGCGCGGGCTCCGAGCAGGCAAGTTGAGCCGATGGCATCATCTCCCGTGGCCCGGGCACCCGGCCCCCGCTTCGCCGACGCGCTGCAGTTCGCCGCGCAGGCCCATGCGACGCAGACGCGGAAGGGCAAGAGCACGCCGTACGTCGCGCACCTGCTGGCCGTCGCGGCCCTGGTGATCGAGCATGGCGGCGACGAAGACACGGCGATCGCCGCGCTCCTGCACGACGCCGTCGAGGACCAGGGCGGCCGGCCGATGCTCGAGCGCATCCGGCAGCGGTTCGGCGAGAAGGTGGCCGGCATCGTGCTCGAGTGCACCGACGCCGAGGTGGTCCCGAAGCCGCCGTGGGAAGAGCGCAAGCGGGCGTATGTGGCGGCGATCCCTCGCAAGTCGGACGAGGGGCGGCTGGTCTCGCTCGCCGACAAGGTGCACAACGCGCGGGAGATCCTCGAGGACTACCGGCAGGACGGCGAAGCGCTGTGGGGCCGCTTCAACGGGGGACGCAAGGGCACGCTGTGGTACTACCGCGCGCTCGCCGACGCCTTCCGCGGCCGCACGCCTGACCGGCTTTGGAAACAGCTGGAGGAGGCGGTCGTCGAGCTGGAGAGGCTGGCGGGCACGCAGGCTTCCTGACACCTCAGCTGCCGCCGCAGATCTCCTTCGCCGTCGTTGTTGAGCATCCCGCCTCCCGCTCCGCCCTTCACACCGGCACCGCGTGTCGCTCCTGAAACCGGGGCCATATCGAGCTCAGGCTCGCCGGCACCGCTCGGAGAGCTGGCGTCGCCAGCTCCAAGGGAATCGTGCCGAAATACGCGTGGGCGATGCCTCCGGCGATGCACGCGAGCGTGTCGGCGTCCCCACCCAGGGAGATCGCGTTGCGGACCGCGTCCTCGAAATCGTTCGCCTCGAGGAACGCGGTGATCGCCTCCGGAACCGTGCGCTGGCACGTCTCATCGAACCCGTAAGCCGGGCGGATGGCCTCCAAGCTCCGGCCCAGGTCGTAGCCGAAGCGGCGGGTGATCTCGTCCCGGATCAGGTCCTTGTCGTGCGTCGTTCGGGCCAGGAACACCGCCGCCGCCGTCGCCTCCGCGCCCTTGATGCCCTCGGGATGGTCGTGGGTCACGCGCGAGGAGGCGGCCGCGGCCTCGAGCGTCTCCTCCAGCGAGGCGAAGGCCCAGCCGACGGGCGCCACCCGCATCGCGGCGCCGTTCCCGTAGGAGTTGTAGGGCTCCCTGCTCTGAGACCGGGCCCAGCTCAAGAACATGCCGCCCCAGCCGGCCGATGGAAATTCGGCCACCAGCGCGTGGAACCGGGTGGCCAGGTCGCACCCGTCCATCAGCCACTCCGCCACCGCGAGGGTGAGAATCGAGTCGTCGGTCACGGTGCAGCGCGGATCGAGCAGGACGAAGTCCTTGCGCTTGGGCGCGTGGAACTCGTGGACCGAGCCGAGATAGTCGCCGACGATGGAACCGAGCATTCACACGCTCCTAACCTTGCCAACGGTCGGCCGCGAGGCTGCTCCCTAGGTCGCACCGCGCCGCGACAGAAGGATGATGCCGGCCCTCCGCGTCTGGCTACACTGAGCAAATGGCGCCCGGAACCGCGCTTCCCGTTGACGGCGTCGCCTCGAAGATCCTCACTGTCCGCGGCGTGCGGGTGATGCTCGACTCGGACCTCGCGGCGCTCTACGGTGTCACGACGGCCCGCCTCAACCAACAGGTGTCTCGCAACCCGCACCGATTCCCAGCTGACTTCATGTTCCGCCTGACCGTTGCGGATGTCACAAACATGATGTCACAGATTGCAACATCAAGATCTCGTTGGGGCGGACATCGCAAGCCTCACCGCGTGTTCACCGAGCATGGTGCGGTGATGTTGGCCA
>Ga0187780_10003279_pt1 | contig 12231 bp, 12 predicted proteins | sample 1015_Q2_SP10_20__FD_132429 | JGI IMG/M metagenome (GOLD analysis project Ga0187780, IMG submission 132429) | Tropical peat soil microbial communities from peatlands in Department of Meta, Colombia - 1015_Q2_SP10_20_MG | ecosystem: Environmental > Terrestrial > Soil > Wetlands > Peat | place...
AATGTGTCCATGGATAAAATGGGGCACCCTATCGCATCAAATATCAGGGACTGTTATCTCGACCTCGTGAAGCAGGGGAAGCAGAATGAACTCCCCCTCATCGCAGCGGGAGGCGTAGGCAAAAAGGGGAATCTTGCTGCCAATGCAGCTGCCCTTATTATGCTCGGTGCATCGGCGGTTTCGATCGGCAAGTATATCATGCAGGCAGCAGCAGACTGTTTTGGAGACGAATATAACCGCTGCAATCTCTGTAATACAGGGAAATGTCCAAGGGGAATTACCACGCAGGATCCGAAGCTCTACCGGAGATTGGATTCTGATAAGGTGGCAGAGCGGGTTGTGGAGGTCTTTAAGGCCGCTGATGTGGAGATGAGGAAGATATTTGCACCCATGGGCAGAAGCACAGAGCTTCCCATCGGCATGTCTGACGGATTGAGCATAGAGGACAAGGCAATGGCAGAGCGGTTAGAGATAAACTATGCGTGTTAAAAAAGAAAAGAAGCAGGGAGCAAGAATGCCCCGGGCTGCGGGTTCTGCGGTGACTCTCTATGGCGATGTAAAGGGGAGGAGGGTTCCTTCCCGCGTCCTGGAAGAGCAAATCCAGCACGCGGTTCAGGAAGGGGCGAGAAAGATCCACCTCATTGCTGACGGACAGCACGGCATCGGGGGCCGCATCTGGCCGCGTCAAGAGACAGTAAAAATCACTGTTGAAGGTCCGGTGGGCCAGAGGCTTGGAAGCATGGGTATGCCCGGCACCGAGATCCTCATAAAGGGCAGCGCCTCCGATGATGTGGCCTGGCTGAACTGCGGCGCAAAGATCACTGTCCTGGGTGACGTAACCAATGGTGCATTTAATGCAGCGGCACAGGGAATCCTCTATGTGCAGGGAGGGGGTGGAGCCAGGTGTGATACCATGACAAAACATAACCCCCGCTTTGATCCTCCCCAGTCATGGTATTTCAGAGACGTGGGGGACTCTTTTGCGGAATTCAAGGCAGGCGGCATAGCGGTTGTCTGTGGAGTGGAACCCCGAGACCCCGAGAATATTCTCGGGTATCGGCCTTGTGTCGGGATGGTGGGCGGGACCATATATTTCCGAGGTCCTATCAAGGGATACAGCGAGAGGGATGTGAAGCTTCTGGACCTCACGCCCCAGGACTGGGAATGGCTCAAGACGAACATGAAGCCATTCCTCAATGCCATTGACAGGATGTCCCATTACAAGGAACTTATCCGCTCCTCCGAAGACTGGAAAAAGCTTATGGCCTATACGCCACAGGAAAAGAGGACGAGGAAGTGGTTCAAGGTTTCCACCCAGGAGTTCAGAAAGAACATATGGGAAAAGGAGGTGGGACAGGGTGGCATCTTTGCGGAATATCTGAACCACGACCTTACACTTTTGCCCTATATCACCACGGGAAAAGAGAGGAGGAATAAGCCTCTCTGGTCAAACGAGAAGTATGCTCCGCCCTGTGCATATGCATGCCCGACACAGATTCCCTCCCACAAAAGGGCCTCCCTCATCAGGCAGGGCAGACTGAATGACGCCCTGGAACTGGTGTTGAAATACAGCCCCTTGCCTGCAACGGTGTGCGGAGAGATCTGTCCAAACCTCTGCATGCAGAGCTGTACCAGGGCGCACCTCGATAAACCCCTGGAAATAGATATGATGGGTACGTTGGCCCTTGACCTGCCCGCGCCCAAGAAGGAAGCAGCTACCGGGCATACTATTGCAGTGGTGGGTGGCGGTCCTGCGGGTATGAGTACTGCCTGGCAGCTGGCCCTCAGAGGACATACGGTTGAGATATATGAATCCTCCGGTTCACTTGGCGGGAAACTTGAGCTCTGCATTCCAAAGGAGCGGCTCCCCGCAAGATCTTGGAAAGGGAGATTTCGCGGTTCACTGAACTGGGAGTGAATGTGCATCTAAACACGCAAGTGGATAAGACAACATTTGAAGAGATATACAAGAACCACGAAATTGTGGTAGTGGCCTGCGGTGCCCATGAGCCGAGAAAGATATCCTTCTCCGGTTCTGAGAACATTATATCGGCCTATGACTTTTTGAGGGATATCAACCTGGGCAATGCGCCTGAACTGAAGGGGAAGAAGGTAGTGGTCATCGGAGCAGGCAATGTGGGAATGGATGTTGCGTCCGAGGCATATAATCATGGTGCAGAATCTGTGGTGGCAGTGGACATCCAGAAGCCGGCTGCCTTTGGTGTAGAGATGGAGATCGCTAAGGCAAAGGGAACCCAGGTGGTCTGGCCCAGACTGACCGAGCGGTATGACAAAAAGCAGAGGAGGCTCTTCTTTAAGGACGGGACCTCACTAGATGCGGATTTTGTGGTTATGTCCATTGGTGATGTGCCGAAGCTCGATTTTCTGCCGCAGGGGATCCATACAGAGAAGGGCTGGATCACGGTAAACGAAAAGTATCAGACCTCTGATGTGAAGGTATATGCCATCGGTGACGTGACCGGCCTGGGGCTCGTGACACACGCCATCGGCCATGGAAGGCTTGCGGCTGATCATGTCCACTATGAACTCATGCATGCGCCGCGTTTTCCTGAAATCAAGCAGATGATATCATACGATAAGATAAAAACAGAGTATTACGATGTCTGCCGTGGAGATTTCGTCACTCCCGAGGTTTCGGCAAACCGGTGTATGTCCTGCGCCACCTGTCGTGACTGCAAGATGTGTGAGGCCACCTGTTACTGGGGCGCGATCAGCAGGGTCGAGCACAAGGATGGTTCGTACGAGTATGTGGTGGATGATGAACTCTGCATAGGCTGTGGTTTCTGCGCCGGCGTCTGCCCATGTGGCGTGTGGGAGATGGTGGAAAACGTCTAGCTATTCATCTGTTACAGGTGATGTCCCCTAGGTCATGTTAAAGAGCTGGTTTGGATATCGTTTCTTCTTTACCCCCAGGAATGTCTTGGACAGATGCCCTCTTTATAAAGTCCTCTAATATCCTGCGATCATTGTCGTTCATTTCCTTGAACTCTATCGCCATGCCTGACGGGTGCTCGAAAAGATCACTGAAAGGACGTTTTATATAAATCACGACACCCTTCAAATAAATCTTTGTACCGGCATCCAGGCACAATGCCATTTCCAGTTTCGTGCCGATAGGGAAGGGTGTGTTCGTGAGGATGTACATCCCCCCTTCAGAGAGGTTTTCAGTGTTAAGTTCATAGAGTGACCCATCGAATGTCACCAATACTTTTCTGGAAGAGGCAACACGAATATGTCTCCTTTTTTCAACTTGCGGCGAAGCGCCTTTCCCAATCTCTGCCTTCAGATGTTCCAAAACTCTGCGCGCCAGCCCTTCATCAATGAATAACGCGATCCTCTTGCTGATCCTGTCAGCGGCAGCCATGAGGCTCTCTTTACTGTCTGCTGATTCGTTCAGGATAGCCAAAGACTTGTCCAGGAAAATGGAGCTGGAAGTCCTTTCCAGGTGTTCCCGGAGAATAGTTATTAAATCGTCCTTGATTGGCATATTACAATCCCACCTCTTTTATTATCCTGTAAAAGAGATTGATCACCTTCACGATAAAAATGGCCCCTGCCAGGGAAATGATCCCCACAATGAGGTCTCTCGATGTATCGGGCAACCTGGGGAATAACGGCATAGTGAGATATCCTACCCCTAAGAGGCCTATCAGGTAGTAAAGGAGCTTCCAGGATTGCTTGACGAGCCCGCCAGGAATCTTCCTTTTCAGGGTCAAGGCCCTGAAGAATGCAACGAAGAGTACAAAAATTGCTGACAGCCAAATAACTATAATGAGCAGTTGCATCATTTCTCTCTCCTTGCGTTATGGCCCTTATTTAGGGAACGTCTTAAAAACCTTTTTAACCTTAGTCTTCTCATGGTGTGTATGTTACCTCTATCGTTATGTCTCCAGAATCCTGCCCACTTCTCTCAAAAGATTTCTTGGGGACACGGGTTTTGCGATAAAATGTGATCCTGCCTCCAGCATATTCTCTTTGCGAAGCAGGTCTGCCGGATAACCGCTCATAAAAATCACCTTTATATCAGGTCTTAATTTTTTTATTTCATCGAATACCTCTGCCCCATTCTTGTGAGGCATCACTACATCGAGCAGGAGAAGCTGAATTTTGTCCCTGTTCTCAATAAACGTGCGTATTGCTTCCACACCATCCGAGGCTTCAATAACCGTATATCCAAATTCCTCAAGTGCCCATCGTGTAAGATTCCTTACATCTGTATCATCTTCTGCCAAAAGTATTGTTGCGGTGCCCTGAGGCGGGGCAGAACCCCTGGTTGGTCTTCCCTCTTTCTCCACCTTGACAATGAGCGGCAGATATATACTAAATGTAGTACCCTTTCCGAGCTGGGAATGTACATTGACATAACCATGATGCTGCTTGATAATTCCATACACTACCGAGAGTCCGAGGCCAGTCCCTTTCCCTCCTTCCTTTGTGGTAAAGAAAGGCTCGAATATTCTCTCACGTTTCTTTTCATCCATGCCTATCCCCGTATCAGTCACAGAGATAAGGGCATACTTCCCCGGCATTCCATCTCCGTGCGTCTCACAGTATCTTTGATCCAATTCTGAGTACATTGTCTCAATGGTCAGTGTTCCTCCATCCGGCATGGCGTCCCTTGCATTTGTCGAAAGGTTGATCAAAAGCTGTTCCAGCTGCGCCTCATCTGCCAATACCATGAGAGGTTCTTTTGCAAAGCGGATCTTAAGCGCTCTCTCTTCACCGATAATCCTTGACAGGAGGTTTCCTATACTTTTTATGTGGTCATTAAGATTTATTGGTTTTGTCTTGAGCAGCTGTTTTCTGCTGAGGCTGAGAAGACTCTGTGTCAGGTGAGAAGCCTTTTCTGCTGAGAGCAGTATCTGTTCCACATATTCTTTCTGATGATCGTTCGCTTCTGCCTGGAGAATGCTCGCATAGCCTATTATTGCAGTGAGGATATTATTAAAATCATGTGCAACGTCCCCTGCCATCTGGCCGATAACCTCCATTTTCTGGTCATGGCTGAGCTGAACCTCGTGTTTCTTCTGGTCGGTACTCCCATGGCGTAGTATTTCGAGTTCCTCAATCCTCCGTCTCATTCCTTTCAGTTCGTCAATAAGGTGCTCTTTTGTCTTGTTTTTGTCTTTCATTCCCCTACGCTCCTTTGACAATACTTTATGCTGCTCAATTTTAAGCACACACCATGCCAGTTGTACATACCCTAATGACGGTATGTCTCAGGAATGTGAAATGTTCTTATCTTGCAAATGGTTAATGGTTGTTTCCAGGTTCCAGGAATGCTCGGGCAAAAATAGGTAGTGGCTCAGAAACTGTCCGGAAACAAGACGATATGGACTGAAATACTACTGAAGGCAATCATTTTTCTTTGCCCACCAAGTCTTCCAATGCTGTTTCGATCTCAGTGAACTTGAAGGTAAAGCCGCTCTCCAGAAGCCGCCTGGGGAGAACCCTCTGGCCCTCAAGCAGAACCCTGGCACCTTCACCCAGCTGGAGCCTGAATGCGAAGGCGGGAACATGCACGAACGCAGGCTTATGGAGTGCATGTCCCAGCGCCTTTGTCAAATCTGCATTCGTAATCGGATAGGGCGATGTGAGGTTATATATTCCATGGTAGGTATCATTCTCTATGACAGTGGTATATGCCCTGATGAGGTCTTCGATATGCACCCACGAAAATGGCTGTTTTCCATGGCCAATCACTCCGCCTAATCCCATCCTGAAGGGTATAAGCATCTTCTTGAGCGCTCCTCCCTCGATCCCGAGCACCACCCCGAAGCGGAAGATTACTGTTCTCACTCCCAGTTCTCCTGCCTTAAGTGCTGCGCGTTCCCAATCAAGGGCCAGCTTCCCAAGAAAATCATTGGCATAATGTGCATCTTCTTCTGTATGCTCCCCCTCTGTATCGTAGATACCAACAGCGGAGGTAGAGATGAACAGACCAGGCTTCCTGACCATTTTCCCCAATGCGTTCACGATTTTTCTTGTGGTATCAACCCTGCTGGAGTACATGACCTTTTTATACTCCTCTGTCCATCTCTCTGCAACGGAAGCACCTGCCAGATTAACCACCACGTCAGCGGCCTCCATTTTTTTCAGAAAGTCATCGTCCCCAAGCTTCAGGTCTTCTCGTCTGAGAGGGATAACCTTCCAGCCCCTATCCGCGAATGTTCTGGAGAGATGGCTGCCGATAAAGCCTGTGGCACCGCTCATGTGAATATTCATCGTTACCTCCTTGATCCATATTATCAAAACTCCTTACGTATGTGAATTTCTCAAGGTGGAATGCTCCTTTGAATAAACGGCGGAGCGTTCTGTCATTTGATTTTTGACCTTTGGATTCATTAAGATAACTAGTTCGGGGCGTAGCGCAGCCTGGCTAGCGCACCTGCCTTGGGCGCAGGGGGTCGGAGGTTCGAATCCTCTCGCCCCGACCAGTAAATCTGTCCTGCATTTTTGGAGTTATCAGTTATTGGTGAGCGGTATTTTTTACTTTTGTTTCCTTTATACTATTAGCTAATCACTGTTGATCACTTCCCTGTGCGCCTGTAGCTCAGTTGGATAGAGCAACTGCCTTCTAAGCAGTGGGTCGGGGATTCGAGTTCCTCCAGGCGCGCCACTCAAAAAGTCGGATTTCTCAAGTTCTTTAAGAAGTTCCGGCTTTTCTCTATAATTCTGCCCCATGAGCAAAATAGGGCAAAAAGCGGATTTTCAATGCCTATTTTATTGAAAATCCATTGAAATTTTATTGTAGCAATTTCATATGGCATGCGGCCCTGAAGACCTGTCGATAGGCTGTCAAAACTAACCGTCTGCTTTGCTCTCCACATCGTTATGCAAGGGGGCTTACCCAAGCCAAGGTCATTGGTAGCGATCTTCGGTCTTGGCGACTATCCAGTATACGAACCCTATCACGAGGATAGCGGCGATCAGGTAATAGACTGACTCCGGTTTTTCATGGCGGAGGGTGGCAATCATCGTCTCCCGGATCACTGTCACGAGCGCAACACCGATGAAAATACTTATGCGGAATTTGCCGCCCTTCAGATGCGAAATCTCGGTATTCATAAGTTCTATCATGAGCCAGAGCAATAGCATAGACCCAAGGGAAGAGATAATGCCTTGTACCATGTCGCCATAGAATATGCTCATTACATCCCGGAGGAAAAGCCAGATAACTCCGAGCGTCAGACCAATCAGCGCGAATACCAGTACGAAATTGGTGGCTTGGGAGAAGCGTTCAGAAAAGCTGAGAAGGGCGCTTTTCACTTTATAGACGGGGGAGTAGATATTTATCTCTTCCTCGATGTATGCGCTCACGATCACATCCATGCTGATGTCGATGATCTTCCCGACACTGATGATATTACTTGTGACCTCTGCTACCGGTTGGTCCACTTCGGAGAGAATCCCGGTACAGGCGTTCTTGATGATGTTAGCCGCGCGCAGCAGGTAGTGAACGTCGACACCTCGACGCACATGGGCGGCGCCTATCTTTACGAGCCGTTCGTAAAATCGGTTCTCATAAGTTCCGGAAAAAAGCTCCTCAAACCACGCCTTCTGGGTCTTGAAGACATGACTCTTAAGTGTGTCGGGCGTGAATAAGGTCGAGGCGCCTTTCGTCCCCATAAACCAGAGGTTGAGCGTGCTCATGATCTCATCCGCATGCGCGGCCATAAGAGGTTGAAGAGCCGCGAGACGCTTTTGATCCTCTTCCGTGAAGCGGTAATCGTGCTTGATTTCCTTGAATGAATGCATTAACGAGCCTGTCAGGTCCCCTTTTGTCATATCATAGCGAAGGACATCGGTTCAGTCAATCTTAGAAGGTGGAGTCGCTGTAGACGGCAGAAAATCTTGCAGGCATTGACAGACCCACAAATGCCGAGAGAACGCCACACAGGCAAGAAAAATTTATCTGTGCGTCATTCATCCAGCAAGCCGCAACGTTGCAACTTTTACATTTGGTGACGTTCTTCAGGAAAGTCTCCGTCAAAGGGATAAAATTCAGAGACTTTCCTGAACGTTCAGTTCCAACGACACCAAGAAAGAATATAATTATTTGCCGATCTCTCTACTTACCGCGTTTTCTTCCTGGTTGAGCGTGCGCTGTTCTTGCTTTGTGATGTGACCGCCATGTTGACCTGCCATAGCGCGTTCTTCCCGGCGAATAGCCCGGTCCTTTTTATGAAGATTATTAGCCTGAGATTTTGTAATTTTTCCTTCTTCGACCTCATTGTTGATCCTGCGGTTCTGTCTGTTCAGACGTTTATTAACTTGGTGTCTGCGAGGATGTTGTTTTGCCCACTCGGATTCAGCAAAAGCGCTCATAGTGCTGAAAAGAAAACACATTGCAACAATCAACAACAAAAATCTTTTCATCTGTGGCCTCCTTAAGTAGTATTATCTGAATCTCACAATCAGGACTTCTTGCTTCCATGACTCTAACCGTTTCATTGTTTTCATAGACAATAAGAAAAAGAAAAGGTTTTAGAAGTATTTTTAAAACCAACCTGCTTTTTTCTTAACACTGTGCAACGGTTCTTGCTGGCTCCGTCTTTTACCCTCCCACAGCGTCCATAGATACTGATAAGCATAAAGGTCACACAAACCAAAGCAGATACTAGAGCTAAGCTAATCACATTTGTCAGTGTTGATCCAAACATGGACTTCCCTATTCCTCAGGGGGATAGAAGCAATATTTATTCCAATTATTAAGAAACTTTAAATAACTAGAGGTTAGAGGTCATTGTCATGAGAAAAGAGTTGCTCTCCGACCGAAAATGGTACAGGCAATGGTAGAAAATCCTGCGCTAAGCATGACCGTCATGTATTTCACTCAGCCGGAGTCTTCTGGGAAGACAAAAGGTTTGTATCATAATTATTCGTTGCAATTGAACTCACGCTTTTGAGATTTTCGCTGTGACAAGCAGGATACTAAACAGCTGTTCCTTTGCTGACCGACAGTCAAAAAATAGCCGCCACCGGCTGTTGTGTCCCTACGATTTGTTGCCGCATACTGATCGTATGTGTGCGCAAGCGGTTGATTTGACCTTTATGAGTATGCCTAGGGATATCGTTTCTTGAAATTTCAAGTATTATAACTCGCGCCAAATGTTAAACTGGAATTGTAGAAGTTCCCTTGACAACAAGGAGAACAGGATGGATCAAATTAATAAGCTTGTTTCAATGAGTGTGTAGCCAGATATACCTTTCTTGCCAACCATTGAAATGTCTTCACTGTTGAGCGACCGCGCTATGATAACCAGGATTACAGTCACGACGATTATCTTACTGATTTTTGTCTCTGTTCTTTCCTGTAGGCCGAGCGGCGTAATTTATGACATACAGCGAAATATGGGAAAGGATGGAAAAGCTTTCTCCACTCTCCCGGGCTAAAAGGGCGATTCACAACAACCCTGACATTATTAATAGCCATTTAAATTATTTAGGTATACAATACAAATATTAATTCTAGCTAAGGGCTATGGAGAGGATAACGATGGAACCTCCAACGACACGACATATCGGAGTTCAAGGTAAAACAATTGAAGTCGATGAAGACGGTAATCTAAAATCTGTCGAGGATTGGAGCGAGGAATTAGCAATTTACTTGAGCGAAGAAGATGGGATTGAACTTTCAAAGGACCACTGGAATGTTATCAATTTCGTGCGGTGGTATTACTTAACCTACCAAAACTGCCCTCATCCCAAATTCATTGTCAAAAATCTCAACAAGAGGTTTGGGGACGGAAAATACTCCGTTAAATCTCTCTACGATTTGTTCAAAAAGCAACCAGTAATGAAAGCATGCAAGCATGCCGGCATTCCCTTCACCGCTGGTTGTACCTGATACATACAATAGCTAGGCTGGATGTCTAACTATAGCGTTTATCGCTGAGGTGCCTCCGCTGAACTACGGTCTTATACGATCAAAGAGAGATAAGCTTGCCAAGACAAATAACGGCATCCATTTCCTCATTTCTGATCTCCTCCTCCATATCCCAATTATATCAGACAAGGGATTGCTGTATAAGGAGGAAGATTGGAGCCGCATTATCCATGACAATGACTGATCTGCGGAATGGAACGCATATTTTCTGATGGAGAATCTAACGTGTCGTCGATTGGGCATAGACGATAGCGGAGGCAGTTCTTCCACATTATTGGACTGAGCATTTTACACTTCTGACTTCTCTCTCAGACCATGTGATGGTTTCATTCGTTAATCCTCACTGTTGCAATAAATTGAACCACGTTTAGCTGTCGGTGAGGCCAACAATATGGGACTGTTTGTTACGGTGCTTAATCTTTTACCTTTCCAGAAGTGGAAGGTTGTCATCGGAACGAGCCGCAGCGTCAACGATACACAGGGACACAATCATTTCATACGTGCATATTTTATCGTTACAGAGTATGCAACATCTGAGCATTCGGGAGCAGGACAATTCTCACAACTTATTTCTCCTTTTGATCCCGTTTTGTGGTTTTTAACCATCGCAGTTATTATCTTGGTGAAATCGAATGCGCTTTCAACACATTCCGAACATAAACAGTTCACCTTGAATGTAGCAGAACTGCCGGGAAAGAAATTAATTGTCCGTGACAAAGGCTCCAATGCCCCTGTTTGACTGTACTGCATACCAATAACGATTTCTGTAACCTTAGGGAAGAGCTCAGACACAAGACCCGCATCAATTTTCTGCTGCATCTTTTCTGCCTCTGCCGCCGTCATCTTCGCCCTGCGATTCATTGTGCCTCCAAATAAAAAGGCCCCCCTACTAAAAAGGGGCCTTCCATGGTTAATTACAGTTTAACGACATTTATCGCTTTGGGACCCTTCGGCCCTTTTTCAATATCAAAGCTGACCTTGTCACCTTCAGCAAGGGTCTTAAAACCACTGCCTCGGATTGACGTATGGTGCACAAAAACATCTGTGCCATCTTCAGCGGTAATGAAGCCAAAACCCTTACTCTCGTTAAACCATTTCACTGTTCCTTGTGCCATTTGCTTACCCCCTTTTCAATAAACCAAAATCTCAGAATGCCTCAGGAAAAAAATCACGAAGTGAAAATAGCATGTCCTCAAACAATTCGTCAAGGAAGACCAATAATGTTAAGACTGTGACAGAGAATGATTACCGACGCGACCTTCTTTGATTCGTAGACCATTTGGGCAAAGCCTTCTTCCTCTGTAATCGTTCTCCTTAGGGGGCTTCGTCAGCGAGTTCTTGCTCAAGACGCTTTGATACTGCATTTCTGAGGTACTTCGATACGGCAGATTGAGGAAAGTCTCGCAAAATGGGTCTTTGCAAATGGGACTAATCACCTTCACTTCAGAAATGGCATAGCATCGCCAGAAGTCACTGAGATTACTCACTTCTTGCAGAGTGTAATAAATAGGCAAACCGGAGAAGTCAGGATAGAAAAAGGAATTACGAGGTTTTGACGATGGCTCAATTCACTACTTATCAACAGATGCTGCCAAAACAGTTGCTTGCCTCCCGTACCTCTCACTTCCAGACTCTGATATAATTGTGCATAGTACTATCGGCAATCAGTGCCGACTTCCTCGGTAGAGGATGATAGTTTAGCTGGACCGAGGGGGGTCTCGTATTCAACAGGTAAGTAAAGCAATGCTGGACGAACCTGGCTGGAGATTTTAGAGCCAAATGAAAAATGATCCCTTATCAGTACCATCACAGGTAATTATCCCTTTTGCCTTCATACTCGGTGGAATCGCTCTCGGAATTATTCTCGAGGTATTGGTAATCGGAAACCTCAGGAAAAATGTGACGAAAAGTGATGATAAGGCAAGCAAAGTTGCCATCATAGTTTTTCGATATATGCTTGTTTTGTCATTTTCCATTCTGGGTATTTATGTGGCAATACACCGCTTTCCTATGAACGCAACCCTCTTCCAGCTTTTGAGAAAGATCCTTCACGTGTTGATGATTTGGACTGGCACCATCATTGCCTCCAGGTTTGCGGCCAGTTTCATAAATATATACATGGAAAAAACAAAGGGCGCTATTGCCGGGTTTACTATTTTCTTAAACATCATGAAGCTGGTGGTCTATCTCATCGGTTTTACAATAATACTGGATTTACTTGGCGTATCCATCACGCCGATGGTGACTGCAATGGGCGTGGGAGGATTGGCGGTAGCTTTGGGGCTTCAGACCACGCTGGCCAACCTTTTTACAGGTCTTCA
>Ga0187780_10003280_pt1 | contig 12229 bp, 8 predicted proteins | sample 1015_Q2_SP10_20__FD_132429 | JGI IMG/M metagenome (GOLD analysis project Ga0187780, IMG submission 132429) | Tropical peat soil microbial communities from peatlands in Department of Meta, Colombia - 1015_Q2_SP10_20_MG | ecosystem: Environmental > Terrestrial > Soil > Wetlands > Peat | place...
AGCCTCCAGCGAATCTCCGGATGCCGTGACAGCGTGCCGGTGCCAGAACACGGCGCATCGAGGAGAATTCGATCGAATTGGGAGGAAAACGGGAGCTGCCTTGCCGCGTCGAGTTCGACGAGTTGGACCCCTGCAAGCCCCAAGCGTTCGAATTGTGCTGCCATTGCGCGGAGGCGATGCGTGTGGCGATCCGCGGCCACGACGGTCCCGGACGCTCCCGCTGCTCTCACGAGGACGGCAGTCTTGCCGCCAGGCGCGGCGCAGAGATCGAGCACGCGATTGCCCGGCTGTACATCAAGGAGATGCGGCACAATTTGCGACGCCTCGTCCTGAATCGAGATTGCCCCCGTGCGAAATTCCCCCGTGCGAGATGGGCTCCCGCCGCTAATCGTGAATGCGCTCTTCAGCCATTGTCCCGGCTCGATTCGCAAGCCCGATTTTTCGAGTGCTCGAAGAATCTCGTCGCGGCGGGCGAGATCGTTCAACGCGCAAGACAATCGAGGTGTCCGGTTATTCGCTTCCAGCAATGCGACCGTGCGCTCCTCGCCAAGCCGAGCGAGCCATCGCTCGACCATCCACGTAGGATGCGAATGGAGGATTCCCAAGGTCTCGGCCTGGGGTGCATTTGCAGGAAGGGATGCCTCGACAGGCGACTTCGCCCCCTCGGCCATCCGCCGCAGGACTGCATTCACAAGGGGCGCAGCAGAAGTCTTCCGCGATTTCTTCACCAGTTCGACCGATTCATGAATAGCTGCGTGCCTGGGAATCCTTTCCAAGAATCGGAGTTGGTACACGCCCATCCGCAGCGCAATCGCTACCGGCAGGTCGAGCCGGTCGACAGGCTTTTTCAAATGGCGTTCGAGTAGAAAATCCAGGAGGCGCCGACGCCGAAGTACGCCGAACGTGAGTTCGGTGGCAAGTGCGGCATCGGCAGGCTTCACGTTCGCGCTAAGGTCGGCATGCAGCAGGTCGCTTGCGTACGCACCTTCATCTTCGACGCGCCGGAGGACTTCGAATGCAATCTGTCTGGCGGGAGAAACGGCCATCGGGCTAGCCGTCGAAGCGTTCGCCACGAACCAGGCGCGCGCCATTGACGAATTCCTGCGCCGTAACGCGTTTGCGCCCTTCGAGCTGGATGAATTCCAGCTTCAGCGCATCACTTTCGCCGCAGCGAACGTAGACCCCGGACGGCAGAGCGATGATCGCGCCCTGAGAGAGCTCTCCGGCAGCGGAGCCTGTGGCGCGGCGCCACTCCGCCAGCGCCCGCAGCCCCTCAATCGAACGTGCGCGGCCCCAGATGTGGCAGTTCTTGCCACGAAACGATGTGAATGCGCCCGGCCACGGTTGGAGGCCGCGAATTCGTCGGTAGATGAATTCTGCGGAGAGCGACCAATCGATGCGGCCGTCCTGCTTCTTCAAGGGCGGAGCAAGAGTCGCTTTGGTGTGATCTTGAGGCGTCGCGGCCAGCTCTCCACGCTTCAGCGCGCGCAGAGTTTCGGAGACGAGCGGCGCGCCCAGAGCTGCAAGGCGCGCAGACAACTCAGGCGCCGTCTCATCCGGGCCGATATCCGTGGCGTGTCTCAGCAGGATCGGACCCGTATCGAGCCCCGCATCGATCTGCATGGTGGTGACACCCGTGCGTGTTTCGCCGCCCAAGATCGCCCAGTTGATGGGAGCAGCGCCGCGATATTGAGGTAACAACGACGCGTGCAGATTGATCCAGCCAAGCCAGGGAATGTCGATCAGACGCTGCGAAATGATCTGGCCGTAGGCGATGATGACGACAACGTCAGGAGCAAGCCGCTTGAAATAGTCGTAGGCCTCGTCGGACTTGATCTTTTCGGGCTGAAATACAGGAATGCCGGCCGCCACCGCGACCTCCTTCACGGGCGATGCCGCCATCTCCTGCCCGCGGCCGCGCGGACGGTCCGGCTGCGTGACGACTGCTTCGACGCGAAAGTCGGGCTGGTTGATCAGATGCCGCAAAGAAGGAACGGCAAAGGCCGGCGTACCGCAAAAGACGATTCGCAGCGGCACGGCGCGCCTACCATTCGCCGGCTTTTTTCATTTTGCGAATCTTGCGTTTGATCATGTCGCGCTTGAGCATGCTGAGGTGGGTGATGAAGAGGATTCCGTTCAGATGGTCGATCTCGTGGCAGAAGGCGCGCGCGAGCAATCCTTCACCGCGCATCTCAAACTCTTTTCCGGCGGCGTCCTTCGCGCGGACTGTCACGTAGCGAGGCCGCAGCACGTGCCCCCGGAAGCCGGGGATTGAAAGGCAGCCCTCTTCTTCGCGCTGCTCTCCCTCCGTGTGAATGATTTCCGGATTCACGCAGACGATTTTGCCCTCAGGGTTCTTGCCATTGGTCACGTCGATCACGGCGACACACTTGCCAAGGCCGATCTGTGGCGCCGCGAGCCCAACGCCCTGGGCGGCGTACATCGACTCGAACATATCCGCGACGAGGGTCTGCAGCTCGTCGTCGAATTTCTCCACGGGCTTTGTCGGTGTTTCGAGCACCGGGTCGCCGTATTTCACGATAGGATGAATCATCGACTCTTCCGAATTCCGCCCTAAAAGTTATCGAGCTGCTGCTGGTAGCCTTCGAAATTCCGGCGCGTCTCGGCCAATGAATCGCCGCCGAACTTCTCCAGGAACGCCTCCGCGAGCGTAAGCGCCACCATCGCTTCCCCCGCTACGCCGCCTGCAGGGACGACGCAAACGTCCGACCGCTCGTATGCGGCCTTCACCGGTTCCTTCGTGTTCAAGTCCGCAGTCAGCAGCGCGCGCCGCAGTGTCGAAATCGGCTTCAGGTATCCACGCACAATCACGTCCTGGCCGTTCGTAATCCCGCCCTCGAGTCCGCCCGCGCGGTTCGACGAGCGATCAAACCGCTTCCGCGAGGCATCGTACCGGATTTCGTCCTGCACTTCCGAGCCATAGCTGCCGGCGTTTCTGACGCCCGTGCCGATCTCGACGGCCTTCACAGCCTGCATCGACATCACGGCACGAGCCAGTTTCGCGTCGAGCTTCTCGTCCCACTGGACGTGGCTTCCCACCCCCGGCGGCATTCCGCGTGCGACAACCTCAAAGATCCCTCCCACCGAGTCGCCCGCCCGGAGCACATGGTCGACTTCGGCCTTCATTCGGGTCTCTGTGCCCGCGTCGACACAGCGCAAGGGCGATTCGAGATTTTCGCAGATTGCCACAATCTCTTCCCAAGTCGCTTCGCGCTCGAGCCACACGTGCCCGACAGCGATCGTATGGCTCAGAATCGTCACGCCGAATTCGCGCAGCAGGAGCTTCGTAAGCGCGCCGGCAGCAACACGGGCCGCTGTCTCGCGAGCCGAGGCGCGTTCGAGGATGTACCGCGCGTCGTGAAAATTGTACTTCTGTGCCCCGGGCAGGTCGGCATGTCCAGGACGCGGCGCTGTCAGGTGGCGCTCGGCGTCTTCGGCGGCTTCGCTAGGTTCGACAGGAAGCGCCTTTTCCCAATTCTTCCAGTCGCGGTTTTCGATGCGAATCGCAATGGGAGCGCCGATTGTCTTCCCGTGGCGCACGCCGGCAAGGAAGTCCGCCTGGTCCTTCTCAATCCGCTGGCGCCCGCCCCTGCCATACCCCAATTGCCTGCGATGCAACTCCCGGCCCACAAAATCCAGGTCGACCGGCACGCCCGCAGGCAGCCCGGAAATCCAGGCAATCAGCGCCTGCCCGTGAGACTCTCCGGCTGTGACGAATCGCAGCATGTGTTCAGTGTTCGATTGGAATTGGGAACAAACCAAGAATTCTACCGGACGCCCCTGCGCCCGTAAAGGCCGCGTGGCGCATGCCTCCCGAAAAGAATGACAAACGGATGTTCGCTTGACGCGCTGAGCGGCCAACGTTACGCTCTCGATGCCCCGGCAATCGAACCCAGCAGCCGGGTTCCACGATGCCTGAACCCCAACTCCCATCACCTCTGTCAGTTTTTGGGAACGTGCTGAAGCGGTCCATTCTGTCCTTGCAGGAATATTCGCTGCTGTCCGTGCGGTCCCTCTTCAACGTTCTTACACCGCCGACTTACTGGACAGACACCTTGACGCAGATGGACCTGATCGGGGTCGGTTCCTTGCCGATCATCATCGCGGCTTCCCTATCGATCGGCGGAGTTTTGGTGCTGAATACGGCCTCGCAGTTCCAGAGATTCGGGATGACGGACCTCACGGGCGACGCCGTATCGCTTGCTCTTGTCCGCGAACTCGGCCCGACGATCACCGCGCTTCTCGTGTCCGGTCGCAACGCATCGGGAATGGCTTCGGAACTCGGATCGATGATCGTGACCGAGCAAGTGGACGCGATGCGTGCTCTTGGAACGGACCCGATCCGCAAGCTCATGACGCCCCGCGTGATCGCTACCTTATTCGTAATGCCTCTGCTCGTCGCCGTCTTCGATTTCGTCGGCTTGATCGGCGGATATATGGCTTCGTATTTCACGCTGCGGCTTGGCGCCGTGCAATTCTGGACGCGCGCCATCGACGCACTCGAATTCGGTGACCTTGTGACGGGCTTCACCAAGCCCCTCGTCTTTGCCTTCATCGTTTCGACGATCGGTTGCTTCCAGGGACTTCGGGTCAAGGGCGGGACGCAGGGCGTCGGCCGCGCCACCACGTCTGCCGTCGTGATTTCATCCGTTCTCGTGCTGGTTGCCGACCTCTTTCTCGCCAAACTTCTCCTGTACATATTCCAGAAATGATTTGCGAAGCGCCACAAACCTTGGCTGCGAATCCTTCGAATTTCCCTCTATAATCTCGAAATGACGCGCCCTTCGCGCCCGGCGCCGGTGAAAAAAGCGGCTGAAGTCGTGCCGGGCGAGCCCTTCGTCGCATTCAAGGACGTCAGCATCGCCTTTGACGAACAAGAAGTCCTCCGAGGAATTTCCTTCGAAGTCTTGCCGGGGGAAACAAAAATCCTGCTCGGCGAAAGTGGCTCCGGAAAAACGCTGATCATGAAACTCGCGGCGGGGTTGTTGCGCGCCGACTCGGGCCTTATCTGGGTGATGGGCCACAACCTGGTGGAAATGCCCGAGAAGGAACTGCTCGATTTTCGCCGCCACGTCGGCTTTGTATTTCAAGAAGGCGCGCTTTTCGATTCGCTCACCGTCGCGGAGAACGTATCCTTCCGGTTGCGCGAGGAAAACCTTTCGGACGAAGAACTCGACCAGCGCGTGCGCGAAGTGTTGCGCTTCGTCGAGATGGAACCGGCCATCGACAAATATCCTGATGAACTGTCCGGCGGAATGCGGCGGCGCGTTTCGATCGCGAGGGCGCTCGTCGACCGTCCTCCGCTCGTGTTTTACGACTCACCGACAGCCGGACTCGATCCGGTAACTTCGCAAACAATTATCACACTGATTTTGCGCGGCCGTGACTTGCAGGGAGTAACATCGCTGCTGGCCACGCACCGTGTTCAGGACGCATTCGGCCTCGCCCATTATCGCTTCGACCCCGCCGCCAGCCGAGTGGTGCCGCTCGGAGAAAATGGCGCGGCATCTCCGGGGAAGGGTGAAGCCCCGCCGACGAACGTCCTCGTTTTGCGCGACGGGAAGATCTATTTCGAGGGGGCGGCCGATGAAGTGCGGCTGTCGTCCGACGACTATCTGAAAAAGTTCCTGGTTTCCGCCGAATAGTGCTCTGAGGAGGGAAGTCCATGGCGCAACGAAAGCAACTGACGTGGTCGGAACTGCGGGTTGGTATGTTCGTATTGGCCGGACTGATCATTCTGATGGTGGGAATTTTCTACGTCACCGGCGCGGGATTCTTAGGACCGAAATACCGCCTGATCACGTATCTGCCTGAAGTCGAGGGAATGAAAGTGGGAGCGCCGGTCGACGTCGACGGCGTGCAAGTGGGCAACGTGCAGTCGATCTCGCTGACACGCCTACCTGAGGACCACAAACGCAACATCATGCTCGTCCTGCGCATCGAGCGTAAGTATCAGGACCAGATCCGCAGCGATTCAAAGGCGAGCCTCGTCACACAGGGATTGCTCGGAGACCGCTACGTTACGATCACGCGCGGCCTCACGGGCACCCCGATCCCCACGAATGGCGTTATCGAGGCATCCGAGCAGGCGGACATCAAGCAGATCGTCCAGCGCGGCGCCGATGTGGCGCAGAATCTCACCGTGCTTTCAGAGCAGCTCAGCGACATCGTCGCCAGGGTGAACAAGGGCGAAGGCACCATAGGCAAAGCGATCACAGACGCCTCTCTCTACAATCATCTGAACAGCATCGCCGCCAAGGCGGATGCCATGGCTACAACCATTCAGGAGGGACAGGGCAGCATCGGCAAGCTCGTGGAAACCGACGACCTCTACAACAGAGCCGATGCCGCAATCGGGAAAGTGGACGATGTCATGACCGCGGTCCACGATCAAAAGGGCACGGTCGGCAAGCTGATCTACGATCCCGCGGCCTATGACAGCGTCAAAGGCGCCGCAGAGAAAACCGATGCGCTGCTCGGCGACGTACGGGCCGGCAAGGGCACGCTTGGCAAGCTCGCTACAGACGACACTCTCTTTGCAAACCTGCGCGACGCCTCAGCCAATGTCCGCGACGCTACGGCCAAGCTAAACTCCAATCAGGGCACGGCCGGAAAATTCTTCACCGATCCAGCGTTCTACGACAACATGACCGCGCTTTCGGGCGACATGCGCCTGATGATCGCGGACTTCCGCCAAAACCCGAAAAAGTTCCTGCATATCAAGCTCGGTATCTTTTAGGGAGTTTTCCTTCTCGACCGCCCGAGCCGGGACTGGGTGCGCCGAACGACTGGCTAGCACTACTGCGTTGCGCGGCGAACCCCGTGCGAGAAGCACGCCCCGGTCGGGCCGTTCGAGAAGCCTGTAGGACGAGCCGCGGGCAGGTCGGGCTTACATCTCGTCTTCCAAGATAAGTTCCACTTCCCTTACCTCGGTGTCACCACCCGACCCGAAGCCGGTCTTTCGCTTCGGGCTGCTCGGCGTGATCACCCATGCGATCTTCTCCATCTCATAGAAGTCCTGCCGGTTTCGGTCGACATAGCTGGAGCACTCCTGCACCGGGAACGGAACTGTGCGGTGGAAGTAAACCGCCTTGCAGACAACAATCTGCTCGTTCTGCCGGTATCCCTTTGAAATGTGGCCAAGCGTGCACGTCCCGCATAGAGACGGGCCGGACATCGGCGTGCCGCCCTTCATGTGTACGCGCATGGCTACCCCTTTCTAAGAGGCTTTCAGCCTCGGTTCGCGCGCCTAAGAGGCGCGTGTTTGGACAAGAAATCAGGAGCCTTCGGATCAGGTCGCTGACAAGAGAACCGTCAGTAAGGAGATGACGCTAGTGCGCGGGACGGAGGCTCGTTCGGCCACAATCCCGGCAAAGCATCATCGCCTGCACTTGCAACGAGTTGTGTATAGAGCAAGACTTCATTCCGAACATCCTCCAGAGTAACTGACTTTACCTGCAGTTTTGCGGTTCTGGCAAGCAACAGTGGTTGAACAGCGGGGATTTGGCCCTGAATGGTTTCTTGGCAAGGGTGAACTGCAGCAGGTTCTCCACGGTAGTTCGGAAACCCCTAGGATTCTTTTTCGATTGTCGCCAACTCAAGAGCCAGTTCGCGGATGCGGCGCAGGTCGAGCTTGCCCGTGCCGAGGTGAGGGAACTCCTCGACTGCGAAAAACTGATTCGGGCGGGGTGTCCAGAGGTTCGGCAGGCCCATCTCAGGCAGCTTTTCAAGTACGACCCTCAGCTCTTCTTCTTTCAACAAGTGCAGCACCACAAGCCTCTCGCCCTTTTTCCCGTCGGGCACAGCCGTTACAACAAATTTTTGCTCGGTCGTGCCCGCGATGTGATGGAGTTGCTCCTCGATTTTGATGTGGGGCACCATTTCGCCGCCGATCTTGCTGAAACGGCTCAGGCGATCCGTGATCGTGAGGAAACCATCCTCGTCCAGCGCCGCGATGTCTCCCGTTACATACCAGCCCTCTTGCAGCGCCTCCGCCGTCTTTTCGGGCTTGCCGAGATAGCCCTGCATTACGTTTGGACCGCGCACGAGCAGCAAGCCCGGCGTGCCCGCGGGAACAAGTTCACCCGTCTCGGGATCCACGACGCGTATGCTAATGCCCGGCAACGGATGCCCGATCGTTCCGCGCTTGCCGCCCACTTGCCGAAATCCCGGTGCGCGGAAATCCCGCGTGTTGACGGCCACGGTGGGCGAGCACTCCGTCGCGCCGTAGCCCTCGAGCGGCCGAATGCCGAATCGGTCCTCGAAAGCGGTTGCAAGCCGCTCCGGCAGCTTTTCCGCACCAACAAGGACGAATTCCAGACTGCCAAAATCTTCGGGCGAGCAGCGCCGGATGTAGGCCTGGAGGAACGTAGGCGTCGCCATCAGGAATGTGAGGTGATAGTCGCGCACGAGTTCACTGACAGCCGCCAGATCGAGGGGGCTCGGGTGATACACCGCAGCCACGCCCAGTACGGCAGGCAGCCAAAGCGTCACTGTGAAACCGAACGAGTGGAAGAACGGCAACACGCCAAGCAAGGAATCCTTGCTATCGAAGGAGAACACCTGACCCATCTGCTCGATATTCGACGCAATGTTGTAGTGCGTCAGCATCACGCCCTTCGGCTCTCCGGTGCTCCCGCTCGAGAAAACAATGGTCGCGAGATCGTCCAGTTTTCTCGTTTTTCCGCCGCTTAATTTCCGCTCGATCCACTTGCCCGGCAAAAACCACAAAAGCAGCGCCATGATTCTTTCGTCGAGGCGAGGTCTTGCCGCAGCCTCCTCGAGCAGGATCGTCCTTCCAGGTATCCTTAGCGGAATCCTGTCGAGCAGGGGCTTTGTGGTGATCACCGTCTGTAGCTTGCATTGTGCGGCGCAAGAGGCAAGCGCTTCGTCCGAAATCGTGTAGTTCAGGTTCACGGGGACTTTACCGGAAAGCATCTCCGCAAAATTCACCAGCGCGCCCGGCACCGAAGGAGGCAACAGAATGCCAACCATCTCTTGCCCTTCCCAAACGGGCCGCAGACGCCGCGCGAGGAAAATGGCGCTCAGCAGCACGCCACCCCATTTCATGCGCGGGCGCCGCTTATCTCCCATCGCGAACTGGAACGGATGGCGGTGCGCCGTGCGGATAAACGAGCGGTGCAATGTGCGCAGATATTTCTTGCGATAGGCGTATGCCGCGGTTTGCAGTTCCTGCACAGCCCGGCGTACTTCAATTGGAGTCGAAGTCGGCGGCATGGGCTTGCCGAAACTCACCGTCACTGGATACGGGATTGAACGTGGCAATTTCCAGAGAAAGCGCCCGCGGTCGAAACTGAAAATGCTGCCCCACACGCCATCAAGATTCACGGGAACAATCGGCGCGTCCACGCCCTTCATGATGCGCTCCATCCCCCGGCGGAATGGCAGCATTTGGCCCACGCGCGTGATCTGGCCTTCGGCAAAGATGCAGACGACTTCCCCCGCGCGAATCGCTTCGCTCGCCGCGCGCAGCGAGCGAAGCATCTCGCGCGGCCGCTGGTCTGCGGAAATTGGAATCGCGCCCAGAATTCTTGCGAATGGCTTCACGTAAGGCAGGTCGTAGATTCCCTTGAACAAGATGAAGCGGATGGGCCGGTCAATGGATGCGATCAGCAGGCATCCGTCGACGAAGGACAGGTGATTGCAAACAAAAAGCGCTCCCCCTCGTTCGGGGATGTTTTCGCGGCCCACAACACGAATCCGGTACACCGAGTGCGTCGCAGCCCAGAGCACGAATCGCAAAAGTGAGTCCGGCAGCAAGTAGATCGAATAAGCCGTGGTGACGAGAGTAAGAATCGCGCCGTCGAGAAACATCTCGCCAGGCGTCTGATGGAAGACCTCTCTGAAGATGTAGTATGCCCCTGACGCGACTGCGATCCCGACAAAGGACAGAAGATTCGCCGCCGCGATCACGCCGCCCTTTTGCTCCGGCTTTGGGCGATGCTGAATCATCGCTCCCAGCGGCACGGCGAACATCCCGCCGAAGAAACCGAGCAGTGCCAGCCGAGTTCCCACCATCGCAAGCGAGTGGGACGGCGCGTACAGCCATGCACCAAAGACGGTCATCCCCACGGCACCGAGCGGGATCAGCCCATACTCGATTTTCCCGCCTGACAGATACCCTGCCGCAATGCTGCCGAGCCCAATCCCGATGGCGATTGCAGCTTGCAGATAACTGGTATGGCGCTCATCGATGCGAAGCACGTCGTGGCCATAAATCACGATCACCGTTTGAAGCAGAGCCGCAAGGAAGAAGAGATATGTATTTCCGAGGACAGCCCATCCCAGCACGCGATCGGCTCGGATCAGTCTGAGCTTCTCGAGGAAATCGCCGAGAACGTCCGCGCGGAATGGCCTCGCTGTGTCCGCCGGCGGGACGCGCGAGATGCCAAAGCTTGTGATCAGACCGACGCACGTGCAACCGAGCAGGATGAAACCGGAGATCGTCTCGCGCGCTTGAAACTGTTCTGCCAGAAAACCGGCTGCAGCTACCCCGCCAATCCCCGCAAGAAATGTGCCGAACTCAATGATGCCGTTGCCCCACGAAAGCTTCGGTTCCGGCAGCAGCTCAGGCAACAAACCGTATTTCGAGGGACCGAAGAGAGCACCTTCCGTGCTGATGAGAAAGATACCTGCGCACTCCATCGGCAAGTTTCGCAGGGCAAGACTCACGATGAAAAACGCCATCACGGCCAGCTCGAATATCTTGGTGCCGATGGTTACGCTGCGCTTGCTGAAGCGGTCGGCGAAATACCCGCCGGTCATCGAAAATAGAATGAACGGAATCGCAAAGAGGGCTCCTGCGATCGCCACGAGCCTGTCTCTCTGCACTTGCGGCAGGTTCATCGCGATTACGATGTAAGTGACGAGAAACTTGAGCGCGTTATCGTTGAAACCTGTCTGAAACTGCGTGACGATCAGACTCCAGAATCCGCGCTTCCAGTCGCGCGGTGGTTGCGAATGCGTTGTCGCGTTTTGGCTTTGGGAGGATTCCGGCATCGCGGTTCGATCGCCTAGATGAGGATGTCACACGCCGACTTGAGTGACGGGTAGGCGCCACAGCGGCTCTGTGTTTTCAATAGTTTAGCGCGCTTTCTACTCGGCACACGGTGTCGAGTAGAATGGAATAGGATCAGCCCGGTTTCTGTGGTTGCCAAGCTCGCAGCCAACATCGACTCCTCCTTTCCCAGGCCCTTTCGACGGCCAAGCGGAGCGGCACCCGCCCCAAACAACAGTCCAGTTTAGAACGTGACAGCGAAGCAAAGGGAAAAAATGCCTGTGGACTTTTGCCGACGGGGGATTGGGCCCCGCATGCCTAGATTGCGGGAAGGACCGCCGGCGTTTCGCGCTTGGCGTATTTCGTGGAGATGTAGTCGTTCACGAGAGCTTGAAACGCAGCAGAAAGCTGGTCGTAGTTTCCTTCGAGCGTCGTGAATCTCTGCCCGTCGATGTAAACGGGGCATCGCGGGGTCTCGCCCGTTCCAGGCAGGCTGATTCCAATGTTAGCGGCTTTCGATTCACCGGGACCGTTGACGATGCAGCCCATCACCGCGAGCTTCAGATCTTCGACGCCTTCGTACTCGCGCTTCCATTCGGGCATTTTGTCGCGGATGTAGCCCTGAATGCTTTCGGCAAGTTCTTGGAAGGTGGTGCTCGTTGTACGCCCGCAGCCGGGGCAAGCGGTCACGCTGGGCGTGAACGAGCGGAGCCCTAGCGATTGAAGTAGTTCGCAGGCGGCGTAGACTTCCTCGCGCCGGTCACCACCGGGACGCGGCGTAAGCGAAACACGCACCGTATCGCCGATTCCTTCCCCGAGCAGAATCCCCATCGAAGCCGCCGACCACACAAGCCCTTTTGCGCCCATACCGGCTTCGGTCAACCCGAGGTGCAATGGCTGGTCTGTCTTCCTAGCGAGGTCGCGATAGATATCGACCAGATCGCGCGGGCGCGAAACCTTGCAAGAAATGATGATCTGGTCCTTGCGCAGGCCGGATTCCAGCGCCAAGTCGGTCGATTCGAGCGCGGAAATTACCATGCACTCGTTGATAATCTCTTCGGAAGTTTTGCCGAGGTCTTTGTCCGTGTTTTCCTGCATCTTGCGCATCACGAGCTCTTGATTCAACGAGCCGCCGTTGACGCCGATGCGTACGGGCTTGGTGTTGTCGCGCGCCACCTTGCAGATCGTGGA
>Ga0187780_10003281_pt1 | contig 12228 bp, 12 predicted proteins | sample 1015_Q2_SP10_20__FD_132429 | JGI IMG/M metagenome (GOLD analysis project Ga0187780, IMG submission 132429) | Tropical peat soil microbial communities from peatlands in Department of Meta, Colombia - 1015_Q2_SP10_20_MG | ecosystem: Environmental > Terrestrial > Soil > Wetlands > Peat | place...
CCCCGATGACGAGCGAGAGCCGTTCGGCGTGACCCAATTCAGCCTCCGCATGAGCCACGCGGCCAACGGCGTCAGCGACCGGCACGGACAGGTCGCCCGCGAGATGTGGCACGGCTTGTGGCCGGAGCGGACCCCCGACGAGGTGCCGATCAAGCACGTCACCAACGGCGTGCACCTGCCCAGCTGGGTCGGATCGGCGATGCGCGCGCTGCTGAACCGCCACCTCGGGGTCGGATGGTGGCAGCAGGCGAACGACCCCCGGATGTGGGAAGCGCTCGATGCCGTGCCCGACGAGGAACTTTGGCGCGCTCGCTGCGAGCAACGCGCGGAGCTCGTCGAGTTCGTCAAACGACGCAGCGGGATCGACCGCCTCGCCGAGCGCCAGCCGCGCGCCGGAGTCGAGATGGCCGCGCGCGCGTTCGATCCCGACGTGCTGACGATCGGGTTCGCGCGGCGCAACGCGACCTACAAGCGGCTGCGGCTGCTGATCCACGATCCCAATCGGGCGCTGGCGGTACTCGCCAACGAGGACCGCGTCCAGTTCCTCCTCGCCGGCAAGGCCCACCCCAGCGACGACGAGGCCAAGGCCGTCGTGCAGGAGCTCTACCGCGTCAAGGACGCACCGCACGTCGCAGAACACGTCGTCTACCTGCATGACTACGACCTGGCGATGGCCGCGCGCCTCGTCCGGGGCTGCGATCTATGGCTCAACCTGCCTCGGCCGCCGCTCGAGGCAAGCGGAACGAGCGGGATGAAAGCGGTCATCAACGGTGGGATCAACTTCAGCGTGCTCGACGGCTGGTGGGCTGAGGCGTACGACGGGACCAACGGTTGGGCGCTACCCGGCGAAATCCACCACGACGCCGGAACGCAAGACGCGCGCGACGCCGGCACGTTGTACCGCCTGCTCGAGCAGGAGGTCATACCCGCCTTCTATCGCCGCGACGAACACGGGCTGCCGCGCGCGTGGCTCGCCAGGGTCCGCGCATCGATGCGCACGCTGGCACCCGCCTTCTCCGCGGGGCGAATGCTCGACGACTACACGCAGCGCATGTACTCGCCCTAACCACCGACAAGCGAACCCCGCGGCCTCAGCGGTAGGTGCCGAGCCACGGAGCGGCCGCTCAGGCGCGGTTCCCGCGGTCATGGAGACCCCGGGCGAGGTGGTCGTAACTCGCGTCGGTCGCCTGCCACCTGTACCGCGGTTCAGCATCCCGCCGGGACGGCGCATCGGCGGCCTCGCGGCAGGACCCGGCGAACCCTCGCCGGCGGGGCGGGCGGGGACTCATGACCGTCGGGCGCAGTCCTGGAAGCGCCCCGCGCTTGCGCGTCTTCGCCGGTTCGGGCAGCATCGCACGACGACGACGGACCTCGGATTCTGCAGTGGCGGCCATAGCGCGAGCGTAGGAAACAACGCGGCTCAGGGCATCCGGGCTAGCTGGTCGTCCCGGTCCGTAGAAACCGCGTATGCCTCCGGATAGGTTCGTAGCCGACGCCGATGTCGGCCACCGGAGGGTGAGTGTCCGCATAGCCCTGCGGCGCGATCGCGACCGGGCAGGGAGCTGCGTCGAGTGAGGCGCGGGTGTCGCGGCCGAGCAGTGCGCGCCTCGAGCAACCGATCACGATCAGATCGGCTGCGCGCTCCCGGGCGAGCGCGTGCAGTCCACGCCCAGGCGCTACGCCCCCGACGCACACGATGTCGGCCCGTATCGCGGCGGTTCGCCGTTCAGCGTTCAGCATCGACGCCTCGCGATCGAACACGCGCTCCTCGGCCTGATGGTGACGCCACCACGCCACCGGTCCGCCGGCGACCACGTGCGCGAGGGTGAACCTAGCGCCCGGCGCAGCGAGCCGTTCGGCGAGGGCAATCGCATCGCGACCCCCAGGCCGGCCGTCGACTCCGATCAGGATGTTCTCGAACATGACGGTCTCGAGAGACTCCTCGCACGCGTGGCTTCACGCCCGTCGTTACTTAGCTATGTCAGAGCTCGAACGTACGCCGTCGTCGGCCCCGGCGAATCGTGGGCGGCGTGCGGTCGTGCTCCGTAGTCTCGCGCAGTGCGTATCCGCACAAGTGCGGATACGAAGCGCCGGGGCGGCACACGACACTATCGCCGCGATGCTCTTCTCACTCCGTCTCCATCGCCGCCTGTCACCGCGCCAGTTGACTCCGGACAGCTACCTCACCGATGGCCGGGCACTGTTCCGGGTGATCTCGCAGTTCGTCAACGGACGGTCGGTCATGGTGTGGCTCGAGGACTGCCGCACGCTCGAAACGCGTGCGCGCGCAGCGTGCGAGCTAGAGGCGATGGGCATGCGAGCGGTCGGGAAGGCGTACGCTCGGGCGGTGGCGCCGCAACCATCGACCCGAACGCTGACTAAGCACCCAGCAGCCCAGCACTGATAGGGCGTCGCCGACCGTCCCTCTAAACAAGGCGCCGCCGTCAGGCGCCGCCGACCATCCCTCTAAGCTCAACGGAAGCACGGAAGAGGGGATGTGGCCGTGATTTTGATCGCGTACGACGGCTCGGTGGACGCGCAGGCGGCGATCGATCATGCCGGGGAACTGCTCAAAGGCCAACCGGTCACTGTTCTGACGGTGTGGGAGCGGCTCGTCGACGTCGTGACCCGAACCGGTGCCGGCATGGCGGTCGGCGAGGTCGACTACGACCGGCTGGATCGGTCTTCGCTCGAGCAGGCGCGCGAGCGGGCCAAGGAAGGCGCCGAACGCGCACAGCGGGCCGGCCTGAAGCCGACGGCGCGCACGAGCGTCCGCGAGCACTCGATCGCGGCAACGATCCTGGCCCAAGCCGACGACGTCGGCGCGAGCGCGATCCTGATGGGGTCCCGAGGCCTGACGGGCTTCAAGTCGCTTCTGCTCGGAAGCGTCTCGCACGGCGTGCTCCAGCACGCGGACCGGCCGGTGATCGTGGTGCCCTCGCCGGAGGTCGCCGCCGCGCGCGCCGCGCACCGGCGGTAGCCCGCGCCCATCAGTGGTTCCCCGCAGTGCAGAAAGTGGCCGCCTCCGGATGACGTGCGCCGCAGCGCGTGAGAGAGTGAAGTCACCCTTTGACGGCCAAAGGAGAACCGCATGTCCGCCTCAGCCCCAGCAAGTAGACGCAGCTCCAGGTCTCGCCGGCCGGTGATCGCGCGCATCGCGGCCGGCATCGACGGCTTCCCGGAGGGACGAGACGCGGCCGCACTCGGCCAGTCGCTCGCCAAGGCCACCGGCGCCGAGCTGATGCTAGTCGCGGTGCACTCCACCGCCCCGCTGCCGCTGCCTCCTGAGCTCAGCTACAGGAACCTGCGCAAGGAGTCACAGCTCGTGCTGCGGGAGGTTCGGGACGCCCTCGCGCCCGGAGCAAGGACGCTCACGGCCACCGACTATTCGGTGTCGCGTGCGCTCCACCGCGTCGTCCAGCGCCACCACCGCGACCTCCTGGTTGTCGGCTCGAGCCGCCAGGGCCCGGAGGGACACGTGCGGATCGGCAAACGCACCCGTCAGCTGTTGTGCCACTTCGAATGCGCGCTCGCGGTCGCACCTCGCGGCCTGCACACCAAGCCCGATTATGGCCTTCGACGGATCGCGGTCGGGTACGACGGCGATCCCGAGTCAGAGGCCGCGCTCGCCCTCGCGGCATCGATCGCCGCCGGCGCCGGCGCCGATCTGCATGTGCGGGCGGTGATCGACGACCGGCTTCCGGTGTTCGCTCGCTCGGCCATGAGTCGCCTCGTGCAGGACGAGTGGAACGACGCGATCAGCGCCGAGATGGACGAGATTCGCGCACGAGCGCTCGCCGCGGGTGAACGCATGAAAGCCGAGCTCGATGTCGAAGTGGCGGGTGGTCGGCCCGCGGATGTGCTGCTCGAGCTCTCGGAGCAAGTCGACCTGGTCGTGATCGGATCACGCGAGTGGGGCCCCACGGCGCGGCTGCTGCTCGGCAGTACCGGCGAGGCACTCATGCACGATTCGGCGTGCGCGGTGCTGTCGGTTCCCCGACCGTCGAGCTGATGACGCCGGCTCGCCGGCGACCGCTCCCTGATCTGGGCCCGCGGTGCCGGGCCTGACGCTGCTCGAGCGGCTGCGGCGGGTGCGGCCGCCACCGGGGGCCGCGGCCGGAGCGCTCGCCGTCCCCGCTCCAGGAGACGAGCTCGCCGGTGAGGTGGCATTCCTGTTCTCCGACCTCGACGGGATCGCAAGCCGGCGCGAGGCGTTGCTCGCCTTGGCACGCTCGCAGGCCGCCGAGACCGAGCAGGACGCAGTGCAGGAGCGCAGCCGCCTTCTGGCCCGTGCGCACGAGGAAGGAGAGCGACGCGCCGCGATGCTCATCGTCGAGCACCGCGCTCGAGCGCAGGAGAAGACGGCCGCCATCCTCGCGCAAGCAGACCGCGACGCGGCGCGGATTCGCGCGCGCGGCAGGGAGCGGACGCCCGCGCTGGTGCACGACATCGTGGCGCGGCTGCTGGAGGATGCGCCGTGAAGCCCGCATGGACCGCCGGGGTCGTACGGGCCCGGCTGCTGCTGAGCCGCACGATCGGAGCCGGGCTCGCGGACAAGGTTGCCGCGTCACCGTCACTCGACGACGGTCTCGCCGCGCTCGCCGGCAGCGCATACGGCGAGCGCGTTCGCGCCGGCCAGGACCTCGTGGCCGCCCAGCGGGGGGTGGCCGAGACACTTCTCTGGCATCTCCGGATCCTCGCCGGCTGGCTCCCCGCCGGCGGCGCCGCCTTGATGAGAGTGCTGGCGGGGTGGTTCGAGCTGGCGAACATCGACGCGCGCCTGGCCGCGCTCGCGGGTGGCGGCCGGGAGCCATCCCCGTTCGCGCTCGGGACGCTCGCAACGGTGTGGCCGGCCGCCGAGCGTGCACGCACGATCGAGGAACTGGCCGGCGTCCTCGCCCGCTCGTCGTGGGATGTCCCGCGCGCGCGCGTTCCAGCCGAGCTGGCAATCGGGCTGCGCGTGGCCTGGGCCCGCCGCGTCCGGGACGCGGCGCCCCAGGCGCGCGACTGGGTGGAGGGCGCCGGCGCCCTGCTGGCGGCGCGGGAGCTGCTGGTGGCTCGTAGCCGCGTTCACTCCGAACAGCTCCTGCGCTTTCCCGGCATCGACGCTCGGGTGCTTGCCGCCGACACGCTCGCGGAACTGCGCGCCGCGGTGGGCCCCAAGGCGAGTTGGGTCCTCGACGCGATCAGCGAATCGACCGAGCTCTGGCGAGGTGAGTTGGCGTGGTGGGACCGGGTGGAGGACGACGCCCACGCGCTGCTACGACAGACCGACGATGAGCCACCGGTGCTCGCGTCGGTCGCCTTGCTGGCGGTCGACGCTCAGCGCACCGCTCGCGCGCTGCAATCGGCGGCACTGGGGCTGGCCTCCGAAGCGGACGAGATCTTCCCCGGCCCTCGAGTGGAGCGGTTCGATGGAGCTGTCTGAACGTGCCGTCCCGGTGCGGATGCGCCGGATCGCCGTGGCCGCGCCCGCCCACCGTGCCCGCGACGTGCTGGTGGCGATGGCGGAGACCGGGACCGTCGACCTCAGCGGGCCGCTCGGCAGTGGTGAGGGTCCAGCCCTGGAGGCGCTGAGGCGCCTCGAGAGCGCGCAGCACGGCGGCGCGAGCACCGCCCCGGTGTTGGCCCGTGACACGCCCGACCTAGCAGAGCTCGAGCGGCGCGGCGCCCGGGAGTTGCTGGCGGGCGAGGTCGAGCTCGATCGCCGGAAGGCCAGCGCGGTTGCCCACGGCGACTTCCTCGTGTTCGTCGGCTGGGCGCCGCGGCCGGCACTTCCCCAGCTCGAGCGCCGCGTGACGGCACTCGGAGCCGCGCTCGTCGAGTTGCGAGCTCCACCGGGCCGGCGACCTCCAACGCTGCTCGCGCCGGGCCCCGCGGCCGACCCGTTCCGACCGCTGTTGACCACATACGGCGCGGTCCCCTACGAGGACGTCGATCCGACGCCGTTCGTGGCGGTCACGTACTGCCTGATGTTCGGGATGATGTTCGGGGACGTCGGCGATGGACTGCTGATCGTGCTGGCCGCGCTCGTGCTCCGGCGCGCTCGGGATGCCCGGCTCGGGGCGCTGCGGCGGGTGTGGCCGATGATCGCGGCGGCGGGAGGTGCCGCGGTCGTGTTCGGCGCGCTGTACGGTGAGCTGTTCGGCCCCACCAAGGTGCTGCCGACGCTGTGGCTGGATCCCCTGGACTCTCCCACCCGCCTGCTTGCGGCGGCGATCGTGGCCGGGGTCGGTCTGCTCGCCGCCGGCTATGCGATTGGGATCGTCAACCGCTACCGCGAAGGCGGGGCGTTGCTCGCGCTCACCGCCGATTCGGGCGTGCCGGGACTGCTGCTGCTGGGCGGAGGCTGCCTCGTGGCGCTTGGCGTCATCACCCATGTCGCGTGGCTCGAGCCGGCCGGTCTGGCAATCGTCGCCGTGGCGATGGTCCTGCTGCTGCTAGGGCTTCGCGCGGACGCCGGCAGCGGCGCCACCGCGATCTTCGAGGTGCTGACCGGGCTGCTCGATGAACTGCTGCGGTTAATCTCGAACGTGTTTTCGTTCGCGCGGCTCGCGGCATTCGGGCTGATGCACGCGGCGATCGGGATGGTCGTGCTGCACGCAGCGGGAAGCCGCACGGGAACGCCCCCGGGCGATGTCGCCGCGGTGCTGATATTCGCCGTGGGGTGGACCGCGGCGTTTGCGCTTGAGGGGCTGGTGGTCGCGGTGCAGGCGCTCCGCCTCGAGTACTACGAGTTGTTCTCGCGGCTGTTCGTTCGCGAAGGTCGCCCGTTCAAGCCGTTTCGCCTGCCATTGATCTCAACCGAGGAGGCAAGATGATCGAGTCCGTGTTGCTGGGGGTGCCCGGCGCTGTCGCCGGCGGAATACTCGCGCAGGCTTTGTTGCGCCGCGCACCCCAGGCCGGCATGCGGTGGCTGATCAGGGTGAACATCACGATTGCCGGCGCCGCGCTGGTCGGCCTCGTACTGATGCTGGCCGGCGTCGTCGACCCGGCACAGGCCGCGACCACGGCCGCCAGCAGCAGCTCGGGGGACGCCTTCATCGGTGCGGGAATCGCGGTGGCCGGCTCGACGATCGGCGCCGGTCTCGCCGTTTCCTACACGGGTGCCGCCACGCTCGCGGCGATCGCCGAGAAACCCGAGACGTTCGGCCGTTCACTGGTCGTCGTAGGGCTTGCCGAGGGGATCGCGATCTACGGCCTGATCGTGGCGGTGATCATCATCGGCAAGACCTGAGCGAATTCGCCGTGAGCCACATCGTCGCGATCGGGGAGCAGGAGCGGCTGCGCGGATTCGCGCTCGCCGGCGTGGACGTGGCGGCCGCCGAGGATCCTGGCGGCGTGCGCGCGGCCTGGGAGGCGCTGGCGCCCGACGTCGCGCTCGTGATCCTGACCCCGGCAGCGCATGCCGCGCTCGACGCGGGCACGCTCGAGCCGCTGGGCGAGCGGCTGTGGGTGGTGCTGCACCGATGAACGGCCCGCGGCCGCTGGAGGTGCTCGGTGAAGTCGAGCTTCGCGCCGCCGCCGAGGAGGCGGCGGCGATTCGCCACGCCGCAAACGGCCGCGCCGAGCAGATCATCGCGCAAGCGCGCGCAGAGGCGGCCGCGTTGATCGAGCAGCGGTGCGCGGCCGCGCAGCGACTCGCGGAGCTCGAGGCGCGCGACCGTCTGGCCGAGGTACGAGCCCAGGCTCGCGGCACGGTGCTCCGCGCACAGCGGTCGGTGCTGAGCGAGGCGCGAGCGACCGTGCACGCGATGGTCCGCGAGCTTCCCGGCGATCCGCGGCTTCACCGGCTGCTCGAGCGTTTGGCCGCCGACGCGCGCGAGCGGCTCGCGTCCGTAGGCCCGGTCAAGCTCACCGACGCTCCCGAGGGCGGGTTCGTGGCGCGCGCCGGCACCCGCGAGATCGACTGCTCGCTGACGGCTCTGATCGACCGCTTCCTGGACGCGATCGCGGGCGAGCTGGAGCGGCTGTGGCGATGATGGTCATCACGCGCGTCAACGGCCCGGTCGTCGAGATCCGCACCGACGGCGCGCTGGCGATGCTCGACCTCGTCGAGGTCGGGCCGGAGCGCCTCCCGGGGGAGGTGATCGCGCTCGACGGCGAAATCGCAACCGTTCAGGTGTACGAGTACACCGGCGGCCTCAGGCCCGGTGACGGGATCGTGCCCACCGGGGGGCCGTTGGCCGCCCAACTCGGACCGGGCCTGCTCGGAGGAGTGTTCGACGGCGTGTTGCGCCCGCTTGAGACCGGCCGCGCGTGGATCGAGCCCGGTGGCGCCGGTCGCACGCGCGCCGCGGATCGCGTCTGGAGCTTCACGCCCGTAGCCGAGCTCGGACAGGAGCTGACCGCGGGGGCGACGATCGGGACCGTGCGGGAGAGCGCTGCGATCGACCACCACGTGCTGGTGCCGCCGGCCGCGGGCGGCGTGGTGGAGTGGATTGCACCACCGGGCGAGCTCCGCCGCGAGGACGTCGTCGCCCGCGCGGGTGGCCGCGAGCTCGGGCTCACGCAGCGCTGGCCGGTTCGCCGTCCGCGTCCGGTACGGTCGCGGCTCGCCGGCGGTGAGCCGCTCGTCACCGGTCAGCGAGTGCTGGACCTCCTGTTCCCGGTCGCGCGGGGCAGCACGGCCGCGATCCCGGGCGGATTCGGAACCGGCAAGACGGTGGCACTGCAGCAGATCGCCAAGTGGTGCGATGCGTCGGTGATCGTGTACGTCGGGTGCGGTGAGCGCGGCAACGAGCTCGCGGACGTGCTGGAGGAATTCGAGGCGCTCGAGGATCCGCGCACCGGACAGTCGTTACTCAACCGGACGGTGTTGATCGCCAACACCTCGAACATGCCGGTGATGGCGCGCGAGGCGAGCATCTACACGGGTGTGACGGTCGCCGAGTACTACCGCGACATGGGCTACGACGCGGTCGTGATCGCGGATTCGACCTCGCGCTGGGCCGAGGCGCTGCGCGAGCTCGCCTCCCGGACCGGTGAGCTCCCCGCGGAGGAGGGCTATCCCGCCGGGCTGTCCTCGGCGCTGGCCGACTTCTATGAGCGGTCGGGCCAGGTGCAGACGCTCGGCGGCAAGGTCGCATCGGTGAGCATCCTCGGCGCCGTATCGCCCCCCGGCGGCGACCTCACCGAGCCGGTCACGTCGCACACGAGGCGATTCGTGCGTGCGGTCTGGTCGCTCGACCGCGATCTTGCCTACGCCCGCCACTATCCGGCCGTGAGCTGGCGTGACTCCTCCGCCCGGGACGTCGAGCAGCTGCGCACGTGGCAGGCGGAGCACGGCGACCCAGGTTGGGTGCAGCGGCGAGCAGTCGCGCTGCGACTGCTCACCGACGCCGACCGGATCGAGGCGATCGCACAGCTCGTCGGCGCCGACTCGCTACCGGGCCGGGAACGGATCACGCTGCGCACCGCGCGCCTGCTACGGGAGGGAGTGCTGCAACAGAGCGCCGTGCTCGAGAACGACCAGTTCAGCTCACCGGCCAAGCAGCGCGCGCTGCTGACGCTCGTGCTCGACCTCCACGAGCGCCTGATCACCCTGCTCGGAAGCGGCGTGCCGGTCGCCGAGCTCGAGGCGGTCGATCTGTCGAGCGTGCTCCGCGCTCGCTATGACACCGCGCCGGACGGCGCCGCGGAGGTCGAGCAGATCGGCCGGGACCTGATGCGCGCGCTCGAAGCAGTCGGGCAGCCGGCGCGATGACCGCGCATGTCCCCATCGAGTATCGGGCGATCGGCTCGATCCGCGGGCCGCTGATCGTCGTCGAGGACGTCGCCGACGTCGGCTGGGACGAGGTCGCGGAGATCAGGCTCGAGTCCGGCGAGGTCAGACACGGCACCGTGCTCGACGTGCACCGCGATCTGGCGGTGATCGAGGTCCTCGAGGGGACCTCGGGGATGCGGCTGGACTCGGCGCGGGTCGCGTTCTCGGGCGCGCCGATGCGGATTCCGGTCGGGGAGGGATGGCTGGGACGGACCTGCAACGGCAGGGGTGAGCCGATCGACGGCGGTCCGCCGGTGGTCGGCGGCGAGCGGCGCCCCGTCGCCGGCGCGCCGATCAACCCCGCCAGCCGCGCCGCTCCGAGTGAGCCGATCCTGACGGGCGTCAGCGCGATCGACGGCCTGGCGACGCTGGTGCGAGGACAGAAGCTCCCGGTGTTCTCGGTCGGCGGGCTGCCGCATCTGGAGCTCGCGGCGCAGATCGCCGCGCAGGCCCACGTCGAGGGCCGGCCGTTCGCGATCGTGTTTGCCGCACTCGGCCTCCCGCACGCAGACGTGCACGCGGTGCGGAGCGCGCTGGAGCGGCGCGCCGACCTCGCCGACCTGGCGCTGTTCATCAACACCGCCGAGGACCCGGTCGTCGAGCGGATCGTGACGCCACGGGTCGCCCTGACGGTGGCCGAGCACCTCGCGTTCGAGCTCCATCGCCACGTGCTGGTCGTGCTGGCCGACCTGACCAACTACTGCGAGGCCGTCCGTCAGGTGTCGGCGGCGCGTGGTGAGGTTCCCAGCCGCCGGGGGTATCCCGGCTACCTGTACAGCGACCTCGCGTCGCTGCTCGAGCGTGCCGGCAGGATCAAAGGGCTCGAGGGATCGCTCACGCAGGTGCCGGTGCTGACGATGCCGGCCGGCGACATCACCCACCCCGTCCCGGACGTGACCGGCTACATCACCGAGGGTCAGCTCGTGCTGAATCCCGAGCTGTACGCCCGGGGGATCTCGCCGCCGTTCGACCCCCTGGCGTCGCTGTCGCGGTTGATGCGCCGGGGCGCCGGTCCGGGGCTGACGCGCGAGGACCACCTGGAGATCTCGGCCCAGCTGTACGGGATCGTCGCCCGAGCACGCCAGGCCGCGGACCTCGCCGAGGTGATTGGAGAGGACGCGCTGTCGGCCAGCGACCGCGACTACCTGCGCGCGCGGGCGGCGTTCGAAACCGAGTTTCTGTCGCAGCCGCTCGAGAAGAGCCGGTCGCTGGACGAAACGCTCGACCGAGCCTGGAGCGTCGCCTCGGTGCTCCCCCGCACCGAGCTGTCGATGATCAGCCCGCGAACGGTGCGGGAACGCTACCGACCCACCGAGCGAGATGGCCCTGCGCATCCCTCCCGGTAGGGCCGGACGGACGTGGCTGCTGGCGCGCCTCGAGGTCGCCCACCGCGGCGCGGAGTTGCTCGACCGCAAACGCCAGGTGCTGCTCGGTGAGCAGGCCCGCGTCCGAGCGGAGGCCGAGCAGGCGCGACGCGACTGGGCGCAAGCCGCGGACCAGGTGGAGACCTGGACCTCACGGGCGGGGATCGTCGACGGCGCCGGGCGGCTCGAGCTGCTCGCGCGGCACGCTCAGGACCGAGCGTCACTCGAGGTGTCGTGGCTGAACTTCATGGGTGCCCGCATTCCCCGGGCCGAAGCGATCGACGTCCCCGAGCCGCCTGCGGTTTCGGCGCTGGGCGGCAGCTCTGCCGCCGTCCTGCTCGCACGTGCGTGTGGCGAGGCCACGCGCGCGGCGGCCCGGTATGCGATCGCCGAGCGGGCCGAGTCGGAGCTGTCCGCCGAGCTGGGGCGGGCGGCGCGCCGGCTGCGCGCGCTGCGAGAGCGGTGGATTCCGCAGCACGAACGAGCGCTTGCCGCCCTCGACCTGGCACTCGACGAGAGTCAGCGCGAGCAGGCCATACGGGTGCGGTGGCTGGCCGGGCGCAGCCCCCGCGCATAGTGGTCGATCCGAACCTCTGGTGGTGACCTTCGCTCGCGTACAAACCACGGATGGCGACGGGCGCCCGCGCGCGCATGATCGACTACGTAGTGCGCAGAGCTGCCAAATCGAAGCCAGGAACACGATGAGTGCACGGCCGTCGGTTCACACGCGCGCGTGGGCTCCCGGTCGAGCGCCGGAGGCAAACGACCCGGGCCTGCTGACTCCGCCCCAGGTCTCGCTGTTCGTCGATCAGTACGAGCTGGCGATGAGCTCGAGCTACCTGGCCCGCGGGATGAACGGGCCGTCGGTGTTCGAGCTGTTCGTCCGCCACCTGCCCCCGCGGCGCCGATGGCTGATGGCGGCCGGTCTCGGCCCGGCACTCGCGCTCGTCCGCGAGATGAGGTTCGGCCACGAGGAGCTCGCATACGTCCGCTCGCTCGGTTTCAGCTCGGAGTTCCAGCGCTATCTGGCACGGTTCCGCTTCTGCGGTGACATCGATGCCGTGCCCGAAGGCACGATCGTGTTCGCGAACGAGCCGC
>Ga0187780_10003283_pt1 | contig 12226 bp, 11 predicted proteins | sample 1015_Q2_SP10_20__FD_132429 | JGI IMG/M metagenome (GOLD analysis project Ga0187780, IMG submission 132429) | Tropical peat soil microbial communities from peatlands in Department of Meta, Colombia - 1015_Q2_SP10_20_MG | ecosystem: Environmental > Terrestrial > Soil > Wetlands > Peat | place...
CGATCGAGCACTGGCGATCAGTGCGGCTGGCCGACACGACGAGGCAATTGCCGAAGCCCAGCAGGCGCTGGCGCTGGCACCTGGAAGTGCCAGTCTCCACCATGCGCTGGGCTTTATCCTTTATTTCGCCGGCAAGGCCGACGCGGCGATCCCCGCGATCGAAAAGGCGCTGCAAATAGATCCGGCTTTCGCGCCGGCGCTCAGGACTTTGGCAATCGCCCGGACCGCCGCCGGCAAGCGGGAGGAGGCGATCGACGTCCTGAGCCAGGCGCTGCGGCACGACAAGCTCGACCGCGAGGCCGTACTGCAGCTTTCCTTCCTGCAGATCGAGGCCGGCCGCTTCGACGCGGCGCTCGATGTCTTAGCGTCCTATCTGGAAGCGGTGCCGCAGGACGTGCAAGCACTCAACAACCAGGGGCTGGCGCTGCTCGGGCTAAACCGCCTCGACGCGGCGTACCGGGCACTCAAGCGGGCCTCGCGCTTGTCGTCGGACAACCCCCTGGTGCTCACCAATCTCGGGCGGGTGCTGGTCCGCCTTGGCCGGCCCGCCGAGGCGCGGGCCCTGCATGAGCACGCCTTACGCGGCCTGCCCGGCGATTCGACGCTGCTGACGCATTACGGCGACTGCCTCGTTGCCCTGGGCGACAGGGACAAGGCGCGCGAGACCTACGATGCGGCGCTCGCAGCCGATCCGGAAAACAAGGAGGCGCTTGCCGCCCGCGCCAGCCTCGATGCGGGTCCCGCGGCATGAGCGAGGGTGGCAGACGTCTGGCCGAAGTGAAGGCGAGGATTGCCGCAGCGGCGCAGGCGGCGGGGCGCGCCGCGGGCGAAGTCACATTGGTGGCGGTCTCCAAGACGCACGGCGCCAACCGCGTACGCGAACTCCTCGAGGCCGGCCACCGCGTGTTCGGCGAGAACAGGGTGCAGGAGGCTGAGGGCAAATTCCCCACGCTCAAGGCGGAATTTCCCGACCTCGAACTGCACTTGATCGGCCCCCTGCAGACCAACAAGGCGCGCGAGGCGGTGGGCCTGTTCGACGTCATCCAGTCGGTCGACCGCGACAAACTGGCGGCCACGCTCGCCAAGGAGATGGCACGGGCGGGCAAGCGGCCAGCCTGCTTCATCCAGGTCAATACCGGAGAGGAGCCGCAGAAGGCGGGTGTATTGCCTGCCGAAGTCGACGCATTCGTCGCCACCTGCCGCGACGCACACAAACTGCCGATCGTTGGCCTGATGTGCATCCCACCGGTCGACGAGGAGCCTGCGCTGCACTTCGCGCTGCTTGCCAAGATTGCCAAACGCAACGGTCTCGCCCGGCTCAGCATGGGCATGAGCGCCGACTACGAAACCGCCGTGCGATTGGGCGCCACCGACGTTCGGGTCGGCACGGCGCTGTTCGGGGTGCGGCAATAAACGATCGCCACCGACCATGCCCGAGTTGCCCGAGGTCGAAACCGTCCGCCGTGGCCTGATCCCCAGGCTGGTCGGCCATCGCATCGTCCGCCTGCTTCAGCGGCGTCGCGATCTGCGCGTGCCGCTGCCGCGGAATTTTGCAGCAAGAGTCGAAGGCCGCACCGTTCAGGCAATCGACCGGCGCGCCAAGTACCTGTTGATCCGCCTGGATGACGGGCAGACCCTGATCGCCCACCTCGGCATGTCCGGCCGCATGGTTTTGCACGACGCCAAGAGTGCAGCTGCGCAACCGCTTGGCCGCCACGACCATGTCGTGATCGAAACCGACTCGGGCTGGCAACTTCGCTTCAACGATGCGCGCCGTTTCGGACTAATGCTGCTGGTGGCAAACGAAGCTGTCGCCTCGCACAAGCTATTCAAGGGCCTGGGGCCCGAACCGCTCGACGACTCCTTCGACGGTCCAGCGCTCGCCGCCCGCCTGAAGGGCCGCCGTACACCCATCAAAGCCGCCCTGCTCGACCAGAGGACACTGGTCGGCATCGGCAATATTTACGCCTGTGAGTCGTTATTTTTGGCCGGTATTTCGCCCCGGCGCTCGGCTCATACGGTCCAGGGTGAGCGCGCCGAACGGCTGGTCGCGGCGCTCAAAGAGGTGCTCCTGCGCTCGATCGACGACGGCGGTTCGACCTTGCGCGACCATATGCAGCCCGACGGTGAACTCGGCTATTTCCAGACCCGCTTCAAGGTCTACGACCGTGAGGGCGCGCCGTGTCCCACGGTGACCTGTAGCGGGACGGTGCGCCGGGTGGCGCAGTCAGGTCGCTCGAGTTTTTATTGCGCACGCTGCCAGCGTTAGGAGGAAGAGATGGCTCAGGCCTACCAGAACATCCAGACCGAGACCAAGGGCCGGATTGGCATCATCCGCCTCGACCGGCCGAAGGCGCTCAACGCGCTCTGTGCAGACCTCGTGATGGAACTAGGCCGGGCACTCGATGCGTTCGAGAAAGATCGCGAAATCGGCTGCATGATACTGACCGGAAGCGACAAGGCGTTCGCCGCCGGCGCCGACATCAAGGAGATGAGGGAGAAGAGCTACCAGGACGTTTTCCTGGAGGACTTCATCACAGTTGGGTGGGAGAAGGTGAGCCAGGTGCGAAAGCCGATCGTCGCCGCGGTGGCGGGCTATGCGCTGGGCGGCGGCTGCGAGATGGCCATGATGTGCGACTTTATTGTCGCAGCCGACAACGCCAAGTTCGGCCAGCCGGAGATCACGCTCGGCACCATTCCGGGCGCCGGCGGCACCCAGCGCCTGCCGCGCTTCATCGGCAAGTCCAAGGCGATGGACCTCGTGCTCACCGGACGTATGATGGACGCGGACGAGGCCGAGCGCTGCGGACTCGTGAGCCGCGTCGTTCCGCTCGCGCAACTGATGAACGAAGCGATGGCCGCGGCGGAGAAGATCGCCGGCATGTCGCTGACCGCGACCATGGTTGCCAAGGAGGCCGTCAATCGCGCGTTCGAGACGAGTCTCGCGGAAGGCGTGCGATTCGAGCGGCGGACCTTCCACGCAACCTTCGCCTTTGCCGACAGGGCCGAGGGCATGGCGGCCTTCGCCGACAAACGCAAACCGGTCTGGAAACACCGCTAGAATGGCCATTCTTCGGGGTTGACCGCCCGCCACGTGGCCCGTATAAGCCCGCCCTTCCGAGGCTCGAGGAGTAGATGGCCAACCACAAATCGGCAGAGAAGCGTGCTCGTCAGACCGAGCGGCGCGCTGACGTGAACGCCAGCCGCCGCAGCCGCGTGCGCAGTTCGATCAAGAACGTCGAGGAGGCGATCGCTGCGGGCGATAAGAAGGCGGCCGTGGCCGCGTTTCGCGCCGCCCAGCCGGAAATTCAACGCGGCGCCGCACGCCGCGTCATTGCGCCCAATGCCGCCGCGCGTCTCATGTCGCGCCTGAATGCCCGCCTCAAAGGCATGGCCGAACCGCAGTCCGGTCGCGCACGCTAAGTTACAACGCCGCTCCGAACGAGCGGCGTTTTGTTTTTCCGAGTTGAGCACGAATATTATTTAAAAAATTTTTTGGTCGGCGGGCGCGAAGAACACTTGGCCGTCAAATGGACGAACGACATACGATTCGCGTTTATCGCACCGAGCTGCGAAGCGAGCCCTAAATCTAGGGCGGCGTCGCGGCTGAAAAGCGTCCTCGACGCTTTCGACAATCGAATCGGCGGCATTGTCAATCGAGTCAAGCTGCGAACAATCTGAATCATGTGCGGACTTGATCGAGTGCGGCGTTTGCACTGCCCAACGAGTCTGTCTAAGAGTCGATGCATCGCGACGGGCGTGGGGTCTGGAACGCGAGCCGGGGCGGAGAGGGGATTTTCTTCCGCCACAGATACGAACGGGGGAGACTGCCGCGGCGATCGGTGGGGCGATGAGTTCTGCAAACGGCGTCCGTGATGTGGGCGCCCATTCCTGAATCTCTCCGCTCCATTCGCGTAGCTGCGCATCTTCCAAACGTTGTCGTCACTGGCTCGCTTCCGCGACTTGCAACGGCGAATGAAGTGCGGGTTAGTCGGGGCAGCGGGGGGCCATGTCGAAAGCAGGCAACAAGATCGCCGGCACGTATCAAATTTCCCCCGCCGCCGGCTACGCGGGTGACGTTACCCCGCAAACTGCCTGGAAAATCCTGAGCGAACGGTCCGATGCGATCCTGGTAGATGTGCGCACGCGGCCTGAGTGGGCCTATGTCGGCCAGCCGGATCTCGAGTCGCTAGGCAAGAAGCCGACCCTGCTGGAATGGCATGTATTCCCAAACATGCAGCCCAATCCGGGTTTCGTGGCGGCGCTCGCCGGGTCGGTAGCGGACAAGGACGCGCTGCTGCTCTTTCTCTGTCGAAGTGGGGCGAGATCGGCCGCGGCGGCGAAAGCCATGACCGCGGCCGGCTACAGTACATGCTTCAACGTGGCGGACGGTTTTGAAGGTCCGCTCGATTCGCGGGCGCGACGCGGCGCGACGGCGGGCTGGAAGGCGGCGGGACTTCCTTGGAGACAGACGTGACAACAAGAATACAAGCGCCAGGCACGGGCAACAAAGAAGCGAGCTATAACCAAGACAATATCGCGGGGGTCGTGATGGGTGACGAAGGCCGGAAAGAGCTGGAAGCGCACTGGACGCGCGTCTGCGACCGGCTTCGCAAGGAAATCGGCGACAAGGCCTTCAAGACCTGGTTCGGCGAGGTCGAACTCGGTGAACTCAAGGCCGGCAAGCTCCGCCTTTACGCCCCCACCCGCTTCGTCCGAGACTGGGTAGGCCGCCACTACGGCGACCGCGTGCTGGCCTACTGGCAGGCCGTGGCGCCCGAAGTAAAGAGCGTCGAGGTAAACCTCGTGCCGCCGCCCGCGCCGCGCCGACCCAATGAGATCATCGCCGTGCCGCCGGTGCCCGCGGCGCAGAACTATCAGCCGCCGATGCCGCGGCTCGGTCCCTCGATCGGCCGTGGCGCCGAGGAAATATTCCAGGGGCCGGAGGCACGCTACACGTTTGCCAATTTCGTGGTCGGCAAGCCCAACGAATTCGCCTACGCCGCCGCCCGCAACATTGCCGAGCAGGACCGACCGCTGCCTGAGCGCAATCCGCTCTATATTTTCGGCGGAGTGGGTTTGGGCAAGACCCATTTGATGCACGCGATCTGGCACGCTATCCGCGAGCGCGACCCCAAAACGCGAGTGCTTTATCTCACGGCCGAGAGCTTCGTGAACCGCTTCATCCAGGCACTCCGGACCAAGAACACCAATCAATTCAAGGAGCTATTCCGCAATGTCGACGTGCTAATGGTCGACGACGTGCAGTTCATCTGTGGCAAGGAAGCAAGCCAAGAAGAGTTCTTTTTCACCTTCAACAGCCTGGTCGAGCAGAACAAACAGATCGTGCTCAGCTCGGAGAAGCCGCCTAGCGAACTGCAGGATATCGAGGAGCGTATGCGCTCGCGGCTAGGCAGCGGCCTGGTAGCCGACATCCATTCTTCGACCTACGAGTTGCGCCTGTCGATCCTGGAGACTAAGGCGGAAGGCGCGCGAGTGCCGGTGCCGCACGCGGTGCTGGAATTCCTGGCGCACAAGATCAGCACCAACATCCGCGAGCTGGAGGGGGCGCTCAACCGCGTGGTTGCGCACGGCCAGCTGATCGGCCGCGAGATCACCGTGGAGATGGCGCAGGACGTGTTGCACGATCTCCTGCGCCAGGCCGACCGCAAGGTCACAGTGGACGAAATCCAGCAGCGTGTCGCTGCCCACTACAACATTAAGCTCGCCGAGATGAGTTCGCCGCGGCGTGCCCGCTCGGTCGCCCGTCCGCGTCAGGTGGCGATGTATCTCGCCAAGCAACTCACCACCTTGAGCCTGCCGCAGATCGGCAAGCGCTTCGGAAACCGCGACCACACCACGGTGATGCACGCCGTGCGCAAGATCGAGGAGCTCAAGGTTTCCGACCTGTCGATTGCCGAGGATGTGGAGTTGCTGAGGCGTCAACTTCAGGGCTGAGTCGCCACTCAATCGAACACACGAACGGGGCCGGCAAAGGCCCCGTTTTTTGCCGGTGAATCAGGGCTTAAGGGCCTCAAATTGCGGGGGAAAACGCTTCACGCCCAAGCTCGGCATGCTATACTTTTTAACCGTTCCGCATTGGCTCTCGAGGCCCGCGAAACGGGGTGTCTGAACCGCATAATTTGGCCCCTCGTTACGGCGACCAAACCATGAAACTGACGATTGAACGGGCCGCGCTTCTGAAGGCCCTGGCTCATGTCCAAAGTGTCGTCGAGCGGCGCAATACCATTCCCATCCTGTCCAATGTCCTGATCAGTGCGCAAAAAGGACGGCTGAGCCTCGCCGCCACTGATATGGACCTCGCCATCACCGAAACCGTTGAGGCAAACGTTGGCAAGGCGGGGTCGACCACGGCGCCGGCGCACACTCTCTATGAGATCGTGCGTAAGCTGCCCGACGGGGCCCAGGTAGAGCTGGAGCTCGCAGGCGATGGTGCCAGCCTGGTAATCCGCGCGGGGCGCTCGCGCTTTACGCTGCAGTGCCTGCCCCCGGCCGACTTCCCGGCCATGACCGAAGGCGATCTTCCGCACCGCTTTCAGCTGCCGGCGACCGACCTCAAGGGCATAATCGACCGTACCCGCTTCGCCATCTCCAACGAGGAGACGCGCTACTATCTGAACGGCATCTATTTTCATGCCGCCAAGGCGGGCGGCACTGACGTATTGCGCGGCGTCGCCACCGACGGCCACCGGCTGGCGAGGGTCGAGGTGCCGCTGCCCAAGGGCGCGGGCAGCATTCCGGGCGTCATCGTGCCGCGCAAGACCGTCGGCGAGGTGCGCAAGCTCCTCGACGAGAGCGACGGTTCGGTCGATGTCGAGCTCTCCGACACCCGCATCCGTTTTGCCAGCGGTGGCGTCACTCTGGTCAGCAAATTGATCGACGGCACCTTCCCGGACTATGAGCGGGTGATTCCGACTGGCAACGACAAGGTGCTGAACGTGCCGTGCAAGGAGTTCGCGCACGCCGTCGATCGCGTCTCGACCATCTCGACCGAAAAGTCGCGCGCCATCAAGCTCGCGGTCGCCAAGGGCGTGGTGACGCTCTCGGCCACCAGTCCCGACGCCGGAAGCGCCACCGAGGAAATCGAGGTCGACTACAAGGCTGCCCCGCTCGAGATCGGCTTCAATTCGCGCTACCTGCTCGACATTACCGAGCAGATTGCCGGTTCGGAGGCGCGTTTTTTGATGGCCGATGCGGGCTCCCCCACCTTGGTGCGTGACGGCGCCGACGAGAGCGCGCTCTACGTGCTCATGCCGATGCGGGTATGACCGCGCAGGCGATCGGCGCCCTAGTCCATTCCTCCGACGCCGTAACCGGCCGAGCGCCGGCGGTCCTCGCCGTGCGCCAGCTGCGGCTTACCGAGTTTCGCAATTACCGCCAGCTCCGCCTCGATTGCGACGCGTCGCCGGTGGTGCTGGTGGGCGCCAACGGCACCGGGAAGACAAATCTCTTGGAGGCCCTGTCGTTTCTGGCTCCAGGCCGGGGATTGCGCCGCGCCCGGCTGGACGAGGTCTGCCGACGCCCTGTCGGTGCCCGCGAGGCCGCCATGAGTTGGGCCGTGGCCGCCGCGCTCGACACACCCGACGGACCGCTCACCATCGGTACCGGCATGGAGCCTGCTAAGGGCGAGGCCGGCCTGCCGCGGCGGGTCGTGCGCATCGACGGTCGTCCGACGCAAAGCCAGACCGTGCTTGGCCGACACGTCGCAATCGTCTGGTTGACGCCGCAGCTGGACCGGCTGTTTCTCGACGGGCCAGGCGAGCGGCGCAGATTCCTCGACCGGCTGGTGACGGCGCTTCACCCCGAGCACGCAGGCGATGTCGCCGCCTATGACCATGCGCTGCGCCAGCGCGCCCGCCTGCTGGCCGAAGGCAATCGTGACCCGCATTGGCTCACGGCGCTCGAGGACACCATGGCCCGCCACGGCGTGGCGCTTGCCGCCCAGCGTGCCGACACGGTCCATCGTCTCGACGCCGCAGCCAGAATGGGCGTCGGTTCCTTCCCGCGCGCGGGCCTCGCCATGGCGGGTGAAATCGATGGCTGGCTGGCGTCGATGGCCGCAATCGATGCCGAGGACCGCCTGCGCGCCGAGCTCGCCGCCGGTCGTGCGGCCGACGCCGAGGCCGGCACCACCTTCTTCGGGCCACATCGCAGCGATCTCGCTGTGCGTCATCTCGACCTCGATTTGCCGGCAGCCGACGGCTCTACGGGTCAGCAAAAGGCTCTTCTGGTTTCGATCGCCTTGGCCCATGCCCGACTGGTGGCGCTGTCGCGCGGCCGGCCGCCGTTGCTTCTTTTGGACGAGATTGCCGCCCACCTTGACGCCGAACGGCGTGCCGCGCTGTTCGATGAAGTAATGGCACTCGGCGCCCAGTGCTGGATGACAGGCACGGACGCTCATCTTTTCAAGCCGCTCGCTGGCCGCGCCCAAGTGCTACGCGTGGCAGACAGATCGATCGCGGCCGACTACCCCCCTGTTTGATCATTATGCCAGGAACAAGACGATGAACGAGAACGACGAACAGATGTCCAATGGCGCCAACGGCGGCGCGGGCGACGGCGCAGACTATGACGCCGATTCGATCAAGGTGCTGCGGGGCCTCGAGGCCGTACGTAAGCGTCCGGGCATGTATATCGGCGATACCGACGACGGCACCGGCCTGCACCACATGGTCTACGAGATCGTCGACAATGCGATCGACGAGGCGCTGGCCGGCTACTGCGACAGGGTCGACGTCATCCTGCACGGCGACGGTTCGGTAACGGTGCGCGACAACGGTCGCGGCGTGCCGGTCGATATCCACAAGGAAGAGGGCGTGTCGGCCGCGAACGTAATCTTCACCCAGCTTCATTCCGGGGGAAAGTTCGACCAGAACGCTTACAAGGTGTCAGGTGGTCTGCACGGCGTCGGTGCCGCCGTGGTCAATGCCCTTTCAGAGCGCCTCGACCTCAAGATCTGGCGAAACGGCCAGGAATACTTCATGCGCTTCCGCGACGGTGAGCCCGAGAAGGATCTTGAGGCGGTCGGTTCTGCTCCGGAGGGCGCGCGTGGCACCGAAGTGACCTTCCTGCCCTCACCCAGGACCTTCACCAGGCTCGAATTCGACTTCGCCACGCTCGAGCACCGCTTGCGTGAGCTGGCCTTCCTGAACTCCGGGGTGCGCATCGTGCTCTCTGACGAGCGCGCCGCCGAGCCCAAGGTTTCCGAGCTTTTCTACGAAGGCGGCGTCGAGGCCTTCGCCAAGTACCTCGACCGCAACAAGCAGGTGCTCCACAGCCCTCCGGTCTCGATCCGTGGCGAGCGCGAGGGCATCTCGGTCGAAGTCGCCATGCAGTGGAACGACAGCTATCACGAAACCATGCTTTGCTTCACCAACAACATCCCGCAGCGTGACGGCGGCACGCATCTGGCGGGGTTCCGGGGTGCGCTGACCCGCACAGTGAACAAGTACGCCGAGGAATCCGGTCTTGCGCGCAAGGAGAAGGTTTCGCTCTCGGGTGAGGATATGCGCGAGGGTCTCACCTGCGTGCTGTCCGTCAAGGTGCCCGATCCGAAGTTCTCGTCCCAGACCAAGGACAAGTTGGTGTCGTCGGAAGTCCGGCCAGTCGTTGAATCGGTGATTGCCGACAAGCTCGGCCAATGGTTCGAGGAGCACCCGTCCGAGGCGCGCAAGATCGTCAGCAAGGTGGTCGAGGCGGCCGCCGCCCGCGAGGCCGCGCGCAAGGCGCGCGAGCTCACCCGCCGCAAGGGCGCGCTCGACGTCAGCTCGCTGCCCGGGAAGCTCGCCGACTGCCAGGAGCGCGACCCTGCCCTTTCCGAGCTATTCCTCGTCGAGGGCGATTCGGCCGGCGGCTCGGCCAAGCAGGGCCGCAACCGCGCCTTCCAGGCCATCCTGCCGCTGCGTGGCAAGATCCTGAACGTCGAGCGCGCACGCTTCGACAAGATGCTGTCCTCGGCCGAGATCGGCACGCTGATCACGGCGCTTGGCACCGGCATCGGTCACGACGATTTTGCGCTCGACAAGCTTCGCTACCACAAGATCATCATCATGACCGACGCCGATGTCGACGGATCGCATATCCGGACGCTCCTGATGACGTTCTTCTACCGCCAGATGCGCGAGTTGATCGAGCACGGTCACCTGTACATTGCCCAGCCGCCGCTATTCAAGGCGGCCAAGGGCAAGTCGGCCATCTACCTCAAGGACGAGCGCGCGCTCGACGACCACTTGATCCAGACTGGACTCGAAGGTGCCTCCTTCCGGCTGGGGGACGGCAGCGTGCAAGCCGGCGACGATCTACGTCGCACAGTCGACATCGCCCGCTCGGTCACCAATCTGGTGAAGCCGCTCGCGCTTTCGCGCCGGGTCACCAGCCAGGCGGTGATCGAACAGGCGGCGATCTCAGGCGCCTTCAAGCCCGACGTGCTGGCAAATCCCGATCTCGCAAAACAAACCGCCGACTACATCGCTCGCCGCCTCAATCGGGTGAGTTCGGAGCTCGAGCGGGGCTGGACGGGCGAACCGACTCCCGATGGCGGCCTTGCCTTTTCGCGACGCCTGCGCGGCGTGCAGGAGCGCCACGTGATCGACGGTCCGCTGATCAAGAGCGCGGAGGCCCGCCGGCTCGACGGGCTCGCCGAAGATCTGCAGGCGGTCTACCAGCAGCCCGGAAACTTCATTGCCAAAGACAAGGAAACGCCCATTTCCGCCCCGATCGAGCTGTTCGCTGCTGTGCTTGGCGCCGGACGCAAGGGCGTGACCATCCAGCGCTACAAGGGGCTGGGCGAGATGAATCCCGACCAGTTGTGGGAAACCACGCTTGATCCCGAGGCGCGGACGCTCTTGCAGGTCAAGATCAATCATGCAGATGAGGCAGATGAGATTTTCTCGACACTGATGGGCGACGTCGTCGAGCCGCGACGCGATTTCATCCAGGACAATGCGCTCAAGGTGGCCAATCTCGATGTCTAGAGGGTTCGCCGTCGTGACGGCGGCTGTCATGCTGTGGTCCGCTGCAGCCGCCGCCTTCCCGGCAATCGCCCAGAGCGCGGGACCGAGCCCGGCCCCGCCTGTTCATCCAGGCACGAGACTTTCCTTCGCGCCCACCATTGGCAGCGCCAAGCTCGAACAATCCGCCTTCTACACTGCCGTGCCCGGCGTGCGCGATGCGACCTACACTTATGTTTACAGCACTGGCAAGTTGCAGATCATCGTAAATGTCTACGACGCCGGCCGACGCGCGCCCAGCGGCAGCGCGAGCCCGGCGCTCGCCGCCCAGTTCGAAAGTTCCTTGCAGCGCGCCGAGCAGGAGCTCAAGACGGCGGGCTTCAGTCGCTTCGAGCGGCAGGCGGTTGCATCGATTTGCCCTTACGGTACGGAAGCATTCCGCTGCATCGTATACAGCGCCGTAAGTGGCACGACGCGGCTCTACAGCAAGCTACTGATGACCGGCTTTCGCGACAACTTTTTGAAAATTCGCATCGACTGGTCGCAGGCAGCTGGACTCACCCAGGCCGACGCCGACAAGGCACTATCCGAATTCGTGCCGACCCTGGTTCACTGAGCTTCTAGAGAACCATCTGCGTCTGGGTGACGACGGCCACCAGCTTGCCCTCGGCCGTGGTGATGCGCGTCGTCCAGACTTGGGTCCGACGCCCCCGGTGAATAGGGGTGGTTTCTCCGATCACCGTTGCGCCAACTGGCGCCGGACCGACGAAATTGGTCTTGCTCTCGATCGTCGTCGTACCCTTGCCCTCGGGCAGATTGAGGATGGTCGCCGCCGCACCCAAAGTGTCGGCAAAAGCCATGACAGCGCCGCCATGCAGTATGTCGGGGCGTGTGCAGAGGTCGGGCCGGACGACCATTTCGGCCTTTACCGCCGTGTCGCTCGCCGCGGTGAATTTCAGGCCGAGCAGCTTGGCGAACGGCAGCGGACTTTCGTTCAGGAGTTTCAACTTATCCACGGGCGCCTCCAGATGGCTCCCCTTCCTAGCCGCCGGCCAACGGTCCGGCAATTATGCCGGAAGTAATCGGCCAGGCCTCACCCCGGTGTTAGGGTGATTGCATGACAACGCCGCAGACCCCGGGTGCCGTTTCGGCGGCCCAAGCCGACATGTTCGGCCCCATGCTGCGCGCCTGGCGTCGTCGCCGCGGCGCCAGCCAGCTGGCGCTCGCGCTCCAATCGGGCGTGTCGCAGCGCCACG
>Ga0187780_10003284_pt1 | contig 12225 bp, 9 predicted proteins | sample 1015_Q2_SP10_20__FD_132429 | JGI IMG/M metagenome (GOLD analysis project Ga0187780, IMG submission 132429) | Tropical peat soil microbial communities from peatlands in Department of Meta, Colombia - 1015_Q2_SP10_20_MG | ecosystem: Environmental > Terrestrial > Soil > Wetlands > Peat | place...
GGACCGGGTACTCCTGGCCGGCGAGGAGGGACGACCGCCACAGGACGTACAGTGCAGACGCCGCCGTCGGCTCCGGCCCGGCAAGTACCTGCTCGGCGAACCGTTCCAGATAGGGCGTGGCGAGGTCGTCCTGCACGTCGCCGAGACGCGCCAACTCGCGGCTGGCCGCCGTGACCCGGGCGTTGAGGTCAGCACCCCAGGTGACCAACGCCGCGGCGGTGCCCGCGACGACCGCCGCCCCAACGATACCGGCCCATCGTGGCGCCGGCCGCGCAACCAGGAACAGCGCCGGGACCCAGAGGAAGGTGTACCACTCGGGCCAGCCGACCTTGGGCTCCCACACCAGGATCCCGACCAGGCCCGCGGCGATCGCCATGGTCACCCCCAGCATCACCCAGCTGATCCCGCCCTGAGGTTCGTCCTCGCCGCGGAAGAGCGCCGCCGCCAGCAGGATCATCGCGGAGGTGGTTACCGCAAGCGTCACCTGCCAGGTGACCCATAGCGCCGAGGTCACACCATTGGTGGGGGGGAGGATACCCCGCGCGAGGTCAGTGATGAGGTACGGAGTACCCAGCAGCAGGATGCCGCCGAGCGCCATGGTCCACCAGCGTCGATGCATGCGCCGACCGCGAAGCCAGATCGCAAACAGCAGTAGCGCGCCTGAGGTGACGAAGAGATTGCCGGGGGAATTCGTGAACGGCCGGAGCGCCGAGCGGTGGAAGGTCGCGGGGGAGAACAGATCGTCCAGACCGACCGCCGCCCCGAGCGGTGCGCGCACCGTGCACCAGAGGAGTCCGGCGAGGAGCGCGAGGCGCTCGACCGCGCTGCCGGCGGCGATCAGGCCCACGGTGATGACGAGGAGCATCGCCGCCGCCACCAGCCAACTGGCCCGGGCGACGACCTCCTGCAGCGCAACCGATTGATCGGGTGGAATCGGCTTGAGGCTGAACAACAGCCGGTCGCCCGCGCTGGTCGGTACTGTATAATCGAAGAGATCACCACCGGCGGGGGCGCTACCCGGTGGGAAGAGTCGAAGCTGGACACCTGCCGAAGCGCCGAATCGGGCCGCGAGACTGCGATCGGGGCGCGGCACGGCAGAGTCGGCCCAGATCAGCACGCTGGCGATGACCACCCGGCCGGAGGAGCTGTGTCGCCGACTCTCCAGCGTCGCGTAGAAGCGAGTGAATCGCGAGGTCAGCGAATCGCCCTCGACCTCCGGCACCAGTCGGTGCCGGCCTGCCCAGGCCCACGGCACTCCCGTCGGTTCCAGAATCACGACTGCGAGTTCGAGTCCGCTCCGCGGCAGCGACCGGTCCAGCGCCTGAAACGCATCGGCTCGGTCGCCCTCGGCGACGGCCAGTCCCTGGGCAGAGATGCTTTCCAGCGCGCGATGGGTGGCGCGCAGCTCCCCATCCAGCCGCTGGAAGGCGCCAGCCACGCGGCGCTCGCGCTCCTCAGGCCAGTGGCCTTCCATCTCATGCACCCGCGCCTGTCCGCTCACCAGTGCGCCTACCAGCAGTAGTACGCTGGCCCCGACGGCCAGGGCGGGCTTGTCGGCCCGCCGCATGCCGATCAACGCCGCCACGCCAATCGCCCCGGCGCACACCACCCAGAGGAAGGCGGGATCGCGCAGCCACTCGGCGGCGATCACCACGGCGAGGAGCGCTACCCCGGTAGCGATTCGATCGAGCCAGGTCTCGGAAGTGCGCATCGGGGTCAAATTAGCCACTATATTGTCTCCTGCCATGAATCTGCGCTCCGTCCTGACAGTCGCGCTCACCCTTGCTGCCCCCGCGCTGCACGCGCAGGGGGCGGACGAGGGCACATTGCTGATACGGCGCGGCGGGAGAGACATCGGTTCCGAGAACTATCGGGTCACCGGTGGTGATGCCGGCCTCCGGATCACAGCGACCGCCAGCTACGCCGGCAGCCGCCCGCCGACTGAGCTGTCGGGGAGTGTGGAACGCACCGCCCAGGGCAGCGAGCTTGCCTTTCAGCTTGAGCATCGCGGGACCGCGGGCAGCCAGGTGTATGCGGTGCAGAAGCGCAATCGGCTCACTATCCGCCGGGTGGAGCGGGGCGGCGAGCAGGCCAGCGAAGCGCCGGGCAGCAGCTCGACCGTGCTGCTGGCCGATAGCGTGTTCGCGCTGTATCTGCAGTTGGTCCCCTTGGCGAGTGACGCGGGACGTCCGGTGACCGCCGTGTTCCCGCTGACCGGGCGCCGCATTTCCTTCACCGCGCAACGTCTGCCGACTGCGCCGGCGGGGGGAGCGCTGATTCGGCTGGCGGGCGGGCTCGAGGGCGAGCTAGTCCTGGGCAACCGTGGCGAGCTCCTGCGCATCTCCCTGCCGGCTTTGGGTTTGGAAGCAGTCCGCAAGCGGGAATAGGCTGCGTCACAACCTGAAACTCCCCGGCCGCCCCCTCCGTAAGCGAGGCAGCCGCACTCCAACACAACATCACAGGATCGTTCGATGCGATTGCGCTGGATGATCATTTGCGCTCTGGCCCTGCCCATGGGCCTCGTCGCCCAGACGCCAAGCACGCCCGCTCCCACGCTCGGTCAGGTTGCGACGTTGAGCCTCAGTGAGGCGCTCCAGCAGGCGAAGAACAACAATCCGGTCTACCGGCAACGGCTGGCCAGCGCGGCGACGGCCCGGGCCCAGGTGCGCAACGCCTACGGTGCCCTGCTTCCGACTGCCTCGGTGTCAGGGGGGCTCAACTATGTCGGCTCGGGAGAGGCCAACTTCGGCCAGGGATTCACCCGTGCCACGCCGGCGACCGTAGGCTCGAGCTATAACGCGGGGCTGCTGTGGCAGCTCGACGGCTCCAGGATCCTGGCCCCCAAGCAGCAGAAGGCCAACCGGAACGCCGTGGACGAGGACATCTCGAACCAGGAGAGCTCGCTGCGCTTCTCCGTGACCACCCAGTACTTCACGGGGATGGCCTCGTCGGCCCAGGTCACGGTGGCCCGCCAGCAGGTAGAACGCAACAAGAGCTTTCTCGAGCTCGCGAGCGCCAAGTACAAGGTGGGCCAAGGGACCCTGATCGAAGTGCGTCAGGCCGAAGTCCAGAAGGCCCAGTCGGACGTGGCGCTGCTCCGGGCCATCCAAGCCGACAACGAGGCCAAGATCGAGCTGTTCCGCCAGATCGGCGTGGCCCCACCGCTGCCGGTCGAGCAGATCATGTTGAGCGATTCGTTCCCCGTGGTCGAGCCCAAGTACGACCTCGGAGATCTGGTGCAGCAGGCTAGTTCACAGAATCCCTCGCTCAAGGCGCTCGAGGCGAGGAGCCACGCCGCCGACGTGGCCGTCACCTCCGCAAAGACCGCCTACCTGCCGAGCCTGGCGGTTCAGGCTGGCTGGAGCGGGTTCACGCAGCGGCAGACCGATCAGGGCGCCCTGCTGAATGAGACGCTGGCCGGGCTGCAGGGTTCGGCGGCGAGCTGCTTCACCAATGATTCGATCCGGTCCGGTGCGGGTCTCGGAACCATCGGCTCGCCCGCCCTCAACTGCAATCAGCTCGTCGGCCTCAACGCCGCCGGCACCGCCCTGACACCGACAGTGCGGCAGAGCGTCATCGACGGGAACAGCGAATTCCCGTTCAAGTTCCAGAGCCAGCCCTTCGGAGCGAGCCTGACGATCTCACTCCCCATCTTCACCGGGTTCGCCCGCGGGCTGGCGGTGCAGCAGGCCCGCGAGGCCTCCATCGATGCGGACGAATCGCTGCGCGCGCAGCAGCTCCAGGTCAGGAGCGACGTGCACAGCCGCTACCTGGCGCTGCAGACCGCCTATACCGCGATCGCGGTGCAGGGCCAGAGCCGGGACGCGGCTCGGGATCAGCTCCGGCTCGCCCAGGACCGCTATCGGCTGGGCAGCGGCACCTCCCTCGAGGTGTCGGACGCGGAGAACAACGTGCAGCGCGCCGAAGGTGACTACGTCAACGCCATTTACGATTATCACAAGGCTCTCGCGGCGCTGGAGGCCGCGGTGGGCCGCCCGCTACGCCAATAAGGAAGAGGAACGCACATGTCGCGTCGCATGAAACTGGGACTGTTCGCCGGCCTGCTGGTGGTCGCGGTGGGGGCCGTCATGGCCATGGGCGCCGCCCGAAACAAAAACAAGGCGGTGGAAGTCCGGTTGGAGCAGGTCTCGACCCGGGACCTCACCTCGGTGGTCACCGCGAGCGGCAAGATCGAGCCGGAAACCAAGGTGGACATCCTGTCCGACATCCAGGGACGGATCACCAAGATCGCCGTGAAGGAAGGCGATATGGTGCGCAAGGGAGACTTCCTGCTGCAGATCGATCCGGCGGTCTACCAGGCCGCGGTGAACCGGGCCGAGGGGCTGGTCGCCTCGGGACAGAGCGACTACCTCCGGGCCAAGGCCAATCAGGACCAGGCCAAGCGGGCGCTGGACCGCGCCCTCGAGCTGCAGAAGGCCAATGCCGGCCTGATCACGCCCGAGGCGCTCGAGCAGGCCCAGACGGCGTATGACGTCGCCATCGCCAACGTCAAGTCGAGCCAAGCCGGACTCGACCAGGCGCGGGCCGGCCTGCAGGAGGCGAACGACAACCTCCGCAAGACCAGGATCATCGCACCCATCAGCGGGCGGGTGACCCGACTGGCCGTGGAGGAAGGGGAAGTGGCGGTGCCCGGGACCTTCTCGCGTGACGTCGGTTTGCTGATGACCATCGCCGACCTTACGGTGATCCTTGCCAAGGTGCAGGTGGACGAAACCGACGTAGTCCGGCTCGCCGATGGCGACTCCGCTGAAGTAACGATCGACGCCTTCCCCGATACCACCTTCATGGGCAAGGTGACCAAGATCAGCAACAGCGCCAAGCTCACGGCCACCTCGACGGCTTCCGGCTCGACCGACCGGGCGGTGGACTTCGACGTGGAAGTCACTCTTGCCAATCCGCCCAAGGACATCCGGCCGGATCTGTCCTGCACCGCGCGGATGGTGACCGACACCCGCAAGGGTGCGCTCAGCATCCCGATCATCGCCCTCACGGTCCGGGAGAACGAGAAGGTGCCGAACGAATCTGTCCCCCAGCGCACCGACACGACTGGCGCCAAGAAGAAGAAAAAGGACGTTGAAGGCGTCTTCGTGGTGACCGACGGGATCGCCAACTTCCGCCCGGTCAAGGTGGGGATCGCGGGCGATGAGTACTTCGAGGTGGTCGAGGGGCTGAAGGCGGGTGAGACGATCGTGGCCGGCACCTACCAGGCGATCCGCGACCTCAAGGACAGCACCAAGGTCAAGGCCGCCGCGCCGGACACCGGCAAGGGCAGGAAGTCATGAGTGATCGCGTCATCCACGTTGAGGACCTGGCTCGGGAATACGTAATGGGAGCCGAGCGGGTCTTGGCGCTCCGCGGCCTCACCCTCTCGATCCGCCGCAACGAGTATGTGGCGATCATGGGGCCGTCGGGCTCCGGGAAGTCCACCCTGATGAACCTCATCGGCTGCCTCGACACGCCGAGCGCTGGCAGCTACTGGCTCAACGGCCAGGAGGTCTCCCGGCTGTCCGATGACGCCCTGGCCCGGGTGCGGAATCGGGAGATCGGGTTCGTGTTCCAGACCTTCAACCTGCTGCCAAGGGCAACGGCCCTCCACAACGTCGAGTTGCCGCTGGTCTACGCCGGCGTCTCCTCGCGCGAGCGGCGGGAGCGCGCGGAGCGGGCGCTGACGCGGGTGGGCCTGGAGCACCGGATGCAGCACCGGCCCAACGAACTTTCGGGCGGGCAGCGCCAGCGAGTGGCGATCGCCCGGGCGCTGGTGAACGAGCCGTCCCTGCTCCTCGCCGACGAGCCCACTGGGAACCTGGACAGCACCACCAGCGAGGAGATCATGCGGGTCTTCGCGGAGCTGCATGGCCAGGGACAGACCATCGTAGTGGTCACCCACGAGCCATCGATCGCGGAGCACGCCGAGCGGGTGGTCGTCCTGCGCGACGGTCGCCTGGACAGCGATACCCGGAACACCAAGGTCGCCGCCTAGCAATGCCGATTTTCGAGGCGGTCCGGATGGCGCTCCGGACCATCGTCACCCAGAAGCTCAAGAGCTTCTTCTCGCTGATCGGCGTGCTGATCGGCGTGACCTTCCTGATCGCCGTCGTGTCGATCGTGCAGGGCATGAACGTGTACATGGAGGATCAGTTTGCCAACCGGCTGATCGGCCTGAACACTTTCACCCTGCGCCCCTTCCCCAACTTCAACTCCGGGAACGTCACCGATGACATGTGGCGCGCCTGGATGCGCCGCCCGCGGATCAGCTACGACGACGCCGACTACGTGACCGACCGACTGCAAACCCCCGCCATCACGGCGCGCTTCTGCTCGGACCGGATGGTACTCAACTATGGGGGCAAGACGGCGAAGGACATCGAGCTGATCGGGACGGAACCCACCTACTTCGCGATCAAGAACATCGATATCGACCGCGGCCGGATCTTCACGCCGCAGGAAGTACGGCTCGGCCTGCCGGTGCTGGTGGTCGGGAACGAGCTGGGCGAGAAGCTGTTCCAGGGGCTCGACCCCCTCGGCAAGGACGTAACCATTCGCGGGATTCCCTATCGGGTGGTCGGCGTGGCCGCCCGCCGGGGCACCCTGTTCGGGCTGTCCCTCGACAAGTTCGCCGTCATGCCCTTCCGGGCACCGGCCCGGCGTCATATCTGCCCGCTCAACGTCCTGGATGAGCTGGAAATCAAGGTCGCCAGCCCCGATCTGATGCTCACGGCCATGAGTGAGACGGAGGCGTTGATGCGGGCCCGCCGCGGCCTCAAGCCAAACCAGGAGAACAACTTCTTCCTGCAGAACGCCTCCGGCGCGCTGGACGGCTGGCACAAGATCTCGAACGTCCTCTTCACCGCCCTGCCCGGCCTAGTAGCCATCTCGCTCGTAGTCGGCGGCATCGTGATTATGAACATCATGCTGATGGCGGTGGCGGAGCGGACCCGGGAGATCGGGATCCGCAAGGCGCTCGGCGCCAAGCGCCGCGACATCCTTGCGCAGTTCGTGATCGAAAGCGCGACTCTCTCCACCGTCGGGGCGGCCTTGGGTATCGCCACCGGGATCGCCCTCGCCTTCCTGGTCCGCGCGGTCACTCCGCTTCCCGCGGCGGTGGCTCCCTGGTCGATCGCCGTGGCGGTCGCGCTCGGTATGATCGTCGGCATCGTGGCGGGCGTCTACCCGGCGACGCGTGCCTCGAAGCTGGATCCCATTGCGGCTCTCCGGGCCGAGTAGGGGGGCAACGCCTATGTCGCTCAGCCGTCTCTTCGAAGGCATCTGGATCGCCCTGGATTCGCTCCGGGCCAACAAGGTGCGGGCCGCGCTGACCATCCTCGGCGTCGCGATCGGCGTCATGGTCGTCATCGCGATGGCCGCGGCGATCACCGGCATCAACCGGAGCGTCGCCGCCCAGATCGAGACCCTCGGGCCGAAGACGTTCTTCGTCTTCCGCTTCTTCCAGGCGGGGATCAACATCAGCGACGGTTCGGACGAGCTCTCGCCCTGGCGCCGCAATCCCTGGCTCAAGGTGGCGGAAGCCCAGATGCTGCAGCAGGTGCCGGGGATCCGGAGCGTCAGCTGGCAGGAGAATTCCAACGGCCCGGTCTCGGCCGGCGACGTGAACCTCAAGAGCGTGAACGTCCAGGGGTTCAGCCCCGACTGGATCCTCACCTCCGGCGGCACCATCGTCGAAGGCCGCAACTTCACGCCGCTCGAGCACGCGGCCGAGGCTCGGGTGGCCGTGATCAACGACCGGGTGGCCGAGCAGCTCTTTCCCGGTCTCGATCCCATCGGCAAGCGGATCAAGATCTTCGGCGCGCCATTCGAGGTGATCGGCCTCTACTCCGAGCCCAAGAGCCTGTTCGGCGATTCCGAGAGTCCGATGGTGAGCATCCCCCATTCCAGCTTCACCAAGGTCGCGGAGTTCTGGAAAGGTTGGATGATGTTCTCGGTGATTCCGGAGCCGGAGCTGACCGTGGCCGAGGCGCAGGACCGGGTGACCACGGCGCTCCGCAGCTATCGCGGCCTCAAGCCGATGCAGGAGAACAATTTCTCGCTAGTGAGCCAGGATAAGCTGCTCGACAGCTTCAACAGCATCACCCATGGCTTCTTCCTGGTGATGCTCGCGCTCTCGAGCGTCGGTCTGATGGTCGGCGGTGTTGGCGTGGTGGCCATCATGATGATCTCGGTGACCGAGCGCACCCGCGAGATCGGCGTGCGCAAGGCGCTGGGCGCCACCCGCCGCGAGATCATGTTCCAGTTCCTGGTCGAAGCGGCGACGCTGACGTTGGTCGGCGGCCTGGCGGGAATGGTGCTCGGGGGGTTGATCGCCCTGGGTATCAACCACCTCACACCGATCCCCGCCCAGGTTCCGCTCTGGTCCGTGGCGGTCGCGGTCCTCGCCTCGACGATCACCGGCATCTGCTTTGGGCTCTACCCGGCGGGGAAAGCAAGCCGGCTCGATCCAGTGGAGGCGCTCCGCTACGAGTGATCGCAGCGAGCGGGAGGGCACTGTGGAGCGAGGTAGCAGCCCGGTAAGGCGCTGCCTCTTCTCAGCGCTCGGCCCTCCCCCTTACTTTCGGCATGCCGCTCGCCGAAGCGTTCCGCCTGGCATTACAGTCCATTCTCGGTAGCAAGCTCCGCTCGTTCTTTACTCTCCTCGGTATCATCGTTTCGGTCGGGTTCCTGGTCACCGTGGTCGCGGTGATCCAGGGCATGAACGCCTACGTGAAGGAGAACATCACCGAAGCGGTCATCGGGACGAATGCGTTCCAGGTGCGCCGCACGCCGATCTCCATCGGGCTCTTGTCCGACGACGAGGTCCGCGAGATCGCCAAGCGTCCGTTGCTGACTCGGGAGGATGCCGAGGCGGTGCAGGACGCAATTCCCGACGCGGTCGCCGTGTCGCTGCAGTCCGGCTGGCCCACACCCACCAGCGATGCCACCTATCGCAATCGGACGGTCGGCAACGTGGTGGTATTCGGGGTGACCCCGCCTTATCAGATCGTGCAGGACTACCGCTTCGCGGCGGGCGAACCACTCTCCGAACTCGACATCCGGGAGCGCCGGCCGGTCGCCGTGCTCGGCTTCGAGATCGCCGACAAGCTGTTCGGCGGCGCCGACCCGGCGGTGGGTCGGCGCATTCGGCTGGGCGGACGCGAGATGCAGGTGAAGGCGGTGATCGCGCGGAAAGGCCGAGTGCTCGGCCAGTCCTTCGACGGCTTCGCGATGATCCCTATCACGACGTTCGAGAGCATCTACGGCCGGCGCAAGACCACCACTGTCTCAGTGAAGATGGCGACCGCGGAAGAGCTGCCGGAGGCCATGGCGCGGGCGCAGGAGGCGATGCGGCTCGCGCACCGGCTGAGGCCCGGCGAGCCTGACGATTTCACCGTCGACAAGGCCGACGCGCTGGTGGCGTTCTGGCGGGACCTCACCAGGATGCTGTTCACCGTGGTACCGGCGGTGGTCTGCATCGGCATCGTGGTCGGCGGTATCGTGATCATGAACATCATGCTCATGTCGGTCAACGAACGCACCCGGGAAATCGGCATCCGCAAGTCGCTGGGCGCCACCCACCGGGACATCCGGCGTCAGTTCCTGGTGGAGGCGATCGTGCTGTCCACCCTCGGGGGAGCCGCTGGGGTCGGGGGCGGCTGGCTGCTCGCGCTGGGCGTCTCGCAGCTGACGCCGCTCCCGGCCCGCATCACCGTCTGGTCCATCGGCGTGTCCCTGGCCCTTGGAGCCGGCACCGGGATTCTGTTCGGCGTCTATCCCGCCAGCCGGGCGGCGCGCCTCGACCCCATCTCCGCCCTCCGGGTCGAGTGATCGACCCGATCCGGCGATGATCCTGCGCAATCTCTCCGAAGGCGTCGGCATCGCGCTCGGCGCCCTAGCGACCAACAAGCTGCGGTCCGCGCTGACCATCCTGGGAGTCGTGATTGGGGTCGCTACCGTGATGGCCATGGCCTCGATCGTGGACGGGGTCCGGACCCAGATCTTCAACGCGATGAATACCGCGGGGCCGAACGCGTTTTATGTCATGCGATTCTTCTCCCAGACGCCGCTGAACCCGGACAACCTCCCCTACGAGGTCCGCATCCGGCCCATCATGCAGGAGAGCGACGCCGCCGCCCTCCGGGGCGCGCCCGGGATCCAGTACGCCGGCATCTGGGTGCAGCTGTTCGAGCGGATGGAGTACCAGGGCGCCTCGACCCAGACTGTCACCGTCTACGGCGCCGATCAGCATTACATGGACATTCTCGGCGGCACCCTCCTCCGCGGCAGGTTCTTCTCCCCCGCCGAGCTGGATGGCGGACCTGTGGTGGTGATCGAAGAGGAATCGGCCGACCGCCTCTTCGGGCGGATCGATCCTCTGGGCCGCCGGATCCGGATCGGCGGCGTCGCGCTGACCGTCATCGGCATCTATCAGCGGCCGTCGAACATCTTCGAGCCACCCGGCCAGCAGATCGGGGCCATCATCCCCTTCCAGACTGCCCATCACAACTATCACTACGACGAGACCAACGGCCTGTTCATTTCCGCGAAAGCCTGGCCGAGCGTGCCGATCCCCACCGCCAAGGACGCCGCCATTGCGGCGCTCCGTAATGTGCGACGGCTGCGCCCGGGGATGCCCAACACCTTCGACGTGATCACCCAGGACCAGATCCTCGATACCATCAGCAGCCTGACGACGGCCTTCTTCGGCGTGATGGTGGCGCTTTCCAGCGTGGCACTGCTGGTCGGGGGCATCGGCGTCATGGCGATCATGATGGTTTCGGTCACCGACCGGACCCACGAGATCGGCCTGCGGATGGCCTTGGGCGCCAGACGGCGGGAGATCCTGTGGCAGTTCCTGGTCGAGGCCGCCACCCTTACCCTGATCGGCGGGCTGCTCGGCATCCTGGCCGGCCTCACAGTAGGGCAGATCCTCAAGAGTCTGCTCAACCTCTCCTCCGGCGTTCCGCTCTGGAGCGCCGTCCTGGCAACGATGGTCAGCATCGGGATCGGTCTCGTTTTCGGCCTCTATCCCGCGAATCGCGCGGCCAACATGGATCCGGTGGAGGCGCTGCGCCACGAATGACGCCGCCCGTTGCTGGCCGGGGAGGACATGACCCCATACCTTTCGCCCCAGCGCGCAACCGATCGCCCTCTGATCCCGGACACTCATGGCCGTAGATCTGCTCGCCATCGCGGCGCACCGTGACGATGTCGAACTGACCTGTTCGGGGACGCTCCTCAAGGCGCACGACGCCGGACATCGCACCGGGATTCTGGACCTCACCGCCGGGGAGTCCGCGACCCGCGGGACCGCTGAGCTCCGTGCCGCCGAGGCCGCCCGAGCGGCTGAGATCATGGGAGTGTCCGAACGCCTGAATGCCGGCCTTCCCGACGCCTATATCCAGAACAACGAAGAGAGTCGCCGGGTGCTCGTGGAGCTGATCCGCCACTTCGCGCCGAGGGTGGTCATCCTGCCCTTCCCCGTCGGCCGGCACCCCGACCATCGGATCGCCTCCGAACTGGGCCGGGATGCATGTTTCCTGTCCGGGCTGGCGCGCTACCGGGCGGGCGGAACACCGTATCGCCCTCACAAGATCCTCTACGCCCTGGCCTACCGGGAGGACCCGGTGAAGCCGACCTTCGTCGTGGACGTTTCGGACCAGTTCGACCGGAAGATGCAGGCGATCCGGAGCTACTCGAGTCAGTTCGACGGAGCCAAGGCCGCGGGCGAGATCTTTCCGACCGGCCAGGACCTCTATTCGCTGGTCGAGACCCAGAACGCCCACTACGGCTCGCTGATCCGTACCCGCTACGGCGAGCCCTTCTTTACCCATGAAACTCTCGCCATAGATGACGTCGTCGGGCTCGGCGTCCAGAGCATGTAGGGCACGGAACCCCAAGACGGACATGACGATAGCCGGGCCGACCCGGCTTCACGGAAGCGCCCCGATCCGGCTATCTTTGCACCCGTGACTCGACCGACCGCCTACTTCGACAACGCCGCGACCACACCGGTGCGCGCCGAGGTGCTGGACGCGATGCTGCCCTACTTGGGCGGCGAGCTGTTCGGCAACCCGTCGAGCGCGCACGGCCCCGGCCGTGCCGCGCGGTCCGGACTGGAGCGCGCGCGGCGCGAAATCGCCGAGGCCCTCGGCGTGGAGCCATCCGAGGTGATCTTCACCTCCGGCGGCACCGAGGCCGACAACCTCGCGGTGA
>Ga0187780_10003286_pt1 | contig 12223 bp, 13 predicted proteins | sample 1015_Q2_SP10_20__FD_132429 | JGI IMG/M metagenome (GOLD analysis project Ga0187780, IMG submission 132429) | Tropical peat soil microbial communities from peatlands in Department of Meta, Colombia - 1015_Q2_SP10_20_MG | ecosystem: Environmental > Terrestrial > Soil > Wetlands > Peat | place...
CAGGACCACGTTCCCGCGGTCGGCGGCGTCGCGCACCGCGTCGCGGATCAGCCACAGCAGCATGTCGGTCTCGTCGAATTTGTACAGCGGCGGCGGCGAACTCACGTCCGGGGCGGCTCGGAGAGCCATCTCCGCAAGTCGACTGAAGAACGACTTGCGCTGCTCAGCGTCGCTGACAATGGCCGGATCGACGCCGCGGTCACCGGCGACCTGAGCCACGATGGCCTCATTCAGGTAACCGAAGCCAAGCTGCTGGGCCACGTCGCGGCCGATGGACTCCGCGCCGGACCCATACACCTGCGACAACGCAACGGCACGGTAGCCCATGGTCCCTCCCGACCGTAACCGGAGCTCCGAAGGGCCAAGATACCGAATCGTGCCGTGCCCGGCTAGTACGCAAGCCGCTTCAGCCGGTGACGCCTTGAGGGTGTCCCGCTTGATGAAGCCGAACAGGTAGCCGGCCACCCGCCGCAGACAGGATTGTCCCCTGATCCGGACAGCCGTGCCGCCATGTCCAGGCGTTTCCGCGGAGACGCCTTGTGCAGAATTTCACAATCCGATTCCACGGAAATGCCGCCCATCCGCATCTGCCGCGAGTATCGCCCGCCAAGGGCCGACCAGGGTGCCAGCGGCGGCTACCGGCAAGGTGGCGTCTTGGGGTCCTGCTGGTGTTGCTCGCTGATGGTCAGCTCCACTCGCTCGTTGTAGAAGCACATCAAGCCGGCCCCACGCCACCGAACCCGGGGATGGTCAAGACACCCTCCAGCTCCAGCCACCGCTCGAGGGGGTCGCCCGCCGTCACTGACTGTCCTGATTCCAGGCCGGACCAAAGAGAATTCGCGACAGTTGAATACGCGACGTTACCAGTATCAAGCCCCGGGGCTCGCCGCATGCTGGGTCACCCAAGCGCGAGAGCCCCGGCCGGCTGAGTCGAGCGGAGCTCTCGGTGCCTCGGGACGCCGAGGTTCTAGGGCAACGGCGGGATCGTGTTGAACACACCCCACGGGGTGTGCGCACCCGCTCCGTTGATGCTGGCCATCCCGTTGTTGTACGGCAAGCCGGGGATATACGCGTCGTTGTAGAACAGGTACAGCGGCCGGCCTTTGTAGGTCACCTGGTGGGTGCCGTCGGGCCTGACGATGATCCCCAGGGCATGCCGATCGACGCCGGGCCCGGCTTGAGGTCGCCCGGAGGTCAGGACCGGCGGCCAGTACACGGCCGCACACACTCCCTGGCAGGCGCTCTTGTGATTGTCCGGGCTCAAGGTGTAGACCGGGAACCTCGCCTGGGGGAAGAGGCTGAAGTCATCGTTCATCGTCGCGGCCAGCACAGTCTGGCCGGGCCCGGTGCCGCCGACCGGCGCGGTCTCCAGCTGCAGCTGCGCTTGACCAGGTGCGGGCCGGCCCCGGCTCGGCTGGACCAGGTACCAGATGCCCGTAGGACTGGCCACCGGGTCGAACAGATTCGCCCCTTCCGTTTCCCCTGGCGTCTCGTCCAGGAAAAACCGGTACAACGGCATCCCGGCGTAGGTCACCTGCTGCACCGACCCCAGACCGGGCAGGTCGGTGCGGGTCACCGTCCCGAGAAGCGTGGGGTTCGCCCCGCGCCCTGCGATCGGGGCACCCTTGGTGAGGAGCGCTGGCCACAGGACGGTGTCGCACGGCGAGCCGATCGCGTTGGAGTTGTCGCTGCACGCGAACGGCGCGCCGGTCAGCGCGTGGAGCTGGTCCGAGGTGAGCAGGTACAGCGAGCATCCGGTATAGTCACCCGATCCAATGACCAGCACCTTGCCATAAGGCGACGGCGCGGCCGACACGGTCGCAGGACCCGTCGGGGCGCCGGTCACTGGGTCGGCACAAGAAGGACCAGTCTGGGCGCTCGCGAGTGAGCTGAACTGAGGAGCGACCGCAACAAGACCCACAGTGAGCATGACGGCCAGGGCAGAACCTGCCAACAGGCTCTGCCGACGGCGAAAGAGCGTCTTCGTAAGCATCACGTCACCTCAAGTGTGTAGAAGCAGGGGTCCAGGCCACCTCGATCCGGTGGCCGTCCGGGTCCAGGCATTTGAACGCCACGTAGGCTGGCTCTTCGTTCCGTTCCACGATGGTGACGCCATCAGCGTCCATGCGGTCCATCAGCGCGCGCACCGCAACTGGCTCTGCGGCGTGGAAGCCGGCATGGAGGAACGCCGGCGACGGCTCGGGCCAGATCCGCTGCGACGGGATCTCGCTCGAACGCCACGACAGCGGACGCCAGGAGACAGGGTTCCTGCAGCTCATCCCGGTAATACACAGCTGTGCGGCGCCGGACCTGCAACCAGTGCACTGGCAGCACTACTGGCACTGCCAGCCGTGCAGTTATCCCGACCGCACCGGCGACCTGCGCAGCATCGTGAAGATCACGGACTTCTACTCGGCCCGGCAATGGCACAGCACCGGCATGTACACCGACGTTTACCGGCCGCAGGGAGTCGAGCATGAGCTCCAGTTGTTCCTGCCCGATCCGGCGGGGCTGACCGCCGGGCCCGGCCGGACCCTGCGGCTGTTCTTTTTCCGCGGGTCCGGGTCGGACTTCTCCGAGCGCGACCGGGCAGTGCTCGCGCTGCTGCGCCCGCACCTGCATCAGGCCTACCTGGATGCCGAGCGGCGCCGCCGTCCCGTCCCCCGGCTCACCCCCCGGCAGACGGAGCTGCTGCACCTTCTCGCCGCCGGGCACACCAACACCCAGATCGCTCGTCGCCTCGGCGTGTCCGAAGGAACAGTGCGTGCCCACCTGGAAAACATTTACACCCGGTTGAACGTCTCCAGCCGCACCGCCGCAGTTACCCGCGCCTTCCCGGTCCGGGTTGCGTAGGATCCTGGCCTGCTCCGTCTTCCTAGATAGGCGCCAGATCCATGGCGCAGGCCGAGCAGGTCATCAGGATGAGCAAGCTCATCAAGGTCTCCGGATGCATGCGCTCGATGCCCGGCGCCGAGGCCTTCTGCGCCATCCGTTCTTATCCGTTCTTATCCGTTCTTATCCGTTCTTATCCGTTCTTATCCGTTCTTATGTCGCCACCGCCGCCCGCCACGGCATTGGCGCTCTCGACGCCCTCACCCGCGGCGCCCAAGCCGACCCCTGGATCCCGAGCCGGCCTGACAGAGAAAACCCTGCCGCCAGCCGCTACCGAGTGCACATCCGGAATTACAAACTCGGGCAACCTATCCAGTTACGAAGATTTTGACGTCAGATTCGCGCGAATTCCTTTAAAGCAGTCGGATCAACGAGTCACACTCGAAAGCGTGACAGAACGATCCATATGTTATAGGTGATTGCGAGCCTTGAGTTACCCTCACATCCGATCAGAACGGCGGGTACTTGCGCGGGCACACGAAGAGTCAAGTTACTCTCCGTGAGGAATGACCTTTATGATCCTCCTCTCCCGGTCGGCACAGTTACGACTGCCACTGCATAGTGGCCGCTGCGGCACACTACACTCGCGGCTGTGATGAGGGTCTGCGATGGGTGCTGATGCTGCGGTCGTGCGGCATGACGGCACGCAACTAGGCGAAGAGGAGATTGCAGCCCGGATGCGTGCCGAGGGCCTGAGCCCGCACGGGTGGGGCAACGGCCCCGGCGATACCTACGGCTGGCATGAGCATGGCTACGAAAAGGTGCTGTATTGCGTGCGCGGCCGGATCGTGTTCCACACTGCCGGAGGCGACATCGAGCTCGGCCCGGGAGACAAGATGGTCCTCGCGGCGCACACCGCGCACGCGGCAACGGTCGGCGCGGAGGGCGTGCGCTGCATCGAAGCGCCCCGCCAGCGAGACTAGAGCCCGGTTGACGGGATCCGCCACGTAGCGGACGTCCCGATTAGCTCGTGTCCGGACGTTCCTCATCACATGCATGAGCGCGTACCGTCAACACTGTGAACGCAGCGTGCGCATATCAGGCACCCTCGGCGCAGTGCCGGAGACCGGCCACGGATACCGCTCGTGATCATCCGGGCCCGCAGGCCCGGTCCCGGCCCGGGCAGGGGATGGGGGTCTGGGGCTGGGTACCTTGCTCCCGTAGCGTTGTCTCATTGGACCCTTTACCGCAGTGACACCGGGAGCAGGCATGACGCAGACCCCGCCTTATCAGGTGACCGACCCGGCGACCGGCGAGGTGACCGAGACTTTCCCCTTCGCCACGGACGCGGAGGTCGCGGAGGCGCTTGCCGCCGCGACCGAGGCGTTCGCGGCATGGAGGCTGCGCCCGGTCGCCGAGCGCGCCGCGGTCGTGAAGCGGATCGCCGGGCTGTTCACCGAGCGCTCCGCCGACCTGGCTGCGCTGATCACCCAGGAGATGGGCAAGCGGCCCGCGCAGGCTGTCGGCGAGGCCGAGTTCTGCACCGCTATCTTCAGCTACTACGCCGACAACGGCCCCGGGCTCATCGCCGACAAGCCGCTGCCCGGCCATGACGCCGCGCGCGTGGAGTACCGGCCCGTCGGCCCGGTGCTCGGCGTGATGCCGTGGAACTACCCGTATTACCAGGTGGCCAGGTTCGTCGCGCCCAACCTGATCGTCGGCAACACCGTCATACTCAAGCACGCAGAAAACTGCCCTACCTCGGCCCTGGCGATCGCGCAGATCATGACGGACGCGGGCGTGCCGGACGGGGTGTACGTCAACCTCTTCGCGACCCACGAGCAGGTCGCCGCGATGATCGCCGACCCGCGGCTGCACGGCGTGTCGCTGACCGGCTCCGAGCGGGCCGGCACCGTGGTCGCCGAGACGGCCGGCCGCAACCTGAAGAAGGTCGTCCTTGAGCTTGGCGGCTCCGACCCGTACATCATCCTCGACACCGACGACGTCGAGGCCGCAGCTAAGACCGCCTGGGTCACCCGGATGGAGAACGTCGGCCAGGCCTGCAACTCCAACAAGCGGATGATCGTCATGGACGACATCTACGACGACTTCGTGGCCGCCCTGGTCAAGCGGGCCGCCGCGATGTCACCGCGCCAGCCGGGCGATGACTCCCCGCGCTCATACAGCCCGATGGTCTCCCGTAGGGCAGCGGAGAATCTCCTCGCCCAGGTGCGGGACGCGGTAGCGAAGGGCGCCACGCTGCACGTCGGCGGCACGCTCGGCGACGGTAAGGGCGCGTACTTCGCCCCGGCTGTGCTCACCGGCGTGACGCCGGAAATGCGGGCCTACCGCGAGGAGCTGTTCGGCCCGGTCGCCGTCGTCTACAAGGTCAGCACCGACGACGAGGCGGTCCAGCTCGCCAACGTGGTGGATTTCGGCCTTGGCGGCGCGGTCTGGTCGACCGACGAGGAGCGGGCGATCAAGGTCGCCGAGCAGTTGGAGGTCGGCATGGCCAACGTCAACACCCCGGCGGGCGAGGGCGCGGACCTGCCGTTCGGCGGCACCAAGCGCTCCGGCTTCGGCCGCGAGCTAGGCCCTCTCGGCATCGACGAATTCGTCAACAAGCGCCTCTTTTTCATCGAGAAGTAGCCCTTGAGGAGTAACGCCCCAGTATCGCCCCGGCAGGCCACTCCCGGTGGCCCGCAGCGCGGCGCCCTCGGCTCGCGTCCACGGCTCGTGCGCGCTGCGGCCGCGCTTCGCAACCGGTTTGTGCGGCGACTCGCGGAGCCCGGCCTCCCTGGTGCCGTGCCAGCCGTATTGCTAGATCCCCGGGCCGAGGCAGTGACGCTGTCCGAGCAGCACCGGGGCGGCCGGGAAGGACTACGCCAGTGGGAGGTCCGGCTCGACCACGTGCGTGTTCCCGCCGGTGACATGATCGGAGCCGAGCATAACGCCATCGCGCATCTTTATGACGCTTTCAATATCGAGCGCATCTTGTTCACCGCGATCCCCCTGACGGCCTGTCATGCGCAACCAAGCGCGATTAGCGAAGGGAGCCGGTCTCCTTTTCCCGTGGCCGACCGCGCCAGCCGGTCCGGGCTGGCGGGCAGCCGTGCAGGGCGGCGTCCTTGCGCAGCTGGGTGGTCCACGTGATGCCGGGCGGCAGCTTCTTCAGCTCGCCGCCGGCGTAGGCGGAGTCAGCCACCACGTGGATGGCCCGGCCGGGCAGCACCCCGGCGATGGCCTCGGCCATGCGGCGGGCCAGCCAGAACCGGGAGGAGGAGCTGGTGCCCTTGATGACCAGCTTGGCCAGCATCGTGAAGGTGCGCAGGGACGGCGCAGTGAACAGCGGGGCGAACCAGGCCGGCAGGCCCGCCAGCGAGGCGGGAACCGGTAGCGTGGCATCTGAGAGCATTGGCGGGAACCCGTTTCATCAGCGGTTTCAACAGCACCGCTGATGCTCCTTCTCTCCCGTTCCCGCCCGCCGGATCTCCCCGTATCCCCACCTCATGCGGCGTGTCGCCACGACCGCGGACCGATGGGATGTCCCGTGCCAGGCAGCTGCCCGCACCGATGCCAGGAAGCAGTTGCGTGATGTTTACGGCCGAAGACCGGGACCGCACCCGCGCTCGCCTGCTCGCGCGCGCCGAAGCTGACAGCGCCATCACTGGCGCCGCGTTCACCGGCTCGCTCGCCACCGGGGACGGTGACCGCTGGTCCGACGCCGACCTCGTGCTGGCCGTCCGCGGCGAGCTCACCCCGGTGGTGAACCAGTGGACCCGATGGCTCTACCACGAGCTCGGCGCGCTTCACCACTGGGACCTGCCCGCCGGGGCGAGAACCATCCGCGTATTCCTGCTACCCGGCTGGCTCGAGGTCGACCTGACATTCGCGCCGCAGGACCAGTTCGGGCCGCGAGGCCCGCAATGGCGGACCATCTTCGGCCAGCCGCAGCCACTTGAGCCCTTCCCCGCGCTGGATCCGGGGCATCTGGCCGGGCTGGTCTGGCATCACGCCCTGCACGCCCGGATCTGCATCGAGCGTGGCCGCTGGTGGCAAGCCGAGTACTGGATCAGCGCCACGCGCGACCACGTGATCACGCTGGCCTGCCTGCGGCTGGGCTATCCCGCCCACTACGCCAAGGGCGCCCACCTGCTGCCCGATGACCTGACCGCACCACTGGAAGCGACGCTCGTGCGCTCACCCGGCGAACCGGACCTGCGCCGTGCCCTGGCTGCCACCATCACCGTCGTGACCGGCGAACTCGAACGATCCGATCCCGCACTCGCTATCCGCCTGCGGCCCATGCTTACCGAACTGGCAGGCACGAATCACGGGCCGGATCTCGCGCCCGGCCAAACCAGCGATCACCGGGGACAAGCAGCGCCGACCAGCTGACAACTACCGGACGGAAGTCACACAAGCCCGGAAACTGCGAAAGTCGAGTGATAGCGGCGAGCCCTGAGCGAGTCCTTGGCCATGCCTATGGGGCCAGCAGGCATCGCGCGGACCACCCAGCCGAGTACAGAAGCCGATGGAAACTCGTTACGGAGAGCAGCCTGCCACTTCAGCGACCTGGAGAAGGTGCACGCCTACGCCGAGGAGCACCCGGAGCAGGCCTACAAGGGGATCAACGAAGCAGTGAGGTTCGACCAGCGTGGCTCTGAAATCAGCACAACAAGCAGATCGGCCGGGTGGTGGACACCGCGGAACAGCATATGAGTCAGGACCACGACCGACGGGGCAACCAGAACTAGCCAGAGGCCGCCGCGAGGAGTTCCTGCGCCGTGACTGGAATCGAGGCGGATAACCACTCTGAAGGCTGGTGACAGACTCTGGGCCGCGGGCGGCTACCGTGCGGCCACCGCAGACAGAAACGCGGCGTAGCTCCATGTCAGGTTCGAGACGCTTATCTCGTCACCGCTGGACTGATCGAACTGCTCGCTGAGCTCGTAGCGGTTGCTGTGGTAGAGGACAGCTTGGAGCATCTTGTCGCCGGCGGCCCGGAGCGCTGATGCAGCATCGCCTGCGGTGCCTGTCGAGCTGACGTTTATCTGGCTCAGGAAGGTGGTCGCCAGCGGATCGGTGGGTACGGGAGTGCCATTGTTGATGGCTGCCGCGAGTTCGTAATAGAGCTGGGCGAAGCCGCATGTACAGACGACCCAGGGATGGCCCGTGTTACTCGTCAAGCTCGACCCACTGTATTCATCTCCGTTGTAGCGGCCAATGCACGGCCCGATCCCGATACTTGCGTCCGCGGTGTTGATCGGATATGCGGTTGGAGCCGGTTCCGTCCATTGCGCACGCACCTGCGCCGCCGTTGAGAGCAACTGTGGATCGTAAGGAGGGATGCCGGCTCCGTATATGCACGCCAGGATTGGATCGATGCTTGGGTCGTACGGCGCGAGGGGGTCGCCCTCGCCCCTGCTTGCATCGAGAACACCCACATAGTAGTTGTCGGGAGCGCCCGACCAGTGCAATGGGAGCTGTTGCTCGAGCCAGGTGGCGGCTGCCTGCGCGGTTGGTGGCACGGGAATGCCGAGCCCTGGGCCGAGATTAATGACCTGGTTCAAAGCCGCAAGCTGGACCGACCGCGCGAATATCGATTGACCAAAGGTATCCTCCCAAAGATTCCACGTCGGGTTCTGGTAGCGGTTGTTGTCGAGCAGATAAGCTAGATCTGCGGCGACCACGTTGCCTGCAACCGTCTGCGTGGGTCCGTCTAGACCGGCGAACCCTGGCAGGATTGTCAGTATTCTGAGAGCCGGGCCGTCGCTCTCATCGGTTGAGCCCGTCGATGCTCCCTCGGGGGTGTAATGTGCTTGTCCGATATCTCCTCCGCTCGCCTGACAGGTGCTCGCGAAGTTGACGTAGCTTGCTAGAAGATCGGACGCTCCTGCGGCTGGTATTTCAGCGGGTGCCTGATTCAAAACCGCTGACATTGTGATGGCTGCGTCCCGCGTCCAGTTGAAGACATAGTCCTCAATGATGGGCGCGACGTTTCCTGGGTAGGAAGGCCATGAAGGCGAAGCGAGCACGCAGCCTGGTGCTGTGTAGCCTCCCGGATTACCCGGCTTGTTATGGTCGGCGATCTGGAAGCCGTAGGTGGCGATGTTGCGCAGCATCAGCGAAAACATGTAGGGCGCGATGGTCGAAGGGTTTACGCTCGCGGGTCCTGTTGACATGATCCAGTCTCTTCTTTCCTACCGTCCGGGGCGCACGCGGGTCCGTGTCTCCGTCGTCCGCGATTGGCTCGCTCAGCGGTTACTTCGTGTCGGCGACGCTGGCACGCTGAAGTCTTCGCGTCGACCGATTCAATGACAAAGAGCGTTCCGTGACGCTTCTGATACAACAAGATCGGTGCCCAGCCACCACAAACGGTATCGGGTCTGTCGGTCGGGCTGTGGTCGGCGTCGCGGGACACACTGTTGATGGCCGACGCGGGGCCCGAGCGCGACCGCGGGAGCCCCCCTCGCGGTACGCCGCGCCGAGCTTTCGACGGTGAACCAGCCACGTCCGCGAATCGATCGCCGCGACCCACCCATCCCGGCGGACCGCCCCATGCGTTAAAGCGTGGAACCCGGCATTCTTGGCGTCGGGAAGGACCCTGAGGTCTTTCTTGCCCTTCCAGGACAGCTCGGAGACATGCGCCACTTCGTGGCCGAGCAGTACGTGGCGCAGCGGCTCCATGATCTGCACGGCGGTGTCTTCGTCGGTTAGAAGACGCATCACACGGCCCGGGGCGCAGGATCGAAGCTGTCAACGTAACGGGCAAAGTCGAGCGCATCGCTGGCAGCATCAGCGCCGACCGCAGGGTAGTACTCGGGGATCCGATCAGCCGCGACGCCGTCGCGCATCAACCAGGCGCTGCGCTGCGCCGGCAGCCTGAACCTGCTCTGCCGTCACCGCCGAAACTGAGACGGAGCCGTGGACGTTACAGTCCCCCGGTTCGTGTCCATACGGTACGGGCGCCTGGTTCGCGTGGTCTGCGGAGACTTGCCGGGCAGCTGACGCGTTCGTCCAGGCAGGGGCCCCCGTACGGACAGCCGAAGGCCGGCGTGGACGGTCGCCGTGGCCCAGACTAGTCTCAGGCAGGATGTCGCGAGCAAGGGAGAGGCGATGGCAGACAACGCCGAGACCGCAGTCCTCGCCGGCGGATGCTTCTGGGGAGTCCAGGAACTCATGCGCCAGCAGCCCGGGGTGATCGCCACGCGCGCCGGCTGGACGGGCGGGGACAGTCCCCATCCGACCGAGGCCAGCCCCGGCACCCACGCGGAGGCGGTCGAGATCGTCTTCGACCCGGAGCAGACCTCGTTCCGCGACATCCTGGAGTTCTTCTTTCAGGTCCACGATCCGACGACGATCAACCGCCAGGTGGACGACGTCGGCACCGAGTACCGCTCCGCGATCTTCTACACCAGCGAGGCGCAGAAGCAGGTCGCCGAGGACACGGTCGCCGATGTCGATGCGTCCGGCCTGTGGCCCGGCCCGGTCGTCACCGAGATCCAGCCCGCCGGCCCGTTCTGGGAGGCCGACGACGAGGATCAGTACTACCTGCAGAAACACCCCGACGGCCAGACATGCCATTTCCCGCGGCCGGGCTGGAAGCTGCCGCACCGCCAAACCGCGTCCTGACCCTGGCGGACAGGACCGCCTCCGCATTGGGACGATGCAGCGGCCCGCTACGCCGATTCCTCACCGCCTCAGCAGTACCGCACGAGAACTCGCTCGGCTCCTGCCCGATCCACGCCACGGGGGTCAAGTACAGCAACCCCGGACCCACGGTGGGGCCGAGGCCAGCACCTACTCGCCCGGCACCTGGACGTCCGCACGTGGTTGATATGCAGGTGATCGTGAGGCTCCAGGATCGAGGCGCACTGCGCCTCGATCACCTGCATGATCAGGCATTATGTGGCCCGAAGGGCGAAGGTGATCTGTCGATCACCCACATAATGCCGATGAGAGCGCGGGCCAGGGTCGCCTCGCGGGAGCAGTCGGTCATGTGCCCGGCACCTGCCGGTTCATGTCCGGGCTGGTGGCAGCAGGAACTGACAACGTGGTCCTGTCGAGGTGGCCAGGTGTCCGTCTAGTGTCGCGAGCGGGGCATCGAGCAGTTCGGCGACCGCGACGTACCAGCCGTCGTAGCACGTCACGTTGTCCCGGAGGTCCCATACCCGCGCAGCGCACGGCTGGTAGGGAAAGAACTCCACGCGCAGGTCCAGCAGGTCGGTGTGCGCGAGCGAGGCCACGTCGGCCGAGATGTCGCCGGCCAGCGCCGCCCTGCGCAGGATATTGGCGGCCTCGACCGGCATCAGGTGCGGAGCCGCCAGCGCCTCGCCCGCCAGCAATGACTCTGCCCAGCGCCCGTCCGCGCCGCTGTCGGTCAGCCCGGCGACGACCATGGAGGCATCGACGACCAGCGTCACCGGCGGTCCTCGTCGCGGTGCGCGAGGATGCGGTCACGCGGCAGCGAGGAGGCGCTCGCTGCCTTACGGGCGCGGACCCGGGCTATCAGGACTTCGGCGTCGGGCTGGCGGGCAAGTTCGACGAGCTTGGCGCGCAGGTACTCCTGCAGGGATCGTCCGGTCAGCGCCGCGCGGGAGGCGAGTTCGTCGCGGGTCTGATCGGGAACGTCCCGCACCGTGATGGACGTACTCATAGCATCATTATGCAGCTAATGCTGCTGAAATGCAATCTGGCGGGGCGGTGCTGGGCACTGTCTGCCATCTATCCAGCTCTGGCGGGCACGTGTCCTGTCAGCTCGCCGGACCGCGTGACCAGGACGTAAGGGCAGGGCGAGGCCTTCACGCAGCGCCTGGTCACCGAGCCGTGCAGCAGCGCGGCCAGCCGTGACCTCCCGCGGGTGCCGAGCACGAGCAAGCTGGCCCCCTTCGACGCCTCGGCCAGCGACGCGGCCGGGTCGCCTTCGGCCACCAGCGTCCAGAGCGGGATCGGGGGCGTGGGCACGATCCGGCTCACGGTCTCGATAAGGAACTGCTTGGCGGCCTGCTCCAGCTCGTCCCGGTCGAAAGCGCCGGGGAAGGACATGAACGGCACCTGCCAGGCGAACACGGCCACGACCTCACCGCCGCGGGCCTCGGCTTCAGCCAGCGACCAGCGAAGCGCGGCCTCGCTGTGCGGCGATCCGTCCACCCCGACCACGATCCGGTACCTCGGAGCGGTCACCCAACGGGTCAAAGGACGGCGGGGTTGCGTGGTCGTCATGGCAATCACCTTCATCTGTAGTGGGAGCGGCCCGGGGCCGGGCGGACATTGGCTAGGACTTGGTGCTCGTGGCTGGTGTGAAGAGGCGCCGGGCCGGGGCTGCCCTCGCCCGTTTGTGCCGGGGACTGCTCGGCGCCGAGCGGGAATATCTGGGCGGTGCGCAGCC
>Ga0187780_10003287_pt1 | contig 12219 bp, 10 predicted proteins | sample 1015_Q2_SP10_20__FD_132429 | JGI IMG/M metagenome (GOLD analysis project Ga0187780, IMG submission 132429) | Tropical peat soil microbial communities from peatlands in Department of Meta, Colombia - 1015_Q2_SP10_20_MG | ecosystem: Environmental > Terrestrial > Soil > Wetlands > Peat | place...
ACGCCGACCTTCGGCTTCGAGACCGCCAGGAGCGTGGGGGTCGAGATCGTCAACAACCTGATGACCGACGCCATCACCACCCAGCGGTGGTACCTGGTGGTGGCCATGGGCCGCTCGGCCGGCCACCTGGCCCTGGGCATCGGGAAAGCGGCCGGGGCCACCCTCACGATGATCGCCGAGGAGTTCCCGCGCGACGAACCCATCCGGCTGTCGCGCCTGGTCGACATCCTGGAGACCTCGATGCTCAAGCGGATCGCCCACGGCCGCCCCTTCGGCGTGGCGGTACTCGCCGAGGGCATAGGCCTGCGCCTGCCCCAGGACGAACTCGCCAAGGCCATGCCGGACGTCGAGCGGGACGAGCACGGCCACGTCCGGCTGGCCGAGCTCGAGCTGGACCGCCTGCTCGCCAGGCAGGTCAAGGACCGCTTCAAGGAGCGCGGGCAGAACATCACCGTCGAGGGCAAGAACATCGGCTACGAGCTGCGGTGCGCGCCCCCCATCCCGTTCGACATCGAGTACACCCGCGACCTCGGCTACGGCGCCGTCGACTACCTCAAGCGAACGGTGGACAGCGATGAGCCCGGCGGCATGATCACGATCCAAGACGGGCACATGGTGCCGCTGCCCTTCGGGTCGTTCACCGACCCCGGGACCGGGCGGGTGCGGATCCGGCTGGTGAACGTCGAGTCCAGCTCGTACCGGGTGGCCCGCCAGTACATGATCCGGCTGGACTGCGAAGACCTCGAGGATCCGGACAAGCTCCACCCGATCGCAGCGGCCTGCCGGCTCACGCCCGAGGCCTTCCGCGACCGGCACGGCTATCTCGCCGAGCCCTGAGCCTCGGCCGCCGAGCCCGCCCGGACCCCGCCAGGGCGAACCCCGGTGAGGAAGATCATCGTGATGATGCCCGTGCCCGTCGGGAATCGAGGTCAGCTTGCGATGGGCCAGGTGTGGACGGGCAGCCCGGTCCTGGAATACCTGAGGTAGCGGTCGAGCATGACGGCAAGTGCGCGCTCGCGGTCGTGACGCTGCTCGGCAGCGGCGAGGGTGGTGCGTTGCCACACGGCGCCGGTCTGGCCTGTGGCCACCCGGGCGGAGATCACCTCGAGCAGCCCGTCTGCCTCTTCCGCGGCTACGCCTGCCGCAACCAGCCCTTGCCGTGCCGCGGGTACCACCTCGGCGATAAGCCTGCCGGCAGCAACCGTCCGTGTCCGGTCCCGCTGCCCAGTCGGCCAGGTCAGCTGGGCGGACAGGCCATGCTGGGCGGCGCGGTAGAAATTGTGATCGGCTCGCTCGAACGGCAGCGCGTAGGTCCACTGCTCGTCCTGCCCGGCCAGCCACAAGGACAGCCCGATCAAGAAGGCGGCGTTGGCGAGCATGTCGATGACCGTGGGGCCTGCGGGCAGTGCTCGCATCTCGATCCGCAGGTGCCCGCCCTGCGCGGGATCGTAGATGGCCCGGTTCCAGCGCCACACGGTGCCCTGGTGCAGCCTGAGCTCGTCCAATGATGGTGCCTGCCCGCCCGAGTCGCCGGGCAACAGACCCCCGCCGCCCGTCACCGTCGGCAGCAGCGGCTGGTACAGCCGGACGCTCTCGGTGAACAGCTCCAGCGCCCCGCCGCGTAGCCAGCCGGTACCCAGCGCTGTGCGCGCCAGCCGGCGGTGCGGCCCGCCGCCGCGATCATCGACCGACTGCTTGAATACGACGATCCGGGTCTCGTCCCACAGCCGGTGGCCCAGAAAGGTCGGCGAGTTACCGGACACCGCCAGCACAGGCGCCGTGGCCAGCTGGACCGCGTTATAGGTGCGCGTGAAGTCGGCCGGGTCGACCCGCAGATGGATCTGGAACGAGCTGTTCGCCCCTTCCAGCGCGACATCCTCACTGGCCAGCTCGAGCGGGTCATCGCCCGCAATCCGGATCCGGAACGCATCTGGGCGCAGGCGCCGCAGGCCGGCATCAAGCGCCCGGTACCGCGGCGCATCGGTCATCATGCCAGGACCCAGGTCACCCCGCGTCAAGGTGGGCAGAATGCCGATCATCGCCGGCCAGCCCGCATGAAGCCGGGCGGCGGCGGCCACGTGGTCCAGCAGCACGTTCAGCTCACCGCCGAGCACAGCGAACGGACGACCCGCCAGCAGGACCGGCGAGGCATTGAGTTCCAGGTCGAACTGATTCAGCTCGACGGTGACCCGCGGATCGTCCGCCGCGGCACGGACGGCCTGGTTACACGGCAATGGCCGGCCCGCCCCGTCCACCAGGAACAGCTCCAGCTCGGCACCGACCGTGGCTGGGCCGGTCCCGAAACCGGGCCGTCCTAGCAGCTGCCCCAGCGCGCGCAGGCATTCCCCCAGCCGTTCGCCGAAGCGCAGGTAATCGCGCTCGTCGAACTCTTCCCGATCTATCTTGGTTCCCACCGCCGGACCTCACCGCCATGGGCGGGCCGCAGCCCCCGGCTCGGGTTCGCCACCGCAGTCGCAGGGGCCGCCGGGTGCCCAGATCCGCCGGCCGGTCAGCACCGCGGGCAAGATCCGCACATAGTGCGTCTTGGCACCTGGCGCCCACGGATGGAGCGGCAGGTGCCGCAGGCGCATCAGTTCCGCCGAGTCGGTGACCTCCACGGCCTCACCGCGGATCAGCACGCTCCAGCCCGTCCCAGCCCCCTCGTCGGTCCCGTCGATCTCGAACGCGACCCGGCTGCCCCTGACCGCAACCTCCAGCTTGGTCCCGCCATCGGTGCGGAACACCACCATGTGGCGGTCCAGAACAAAGTTCACCGGCAACACGATCGGCCCGAGGTCATCCACGAAAGCTACCCGCCCCACACGTTCGCGGGCCAGCAACCCGAAGCACTCCGACTTGGACAGCTCTTGCCAGCCAATCCCGGACCCGGGCAATTCACCCATGACTGATACTGACACATCGGCCGCCGTGATGATGAACGAGCGGGTTGCGACAAGATGGGAATACCGGTCGCCAACCAGCCTTGTGATACCGGATGCGGCAACATCGCCAGGAACGTTGGTCAGGGAACTCCGGGCACTTTGGCGTATTGCGTGTGGCATCGATGCTTCGCCGCTCGGGCGCGCAGATCGCAATCCTCAGGTTGCGGCAAGGAGCCGCTGGTAAAGCTGGCGGGTGGCTGGGCTGGGTGAGACACCGAGCTGGTCGCGCAGGCAGTCGCTGAGCTGGCCGTATACGTCGAGGGCTTCGGCCAGGTTGTCCTGGGCGGCGAGGGCCCGCATGAGGTAGCGGTAGCCGCTTTCCCGGAGGGGCGCCACGCGGGTGAGCTGTCGGCTGGCCCGGACGGCGCCGGCGAGCTCGGTGCCGCCGAGGCCCAGCTCGGCGGCCGCGTAGCATTCCAGGGCGCGCAGGCGCAGTTCGGTCAGCTGGTGGCGGATCTCGTCGATCCAGGGAGCGTCTTCGCTGGGGAGGAAACCGCGCTCGGCCACGAACAGCGCGGTAAGAGCCGGTCCCCACGCCCGGGGCCAATCCTCCTGGGCGATGGAGGATTCGGCTCGGTGGATGGCCTCGGCGGCGGCTTCCAGGTCGACCCAGGCGTCGGGCAGGCACAGCCGGATCGTGGCGCGCCCGTCCACCGTGGCGGCGCCGAAGACCCGGCGCAGCTTGGACAACAGCGGGTTGATCCGGGCATCGACCGCAACGGGGTCGGGTTCGCGCCACAAGGCCTCGGCCAGTTCATCGCGCGGGATGTGGCGGTGGCGGTTGACGACCAGGTAGGTGAACATCAGACGGCCTTGGCGTCCGGGCAGGCGGGCCTCCAGCCGCTGGCCGTCGCGCTCGATGGCCAGCGCCCCGCAGATCTGGATTCGCACAGGGGACGGGGACGCCAAGGTCACCCCAACATCTTGGCAATATGCTGCAACTAGGGCCAGGGCAGGAGGCGCGATGGCGAAGCTGATCCGGTGTGAGTGCGGGTTCGTGGCTCGCGGCGACAGCGATGACCAGGTGGTCGGAATGATCCGCGGGCACATGGCCAGCGATCATCCGGCCCTGCTGGCCGCGGTCAGCAGGGAAGACCTGCTCAGCTGGATCCAGGCTGAATAGGCCATGACGGCCGGTTGGTCCCGAATGTAGGGAGCTTCCGGGGCGTCGCGGGCATCAGCGTGGCTCAGGAGAAGCTGTCGACTTGCCGTACGTCGAGATTGCGGAATATCGGTGGGCTGTCGCAGAGCCTGGCCAGCTTCTCGGCGAGCTCTGCGGTCTCCGGGAGGGCGGAGTTGGCCATGGCTTCTTGGTACGACGGAAACTCCACGATCTGGACGTAGGTGTTGGGCCGGTCGCGGTCCGCGGTAAGGGTGGAACGAGATGCGGTGCGCCTGCCTTCGGTCTTGGCGGCCCATTCGCCCGCCAGCTCCTGAACCTGCTCCGGGCGGCTAGTGGTGATCTCGATGATCTGGATGAACGCCATGGTTCCTCCTCAGGATGGTCGGTACGTCAGATGCGTCTGCTGTCGCAGTATTCCCGGGCGCAGTCGCCGCTGACAGCGCCCGGCAGAACTCGATTATGACCGCTCGACGGGCATGCCGGGAGTGCGGCCCCACTCGGCCCATGACCCGTCGTAGACGCGGACCCGTTCGAGCCCGAGCACGTGGGTCAGTACGAACCAGGCTGTCGCGGCCCGTCCCCCGATGGTGCAGTAGGTGATCAGGTCCCGGCCGCCATCGAGGATGGCCGGTGAGAAGACGCCGCGCAACTCCTCGGCGCAGCGGAACGACCCATCGACGTTGTACAGGCCGTCGATGGGCTGATGGACAGCCGACGGCACGTGACCGGCGTGGCCGCCTGGCTGCATGCCGCCGGAGGGCCAGAAACAATCCCCCCGGTACTCGGCCGAAGAGCGCACGTCTATCACCGTAGTGCCCGGCTGGCCGATGGCATCTTGCACCATCGCCCCGTCGGCTCGGATCCCAGGGTCCTCGCCGCCCAGGCAGTAGCCTCCGGCGGGTACCTCGCTCGCGGCGGTGCTCCATGGGTGGCCTAGGGCCCGCCAGGTGTCGCGGGAGCAGTCGAGAATGCGCACATCGGGATGCCCATAGAGCTTCATCAGCCACAAGCCCAGGGCGGGCGCGTACCCGTAGAACACCACCGTCGAGCCCGGGCCGATCCCCGACCCCGCCACCAGTTGCTCCAGCGCCGCGATGCCTACGGTGTGGTAGTCGGGATCCTTCATGTCAGCGTAGACGTTCCACAGCACGGCGCCGTCGATGTGCCAGTCGTCGTAGGCGGCCCGGCTGACATCGACTTCGACCACGCGGAGACCGGGATCGTCGAGGTGCCCGGCCAGCCAGCCCGGATCGACGAGTATCCCATTTCCGGGACCTGGACCTGGCCAGGACGCGGCCTTCTCTGTCATGGTCTTCATCTGGACCTCCCCGCGCTTGGGTATCTTCGGGGGCAGTTCTACAGCGCCGCCATTGCCACAACGTTGCCCAAATATTGGCGAAACCTTGGCGTACCCGGACCTCAGCGGGCGTCCCGGGGCACGACGATTGAAGTTTCTTCTTGCCCAGGCTCAGCTGACGGCCTGCTCACCCTGCGTAGAGGGCGTCAATGACGTCGGCGTACTTAGCGTGCACGACGCGGCGCTTGAGCTTGAGCGTAGGGGTGAGTTCCTCCGTCTCCGCCGTCCACTCCACGGGAAGCAAGCGCCACCGCTTCACCTGCTGTACCCGGGCCAGCCGTTCGTTGGCGGCCGCCACCCCGGCCGCCACCTCGGCCAGGACCTGCGGGTCCGAGGCCAGGGCGGCGAGTGATCCGGCTGTGAGACCACGGGCTCGTGCCCAGGCGGGTGCGGCTAGGCCGTCCAGAGTGAGCAAGGCGACCACGTACGGCCGACGGTCACCGTAGGCCAGTGCCTGGCCGATCAGCGGCTGGGCCACCAGCACGTTCTCCACCGCCGCGGGTGCGATGTTCTCGCCGCCAGCCGTAATGATCAGTTCTTTCTTCCTGTCCGTCACGGACAGGAACCCGTCCACGTCGATCCTTCCGATGTCCCCGGTCCTCAGCCACCCATCGGCATCGATGAGGGCGTCGGTCAGGTCGGGCCGGTTGAGGTATCCGGGGGTGGTGAGCGGCCCGCGAACCAGGATCTCGCCGTCGTCGGCGATTCTCACCTCCATGCCGGCGGCTGGCCGGCCAACCGTTCCGAGCTTGAATTCGGCGAGCGTGTTGGCGGTAAAGGCCCCGGTGGTTTCCGTCATGCCATAGACGTCGAGGATCTTCATGCCCAGCCCGGCGAAGAAGGCCGCCACGTCCGGCGGCAGCGGGGCCGCGGCGCTGGAGAACGAGCTGGCCTCACCGAAGCCGAGCAGGCCGCGGATCGGCCCGAGTATCTGCTTGTCCGCAGCCAGGAACCGGCCTTCAAGTTCGGGTGGTGTGGCCTGCCCGTACTGGCAGCTCTCCACGTAACGACGGCCGATATCCATGGCCTGCAGTACGGCTGCCCGCCGACTCTCGTCCTGCTCGGCTGTGAGCAGGACCTGGAGGCCGGCTCTGATTTTCTCCCACACCCGGGGCACGCCGAAGAACGCGGTAGGGCGCACTTTGCCGATCACCGGGACGAGCTGTGCGATGTCCGGGCAGAAATGGACGTGGCCAACGACATGGATCGGCAGGTACACGCTGAACATGCGCTCGGCGATGTGCGCCAGCGGCAGGTAGGACACCCAGCGGACACGCGGAATGATGACACCGATCATGTCGGCCGCAGCCATCTCGTAGAGGATGTTGCGGTGAGTGAGCAGGACGCCCTTCGGGTTGCCGGTCGTGCCAGAGGTGTACAACAGGGCCAGCGGGTCATCGGGTCTGATCGCCGCCACGCGGGCAGTGATCTCACCAGGCTGGGCGGCGAACCGTTCCCGGCCCAGCACCTCGAATTCAGCCCACGTCATATACCGGTCACCGGCCGGACAGACGGCTGGATCACGGACAATGATCTTCTTGATCCCCGGCAGCTGCTCCATGACCGGCCGCCAGCGGGCAAGTTCGGTCGCCCCGTCCAGCACCGCGATCCGGGCATCGCAGTCTCTGGCCACGTACGCGATCTGCTCAGGCGCCAGCGTGGCGTACAACGTCACCCCCAGGCCGCCCGCATGCACCGCCCCTAGGTCGGCCAGCACATGCTCGCTGCGGTTCGGGAGCATCAAGGCGACTCGCTCGCCGGGGGCCAGTCCCAGGTCGGCGAACCCGGCTGCCAGTTCCAGCACCCGCTGCCGCGCCTGCGACCAGGTCAGGGTCTGGCCGCCGTCACCGGCGCCGGCATCGGCACCAGTCACGGCCTCGTCGGAATACGCGTAGCTATCACCCGCGGTCTCCGCGACGTGCCGCAACTCATCGCACAGCGTGCGGCCCGCGATCACGCGCTCGATCTCAGCCCGCTGCCGGACGACGTCGCTGCTCACGGTTTCCTCCCAAGGCGTTACTTGATGAGCGGGTCGCGGGGCAGGCCGAGTATCCGCTCGGCTATCTGGTTCCGCTTAATCTCCGACGTGCCGCCGGCGATCGACATGGCCCGGTTCATCAACATCAGGGTGGCCCCCATCGCGCCGTCACCGTCGAGGAACGCTGCGTCAGGCCCCGCGAGCTCCGCCATGATCGCGGCCGTTTCATGGCCGATCTCGGACAGCAGCAGCTTGGTGATGTTGCCTTCAGGCCCCGGGCCGCGGCCGGCCACCGCCCGGTACGCGGCCCGCTGGTTCAGCACGTCCATCGCGTTCGTTCGGGCTATGTGCCTGCCGACTCGTCCGGCCCCGCCGGCTAGCCGCTCCGGGTGCGCGTCTAGCGGGGCGATGAACGCTCTGATCGGCATGGACAGGCCGCCGCCGCCGCCGATGCTGACGCTCTCGTTCCCTAGCGTCGCGCGCGCCACGGTCCAGCCAGCGTCGACCGGTCCGACCACATCGGCGTCGGGCACGAACACGTCGTCAAAGAAGATCTCGTTGAAGTCGGAGTTCCCGTTCGGCATCTTCAGCGGCCGGACGGTGACGCCGGGCGCATGCATGTCGATCACCATGGTGGTGATGCCCTCGTGCTTGGGCGCGTCCGGGTTGGTCCGTACCGTGGCCAGGCCGAAATCCGACCGGTGCGCGCCGCTGGTCCAGACCTTCTGGCCGTTGATCAGCCAGCCGGCACCCCCTTCCCCTTCCCCTTCCCCTCCCACTCTGGTCGCCCTGGTCCTGATGCCGGCCGCGTCGGACCCAGCGCCCGGCTCGCTGAACAGCTGGCACCAGATCACCTCCTGGCTGAGCGCCGGGCGGACCCAGCTCGCGACCTGCTCCGGGCTGCCGTGCTGGATCAGGGTCAGGATGATCCAGCTGGTGATGCCGAGGCTGGGCCGCTTGATCCCGGCCGCGGCGAGCTCCTGCTCGATCACCAGTTGCTCGAGGGCGCCCGCGTCCCGGCCCCATGGCTTCGGCCAGTGCGGCATCGCGTAGCCGCCCTCGATCAATGCCTGTTTCCTGGCGTCGCCCGTCAGGTCGCGCAGCCGGGTCACGTCGGGCCCGATCGACGCCCGGATCTGCTCGGCCTCGGGAGGCAGGTCGATCGCAGCCGCCCGGCTCACGCCACGGCGGACCAGGTCGGTAACCTCGATCGCCGCCCGCTCGGTTTCCAGCACTGCGGCGATGGCTGTAGCCCGGCGCAGGTACAGGTGCGCATCGTGTTCCCAGGTGAACCCGATACCGCCGTGTACCTGGATGTTGAGGTTGGCGTTTCCTACCGCAGCCGACCCGGCCAGCACCGCCGCGATGGCCGCGGTGTAACTGAGCTGGTCGCCGCCGCCGAGCCCGGCCCGGCCCGCATCCCACGTGGCGGCCATCGCCAGCTCGGCCGCTACCAGCATGTTCGCGCAATGGTGCTTGACCGCCTGGAAGGTCGCGATCGGGCGGCCGAACTGCTGCCTGATCTTCGCGTACTCGGCCGCCTGCTCGGTGGTCTCGGCGGCGATGCCGGCCGCTTCCGCCGCGAGCACGGCCCGGGCCACATCGGTCAGCACCCGGCGTCCGCCCGGCAGCACGATAACCGGCGCTGCGTCGAGCCTGACCCTGGCCGCGCGCCGGCTCTGGTCCAGGTTGGCGGGCACCTCGGCCTGGACGCCGCCGGCCGACTTCTCGATCACCAGCACGTCGTCACCCGCCGGGACCAGCAGCACGTCGGCCAGGTGGCCACTGATGACGACGCCTGCCTTCCCGGTCGCGGTACCGCTGGCGTAGGTCACCTCGCCGCCGAGCGCGGCCGCGCCGATCATGCTGCCGTCAGCCAGCCCTGGCAGCAGCCGCTTCTGCAAGTCATCCGGCCCGCCAGCAGCCAGCACGGCGCTGGTGATCACGGTGGGGACAAACGGACCCGGCGCCAGGTGCCGACCCATCTGCTCGGCCACGACCAGCGTTTCGGGCAGCCCGAACCCCGAGCCACCAAGTTCTTCTGGCACATGCAGCCCAAGCAGGCCCAGGCCGCCCAGCTCGGCCCAGAAGGCCGGCAACGCGTCCGCCTCCGCCCCGAGCAGGCTACGGGCCGCGGCGCGGGACTGATGGTGGGCCAGGAAGTCAGCAACGCTGTGCGCGAGGGCCTGATGCTCTTCGGAGATGGCGATCGACATGGAGAAATACTTCCCGTTCATCCGGCGCCTGCACCTGAGAGGATGCCGACTTTCAGCACTGTCACCAGCAGCGTAACGGCATCACCCGAATGAGCGAGTGGCCATCTACCCGGACCCGCTCCGTGGCGGTCCGGCGCGGGGCAGCACCAGCCTGCGATCCGGGCTCGCCTTGCCTCCAGGGCCACCCAGCTCCCGGCTTGTCCGTTACGCCGTGGCACCGGGCGCCTGGCTGCCCTCACGGAGTTGCCGCCCGCGGGGATCGGGGCGGAATGCGGGGAAGGGGTTGGTGACGATCAGGGTCCGGGCCGCGAACCGGTGGAGCGTGGCTGGCCTGCCGCCCATCGGCGTCGGCCGGACGGCGGCGGGCGTGGCTTCGATGACGCCTCGGCGCGTCAGGACCCGCTGCAGGTTGGTCGCCGAGACCGGATGGCCGAGCGCGGCGGCGTAGATGTCCCGGAGCTGGGCAATCGTGAAGGTAGCGGGGGCAAGGGCGAAACCGATGTTGGTGTAGGACAGCTTGGCCCGCAGCCGGTCCCGCCCCGATTCAGTGATCGACCCGTGGTCGAACGCGGTCGGCGGAAGGTCCTGGACGCGGTGCCATGCGGTGTCCTGGGGGATGCGCGGGGAGACGTCGGCGGATACCAGAGCCAGGTAGGCGGTGGCTAGGACCCGGTCCCTCGGATCCCGCGCCGGGTCGCTGCGGGTCTCCAGTTGCTCCAGGTAGGCGATGTCGGTGAGGTCAACCTTGGTCGCCAGATGCCGTGCCACGGACGCTCCGAGGCGCTCATCTGCTCCCAGCGGGCCTCCGGGCAGCGCCCACAGTCCCTCGAACGGGGACGTGGCCCGCTGCCAGAGCAGGACGTGCAGGTGCTGGCCGCGGACCTGGAGGACCACGGCCAGCGCCTCGTGAGCAAACCGCTCGCCCGGCGTGGACGGGCCGGGCGGCATGTCTCGCCGGGGACGGCTGCCTCTGGTTGCTGGCGGCTGCGGCTCAACTTCTGGCACGTTCGCATGGTACTGACCGATCAGGTTATAGACTACGAGGCGAAAAAGGTTTTATACTATAAGTCGAAAACCTCAGGGGAGACAGGGGCAGATCATGACTGGTACCGAGGCGGCCGAAGAGCGGGCGAGCGGGAACTGGGCGGCGGAGGTCCGGCGGCTGGCGGCGCAGCGTGATGCCGTGATCCTGGCGCACAACTACCAGGCCCCCGAGATCCAGGACGTCGCCGACCACGTCGGCGACTCACTGGCGTTGTCGCGCCTGGCCGCGGCGAGCACGGCGAGCGTCATCGTGTTCGCCGGGGTCTACTTCATGGCGGAAACCGCCAAGATCCTGGCCCCGGACCGTACCGTGCTGATCCCGGAGCCGCGGGCAGGCTGCTCGCTCGCCGACACCATCACCGCGCAGCAGGTCCGGGAATGGAAGGCCCGGCATCCCGGAGCGGTGGTCGTGGCCTACGTGAACACCAGCGCCGAGGTCAAAGCAGAATCCGACCTGTGCTGCACCTCGGCCAACGCCGCGCAGATCGTGGCGTCCATCCCGGCGCACCGGGAGGTTCTGTTCCTGCCCGACCAGTTCCTCGGAGCCCACGTGCGGCGGGTCACCGGCCGCGCCAACATGCATATCTGGCTCGGCGAGTGCCATGTGCACGCCGGGATCAGCCCGGCCGAACTGCGCCGCAAGGCCAGCGCCCAGCCCCAGGCCGAACTGTTCATCCATCCCGAATGCGGATGCTCGACCGCCGCGCTGTGGCAAGCGGGAGAGGGCGACCTGCCAGCAGACCGCACCCGGGTGCTGTCCACCGGGGGCATGCTGGAGGCGGCCCGCACGACCACGGCACCCGCCGTGCTGGTGGCCACCGAGACCGGCATGCTCCATCAGTTGCGCCGGGCCAATCCCGCCGTGCGCTGGGAGCCGGTCAACCCGGGCGCCGTGTGCCGGTACATGAAGATGACCACCCCGGACGCCCTCCTGCGCTGCCTGCGCGAGGGGGTCGAGGAAGTGATCGTCCCCCCCGGCGTGGCCCGAAGGGCCCGGCGGGCCGTGCAGGCGATGGTGGCGGCCGGGTCATCGCCGGCGCTAGCGGGGGTGGCGCAGTGACCCGGCCAGAGCTTCGCCACCTGCCGTGGTCGCCGCCGTGCTGGGAACGCGAGGCCGACGTGGTGGTCGTCGGATCGGGAGCGGCCGGCCTGACCGCGGCTCTGACCGCCGCCGGTCGCGGCCGCCGTGTGCTGCTCCTCACCAAAGAGGACATCGGCCAGGGCGCGACACCACTGGCCCAGGGCGGCCTGGCTGCCGCGACCGGCCCCGGCGACAATCCGGTCCTGCATCAGCGGGACACGATCGAGGCGGGCGCCGGCCTGTGCGATCCGGCCGCCGTGGCAGTGCTCGTATCCGAGGCCCCGGGCGAGATCGCCCGCCTGGCCGGGCGGGGTGCCCGGCTGGAGCGAACCGCGCTGCGCCTGGAGGGCGGGCACAGCCGCAAGCGGATCACCACCGCGGGGGGCGACGCGATCGGCAGGGAGGTTCACCGGGTGCTCCGGGCCGCCGTGCTGGCCAGCACGGTCGAGGTCCTCACCCGGTGCGTCGTCCTGGATGC
>Ga0187780_10003289_pt1 | contig 12217 bp, 9 predicted proteins | sample 1015_Q2_SP10_20__FD_132429 | JGI IMG/M metagenome (GOLD analysis project Ga0187780, IMG submission 132429) | Tropical peat soil microbial communities from peatlands in Department of Meta, Colombia - 1015_Q2_SP10_20_MG | ecosystem: Environmental > Terrestrial > Soil > Wetlands > Peat | place...
CACTCCTGACGCTCACCGAGAAAGAGAGGATCGTGGTCCTTGAGATGGGGATGAATGTGCCGGGTGAGATCGGAAGGCTGGCCCAGATTGCGGAACCCGATGTAGGGCTGGTCACGAACATCCAAGCGGTTCATCTCGAAGGCATGGGAAGTTTGGAGAGATTAAAAGAGGAGAAGGGGGAACTCTTCCGGAGGATGAGAAGGGACGGGACGATAGTGGTGAATCAAGATGATCCCCGGGTGGTGGATCTGGGAAAGGATTACCCCGGCCAAAAGATTACGTTCGGGATCGAACATCCTGCGGACGTCATGGCGAAAGAAATTCGACTTCATGGAGCGCAAGGGACCTCTTTCACTTTGATTGTGGAGGGGGAAGCGCTACAGATTCGTCTCCGGTTGCTGGGAAGACACTTCATCCCGAATGCGCTCGCTGCCATGGCAGTGGCGTGTCTTTTCGGAGTGGAGGTGGATCGGGCCAGGGAGGCCCTGGAGAATTTTCTTCCCTTCGCCATGAGAATGGAGGTTGTTCCCCTCAAGGGCGGAGGGACTCTGATTAATGATGCGTACAATGCCAATCCTCACTCGACGGGCGTCGCCCTCGAGACGCTTGCAGAGGTGAAAGGAACGGGAAGGGCGATCGCTGTGTTGGGAGATATGTTAGAGCTTGGCAGTTTTACGAGTGAAGCTCACGAACAAATAGGGAGAAAGGTGTGTGACCTTTCAATCGACTTCCTCCTCGCCATGGGAGACAAAGCGCCCGTTGTCGTCGAGTCGGCGATTCGCCGTGGGTTTCCGATGGAGCGCGCAAAGATTGTGGAGAGTCATTCAGAGGCTGCCTCTCTGCTCATGCAGATGATCCAAAGTGGAGATTGGGTATTGATCAAGGGTTCAAGGCGGATGGCCATGGAAAAGATCATAGAGCGTTTGGCAGAGGGGAGGGCCTAAAGAATGCTGTATCATCTTTTTTACCCTCTTCACGGATTATTCTCTTTCTTCAATGTCTTCCGGTATATCACCTTCAGGACCATTTGCTCGATTCTCACCGCCCTTCTCATCAGTTTTATCATCGGGCCCTGGCTGATTAAGAAGTTGAGGACTTTTCAGATTCGACAGGTGGTAAGGGAGGATGTTCCTTCTCGTCACATGGCCAAGAACGGGACTCCCACAATGGGAGGAGGCCTTATCCTCGCCGGCATTCTCGTTCCCACCCTGTTCTGGTCTGACCTGACAAATCCCTACGTCTGGATCGTTTTGGTGACCACCTTGGCGTTCGGCCTTCTCGGTTTTTGGGATGACTATAAGAAGCTCAAGGATAAGAAAGGCATCGGCATCCGGGCTCGATATAAGTTTCCCTTACAGGTGGGCATAGGACTTGTCGTTAGCTTCGTCCTGTTCAGCACGATCGACCACGATTCCAGGCTGATTTTCCCCTTTTTTAAGAAGGCGATGCCGGATCTTGGAGGATGGTACATTCTCTTTGCCATGTTCGTCATCGTGGGTTCGGCCAATGCGGTCAACTTGACCGATGGTTTGGACGGACTGGCCATCGGACCCGTGCTCATTGCCAGCGCTACCTTTATGCTCTTCTGCTATCTTGCGGGAAACTTCAAATTCGCCAGCTATCTCCAGATTCCTTTTGTCAGAGGAAGCGGGGAACTGACGATCTTATGCGGGGCCCTGGTCGGCTCGGGTCTGGGGTTTCTCTGGTTCAATACTTATCCCGCTCAGGTTTTCATGGGTGATGTAGGTTCCCTCTCCCTGGGGGCTGCCCTGGGGACGATTTCTGTGATCACGAAACAAGAGTTTCTCTTAGTCATTGTGGGTGGGATTTTTGTGATCGAGGCGCTTTCGGTCATCATCCAGGTTGTCTCTTATCGGGTTCGCAAGAAACGGGTCTTCAGAATGGCGCCCATTCACCATCATTTTGAGCTGAAGGGCTGGGCCGAGCCGAAGATCATTGTACGATTCTGGATCATCGCGATTATCCTTGGACTGGTTGCGATCAGCACATTGAAGCTGAGATGACCCTTCCATTCCCCTCCCCCTTGACGGGGGAGGGCGAGGGTGGGGGTGAGTAGATTTAATTCCCCCTCCCTTTCATCCCCTCCCGCCAGGGGAGGGGAGATGTATAGTGGCACGGCAGAGGGTATGGATCTTCACTGCAAGCGAGTACTGGTGGTGGGCATGGCCCGGACAGGAATAGCGACAGCAAAATTCCTTAAGTCAAAGGGATCTCTTGTCACCACGACAGAGGTGAAGCCTGAAGGGGAGATGAAAGAGGCTTTTGAAGCGTTGAAGGGCCTGGATATTTCTATGGAATGGGGAGGCCATCGAGCAGAGACCTTTCTCAAACAGGATATGATTGTCGTAAGCCCGGGTGTGGACCTCAACATCGTACCCATCCAGGCGGCGCTCGAGAAAAAAGTTCGGGTGATCAGCGAAATTGAACTCGCTTACCATTTCATCCAGGTCCCCATCATCTCGGTCACAGGAACCAATGGAAAGACAACGACCACCCTGTTGATTGGCGAGATGTTGAAAGAGGATGGGAAAAAAGTCGGGGTGGGAGGTAATGTCGGAGAGCCACTCATCCTTTTTGCAAACGGAAGGGATCGATGGGACGTGTTGGTGGTTGAGATCTCCAGTTTTCAATTGGAGGCCATCGAGGATTTCCGTCCCCGAATTGCTGTTCTTCTGAATATTACAGAGGATCATCTGGACCGTTATCCCAGTTACACGGACTACATCAAGGCGAAGGTCAGGATTTTTGTGAATCAGAATTCAGGGGATCTGGCCGTTCTGAACGGAGATGATCCCGTCGTGATGAAGTTCGGAGGGGGCGTAAGAGCGAGAAAAGTTTTTTTCAGCTTAAACGATAGGCCGGAAGAAGGCGCATTCTCCGATGGCCATTCGATCCTCCTCACGCTTGGGGGGAAAAAAGAAACGTATTCCTTGGCGAAAGCTCCTCTGAAGGGAATTCACAATGTGGAGAATATGATGGCAGCTCTCGCCGCAGCCAGGAACTTCGGTTGCTCGAAAAAGGCGGCCCAGACGGTCCTCAACCGGTTCGAAGGTCTTGAACATCGCCTCGAATTTGTCAAGGACGTCGGGGGGGTTCGCTTCTACGATGACTCCAAAGGAACGAATGTCGGTTCTGTGGTCAAATCTCTTCAGAGTTTTTCACAACCCGTGATCCTGATTGCGGGAGGGAAGGACAAAAACGGGGATTTAAGTCCGCTTAAAAGATTGATCCGGAAACGGGTCAAACATTTGATCCTGATCGGAGAAGCGAGGGAGAGAATGAACCGCGAGCTTGGAGCGCTGACCGATACCGTCCTGGCGAAAACCATGGAAGAAGCCGTGCTTTTCGCCAGTCAAAAGGCCAAAGTAGGAGAGGTGGTTCTTCTCTCACCGGCCTGTTCGAGCTTCGATATGTTCAAAGACTATAAGGAGAGAGGAAGGGTATTTAAGGAAGCCGTTTCCAAAATAAGTACGACAAATGTCAAATGTCAAAGTTCAAGGTCCAAGGGAAGCTCAAATTAGAAATTTTTGACATTAAGCTATTTGTCATTCCCTTGGCATTTGGATTTTGAAATTTGGAATTCACACCCTGTTTCAACAGTTGCTATTAGGGTGAGTGAAAGCGATGAAGGGTAGAAAGAGGTTGGATTTTATTCTGCTGTTTGCGGTTCTGGCCCTCGTGGGAATCGGGATTGTGATGGTTTACAGCACCAGTGCGATCATCGCCGGGGATCGCTTCGGAGACCCTTACTACTTTCTGAAGAGACAAGCCCTTTATGCAGCGCTCGGTTTCATTCTGATGCTCGTGATGATGTTCTTGCCCTATGAAATCCTAAAGCGTGTCGCCTATCCCATTTTTATCTTTTCCGTTCTTCTCCTGGTGGTCGTGTTGGTTCCGGGCATCGGGCACCGAAGCGGTGGCGCGATGCGCTGGCTGAAGATCCAGTCTTTCTCTTTTCAACCTTCGGAGTTTGCCAAGCTGGGTTTGGTGATCTTTCTTGCGTACCTCTTAGCCAAAAAGGAGGAGAAGATTCGGAGTTTCTCCTTCGGGTTTCTTCCTCCGGTTCTCCTCTCTGGTCTGGTCATCGTTTTGGTGATGAAGGAACCCGATTTCGGAGCGGCCTTTTTTCTGACCGTGATGGTCTTTCTCCTTCTCTTCGTCAGCGGTGCCAGGGTGATCTATATTGCGAGTGCTTTTTTGATCGCCATTCCGACGGCCTATGCCCTTTTGATGAATGTGGGATATCGTTATAAGAGGTTGATGAGTTTCATCCGGCCCTGGGAAGATCCCAGTGGTACAAGTTTCCAAATTATTCAATCCTTCCTCTCTTTCGGTTCTGGGGGCCTGTTCGGATTAGGGCTGGGAGAAGGAAGGCAGAAACTCTTCTTCCTTCCCGCTCCCCATACAGACTTCATCTTTTCGGTTATCGGAGAGGAGTTGGGTTTGCTGGGTGCGATGGTGGTTGTGCTCCTCTTCTTCATTATCGCCCTCAGGGGGATCCAGATCGCGCTATCCGTCGGGGATCGATTTGCCGTTTATTTGGCGTTGGGGATCACGTTGATGATCTCCCTCCAGGCAGCGATCAACATGGGAGTCGTTTTAGGACTCCTCCCAACAAAAGGGTTGACGCTTCCCTTCGTCAGTTACGGGGGGACATCCTTGATCGCCAATTTAGTAGGGGTGGGGATACTTCTTCACCTTTCGACGCATGCGGAACGACGATGAAGTGTGTGATCGCCGGGGGAGGTACAGGGGGTCATCTTTTTCCGGGCATGGCAATTGCCGAGGCATTCGTCGGGAGAGAGAAAGGGAATGAAGTTTTGTTTATCGGAACGGAAAGGGGGATCGAAGCCAAAGTTTTGCCGGGAGGGAAATTTCCACTGAAGACGATTCAAGCGAAGCCCATTCAGGGAAAATCTCTTTTGGGAAAGGCGAAAGCCATCTGGAGCTTACCGAGTGCTGTCTCCGAAGCTCATTCGATCCTGAAAGAGTTTCAACCCCAGCTCGTATTGGGCGTGGGGGGATATGCCTCGGGACCGGCTCTGTTGGCCGCATACCTTCTCGGAACGAAGAGGGCTATCCAGGAACAGAATGTGATGCCCGGAATGACGAATCGGATTCTAAGGTGGTTTAGCCAACGGATTTTCGTATCCTTCGAAGAAGCAAAAAAATATTTCCCCGAGAAGAAGACCATCGTGACTGGAAATCCGATCAGGAAAGAATTCCTTGCCCTTTTAAAAGAAGACAGGCGGCCGATGAAGAAAAAGGTTCGATTTACCCTTCTTATTTTTGGAGGAAGTGCAGGGGCACACCGGATCAATCAGGCGATGATAGAGGCCCTGGATCAGCTTCAAGGAATCAAGTCCTCTATTAAGATTATCCATCAAACCGGCAGAGAGGATCTCGATTTTGTATCGAGCAAGTATCAAGAAAGAGGGTTTGAAGTGTTGGTCAGGCCTTTCTTTGAAGATCTCGCCACCTACTATCAGATCTCTGACCTGGTCATCTGCAGGTCAGGAGCGAGTACCGTGGCCGAGCTGGCGGTCTGCGGGAAGGCGGCCCTCCTGATCCCTTATCCTTATGCGGCTCATGACCACCAATTGATCAACGCCAAGAAATTGGTTGATCTGGGCGCAGCCAAAATGATTTTAGATCGGGAGTTAAGTGCAGGAACCATCGCCGCAATGATCCTTCGTCTTTACGAGCATCCGGAGGAGCGGGTTAGGATGGAAGAGGCGATTCGACGGTTGGGGAGACCCAGAGCGGCAGAGGAAATAGTAGATCACTGCTATGCTCTCGTCAAAGGGTAAAATGTCAAATGTCAAAGCTCAAAGTTCCAATAAAATTCAAATTGTAAATTTCAAATGCCAAATTCAAATACAAAATGTTTTGACATTTAAGCATTCATCATTCATTTGGCATTTGGATTTTGACATTTGAACTTGAATTATCAGGAAGCTATGTACCGAAGAGGGAAGATCCAGCATATTCATTTTGTGGGCATCGGCGGAATCGGCATGAGTGGGATTGCCGAGGTGTTACTCAATCTCGGTTACCATATCAGCGGATCCGACATCAAGGAGACAGAGGTGACCCGAAGGCTGCGCTCTTTGGGGTGCGAGATTTCGTACGGCCACCGGAGGGAGAATTTGAAGGAGGCAGATGTGGTGGTCACCTCCTCAGCCATCCGGCCGCAAAACCCCGAGGTCGAGGCCGCAGAAGAGAGGCTCATTCCCGTCATCCCAAGGGCAGAGATGCTGGCAGAGCTGATGCGAATGAAAATCGGAATCGCGATCGCAGGGACCCATGGCAAGACCACGACCACGTCCCTCATTTCGACCGTTTTGGCGGCGGGCGGTCTCGACCCTACGGTTGTAATCGGCGGCAGGCTCAACAGCATCGGAAGCAACGCGAGACTGGGGCAGGGCGAATTCCTAGTGGCCGAAGCCGATGAGAGTGATGGTTCTTTTCTCAAACTGATGCCCACTATTGCCGTGGTGACGAACATCGATCCGGAGCATCTCGATTATTACAAAGGCATCGACGAAATCAGAGAGACTTTCCTCAGCTTCCTGAACAAAATTCCATTTTTCGGACTGGCCGTGCTATGCCTCGATCATCCGAACATCCAGAGCCTTCTTCCGAGGTTGCGAAAGCGCTTTACCACTTACGGGTTGACCTCACAGGCTGACTTCCAGGCCAAAGAGATCGTATTTGAAGGGCTCTCTACCTCCTTCGATGTGATCCGCCACCGTCAGGAGATAGGCAGACTGAGCCTCCGAATGCCAGGGCTCCACAATGTCTACAATGCCCTCGCCGCCTTGGCCACCGCTTTTGAACTGGATATTCCATTTAGGGTCGTCCAGGAAACGCTGCGCGATTTTAGCGGGATTCAGAGACGGTTTCAGATCAAAGGAGAGAAGAAGGGAGTTCTCGTTGTGGACGACTACGGTCATCATCCTGTAGAGATCATGGCCACGCTGAAGGCAGCGCGAACCGGCTGGGCGAAAAGGATCGTCGCCGTATTTCAGCCGCATCGCTACACGAGAACGCAAGCCCTGTTCAAAGATTTTCTCACAGCATTTTATGACGCCGATGTCCTCATTCTTACGGAGATCTACCCTGCCGGAGAGGATCGGATAGAAGGTGTGGAATCGAAAGCCCTGTTTGAGGGGCTCCGGGAGTATGGCCATAAAGACGTGACTTATCTAGCCGATAAGAAGGAGATCGTCGAGCATCTCCTGCGAATTATCTCCCCCGGGGATCTGGTGATCACGCTGGGAGCAGGAGATATCTGGCAGGTTTCAGAGGAGTTGGTGAACAGACTGAGCTGAGGAGATTTCAAATTTCAGGTTTAAGATTTCAAATTTGAAATCTGCAATTTGCAATCTGAAATAAAATGGAGCGGGACTACAGAAAATGGGCGTCGGGGCTGATCAAAGGGAGGGTTCTTTTCGATGCGCCGATGAGACAGTTTACGTCGATGCAGGTGGGAGGTCCTGCGGACAGCCTTTTGTTTCCCAGAGATGTGGATGAACTGAAAAAGGTAGTCCGTTACGCAAGGAGAAAAAAAATTCCTCTTTTGATTTTAGGGAGAGGGACGAATTTAGTGGTGAGGGATAAAGGGGTTCGTGGATGGGTAATCAGTTTGACCCAAGGGATGAAAAAGATTCAGAAGGACGGAGAGGCTGTCGAGGCGGAAGCGGGCCTCTCCTTGCAACGGATGGTCCAATTCTCCATCCGGAAGGGACTCACAGGGCTCGAACCCTTCTTCGGTATTCCCGGAACAGTGGGAGGAGGGTTGGCGATGAATGCCGGGGCCTGGGGTGCCGAACTGAAGGATGTGCTTCTTTCCGTGACGTTGATGAAGGGAGACGGAGAAATTATGGAGAGATCCCGTTCGATGCTCCGATTCTCGTATCGAGGACTGGCCATTCCCTCCTCTTGGATTATTCTCAAGGGCCGATTTAAGCTGAAGGTTGGCAAGAAGGAAGAAATTCATGCCCGGGTGAAATCTTACTCGGAGATGAGGAAGAAAAGGCAACCTTTGGACTATCCCAGTGCAGGGTCCATTTTCAAAAACCCGAAGGAAGGTCCCGCAGGAAAATGGATCGAAGAAGCTGGGCTGAAAGGGTTTCGGATAGGTCGAGCGATGATCTCGGAGCGTCATGCGAATTTTATCATCAATTTAGGAAAGGCCAAGGCCGAAGAGGTGGTCCATTTGATGGAGTTCGTTGAAAAGAAGGTCTACGAAGATAAAGGCATCTCCCTTGAAAGGGAGGTGAAGGTGGTGGGCGAACCGTAGTGCGCCTGCCTACCGGTAGGCAGGGATTGCGCCCTGTAATATGGTTCTGACCCCCCTCACCCCGACCTCTCCCCTGCCTTCGCCGAAGCGATTTCGCGCAGGCAGGCGCCAGGGGAGAGGAGGATAATCGATTTGACGTATCGGCGGTAGGGACATGAAAGAGCCATCAGTCAAGAAAAAGAAAGTGGGGGTGATGATGGGCGGTCTTTCCAGGGAGAGAGAGATTTCCCTCAAGACGGGCAAGGCCATCTTGAAGGCTCTCACGGAGAAAGGGTATACGGCAACCGCGATCGATGTGAAAGACGATATAGCGGAAAAATTGGTCAAAGAAAAGATTGAGTGTGCCTTTTTAGCTCTTCACGGAAGATTTGGAGAAGATGGAACTATTCAGGGGATGTTGGAATTGATGAGAATCCCCTATACCGGTTCAGGAGTTCTGGCGAGCGCGTTGGCCATGCATAAAGTCATGTCTAAGAAATTCTTCCTCTGTGAAAAGATTCCGACTCCTCGTTATGAGGTTTTTCAGCGGGAGAAGATCAAGAGAGATCTGCCTGAAAGAACCTCCCTTCCTCTGCCGGTCGTAGTCAAACCAGCCAGAGAGGGGTCGACGATCGGTGTTTCAATCGTTCGGAAGGGTGAAGAGCTGCGCCCTGCCCTGACGAAGGCGGCGGAATACGATGAGGAGATATTGGTAGAGGAGTTTATGAAAGGGAGGGAGATCACCGTCGGTATTCTTGAGAACATTCCTCTGCCGGTCATTGAGATCGCCCCCAAGAGCGGCTTCTACGATTACCATTCCAAATATACAAAGGGCGAGACTCGGTACATTCTCCCGGCCCGGATTCCCAGAGAGAAGTACCTCTTTGCGCAGGAATTAAGCCTGAGAGCCTTTCAGGAACTGGATTGTTCTGGTGTGGCGAGGGTCGATCTGATGACCGATGAAAACGAAAATCCATTTGTGATTGACATCAACACCATGCCTGGCATGACCGAGACGAGTCTCTTGCCAATGGCGGCCAATTATGCGGGCATTCCATTTGATGATTTAGTCGAGCGCATTTTGTTAGGGGCCTCTTTAAAGATGGAATAGCCATCCTTCCCCCCTTCAGCATGGGGGGAAGGCATTCGAGGGATCATGGGAGAGGCGGTTAAAGTACAAGAAGGAAAATTTCTCCGACCAAAAGCGAGAGGGGAAGAGAAAGGAGCGGAAAAATTCCTGAGGATCCTGAAAAAAACGATCCGGGTGGCCTTTCAACTTCTTCTTCTCTCCTTTTTCCTCTTGGTCAGCCACTGGGTTTATGTCCATCTCCTTGGGGATCCCTGTTTTCGAGTGAGGGAAGTCGAGGTGGAAGGAGGCCGAAAGATTCCGAAAGAGACCCTTCTCTCCTTGACGGCGATCGATGGAATGCCCAATCTCTTCTCGGTCAAGTTGAAGGAAGTTGTCCAACGGTTGGAGTCCCATCCCTGGATTGAGCAGGTCCGGGTGAGGAAGGTCTTTCCTCATAAGATATTGATTCAGATAGAAGAGAAGAAACCGATGGCCATCATTCAACTGGAAGAGCTTTATTATATCGATACCAAAGGGGAGATCTTTTCTCCTGTAGGAGATAGAGATGAGTACAACTATCCCTATCTGACCGGCTTGAGCCGCCGAGTTTTGGAAAAAGACCCAGCGGAAGCGAAGCGCCTGATCACCAAGGCCTTAGAGATTCTAAGAATCGCGGGACAAGAGAAACCGCCTCCCCTGGACGAGATATCTGAGATCCATATGGAAAAGGTGTACGGAATCGATTGTGTCACCAAGGCGGAAGGGGTGGAGGTCAAAATGGGATGGGACGACTTTGGAGAGAAGCTGCGACGATTGTCTCTCATCTGGGCAGATCTTCGGAAGAGAGGGTTTTCAGCGGCTTCCATTGACTGTAGTGACATGAGACGAATGGTGGTCAAGAGGTTCCCTCAGGGGGTTGAAAGGAGGTGGTGAAAGGTGGGTAAGAAAGATTCGTTGGTAGTCGGGTTGGATATCGGGACGACCAAGATCTGTACCGTGGTCGGAGAAATCTCTGACGGTCAGGTCAACATCATCGGCCTCGGGACGTTTCCGTCGAAGGGATTGCGAAAAGGTGTGGTCATCAATATCGAGAGCACGGTCCATTCGATCAAGAAGGCGGTTGAAGAAGCGGAGCTGATGGCAGGATACCATCTCACCTCTGCCTATGCAGGGATCGCGGGCGGGCATATTAAAGGGATTAACAGCCACGGGGTGATCGCCGTAAAAAACAGAGAGATCGCTCCGAATGATGTGAAGCGCGTGATCGATGCCGCCAGCGCTGTGGCCATGCCCATGGATCGAGAGGTGATTCACATCATCCCCCAGGAATTCATCGTGGACGATCAGGACGGGATCAAAGATCCGGTGGGGATGTCAGGGGTACGGCTGGAGGGAAGGGTTCATATTGTCACCGGCGCGATCACCTCTGCGCAGAACATCATCAAATGCGCGAACAAGGCCGGGCTGGATGTGGACGACATTGTTTTGGAGCAGTTGGGGTCGAGCGAGGCAGTCCTCACTTCTGAGGAGAAGGACCTGGGAGTGGCCATCATCGATATCGGAGGCGGAACGACGGATCTGGTGATCTTTTCAAACGGTGCGATCAAGCATACAGCCGTTTTTTCCCTGGCAGGAAGCCATATCACAAATGACATCTCGATGGGACTTCGGACACCGGTGGAGGAAGCGGAGAAGATCAAAATAAGATACGGATGTGCGCTGGCTTCTTTGGTCCGGAAGGACGAAACCATTGAAGTCCCTAGCGTGGGGGGCAGGAAGCCTCGCGTCCTCTCCAGACAGACCTTGACAGAGATCGTCGAGCCCAGGGTCGAGGAGATTCTCACCTTGGTTCATAACGAAGTGGTCAGGACGGGATTTGCCAATCTGCTCGCCTCTGGAATTGTCCTCACCGGCGGGAGCGCCATCCTGGAGGGTGTTCCTGAGTTGGCCGAGCAGATTTTCAATCTGCCGGTCCGGAGGGGGGCGCCCATCGGCATCGGAGGATTGGTCGATCTGGTCGCGAGTCCAATGTATGCGACCGGAGTGGGTCTGGTGCTCTACGGAAGTCGAAAGAAAGGGCAGAGTCGATTTAAGGTAGGCGAGGGAAACGTCTTCAGCAAAGTTACCCATCGGATGAGGGAATGGATTGAAGAATTTTTCTAATGGAATACTGGAATGTTGGAAAAATGGAATAATGGGCGAAGTATTCTCAGTCATACTAGACGAGACCCGATATTCCATGATTCCATTCTTCCATCATTCCAATCTTAAAAAAGGAGGAAGGATATGATCGAATTTGACGAAAATAAAAATTTGGCCGCCAGGGTGAAGATCATCGGAATTGGAGGAGGCGGGAACAATGCCCTGAATACGATGATTTCGTACCAGCTCTCCGGCGTCGAGTTTATCGCAGCCAATACCGATGCGCAGGCGCTGGCGGCTAACATGGCTCCCATCAAATTGCAATTGGGGGAGAACTTGACCAAGGGCTTGGGAGCCGGAGCCAATCCGGAGATAGGGAGGAAGGCTGCTCTCGAGGATGTGGAGAAAATTCGCGAGGCCCTAAAAGGGTCAGACATGGTTTTCATCACAGCGGGGTTGGGGGGCGGGACTGGAACGGGAGGCGGGCCGGTGATTGCTGAAGTAGCCCGTGAAATAGGCGCCCTCACCGTGGCGATCGTGACCAAGCCTTTTCATTTCGAAGGAAAGAAGAGGATGAGCCAGGCGGAGGAAGGGTTGGCCAACCTGAAGATGACGGCGGATGCCCTCATCACCATCCCGAACCAGCGGCTCCTCGGCATCAGCGGGAAGAGCATGACGCTGCTGGAGGCTTTCAAAAGGGC
>Ga0187780_10003290_pt1 | contig 12215 bp, 10 predicted proteins | sample 1015_Q2_SP10_20__FD_132429 | JGI IMG/M metagenome (GOLD analysis project Ga0187780, IMG submission 132429) | Tropical peat soil microbial communities from peatlands in Department of Meta, Colombia - 1015_Q2_SP10_20_MG | ecosystem: Environmental > Terrestrial > Soil > Wetlands > Peat | place...
GCACACCGACTTCATCTTCAGCATCATCGGCGAGGAGCTCGGGCTGTTCGGCGCCGCGGCCACGGTGCTCCTCTACGGGGTCATCGTCTGGCGCGGGACGCGCGCCGCGCTGCGCGCCAACGAGACCTTCGGCACCTACCTGGGCCTCGGGCTCACCGCCCTCCTCGGGGTGCAGGCAGTGGTGAACATGAGCGTGGCCATGGGCATGCTTCCCACCAAGGGTCTCACCTTGCCCTTCGTCTCCTACGGCGGCTGCTCCCTGGTGGTCTCGATGGCCGCGGCCGGGGTGCTGCTCAGCCTCAGCGCATCGACGGCGCCGACGCGCCTTCTCGGTCCTCGCCGCGTGGCCGCCCCGCCGGTGGACATCGAGGGGACGGCGCCGGCATGAGGATGCTCATCGCCGGAGGCGGGACGGGAGGCCACCTCTTTCCCGGAGTCGCCCTGGCGGAGGAGTTCAGCACCCGCCATCCGGGAAACGCCGTCCTCTTCGTCGGCACGCGCCGCGGACTCGAGTCGCGGGTGGTTCCCGCCGCCGGCTTTTCGCTGGAGACCGTCTCCGCCCGGGGCCTGAAGGGGAAACGGCCGCTCCAGTTTCTCCTCGGTCTGCTCGCCCTGCCCTGGTCGTTCGTCGAGTCGTGGCGCATCCTGAGCCGCTTTCGCCCCGACGTGGTGGTGGGCGTGGGCGGCTACGCCAGCGGGCCCCTGGTGCTCACCGCCTGGCTTCGCCGCATCCCCACCGCGGTGCAGGAGCAAAATGCGCTGCCCGGCCTGACCAACCGGATCCTCGGCCACTTCGTCCGCGCGGTCTTCGTCGCCTTCGAGGAGGCGCGCCGGTTCTTTCCCCGGTCGAAGACCCACGTGGTCGGCAATCCAGTGCGTCGCACGCTGCTCGAGAACTACCTGCGCAGCCGCACCGCCCACGACCGGTTCGGGATCCTCGTCCTGGGCGGGTCGCTCGGGGCGCGCGGGCTCAACCAGCGGGTGATCGAGGCGCTGCCCTTCCTCGGCGATCTCCGCCAGTCGGTCGACTTCGTCCACCAGACCGGGAGCTCGGACCTGGCGGCGGTGCGGGCAGCCTACGCGTCGAGCGGCGCGGCCGCCGAGGTGGTGGAGTTCATCGAGGACATGTCCGCCGCCTATGCCCGCGCCTCGCTGGTCGTCTGCCGGGCCGGCGCCACCACGGTGGCCGAGCTGGCCATCTGCAAGAAGGCCTCGGTACTCGTCCCCTTTCCGTTCGCCGCCGACGATCACCAGGCGGCCAACGCCCGCGCCCTGGTCGATGCCGGAGCGGCATTGATGTTCCGCGAGTCGGAGCTCACCGGAGAGGGCCTGGCAGGGACGATCCGCGAGCTCCTCGGGGATCCGGACCGGCTCCGGCGGATGGAGCGCGCGGCCGGGCTGCTCGGGCGACCCGAGGCGGCGCGGGAGCTGGCCGATGTCTGCGTGGAGCTGGTGGAGCGCGCCCGGGGCCCGGACGCGCGGCGGCCATCGGAGGCCCCCGGCCGATGACCCGGCGCCCGCACGCCAGCCTCTTCCGGACCCGCCACGCCGCCCGCGTCCACTTCGTGGGCATCGGCGGAATCGGCATGAGCGGCATCGCCGAGGTTCTCCTCAACCTCGGCTACCGGGTGAGCGGGAGCGACCTCAAGGAGTCGGACATCACCCGCCGGCTGGCCAAGCTCGGGGCGCACCTCAGCGTCGGTCACCGGGCCGAGAACCTGGGCGAGGCGGACGTGGTCGTCATCTCCTCGGCCGTCCGCCGGGACAACCCGGAGGTGGTGGCCGCCCGGGCTCGGAAGATCCCGGTCATCCCCCGGGCGGAGATGCTCGCCGAGCTGATGCGCCTCAAGTACGCGGTGGCCGTGGCCGGGAGCCATGGGAAGACGACCACCACCTCGATGGTGGCCACCGTGCTCAACGCCGCCGGACTCGACCCGACGGCGGTGGTGGGGGGCAAGGTCAACGTCCTGGGGAGCAACGCCAAGCTCGGCAAGAGCGACCTGATGGTGGTCGAGGCCGACGAGTCGGACGGGAGCTTCCTCAAGCTCCACCCCTCCATCGCCGTGGTGACCAACGTCGACCCGGAGCATCTCGACCACTTCGGGACGGTCGAGGCGCTGCGCCATGCCTTCGTCGAGTTCTGCAACCGCGTTCCTTTCTACGGACTCAACGTCCTCTGCCTCGACCATCCCAACGTCCAGGCGCTGCTCCCGGACATCGAGAAGCGCATCGTGACCTACGGGTCCTCGCACACCGCCGACTACCGCCTGGAGGCGGTGGCGCTCGACGGCTTCACCACTCGCTTCCAGGCCTTCCGGCGCGGCGAGGCGCTGGGCGAGTTCGCCGTCCGCATGGTGGGAGCCCACAACGCGTTGAATGCCCTGGCGGTGATCGCCGTGGCCGAGGAGATGGAGGTCCCGCTGGAGCTGGTGCGCCAGGCCCTGGCCGGATTCGAAGGGGTGCAACGCCGCTTCACCGTCCGCGGCGAGACGGGCGGGGTGATGGTGGTGGACGACTACGGGCACCATCCGGCGGAGGTGATGGCCACCCTGGCCGGGGCGAGGGCGGCTTTCGGGCGGAGGCTGGTGGTGGCCTTCCAGCCCCACCGCTACACCCGCACCCGCGACCTCCTCTCCGAGTTCGCCCGGGCCTTCAACGACGCCGACGTGCTGGTGGTGACTGGCATCTACGCCGCCAGCGAGGAGCCCATCCCGGGCGTCTCCGGGGCCGCGCTGGCCGAGGCAGTCCGCGCCCACGGGCACCGGGACGTGACCTACGTGGAGAAGCGCGCCGACGTCGCCGGGTCTCTGCTCCCGCGGCTGACGAAGGGGGATCTCGTCCTGACCCTCGGAGCCGGGGACATCACCCAGGTGGGCCCGGAGCTACTCGGGTTGCTGGGCGCGCGGCACTAGGGCCTCCGAGCGGGTGGCCCGCGCTGGCGGGTCCTCCAGCTCAGATGTACTGCGGCCATCCGCCGGGGTGGCGGCGCTTGTAGCCCCGGTACCAGCCACACAGCGGGAGCAGGAGCAGCACCACCGCCGCCGTCGAGACGTAGGTGGCGAGGAGGCCGGCCCTGGTGTGCATCCCGAGGAGGCGGGCGGCGAGGTCGAGCAGGTGGGCGTGGAGCAGGTAGAAGAAGAGGGCCGTCTGCCCGAGCAGCACGAGCGGCGGCCAGTGCAGCCGAGCGCGGAAGGCGAGGGCGAGGAGGAGCGCCGCCAGCCCGAGCTCGAGGCCCCAGAAGGCGAGACTGGGCGGATACTTGCTGACGTGGAGCCACTGCACCAGCGAGCCATCGCGGCGGAGGAGCGCCATGTTCCCCAGCCCGTTCAGGCCTCGCAGGACGAGGAAGACCGCGAGCAGGCCCAGGGCCCATCCGAGGAGCAGCCGAGCGGCCCGATTGCTCCGGCCGTCGGCCGGCAGGGTGAGCAGCCACTGGCCGAAGCAGTACCCGAGCGCCATGGTGCACAGCCAGGGGAAGAGGGGATAGCCGACCACCACCCACTTCGGGACGACGATGCCGAAGTTGAAGAGGAGCCGCGCCGCCGAGGCGGCCGGACCGCCGAGGCCCATTGTCCAGGCGGACAGTGGCTCGGCCGCCACCCAGCCCACCAGGGCCAGGGGGAGGAGCCAGCGCATCGGCAGGTGCCTGACCGCGGCCATGCACACCATGCCCATCCCCAGCGCGTAGAGAACTTGGAGGACGATGGGGGCGGGAGCGTGCGGCCCGAAGACCAGCGACATCCACAGCTCGAGCGCGGTGATGATCAGGCCGCGGAGCACGAGGTGGCGGTCGATGTCCCCGGAGCGGTCGCCGGCCTGGCTCCGGCGGGCGGCGCTCAGGGCGATCGACGTCCCGGCGAGGAAGACGAAGGTCGGTGCGCAGATGTGCGTCACCCACCGGGTGAGGAACTGCGCCGCCGGGAGCGGGTAGCGGTCCATGACCACCGAGTCGGTGAACAACCGTCCGGCATTGAAGGCGGCGCTGGCATGGTCCACGGTCATGAGGACCATCACCAGCCCGCGGAGCCAGTCGATGGCGATGAGCCTGTGCTCCTGCCCGACGGCGCCGTCCTTGGCCATTCCCGCGTCGCCTCCGGATCGGAGTCTGACATGGGTCTTCTCACCGAGGGCGGCAATTGCAGCGTACAGTTCGGCCCCGGTGAGCGCGGTACAGACCCAGGCGCTGGCCGACCCGGGGGCGGGAGCCGCCCGCTCCGGGGACCCCGAGCGCGCCTGGCTGGAGAGCGTGTACCGCCCCGACGAACGGCAGCTCACCGCACGGGCGGTGGTGGCCGGAGTGCTGCTTGGCGGCCTGATGTGCCTCTCCAACCTCTACGTCGTCCTCAAGACGGGCTGGAGCCTGGGCGTCACCATCACCGCCTGTGTGGTGGCCTTCGCCCTGTTCCGCGTCCTCCGGGCAGTGGGCCTGGTCCGGACCGACTTCGGCATCCTGGAGAACAACGCCATGGGCTCGGTCGCCTCCTCGGCCGGCTTCATGACCGGGGGAGGGAACGTCCCCGCCCTGGGGGCGCTGCTCATCCTCACCGGGGCGCGGCCGAGCTGGCCCGGGCTGGTTCTCTGGCTCTCCACCATCGCCATGCTCGGGGTGTTCGCCGCCATCCCCATCAAGCGCCAGCTCATCAACCGGGAGCACCTCGCCTTCCCCACCGGGACGGCCACCGCCGAGACGCTGCGGGCGATGCACGGAGACAGCGCCGAGGCCTCGCGCCGCGCGCGGCGCCTGGGGCTGGCGGCGCTCGTCGGCGCCGGGGTGACCTGGTTCCGGGACGCGCGCTTCGCCTTCATGCCCTTCAACCTCCCCGAGCACCTCGGGCTTCCGTTCCGGATCGGCGGCCTGCCCGCGGCTCAGTGGACGCTCAGCTTCCACGGGAGCCTGCTCCTGGTCGGCGCCGGCGCGCTCCTCGGCTGGCGCACCGGCTGGTCCCTCCTCCTCGGCGGGGTGATCAACTGGGGGGTGGTGGCGCCCCTGCTCCACGCCCGCGGCTCGCTCCCGGTCGTCAGCAGCCGGACGATCATGGCCTGGGCGGTGTGGCCCGGGGCCGGGGTGCTGGTCGCCGCGGGGCTGCTCGTCTTCGCCTTCCAGTGGAGGGCGGTGGCGCGCTCCTTCACCTCGCTGCGTGCGGTCTTCCGGCGCAGGGCGGGCTCGGCGCCCGACCCGCTGGCCGCCGTCGAGTGCCCGCCCTCCTGGTTCGCCGGCGGCTTCGCCCTGCTCGGACCGCTCATCGTCGGGCTGATGGCCATCCTCTTCGGGTTTCCGTGGTGGGCGGCGGTGGCGGCGCTGCCCCTGACGGCGCTGATGGCGGTCATCGCCGGCCGCGTCGTGGGAGAGACCGACGTCACCCCCACCAAGGCGCTCGGCCCGGTGACCCAGCTGGTCTACGCCGGGCTGTTGCCGGGAAATCTCGTCGCCAACGTCATGGGGGCCAACGTCACCGGGGGAGCCGGACTCCACGCCGGGGATCTGCTCACCGACCTCAAGTCGGGCTACCTGCTCGGCGCGCGGCCGAGGCCGCAGGCCATCGGGCAGCTCATCGGGGCCCTGGCCGGGGCGGCGGTGGTGGTGCCGGCCTTCAACCTGCTCGTCCCCGACGCGGAGGTGCTGGGCTCGGAGGCCTTTCCGGCTCCGTCGGTCCAGGTCTGGGCGAGCGTCTCGCGGGTGATGGTCGGAGGCCTCGGCGCTCTGCCCGGATCGGCGCGGCTGGCGGCGCTCGTCGGCCTGGTCCTCGGCCTCGCTCTGGTCGTGCTCGAGCGCGCGGTGCCGGAGCGGCTGCGGGCCTGGGTGCCGTCGCCCGCGGGGCTGGGCGTGGCCTTCATCATGCCCTTCTACAACTCGCTCAGCTTCTTCCTCGGGGCGCTGGCGGCGGAGATGGTCCGGCGGCGCCGGCCGGCGACGGTGGACTCGGTGGTCATCCCGGTGGCCTCGGGGCTGATCGCCGGCGAGAGCATCCTCGGCGTGGCCCTGGCGCTGCTCAGTGCCGGTGGGGTGGTGGGGTGAGGATGCTCAGCCTCGGTGGGTGGCGAGCACGAGGACGAGCGCCAGCGCCGCCGGGAGCGCCTGCCAGACGAGGATCGCCCGGCTGATGGTCGCCGCTCCGAAGATCCCCGCCACCACCACGCAGCCGAGGAAGAAGAGCTGGAGCGGATGGGCGAGGGCGCGTGGAGCGAACAGGCTCCAGATGAGCCCGGCGGCGAGGAAGCCGTTGTACAGGCCCTGGTTGGCCATCGCCGGCGCGGCCTGCCTGGCATAGGCCTCGGTCACCTGGAACGTCTTGAGCCCGGTCGGCTTGGTGAAGAGGAACATCTCCAGCACCAGGAACCACAGGTGCTCGAGGGCGACGAGAAGGACGAGAAGCTGGGCGGCGAGCCTCACCCTGGTCATCCAACCACGTTCCGGGGCGACGGCGAGGCTGTCCTTCCACACCTTCCCGCCGGGAGGCCGGGTCCCGGAAGCGAACGGGGGGCCAGGCCGCGCCTCGCGGCCCCCGGCGGACCCTCCGGACTGGCAAGGGACTTGCTCCCCTGACCGAGTTCGCACACAAGGGAGCCCGAGAGTGAGGCAACCCGCCGTCGCAACCCGAAGTCTGGCGCGCATCGTGGTCGGCCTTCCGGTCGATTGGACCGAGCACGAGCCGCTCGCCCCGAAGACGAGCATCCGGGCGGGTGGAGCGGCTGAGCTGTTCGTCCGTCCGAGCTCGCCCGATGCCCTGGTCACGCTCCTGGCTCGGGCTCGAGAGGCGGGCGTGCCGATCCACGTGCTCGGTGGTGGGGCGAACACCCTGGTCGGCGACGGGGGCATCCCGGGGATCACCCTGAAGCTCCCCGCCGACCTCTTTCCGGAGAGCGTCGAGCGGCTCGACGAGGGGGGACGGGTGACGCTCGGGGCCGGCTCGGCCATCGTCCGGCTGACCAACGTCATGCGGACCCACGGCTGGGTGGGGGCCGAGTTCCTGGCCGGCATCCCGGGAACCATCGGCGGGGCGCTGGCCATGAACGCCGGCACCAAGCAGGGCGAGTGCGCCCAGGTGCTCGAGGCGGTCGAGCTGGCCACGCCGGAGGGCGTGGGCTGGGTGGCCCGCCAGGAGCTCACCATTCGCTACCGGCAGACCGAGCTCCCGGCCGGATCAGTGGCGACGCGCGTGCGCTTCCGGCTCGGGCGGGGGGACCCCGAGGCCTCCCGGGCGGCGATGGAGGCGGACCTCGGCTACCGGAAGCGGACCCAGCCGCTCAGCCAGCCGAACTGCGGCAGCGTCTTCCGCAACCCGCCCGGAGACCACGCCGGTCGGCTCATCGAGTCGGTTGGGCTGAAGGGCCACATCCTGGGCGAGGCGCGGATCAGCGAGCTTCACGCCAACTGGATCGTCAACCTCGGAGGCGCCACCGCGCGGGACGTGGCCGGGCTCATCGCCCTGGCGCAGGGACGGGTGCGGGAGGCCACCGGCATCGTCCTCACGCCCGAGGTGGTCCGGGTCGGGGTGTTCACGTGACGCGCCGCGGGGAGCTGGCCGGGAAACGGATCGGGGTGCTGCTCGGCGGGCTGAGCGTGGAGCGCGAAGTGAGCCTGCGGAGCGGCGCCGCCGTCTCCCAGGCGCTCCGCTCTCTCGGCTACGCCGTCGTCGAGGTCGACGTGCAGCGGGACATCGCCGAGCGCCTGGTCGAGGAGCACATCGACGTCGCCTTCATCGCCCTGCACGGACGGTACGGCGAGGACGGCTGCATCCAGGGCCTCTTGGAGTCGATGCACATCCCCTACACCGGCTCCGGCGTGCTCGCCTCGGCGGTGGGCATGGAGAAGGTGTTCAGCAAGCAGGTCTTCCTGGCCCGGGGCATTCCCACGCCGCCCTACCGGGCGTTCGACACCGCCGCCGAGGCCCTGGCCGGGGTGGAGGCGCTGCCCTTCCCGCTGCCGGCGGTGGTGAAGCCGTCCCGGGAGGGAAGCAGCGTGGGGGTCTCCATCTGCCGGACGCGCGAGGCATACGCCGAGGCGGTGAGCAGGGCAGCCGGGCTGGCCGGGACGCTGCTCGTCGAGCAGTTCATCGCCGGGCGCGAGGTGCAGGGGGCGGTGCTCGACGATGCCTCGCTCGGGGCCATCGAGATCGTGCCGGCGCGCGAGTTCTACGACTACGAGGCCAAGTACTCGGCCAACAGCGGAACCAGGTACCTCTTTCCGGCTCCCCTGCCTCCGGCCCAGTATGCGCGGGTCAACGCCGTGTGCTTGGCCGCCCACCGGGCCCTGGGCTGCAGCGGAGCGACCCGCAGCGACTGCATCGTCACCGCCGACGGGGACGTGTGGCTGCTCGAGCTCAACACGCTGCCGGGGATGACCGCCACCAGCCTCCTGCCGAAGATCGCGCTCGGCCAGGGCCTCGACTTTCCCGCCCTGTGCGAGCGCCTCCTGCTCGGGGCGGCGCTCAAGGGCTGACGCCCGTCCGGGGCCGCCCTGGCCCGCGTGGGGCGACCCGACATGCTCGGCGCGCCACGTAGCTGTGGCGAAAAACTGGCGCCCCCTCTGATCCGGCCCGAGCATGGGCCGACGATCGAGAGAATGCCCCCCGGCTCGCCCAGGAATCGCCGCCGCCGGCACGAGCGTTCGGCGCGCCTTCGCGGCGCGGTCCGGGCGCATGCCCCCCGGCTGTTGCTCGCCGTCGCCGCCCTCGGTGCGCTCGGGCCGGCCCTGGTCCGCGCCGACGCCTGGGCCCGCCACTCGCCGCACTTTGCCCTGCGGGCCGTCCAGGTCTCCGGCGCGCAGAGGGCCAGCGAGGCGGAGCTGCTCGCCCTGGGGGGGGTCCAGCCGGGGACGAACCTCTGGGCGCTCGACGCGGCCGAGGTGGCACGGGGGATGGCCGGCCATCCCTGGGTTCGCACCGTCTCGGTGCGCCGCTCGCTGCCGGACACCCTGTACATCCGTGTCGAGGAGCACCAGCCGGCCGCCCTGGCCGTCCTCGGCGAGCTGTACGTGGTCGACGCCGAGGGCATCCCCTTCAAGCGGCTGTCCGGTGCGGATGCCCTCGACCTTCCGCTCGTCACCGGCGTGAGCCGCGAGGAAGCGGCGCGGAGTCCCGAGGAGAGTGCGGCCCGGCTGCGCACCGCCCTGGCGCTCATCGACGCCTGGTCCCGGGTGGTCCAGCGCCCGCCGCTCTCCGAGGTCCATCTCGAGGAGGGCGGCTTCCGCGCCATCGACGCCGACGGTCAGGTGGTGGCCCTGGCCGCCGGGCCGGTGGATGCCGCCCTGGCCCGCCTGGTGCGGGTACGGACGGAGCTCCGGCAGCGAGGCCTGAGCGCGGCCACCATTCATCTGGAGAACCGGGTGCGCCCCGCCTGGGTCGCCGTTCAGCTCGCCGGTCCGGCGGTCGCGGACCGCGCGGCGAAGTGATCAACGAGGGAACAACATGGCCAAGCAGAAGGGCGGGGAAGTCGTCGTCGGCCTGGACATCGGCACGACGAAGATCTGCGCCATCGTCGGTGAGCTGACCGAGAACGGGATCGACATCATCGGCATCGGCACGCATCCTTCCAAGGGGCTGCGCAAGGGCGTGGTGGTGAACATCGAGTCCACCGTGGCCTCCATCCGCCGGGCGGTGGAGGAGGCCGAGCTGATGGCCGGGTGCGAGATCACCACCGTCTACACCGGCATCGCCGGTGGCCACATCAAGGGGTTCAACAGCCAGGGCATCGTGGCCGTCAAGGACAAGGAGGTCCGCGAGGCGGACGTGGCCCGGGTCATCGACGCCGCCAAGGCGGTGGCCATCCCCATGGACCGGGAGGTGATCCACGTTCTCCCCCAGGAATTCATCATCGACGACCAGGGGGGCATCAAGGAGCCGCTGGGCATGGCCGGGGTGCGCCTCGAGGCCAAGGTGCACATCGTCACCGGCGCCGTCTCCAGCGCCCAGAACATCGTCAAGTGCGCCAACCGCACCGGGCTGAACGTGGCCGACATCGTGCTCCAGCCGCTGGCCTCCAGCGAGGCAGTGCTCGGCGAGGACGAGAAGGAGCTCGGGGTCTGTCTGGTGGACATCGGCGGGGGGACCACCGACATCGCCATCTTCTCCGGGGGGAGCATCGTCCACACCGCGGTCATCGCCCTGGGTGGGAACAACCTCACCAGCGACATCGCCATCGGCCTGCGGACCCCGGCGATGGAAGCGGAGCGCATCAAGCAGAAGTACGGCTGCGCGCTGGCCTCGATGGTGGACAAGGAGGAGACCATCGAGGTCCCCTCGGTGGGCGGCCGCCAGCCGCGCGTGCTCGGCCGGCAGATCCTGTGCGAGATCCTCGAGCCCCGGGTGGAGGAGATCTTCCAGCTCGTCCACCGGGAGATCCAGAAGTGCGGCTACGAGGACCTGCTCGCCAGCGGGGTGGTGATCACCGGCGGATCGACGTTGCTCGGCGGAATGGCCGAGCTGGCCGAGGAGGTGCTCGGGCTCCCGGTGCGGCGCGGGATGCCACGGGGCATCGGTGGGCTGGTCGACGTGGTGAAGAGCCCGATGTACGCCACCGGTGTGGGGCTGGTCATCTACGGCGCCCGCCATCAGGACCGCCGCCTGTTCCGCATCCGCGAGGAGAACGTCTACCGGAAGGTGAAGGGGCGGATGCGGGAGTGGCTGGAGGAGATCTTCTGATGGACAGCTGGGAGCAGAGCAAGCAGGCCGCCAAGATCCGCGTCGTCGGCGTGGGCGGGGCGGGCTGCAATGCGATCAACACCATGATCGCGGCCGGGCTCGACCGGGTTCAGTTCATCGCCGCCAACACCGACATCCAGGCCCTGGCGGCGAGCCGGGCCCAGGTCAAGGTGCAGATCGGCTCGGACCTGACCAAGGGGCTGGGAGCCGGTGCCAACCCGGAGGTGGGACGCGAGGCGGCGCTGGAGAGCAAGGAGCTCATCGCCCAGGCCCTGGACGGGGCGGACATGGTCTTCGTCACCGCCGGGATGGGGGGCGGCACCGGCACCGGCGCGGCGCCGATCATCGCCGACATCGCCAAGTCGCTCGGGGCGCTGACGGTGGCGGTGGTGACCAAGCCCTTCCACTTCGAGGGGAACAAGCGCCGCAAGCAGGCCGACGCCGGACTGGTGGAGCTGAAGACCGCCGTGGACACGCTGATCACCATCCCCAACCAGCGGCTGCTCAGCCTCGGCGGCCAGTCCATGCCGCTGCTCGACACCTTCAAGCGCGCCGACGAGGTGCTCCTCAACGCCGTCCAGGGCATCTCCGACCTCATCCAGTACCACGGCTACATCAACGTCGACTTCGCCGACGTGAAGACGATCATGTCCGACAAGGGGCAGGCCCTGATGGGGACCGGACGCGCGAGCGGCGAGAAGCGCGCGGTCAACGCCATGCAGCAGGCCATCGCCTCGCCGCTGCTCGAGGACGTCACCATCGACGGGGCCACCGGGCTCCTGATCAACATCACCGGGGGGCGGGACCTCACCCTCCAAGAGGTGAACGAGGCGCTGACCCTGGTGCATGACGCCGCCGACCAGGAGGCGGAGATCATCTTCGGGAGCCTCATCGACGAGGAGGTGAGCGACGAGGTGAAGATCACCATCATCGCCACCGGCTTCCTGTCCCGCGACGCCCGCCGGCCGATGCCGGCGAGCTCGGCCGGGGCCACGCCTCGGCCGGCGCCGCAGGAGCTGGCCGTCCCCGCCCCGGTCCGGACCCGCGCCGAGCCCCAACGAGCCCCCCCGCGCGCACCCCGCGACCCCTCTCTCCCGGTGGACGAGGACCAGTTCGACATCCCCACCTTCCTCCGGCGACAGGGGCCGCCGGAGACGCCGTAGCGCCGCGGCCGATCGGCCGGGCTTGGGCGCGGGTCTCGGAGGTCGCCAGGGGGGGAGGAGCTAGACGGACGCTCGGGCGAGAGGCGCAGCGCCCCGTCCGAGCGTGCAGCGGTTCTCCCTGGCCAGCCCGGGGGAGGCCCCGCGACGCTTCACCCCGAGGCGCACCGCTCCGATTGGCGATGCCTCCCCGGCCTCCGGGGGGCCGCCCGCCCCTGGGCTCCCGCGCAAGGTCAGGCAACTCAGTTGCTACCCTCGTATCCGCCCTAAGTCTCGAGATTCACAGCAGTTGAGGTCGTTTGGGGGGTAGCAACTCAGTTGCCTTACCTCGTTGCGAAGCCCCAGCCATGGTCGCGACCGAGCCGTGGCCATCGCCGGTGCGCCGGGGGCAACCCTTCGCCCCTCCTGGCTACGC
>Ga0187780_10003291_pt1 | contig 12211 bp, 9 predicted proteins | sample 1015_Q2_SP10_20__FD_132429 | JGI IMG/M metagenome (GOLD analysis project Ga0187780, IMG submission 132429) | Tropical peat soil microbial communities from peatlands in Department of Meta, Colombia - 1015_Q2_SP10_20_MG | ecosystem: Environmental > Terrestrial > Soil > Wetlands > Peat | place...
ACGTCTGCCGCGGGAAAACCGGCGAGTGACTGTCCGCGCGCCAGCATCACCCACGCGCCGGGTGCGAACAGCGTTCTCCCGAGCCACGGATATCTCTGAAGCCCCGCATAGTCGTACGAAGCCTCGCGCAAGCTCGCAAACGGCGCCTCCGCGACCACCGCTTCGATTCGCGGGTCCACGGCAGCCGATTGCAAAGCGATTCCCGCGCCCATCGATTCGCCTAACGCAAAAATGCGGCTAGGATGCTCGGACGCAGCCAGAGCATCCAGAATGGTGTGCGTGTCGTTGCGTTCCAGCCAGCCGTAGGTGGCGATCGGGCCTTCGCTTTCGCCGTGCGCCCGCGCGTCCATAAGCGTCACGCCGTACCCCGCGTTCAGCAGGATGAGCGCGTGTTCCACCACGCCCATGCGATTGTCTGCGACGCCGTGAAACAGCAGCACCCAGGCGCCATTGGGCTGCACAGCGCGCACCTTCCATCCGCGCAGCAAAACGCCGTCCGCGGCGCGCACGTCAAACGTCTCGCGCCGCACGCCCGCTTGTGCGAACGAAGCGTCCGCCTGCTGTACGAGATCGGGCGTGAGCGGCCGCCGGATCGGATGCAAAAAAGATGGAGCAACGAGCCAGCCCAGCGCCATGGCCAGCAATGGGGGGAAGAGCAGCAGGATCAGAACAACCCGGAGTAGTCGCCGCATCGGCCAACCACACTCTTACACTCTTGCACTTTTACACTCTATTGCTCACTTCTCCTTTATGAGCGGAACAGCACGCTTTCCCGCTGGAACGTCTTGACGGCGAGAAAAATGGCGACCACTGCATACACGCAGGTGGAAGCAAAAATGAGCGCAATCGAGTTCCAGTGGTACGTCCCGGTGATGATCTCCTTACACACCAGGCTGGTATTGAGAATCGGGATGAGCGCGAGTTTGGGCGTGAGCTCGACTCCCGGCATAACGGACGCAACCGCGGGAATGACCACGACGAAGGTCATCGGCGTAAGGTAGCTCTGCGCTTCTTTGTATGTCTTGGCAAACAGCGCGACCGTCATCAAAACCGCCGCGAACAGCACTGCCAGCGGAAGCGCCATTAGAAACACGGCAATCACCGATGTGAGACCGAGGTTAATGTGCATGGCGGGAGAGTTCGGCGAAGTCATGGAGTGCGTGCGTCCCAGGAAGTAGAAGGAACTGCCCATCGAGATGACGGAAAGTATCGCCGTGGTCAGCGAAGCCGAAAAAACCAGCAGAAACTTGCCCAGCACGAGATCCAGGCGCGCGACGGGACTCGACAGTATGGTCTCCATCGTGCCTCGTTCCTTTTCGCCGGCCGTCAGGTCGATCGCCGGATAGATGGCGCCGGTCATGGAAAGAATGATGACCATGTAGCCGATGAAGCTGCCGAACGTCGCGCCGCCGACTTTCTCCGGGGGTGCGACGTTTTCCTGTTTGATCTCAAACGGGGAAAGCACCGAGGCGGGAAGATTCTTGGCCGCGAGACGCTCCTTGACGACGGACTCGCGATAGTCCTTCAACGAATCCTGAACGTGGTTGGCGCCAAAGGACGACTTCAGCTCGCCTTGGTAAAAGTAGATTTTGATGGTTTCCGCGTTGCTGGATTCAAGCGCGGTTTGAAACCCCTTGGGAATCTCGACCGCGGCGCGAATCTCTTTGTTGGAGATCTGGTCCCTCCAGTTGGTAGCGTAGGGAACAATTTCGAGATTCTCGATCTTGCGAAGCCGCTCGAGAAGCTGTGGCGAATCCTCGCCGTCGATAATCATGACTTTGGAGGTTTCCTTTTCGGCCTTGCCGATCATGATCGAACTCAAGGAGATCACGCCCGTAATCAGGAGAGGGAAGGCGAGGAGTGGCACGACCACCGTGGAGATGAGCGTGCGCCGGTCGCGCAGCCACTCGGTGAGCTCTTTTCGATACACGATGCCGACGGCGTGCAGATTCATGATCGCGCCTCCGATTTCCCCTGATTCGGACCGATGGCCTTGACAATGATCTCTTCGATGTTGTGCTCGTTGTACTTTGCCCGGAGTTCCGGCACCGTGCCTTCCGCAAGCAACTTCCCGTCATGGATGATCCCGACCTGGTCGCAAAGGCGCTCCACTTCGCTCATGATGTGTGTGGAGAAGATCACAGTTTTCCCGCGCTGGCGGCACTCTGAGATGAAACTGATGATTGTCCGCGCGGTCATGACGTCCAGGCCCGTGGTGGGTTCATCGAAGATCATGACCTGGGGATCATGAACCAGCGTGCGGGCAATCGAAGTCTTTTGCTTCATGCCGGTCGAGAGCTTGTCGCACCGCAAATCGCGGAACGAGTCCATGTCCAGGCGCTGAAAGATGTCGTCAACGCGTTTCTTGAGCGTCGCTTCGTCCAGTCCGTTCAACCGGCCGAAGTATTCCACCAGTTCCTGGGACGTCAGTCGCGGGTACAGCGCCGTGGCCGTCGAAAGAAAACCGACCTCGGCTCGCACTTTTTCCGGCTCCTCGATGACGTCATGGCCGCACACGACCGCAGTTCCGCCCGTCGGCTCGAGGATCGTCGCCAGCATGCGCAGTGTGGTGGTTTTTCCCGCTCCGTTCGCGCCCAGAAGTCCATAGATTTGGCCGGGCTTGCAGACAAAACTCACGTTGTCAACCGCCCGGATGGCGCCTCGCTTCTTATCTTGGAAGACCTTGGTGAGACCGCGCGTTTCGATCATGAAACGCTCCTCTCGTTAGGCAATTCGATAGGCAGGCAAACCGGCAATAACTTGAACTACGCAACCTCTGGACAAAAAGTATCGCAGGTAAAAGGACCATGGAATAGCGAGTAACGCGTCGCCAGTCGGCTTCCGCTCCACTCTAACCCTTATGACAGTTCGGGCACTGTTTCGCATCGAACTTATCAGCGGGGACGCGGAAGACCCCGTTGCACTGGATGCAAACGCGATGAATATAAGTGTCTACAGTTTTGGAAGGCGGCGCAGCCGCATCGCTGTGGCCCGCCGCGTTGGCATTGGGAGTTTCACTCATGCGGGCATTCTACCATGCCAGCCGCATCGGAAAAGTCCGGCATCCTCCCCGGACCTCGGGGCATCAGAAAAGACATGCATCCGACGGAACCGGCTAGAGAAAAAGAGTAACCTCCTGATAGACTTAACCTTAGCAGACGATCGCGGAAGCAGTTCGGCCAGCAGGCTCCACCGAGAAATTAGGCGTCACCGGCGTTGCAACCCGCCGGGCTTGTTCCGTCTTAGCACGCTTATGGTCGCCTACCGAATGATCACAGGAACTTATGGAGAAGAGGTCTCAAATTAGAACGCTCTTGCTGCTCGGTCTGGCAGCCGTCGTGGCGTTTATTCTCGTTCGCGTCAGCGGCAGGCAACCCGTCGCGAAGATTTCGGCGACGCGCCCAGCCCAGCAGAACATCGTTTCCTCCATCACCAGCAACGGGACAGTCGAACCCATCGCTCCGTATACTGTGCAGGCCCGGCTGGACACCTTCGTGGAAAAAGTGCTGGCCTCTGAAGGCCAGAACGTTAAGAAAGGCCAATTGATTTTGCGCCTGGATGTAAAGGACGTGACATCGCAACTGGCCGCGGCGAGAGCGAGACTGCTCCGCGCGCAGGATGATCTGCGTGCCGCACAGGCAGGAGGACGTGCCGACGAAGCGGCCCGCGTCAACGAGGATTTGGCCAAGGCTCTGGCGGAACGTGACCGGCAGCAGAAGAATCACGATGCTCTGCAACGCTTGCTCGCTCAGGGTGCCGCGACGAATGAAGAAGTTCGCGCCAACGACCTCGAACTCGCCAAAGCCGTGGCTGAAGTGAAGAAACTGACTGCCGCCAAGCAGGAATTCACCCGGACCGTGAACTTGGATCTCTCCCGAGCCACCTTGGCTCTCCAGCAAGCGCAAAGCGACGTGGCCGCACTCGAGGAAAAAGTGCGGCAGGGAAGCATAACTGCGCCTGTAGACGGCACGCTTTATTCCTTGCCCGCCAGAGAAGGCAAGTTCGTCAGAGTGGGCGACCTTCTGGCCGAAATGGCCGATCTCAAAAAGGTTCGCGTGCGCGCCTTCATTGACGAACCGGATCTCGGCGGCCTCGAACCCGGCCTGCCCGTCAAAATCACCTGGGACGCCCTCCCCAACTCCTCCTGGCAAGGCAAAACGGAGATTGTGCCTAAGCAGGTCGTGCCCCACCAGTCGCGCAGCGTTGGGGAACTCCTGTGCTCGGTGGACAACGACAAGCTGCAGTTGCTCCCGAACACCAACGTGAACGTGCGCATCCATTCCAGAGAGCGCCTGCATGTCATCACCGTGCCCCGCGGTGCCGTGGACACGGAAGGTGGCAAGCGCTTCGTCTTCGTCGTTGTGAGCGGCGTGAGTAATTCCAAGCTCGAGAAGCGCGAGATTGAAGTCGGGATTGCCGACGCCACCAGTTTTGAAGTCGTTCGCGGATTGCAGGGCACGGAAGTCCTCGCCCTCCCCGGCGACGTGGATCTCAAGAACGGCCTCGTCGTACGCGTTGTGAGCATGGACACCACTAACTTCAAGGACGGGAGCGATGAGGGGCTCTAAGTCCATCCTCGCTGCCGCATTCTGCGTACTCGTGGCCGCGCAGCTTGCAGCGGACGACGCACAACTCGAAGCCGCCAAGCGTGCCTTCGAGAAGGGCGAATACGGCGCTGCAGTCGAGCTCCTGAAATCCGCATCGGCGAAGGAGCCGGGCAACGGTGACATCCATCTCTGGCTCACGAAATCCTATCTGGAAATGAACCAGCACGACGCCGCCGTCAGCAGCGCGGAAAGAGCCGTCGCTATTGATCCCCGGAGCTCTGTCTATCACCGTTGGCTCGGACAAGCTTACGGCCAGAAGGCGGATCACACGTCCCCTCTGAGCGCTTTGCCTCTCGCTCGTAAGACGCAGAAGGAATTCCAGACCGCCGTCCAGCTGGATGAGAGGAACTTCGATGCGGTGCAGGACCTCATCGAGTTTGACTGTACCGCACCCTCCCTGGTCGGCGGCGGGGAAGACAAGGCTCAGCCTCTCATTCAAAAACTGTTGAGCCTGGACCCGGCAGAGGGGCACTATGGCGTAGCGAATTGCCGGGCGAAGAAGAAGGATTTCGCTAGCGCCGACGCCGAATTCATGATCGCCCTTGAGAACAAACTAAAATCCCCGGACCGCATCTACGATATTGGGGACTATTTCGCGCGCCGCGAGCAGGCGGAAAAACTGGTCGCCGTCGCGGATGCAGGCCAGTCGCAGGCGCCCGGTGATCCACGCGCCAACTACTACCGCGCCGTCGCCTGGATTCTGAAGGGCGAGAGATTGTCCGAAGCGGAGAAATTTCTTCGCGGCTACATCCAGGCCGCGCCCATCCGCTCGACGTTCCCCAAACTCTGGCACCAGCACTACTGGCTGGGGCGCCTGTGCGAGGCGCAGAATAATCCTCGCGCGGCGAAGGACGAATACCAAGCGGCTTTGAAATTCAATCCGAAATTCAAGCCGGCCCAGGATGCGCTGAAGAAACTGGACAATCCCTAAAGCAGCCCCGCTGGCAAAGGACCGAATGCAGCTACGCGAAACATTGACGGTGGCCATTGACGCTCTCCGCGCCAACAAGCTGCGCACCGTGTTGACTTCCATCGGCGTCGTGATTGGCAGCGCCTCCATCGTTCTGGTCGTCACCGTCGCGCTCACCAGCAAAAAATATGTCATCTCGCAAATCGAAGCGGTTGGCTCGAACATGGTCTGGGCAGAGATGATCAGGACGCCCGACAAGGTCCAGCCCCTGAGCCACGAGTTGACCCTCGACGACATGGAAGCCACAAAGGCCACGATCCCTGAGGTGGCCACCGTCGCGGCTACCTCCGACATGCCTATGACAGTTGTCGCCCAGGCGAAGACACGCACTGTCGCTCTCATCGGCGTCACTCAGGACTATAAGAAGATCCGCCGCCTGGTCATTCTCCGAGGACGCTATTTCGACGTGGGGGACATGGAATCGCGCAGCAAGGTGTGTCTGGTCACCAAGGAACTGGCCGCGCGCGTCTTCGGCATTGATAACCCCATCGGCCGCATGATTCGCATGGGGGAAGTTTCTTACACGGTTATCGGCGTGTTCCAGGAGAGGGCCGCAACGTTCGGCTTGACCGAAATTCAGGATGAATCCGTTCTCATCCCGTTCCGGCTGATGAGGTATTACAAAGGCCGCGAAGTCCTGAATGCCCTCTACGCTCAGGCTTATAGCCCCGACCAGGTGAAAAGTCTTGAGCTGCAATTGAAAAGACTGTTGAAGAGCCGCCACCCTCCCGAGGCGGAATATCACGTCCAGACACTGTCAGCGATCCTGAACGCCGCGAAATCCATCTCCCTGGGTCTGACCATCATGCTCATTGTTGTGGCTTTCATCGCCATGCTCATCAGTGGCATCGGCATCATGAACATCATGCTGGTCACCGTCAGGGAACGCACCCGGGAGATCGGCGTCCGCAAAGCCATCGGCGCGCCGCGAAAAGAAATTCTGGCTCAGTTTCTCATCGAAGCGTTCTTGATCAGTGGCGGCGGCGCCGTCTTGGGCATTCTGATCGGGCTGGCCATTCCCGTTGCCGTTCAGCAGACCTTGCCGGGCAATCTCCGCGTGCCGATTTCCACTTGGAGCGTAATTGTCGCGTTCCTGGTCTCCAGTTTGACCGGGCTCTTTTTTGGCTGGCTGCCGGCAAACCAGGCGGCCAAACTCGACCCAGTCGAATCGCTCCGGTACGAGTGAGGTCGCGCGAGCCGCACGAGTTTCTGAAAGCAGGAGGCAATCCTATGGCTTGGACGCGATGGGTGGCATGTGCAATCTTATGTTTTGCCGGCAGTGCTGTTTCGCTGCGCGCTCAAAACGCCGCAGATACCGGCGCTTCCGCTGCGCCGGTTCAGCTGACGTTTCGCCGCTGCATCGAACTTGCTCTTCAAAACAGCAAGGACATCCAACTGGCCAAGATTCATGCGCGAGTCGCCGATGACTCCGCCCATCTGAGCAAGTCCGAATTCCATCCCAATCTTTATGCTGGTTCCGGCGCGGGCTACACTTACGGCTTGCCGGAAACTCCCGGCGGCCGTCCTCCTTCCATCTTCAGCCTGACTTACACCGAACAGGTCTTCAACGGACCCCTGCGTGGCCTGGCAAAGGAGCAGGAAGAGCAGGCCAAGGCGCAGCGGGTTGTCCTGGAAGATACGCGCAACTGGGTGATCGAGCGTGTGGCAACGGCTTACTTGGAACTGGTCAAAGTGAAGCACTCCCTCGAATTGCTCCGCAAAGAAAAGGACAGCTCGGAGAAAATCGTCGAAGTTACTCAACAACGTCAGGGCGAGGGATTTGAATTGGCCTCCGAGGTGACCAAGGCGCAGCTCACCAAAGCGCAAGTCGTGCGGCGCATTCTTCAACTCGAAGGCAGGCAGGATGAACTGGAAGTCTTCCTCCGCGATCAGCTGGGTTTCGCCGCTGATCAGCCCTTTGACGTCACGCCGGAAGAACTGCCCGGCTCGGCCGAACAGGCAGGTGCGAACCTGGTCGCTCTCGCCGCGGAAGGCAACACCAGCCTCGCCTTCGCGCAATCCGACGTCCGGGCCAAAGAGTTCCGCCTGGCGGGCGAGAAGAAGGGTTACTGGCCGACGCTGGAACTCGTGACCATCTACAGCGTTCTCGAGAAATACAGCTTCCGGAACTACTCCACCATCTACAACAATTTCACCTACAACAACCTCAACGCCGGCGTGAACATCAATCTCCCCATCTTCAGCGCCAAAACTCGCGCCAATGTTTCATTGGCTCAAGCCAACCTGGACGCCGCCAAGCTGAATCTCGCGGCCAAGCGAAATCAGGTCAGCGCGGAAGTTCGCCAGCGTTCGCGCAAAGTGCAGGAAACGGACGCCGCCAAGGAAGTCGCGCGCCTGGAACTGCAACTAGCGCAGCAGACTCTGGCGGTCGTGCAGTCCCAATTTAGCGAGGGCAAAACGAGCCTGCGTGACGTGGAACGCGCCCGCCTGGAAGAGAACGAAAAGTGGATGGCCTATCTTGACGCCAATTTTCAACGCCAGCAGGCTCAGCTTGAGCTGCTGCGTACCGCGGGCCAGCTCGCTAAGGTACTGGAATAGGCTCGATGCTGGAAAAAGAAAGTTTGAAAATCCTGCAGCAGGCGCTGCAGAGGTTGGACGCCGGCTTTGCCGAGCTTCCAGAAAATCGAACTCCGGCGCCGGAAATGCACCGCGTCGCGGAAATCCTTGCCACTGCCGCGGATCGCTTGCAGAACAACTATCCCTATTTCCATCCACTCTACGCCGGGCAGATGCTGAAGCCGCCGCATCCTGTGGCGCGTCTCGCATACTCCCTGGCGCAGTGGATCAATCCGAACAATCACGCTCTCGACGGCGGCCGCGCTTCCTCAGCCATGGAGAAAGAAGCGGTCGCCGAAATCGCTCAAATGTTTGGCTGGACCGCACACCTGGGCCACTTGACCAGCGGCGGCACCATGGCCAACCTCGAAGCGCTCTGGGTTGCCGGCCAGCTCGCCCCTGGAAAAACCATCCTCGCCAGCGAGCAAGCGCATTACACACACAAGCGCATCAGCGCTGTGCTGCAGCTCCCCTTTGAATCCATCTCCTGTGACGACCGTGCGCGCATGAATCCGGCCGCGCTGGAAAAGCGCCTCGCTCGCGGCGATGTCGGAACGGTCGTTGCCACGCTGGGCACGACGGCCACCGGTTCCGTGGACCCTCTCGCGGAAATCCTCGCACTGCGCAAGAACTACGGCTTCCGTATACATGGCGACGCCGCGTACGGAGGCTACTACTGCTTGGCCGGAAATCTCGCCGATGAAACGCGCCGCTCCTTCGCCCACATCCCGGATTTGGACTCCATCGTCATTGATCCCCACAAACACGGTTTGCAGCCTTACGGCTGTGGCTGCATCGTCTTCCGCGATCCCGCCGTCGGCCGGCTCTACAAACACGATTCGCCTTACACCTATTTCAGCTCGAAGGAACTTCATCTCGGCGAAATCAGCCTGGAGTGCTCGCGGCCCGGTGCCGCGGCCGTTGCTTTGTGGGCCACGCAAAAACTCCTGCCGCTGGTGAAAAACGGAGAATTCGCGCACGGTCTCGAATCCTGTAGAGAAGCAGCCCTCGATTTGCACCAACGCATCTCGCGCGATCCGCGCTTCGTTGCGGCATTTCCTCCGGAACTCGATATCGTCGTTTTTGCCCCGCGCGCGCTGAGCGTCAGCGACGCCTCCGTGCTGTCCCGCAAAATCTTCGACGCCGCCGCACGACGAAACCTCCATCTCGCCGTCGCCGAACTCCCCGTGGAATTCTTTGCCGCCAACCTCGGCACGATGAAGCGCGACCGCTCCACTCTCACCTGCCTCCGCTCCGTCCTCATGAAGCCCGAGCACCGCTCCTGGCTCGATCCCATCTGGAAACTCCTCCTCGAGTCCACCGAAGAGGTTCTCCACTCCTCCTAGGCCTTCCAGAACACCGGGGCATCACTCAGCTTGTCATCCCGAGCCCGCCGAGCCGGGCGAGGGATCTGCTTTTTCTCAAAGTTGGGTTCACCAGACTCCGCGCAACAGTTTCCTGCGCTAACCGCCAGTGAGTGACGGCTCGGTCGCTCCGGCAAGTCGCCTCAGACTCAATCTCCGGATAGCCCGTCATCCTCCCACAACGTCAAAGCTCGCAGCTTCCCCCAGAAGCCCATTTTTCAGTACCGAAATTTGCGAGCGCTAAAAGAATGCCGTCCAGCTAGCGGTGAGTTTCAATGGATTGGATACCCTCGGAGTGACAGCTGGTCCATACACATAGCCCAGGCCGACGTTCAGGTAGTTGCCCGCCGAAACGTGCATGGAGTAACTGGCTGTCAGAGTTGTGCTATCCCGCCAAACGGTTTTACCCTGCGAAGTCAGGCTGTCGGTGTAGCTGTTACTGTACGCACTGTGCGATGCCACCACAGATAGAAGGTCAGCAGGGCGGCTTCTAAACGGCGCCACTTTGTACAGCCTTGCCTCGAAATAACGCGCATATACGTTCATGGACTCTGGCACCGTCATGAACGACCCTCCGAAATACAGACCCTGGTTCGGATGTTCCAGGTTCGATCTCAGTAGCTGGTAATCCATCAGGACATATCCGCAGTAGTTCCCAGACTCCGTCTGTCCAGAGACCAGATTCTTGTAGGCCGACGTGTTGTACATGTATCCCGCACGGAACCAGACTTCGCGCGCATCATTGCTCGCCTTGCGCAAATACCCTCCTTCACCCAGGAAGAGCACCTTGTCGCCGTGTGGCCGGAACCGGAAGCCGGTATGGTTACGTGCAATCTCAGTTGTTCCGCCCTTTGGATCGACGCTCCGCTGGGCGGCCAGCTTGATGTACGTATTGCGCGTTGCCCGGATCCGCGAAGTGATGGTGGGAGTCGACAATGGGAAGTAGGCCATGCCCGCCTCATAAGGCAGCACTGCATAAACGCCGGATGCCCCGCTCGCGGTCGATCCACCAACGAACATGCCAACAAACTCAAGATCAAGCGACAAGTAACCGGCTTTCATCTGCACACGATCGTCGCCGAACGACTTGTAAAGGTACATATCCCACATCTGGAAAGCCTTCGGATTGGCGGTGTTCCAGCTCGACCAGTTCAATACCCCGCCCATGTAGAACTGGGCTTTCCGCAGATGCAGTTGCCGAAGGTCGGCCGTGAGAATAGGTTGCACCATTGCACTCGCATACTGTCTCTGGCCTACGTAAACCTGCTGGTCTGCAGGCACTGGTGCGGCCAGCAGATTCTGCGCGTATTGGGGTTGGACGATGACGCGCAACGCTACGCCTTCCTGAAAAAGCGCTTTTCGAAATTTAGAATCAACGGGGATGATGCTGTCAGAGAACGGTGGCATCTCAGCATCGCCCGCAAGATAGTTCAGATCCTCGACAGAATTCGCCGGAACAGATGGTGCTGCTGGCGGAGCCTGCACGTCTGTGGAGGTCTGCGCCTGACCGGAAACTACCGCGTACAGCATCAGGACCGGGAATAATCCGTAGATTCGGTGGGTCTTCTTCATTGCGGGGCAGTATTTACTCTCTCAGGTGAGAGCGTAGCGCGATGCCGCCGAGGACATAAGCTCCTTTGTGTTACATGACCTTATGAGCGGAGCTCATAAATCGCTGTCGCACCACTCAGAGCGACGAAGGTCAGTTAGTAACGCAAGACACTAATCACCGCCGCCAAAGAAGCTGTCTGTTGTCGCCGGCTCGGATAGAAAAGAAAGAAGCCCGGGAACGGTTGACACCAATCTTCGAGCACGCGCACTAGAGTACCCGCAGCGAGGTGCGAAGCTACCTTGTGTTCCGAAATGAACGCAAAGCCCACTCCATCTAGCGCGGCACGAAGAACCAGCTCTTCGTCTTCGACAACCAAAGGCCCGTTGACGGCAATCGCCGTGGACTTGCGTCCCTTCTGAAATTCCCAGCGATAAATCCCAGCTGAGCCGTGACGAAAGTTGATGCAGCGATGCTTGAGAAGATCACGCGGCACCCTCGGTTTGGGGCGAGACCGAAGGTACTCCGGTGACGCAACGATCGCTGCGCGATGATCAGGCGACACCCGCACGGCAATCATGTCCTTCTGAATGTACTCTCCAAAATGAATGCCAGCATCGAAACGGTCTGCAACGATGTCCCTACGGCTATCATCCGTGGTGATATCGAGAATGATGTCGGGATACCGACGGACCAATTCCCCAAGTTTCGGCGCAATCACCGAGAATGCGTAACGAGGCACGAGCAAGCGCACACGGCCGGCAGGTTTTGCGCGGGAGCCCGACACGATCTGAAGGCTCTCCCCAACTTGATTAAGGGCTGGTCGCAATCGATCGAGAAGCTGTTCTCCCGCTTCCGTAAGGGCTACGCTTCGCGTGGTTCGAGCGATTAAGCGAACGCCAAGGGTCTCCTCGAGTCCGCGCATGGTATGGCTGATCGCAGACGGCGAGACGCCTTGTCGCTTGGCAGCGCGCGTAAAGCTTTTCTCTTCCGCGACTGCCACAAAAGCTGTTAACGAGCTGAAGTCAGTCGGAATCATTCATGAATGATACTCACAAGACCTTGCAAAAATCATCGTGCAAATAAAGCCAATTTGTCAGCCATCATATAAGAGTCGATTTGCCGATCGCATCGGTTTGGAAGA
>Ga0187780_10003292_pt1 | contig 12210 bp, 7 predicted proteins | sample 1015_Q2_SP10_20__FD_132429 | JGI IMG/M metagenome (GOLD analysis project Ga0187780, IMG submission 132429) | Tropical peat soil microbial communities from peatlands in Department of Meta, Colombia - 1015_Q2_SP10_20_MG | ecosystem: Environmental > Terrestrial > Soil > Wetlands > Peat | place...
CGACGCGGTCTTGGCCCGGATCAGGAGATCATACTCCTCTTCGGAGAACGACAACGGTTCGTGGGCCATGAGCTGACGCATCTCGCCAACGGTCATCTCGTTGGTGACCCGCGAGAGTACCCGCAACGGTTCCATGTCACCAAGCCGGGTCAGCTCCACCACCGCCCGCGAGTAGAGATAATCGCCCATGATCACCGACACCTGGTGGGAGAACAGGGCATTGATCGTGGGCATGCCGCGCCGGAGCACCGAATGATCCACCGAGTCGTCGTGCACCAGGGTAGCGAGATGGATGAGTTCCACCACTGCCGCCAAGGCCTCGGCCCGCTGGTCAGGGACCCCGCAGGCCTCCTCGGACAGGAGCAGCAGCGTGGGCCGGAACAGCTTGCCCTGCATCTGCAGCAAGTGACTGTTCACCTCGGCGATCAGACCGAAGTCGCTCCGCACGATGCGGCGGATTTCGCCCTGAACGCCCTCCAAGCGCTGCTTGAGACCCGCCTGCAACGAGGCGAGGGTAATGCCGGCGGCGGGAGAGGTCACCGAGCGCGCCCCTGCTGCCCCAGCCGGCCCATGCGGGAGCTGGTATCCATGAAGCCGATGTCCACCGCCATGACCCGCTGATAGGTCGCGATGGCGGCCTCCGCCTTGCTTTGCGCCTCCTGGGCCCGGGCCAGCCAGTAGATGAGGCCGATCTGCTCGTCGTCCGTCGCACCGAGGCTCTCGACCGCCCGCTTGAGGATCGATTCGGCGATGGCGTACTGTCCCTTCTCGTAGAACGCGACCCCCAGCGCTTCCGAGGTCTTCAGGCGTCCCTCGGGCGAGCGGAGCGCCTTCTGGAACTCGGAGATCGCTTCGTCCAGAAGCCCCATCTCCTTGAACGCCACACCGAGATCGTAGTGCGCCTGGAAGTCTTCAGCATCGATATTCTCGTCGATGCCGCGTTTGAACTGGGACAGCATCTCCTGAAAGTCCGCCTGCTCGTCCCCAGTGGGCTCTTCGCCCTCCACCCGCATCCGGGTGTCCTTGACCTTGTCCTCGTCCAGGATCAGCGCACCGAGATCCACGAAGTCGCCGATCGGCGATGCCTCCTTGGGGGGCCGCGTCGGCCCCGAGGGACGCTGGGCCGCGCCCTTGGCGACCGCAGGCTTGGGCGGCTCGAACCCTTCGCCCGGGTGCTCCGGCGCGCGGGCAGCCGTCGGCGGCGCGACCGCCGGCGGGATCGGCGGCAAGGACTCCTCCATCGGGGAAAGCGCATCGAGGGCCGCCAGGGCCCGCTGATTGCCGGGATCATGCTCGGACACCCGGCGATAGACCGCCACCGCCTTGTCCAGCGCGCCGACCCGGAGCAGCGCATCGGCCAGCTCGAGATACGCCTCGATCAGCCGCCCGCGGTCCCCGCTGCGGAACGCGACCTCGACTCGCTTCTGGTGATAGCGCACCCCGTTGGGGTCGAGCCGAATGAGCTCATTGACGAGGCTACTCGCCCGCGGCCAGTCCTCGCGGCTTTCGTATCCCGCCAGCGCCAGCTCGAGTTCCTCCTGGCCTCGGAGCTGTTCTCCCGTGGCCAGAAGCGCCTCACCGAGCGCCCGATGGGCGTCTGGGTCGTCCGGATCCTCCAGCACCCGATCCTCGAGCTCGGTAATGGAGGGCTCAGTGCTGGCGCCGGGATCCAGGAACGTGACGGTGTCTTCCTCGAGAGTCGAATCGATGCCCGATCCGCTCAGCTCCGGATCGATGAGATCGAGACCCAGGCTGTCGGACGCCGATTCGGCCGGGGCTACGGTATCTCCAAGCGCCGTGCCCAGGTCCGCGGCAAGCTCTGGCGACGCATCGAGGGGATCAACCGTCAGCAAGCCATCGGGGCGGCCCGATTCCACCGAGCCAGGCCCGTCGCTCGACCGCTCCAGATCGAGACCTGCGGCTGAGGCCGACAGCTCCACACTGTCGGGCAGCGGCTCGTCCAGCTCAAGGCCTTCCATCGGCTGCACTTGAATCGTTCCGAATGGATCCGCCTGGGTAGGCTCGAAGCCGAGGGTCTTGGCTACCTCGGCCGAGGCCGCGGCTTCCAGATGGGCCTCATCCGATATCGGCTGGACCGATTCCAGTTCCAGAGCAGCGTCGGCCAGGCTGGTGGTCTCGATCGCCAGGGGCGGCGGCTCTCCGGCGGGCGGAGCGGGCTCGTCCGGTTCGATGAGGGGCAATCCCGCCGCCGGCTTGCTTCCACCGCGGCTATCCCGCGCGGCAGCCGGAGGAGTGACCGCGCGGGTCTTTCGAGACGCCCGCTCGGGCGGGGCCGGCGCGCCCTTGGCCGCCTGCCTGCCCGCGTCCGAGCCGGTGTCCAGAAAGACCAGGTCGGCAGAGCGCGGCTTGGGGCCGGGCGGGGCCTTTGGCGGCTCCGGCGGGGCCGCCGCGCCTTCGGCGTCGAGCGCTTGCAGGCGCATCAGGGTCTTCCGCGCGCCAACAGTATCGCCCCTCGCCTCGAGATCGGTGGCCAGCTTCTCCAGCTGCTCCCGAGCCTCGTCATTGCGCGAGGAGGCGCGGAGCAACTCGCTCAGCATCAGGCGGATCTCTTTGTTTCCCGGAAACTGGTCGGCGAATTCCTTGACGGCCTTGAACGCCTCATCCAGCTGGTTGAGCGCATTCATCCGCTCGAGGTATTCCAGCAGGTTCTTCTTGGCTTCGATGACGACGTTCTTGCGGGCGTGAAGATGAGCGAGCTTGAGGTAGGTCTGGATCCGGCCGGGATTGACCCGCAGGATCTTGCCGCACAGCGCGATGGCGTTGTTGTAGAACCCCTGCTCCCCGTACAGATCCGCCGCGCGCTCGTAGGCCTGGACCGCGGCCCCGGGCTCATTGGCCTTGAGGTACAGGTCGCCGATCCGGTTGTAGACCGACAGATCCGGTACGGGATCGTTGCCGGCCTCGAACTCCCGGATCGCCTGCAGGTAGACCTCGATGGCCCGCCGCCACTCTTCCTTCTGCTCGTATTTCCGGGCGGTCTCTTTCAGCTTCTCGAAGTTCATCCAGCGGGGGCGGGTAAGAGGGTGAAGCCCTTTGTAATACCGGAACTTAGAAGATACCGGCGCCCCCGACCCCTAGCAAGGCAAACCGGGCGCCGGATCCAATGCACCCCGCGCCACCAGCTCCGCCAGACGGCGAAGATCGGGTGCCGGAGGCCGGTCTTCGTCCAGCGGCGGGACGCCGTCGGCGGCGGCGCGAATGCGCTCATAGAGGGCTTGGACGCCGCGGCCCGGGCGGAGCGGCTTCAGGAACTCGAGCCCCTGGGCGCCGCAGAGCAGTTCGGCGGCGATCACCTTCCAGGCGTTGGCGAGGATGCGGCTGGTCTTGAGCGCTGCCGCCATCCCCATGGGCACGAAGTCCTCCTGATTCGCGTCAGTCGGAATCGACCCGATGCTCGCCGGCATGGCGAGGCTCCGGGATTCGGCGACCAGCGACGCGGCGGTGATCTGGACCATCATGAATCCCGAGGAGAGCCCGGGATCGCGGGTCAGAAAGGCCGGGAGCCCCTGGGAGAGGTCCGGGTTCACCAGCCGCTCGATCCGCCGTTCGGCGATTGCCTGCAAAGTGGTCAGGGTCACTCCCAGAAAATCGAGCGCCTGGGCCACCGGCTGCCCATGGAAGTTGCCTCCCGAAAGCACGTCGCCGTTTTCGAACACGAGGGGGTTGTCGGTGGACGCGTTGAGCTCGACCACGACCGTCTCCCGGGCGAAGCGAATAGCGTCGGCAACCGCACCGAGCACCTGCGGCGTACAGCGCAGGCTGTACGCATCCTGGACTCGCTCGTCGTTCTCCCGGTGTGACTCCCGGATCTCGCTGGACGCGAGCAAGGCGCGCATCAGTTCGGCGGCCCGCTGCTGGCCGACGTGCGGCCGGGCCTCGTGGATCCTGGCATCCAGCGGGGTCGGGGTGCCGCGCAGCGCCTCGAGACTCATGGATGCGGCACCGATCGCGGTGCGCCAGAGTGTTTCGGCATCATGGACCAGGAGCGCCAACAGCGCGGTCTGCGCCTGGGTGCCGTTGATGAAGCTGATGCCCTCCTTGGGCCCAAACCGGAACGGCGTGAGACCAGCTCCCGAGAGAGCCGCCTGGGCCGGAATCATTCCGGCCTCCCCACCGTCCGGCGCCAGGACCTCCCCTTCCCCGATCAGTGCCATCGCGATGTGACTGAGGGGGGCGAGGTCGCCACTCGCGCCGACACTCCCCTGTTCCGGAACGGCCGGGACGATGCCCGCGTTGTACAGTGCCACCAAGGCCTGAACCAGCGCCGGTCGCACGCCGCTGGTCGGCCGCAGCAGGACGTTGGCCCGGAGCAGCATAGCGGCGCGCACGACGTCCGCGGGCAGCGGCTGGCCGACGCCAGCCGCGTGACTGCGGATCAGGTTGACCTGCAGGCGCTCAAGCTGATCCGCGGCGATGCGAACATTGGCCAGCTTCCCGAACCCGGTGTTGATGCCGTACATCGTCTCCCCCCGGCTCACCGCCTGATCCACCAGGCGCCGGCTCTCACCCAGGGCCCCGAGCGCGCTCGGATCGAGGGCGATGGTAGCAGAAGGATCGCGGGCGATGCGCACGACATCCGGGAGGGTGAGCCCACGGCCGGTCAGCGTGAGGGGAGGCATGGGCGGAAACGTACTCAGGGCGGCGAAGCCGCGTCATCCCGAGCGCGAAAACGGACGAGGGACGATCCTGGAGATCGTCCCTCGCCATGCCATCGAGGTCGGAGCGCGCTATGGCGCGCGGATCAGCTCGGGATTGCCGAAATCCGTCTGGAAGGACCAATCCAGAATCAGAAAATTCTGGCCGACGTGTGTCACCCGCACCGCTCCGTAGCGGGCGAAGCCGTCGCCGCCGTCGGTCTGGAACACGTACCCCCAGCCGGGCAGCGCCTGAATCCCCGCGGTCCCGTAGGGACCCACCGGAGCGACGTCGATGCTGGTGAGATCGGGAATCGGAGCGTTGCCATAGACCAGGACCCCCGTCCCCGCCCGAAGCGGGCTGAGGAAGAGGGAGCCACTCTGGTCGCGCTCGACGGTAAAGTCATTGGTGGTCGTGGAACCGTTCTGCACGAGGCCCAGCTCATTGGGGTCGGCTTGACCGTTGCCATTGAGATCGTTCCAGAAGCGGAATCCGCTCTGGGCGTCCTGCACCTGCCGAGCATAGAGCACGATGTTCCGGGCATCGGGTCGCGGCGTGTCGTTCCGAATGGGCGACCAGAGGCTCTCCCATCCTTCGCGGCTGATCGCCGAGACACCGAAGCACCGGGAAATCCCGTTCGGCAGGACGCCCACGACGAACTCCGGCGCGACGGTGGTACCCTCGAGCGACCAGGTCAGGCCGCACAGATTCCGGTCAAGATCGTACGAGGCGCTGTAGACCCGGTAGATCGAGAAGCGCGAGGGATTGTTGAGATAGGCGTTGTCCGACCAGGTGAGAGCAATCGCGCCATTGAGCGAGGTGGATGTGAGCGTGCTGGGCCGGTCGAGCGCCAGCCGTTCGTCCACGGTCACCACATTGCTGGGCCCGCTCTCGAACCCATCCAGGTCTTGGGCGGTGACATAGTACTGGAGATGCGGAATCCCCTCATCGTGAAACGAGTTCGAAGTCGTGGAGCCCCGGAGTCGGTACGGCTCGGCCGTACTCGCCCGCGAATAGACGTTCCACACCGCCAGGTTTGGGTTGTTGTCGAAATCCCATTGCAGCAGAACTCCGCTGGGCGCCCCCGGAGTGCCGCTCGCCTCCACGGTGTACACCAGATTGCCGGGCGCGGCCACGAGCGCTCCGTGATCCACGAGCCTGGACTCGTTGCACGCCGCCAGAACGACCAGCGGCGCGGCCAACCAGGGTAGACGCATGCACGGCTCCAGAAGGGGAACGGCGGGGCCGGATGCAGGGGGAGTGCCAGCCCCTGGAGCAAGGCCAAGTCCTTGGCGCTGCAACGCTTTGGAGTTGCCGCCGGGATGGCGGGTGTCCCCAGTCCGGACAGTGGAGGACGGCGCCTGTCCTGCTACTGCTGGATCGAGGTCTGGTTGTAGTCGAACTTGATCTCGGGCAGATCGGAGAGATAGACCGTGAAGAAGAATGCGAAATTGCCGTTCGGGTTGCGGACAAAGTTGAATCCGGCGCGCCACTCGTGGAGCACCCGCTCAAGGCGCACGACCTGCGATTCGAATTTATTCTCGGTGATATTGTACTGCGAGGACCAGGAAGCGGTCCAGAAGGGCGTCGGCGCGAAGCTGGTGCTGAAGCCGAGGCTCTGCTGCGGCGGAGTCGTCACCAAGCCATTGACCGAGGCGACCGGCCGCTGGCGCGAGAGGCTGTAGTTGAAATTGGCGCTGAAGCTGCGATTGGTGCTCAACCCCACAGTCTGCTCCGAGCCGTAGCCGTAGAAGGACGGCGGCCGTCCGTACTGGGTCTGGCCCGCGACATAGGACGGTGGCGTTGGTTGCTTGGAGCGGACCGTGTCCTTTTTGCTGGCCAGTCCGAAGAGCGCCAGCAGCGAGTGGATGGTTCCGCCCGAGATCGCAAAGCTGGCCGTCACAGCTTGCAGGAACGGATCGAACTTGGCCGTGTCCACCCCGACCGTGCCCCGCCACAGGTCGTGGGTGAGGCTCAAGTTGAAGCCGGGCAGCAGGTCGCTCTGGAACTGGTTGGTGATGGTCTGGGTGCGCCAGCCGTTGTGTCCCGGCTGCTTGGCCTGCTCGAAATCGTATTGCAGCGCGCTGGTTTGAATTCCCAGGATCCGGAAGCGGCGGGCGTTGTCCACTGACGAAGTATCATGCGCCGACGGCTTGGATTTCCCCTCGATATTCTGGGTCAGCCCGATGCTCACCGACTGGGTGGGATCGCTGCGCAGCTGCAGCGGCTGGCCGGGTTGCGCGATCGCCCTGGCGTAGTCGGCGTTGATGTTCGCGGCCGGGCTGTAATTCCAGGTGATGATCGGGGAGACGCTGTGCCGGATCCGGGCGATCGGGCCGAAACCGGGAAAGAAGGCGAAGAAGGTTGGTGAGGCCGTCATCCCCAGGCTGAACCGCTTGCCCTGGGTAACCCAGCGGCCATCAGTCTCACGATTGCGCAGCATGAACGGACCGGACGTGGCGTTGGCGATGCCGACGCTGGGCTGGAGCTTCCAGGTGCCGCGGAAGACCGTGGGCAGGTTGATGCCAGTCTGCCAATCGATTTGGCTGGCGAAGTCTCCGATGGTCACCTGGCCGACCGTAATCGAGTCAGTCGGATCGGGTGTGGTCGGATCGGGCACCTTGATGGCGCCGCCCGCGACCTCCGTGCGCCCGTCGGTCTTGGTGTCATTGTAGGTGAAGCTGTTCTGCCAGTTGAACCCCCCGAACCGGATCGGAGTGGTAAAGCCGATGCTGGTGGTCCGCGTGTCCGATGTCGAGGGAATCGAATCGAGCACACCACCCGGGAGGATGGCCACCGGCACCGGGGTGACCGGGAAGTTGTTCTGATAACTGTTGGTGAAGGTAAATCCGGGTGACCAGGTGATGTCCTTGGTGATGTCGAGCGGCTTCGGGCTGATCGCCAGCGACGGGAGCTGCATGGTCACGCTGTTGTCGGACAGACTCTGCCGACGGTTGCCACCGAGCGAAATCGTGCCCCAGTTGTAGCGCTTGGAGAAGTTGGCCGCGCTGACGATCTGCTGGGTGGAGGCCAGCGGGTCGATGGCATTCCGTTGCTGGACGAATCCGCTGCTGGAGTAGTTCAGACTCAGGTTGAGCGACGTGGAGAGGTCGAAGTTCTGGCGGTGGTTCCATTGAATGCTGGTCGACCGGAGCCCGTCGTTTTCCGCCAGGCGGCTGTAGGCGATGGACCCGGTCAGGAAGCGATCGAGCCAGCGATACTGGGCGGCGCCCCCATACTGGACGTACCGGTCCGAGAACCAGTCGAGCTTGGCCGTGACGTCGAAATAGTCGTTGGGGGCCCAGTAGTAGCCGATATTGGTGATCTGCCGGTGGTATCCCGGGTTCTGGCGGACGATGTCGTTGAGGCCGAAGCGCGGGATCAGGATGCCGGAACGCCGCCCGGTCCGCGCGTCCTCGAAGATGAAGGGCAGCCAGAGGATAGGGACGTCCCGGACGAAGAGCACCGCCGGCCGAGCCACCATCACCGTCTTGGAGATCCACTTCACCTGCTTGGCGGAGAAGTGGTAGTGCGGCACTGGCAGGTCGCAACTGGTGATCTGCCCCTGCGCCGCGTACAACCGGGACGCACTCGAGTCCTGGGCAAGGTTCCCGCGCAGGAACCAGTCGGTGGCCCCCTGCTTGAAGGTGGTGAGAGCGTCGGTTACCACGCCGCGCCGGATGCAGGTGTTATACCGGATGCCCCCGAAGCCGGTCAGGACGGTTTCCCGGTCGAACAGGGCGGGATCGCCCGTCGCCCGCATGATGCAATCCGATTCCTGATACACGATCGAGTCGGCCTCCAGCGTGGTCAGCTCGCGCTTGGTGCTGGCCTCGCCCCGAAGAAACATCTCCCGCTCCTCAGCGAAAACGATCGCCGAGTCACTGCGAAATCGGGTCGCCTGATAGCCGGGCCGGAGCAGTAGATCTCGCATCACCGAGTCGTCCGGGGCGAAGCTGCGCCGCGGGCCGCTGGGAAGCCCGAGCCGCCGGGCCTCGGCGGTATCGAGCGCCTGGGAAGCTCGGCGTCGCGTGCTGTCGGCCGCGGTGGAATCGGTCCTCGGGATCCCCCTTCCCCGGGGCGCGGCACCCGGTACCTGGGCGGAGAGGAGCGTCACGGCGGAGAGGAGGATGGCGAGACACAGAAGGATCGCCGCACTAGGGAACCAGCGGCTGGCCTGCCGGCTCTGCGAGCGGGTTGGGTCGGACGCGACGAGCGCCCCGGGAAGGATTGCCTGGTCAAGAAACGCAAGCCCTGCGCGGAAGGCCGGTGCGCGGAAGTCCCCGAGGTGATCGAGGAATGCCATCTCCGCGCCCGGGCCAGTCATCACGGCGGCTCGGCCGGGGTTACCGGCCGAGCGTCTTGAGGCGATCGCGGGCCAAGGCCGCTTCGTCGGAGCGGGGGTAGTCGTGGATGACCCGCTGGTAATAGCTGCGCGCGGCATCCAGATCCTTCCGCCGCTCCGCGAGCAGCCCGAGCTTGTACAGCGAGGTCGCGGCGCGGGGCGACTGGGGGAAGCCCTCGACCACCTTGGCATAGTAGACCGCCGCGGAATCTGGCGCTTCGGCCGCGAAGGTCTCGCCGATGAAATAAGTAGCGTCGGAGGCCTGACTGCTGTTCGGATAGGCCCGAAGCATTTCCCGGAACCCCATGCGGGCCGTTCCGGGGCTGCCGCGACGCAGCTGCTGGAGGGACGCCGCGTACATCTGATCGGACGAGGGAGCGCCGGCCGCCGGGGCGTTGCCCGCTGCCGGTTGGGCGGTGCCGGTATCAAGCGCCGCGGGTGGCTGCACGTTCAATTGCTCGCTCCGGGCCTCGAGCTGGGTCTGCACCTCAGTCAGTCGCTGCTGACTCTGCCCCGTCAGCGCCTGCACCTGCACCAACTGCTGCTGGATGCTGATAAGGTCGTTGGCGACGTCTCCCTTAAACGTCGCGAGTTGCCCACTCATCAGCCCGACCCGCCTGCCGATGCCGTCCAGCGAATCCATGATGCGGCGCTGCATGCCGATGACGTCGGCCAGCTGGGAGGCCCGGACCGAATCGGCACGCTGGTTCTCCGCGCGGCCCAGGAGCACCTGTTCCTCCACCCGGCGCAAGTCGCCCTTGGAGGCACAGCCTCCAAGGGCGACCAGGGCGAGCCACGGTGCGGGCGATCGCAGTCCGCGCATCAGGGCATGCGCAGGTTGGTGCCGCCGGCGATCACCTCGAATTCGTCACGACGGTTCTGGAACCACGAATCCTCGTCGTGCCCGGTGGCGATGGGCCGCTCCTTCCCGTACGACACTACCTCGATCCGCGAGCCATCCACTCCCTTGTTCACCAGGTATTGCTTGGCAGCCGCCGCGCGGCGGTTGCCCAGCGCCAGGTTGTACTCATCCGAGCCGCGCTCGTCGCAGTGGCCGCTGATGCGGATCCGGACGGCAGCATTGGTGACCAGGATCGAGGCCTTGAGGTCGAGGACGGCGCGATCCTCGGGCCGGATATCCGACTTGTCGAAGTCGAAGTGGATCTTGTTCGCGATCTCGTTGAGCACCGAGGCGGTCATCCGGGCAGCGGCGGCGGCGGGATCCTCGGCCGCGGGCTGAGGCGCCGGGGCGGGCTGCGGAGCCGTGGGCGCCGGAGCGGGCGCCGGGGCCGGGGCCGGAGCGGGCGCCGGCTGAGGCGCCGGCTGCTCGGGAGCCTTCTTGCTGCCACAAGCCGCAGTGATGAGCGCGGCGGCGAGCGCCATCAGCACTCGGGACGGGGTACGCATCAAGACCTCCAAGGGTCTCAGTTGGAGCCTGGGGCGGGACCCGTCATGCGGCGGGACCACGCGGGGAGTCGAGCCTGCCCGATGAAGGTGAGCTGCCGAATGCGGCCAGTCATCAGATCGATGACCCACAACTGCCGCTGACCGCTGCGATCCGAAACGAAGGCGATGTGCCGGCCATCCGGTGCCCACGTTGGATCCTCGTTGCGGCCGCTGGAGGTAAGCTGACGGACTCGGCGGCTGGCCACATCGAGGACGAAGATCTGCGGTGTGCGATCCACTTCGCGGTGGAAGACCACACTGGCGCCGTCGGGGGACCACTCGGGTGCGTTGGAGGAGCCGGTCGCGCCGAAGTCGAAGGGGGCGAGAAGCTCCTGATCCGTGCCGTCGATGCCCATCACGTAGATCTGCGGCTGCCCGGCGCGCGTCGAAACGAACGCCATCCTCCGCCCATCGGGAGCGAAGGTGGGGGAAAGATTATCGGCAAAGCGACCCACGGTCAACCGCTGTGCGCAACAGTTTTGTGCGATGTCCACGGTGAAGATGTCGGTGCCTTCCTCGCTGGACCGCGCATAGGCAAGGAGCCGCCCGTCGGGGGAGAAGGCCGGTGTGATATTCAGCACAGTCGATGTGCCGGTGACCATGGTCCGCTGGCCGTTCGCCAGGTTCAGGATCATGACCGGGCCCGTGCCTTCGAGAAACCGGGTATAGGCGATGCGCCCACCGTCCGGGCTCCAGGCGGGCGAAAGCACCTGCTCCCCTGCAGGGGAGAGGACCGCGGTGGCGGCTCCGTCGCTGTCGATGCGATAGAGTTTGTGATCCACGACGAACGCAATTTGTGATGCCGCCGCCCCTGGGGTCCCGCTGATCCAGCGCACCACTTCGTCCGCGACCCCGTGGACCGCCATCCGGAACCCCAGGTCGAAGGGCGCCGGGAGAGTGAAGCGTTGCTCGCGTCGGATTGCGCCGGCGGCGACATCATGCACCCGCGCCACGGTGCCGGGCCCCTCCTGGGTCACTTCCACAGCGAAGTCGGCTCCGAGGGTTCGGAACAGCGCGTAGTTGAGGGTCCGGCCGCCCGGCCCAGCCGCCGCCCGTGCCCCACTGTCGGTGGGGCTCAGCGGGATGACTTCGAAGCGGTCACTGTAATCGAGATCTCGGGTGAGGATGGCACGGACCGAGTCGAGGCCTACCCCCGGTAGCACCACCACCGAGGGCCGGACGCCAGGACGATAGTCGATGCCGACCCGAACGCCGCCAGGGGGGTGAAGGGTGTCCTGCGCGCGGAGCGCGGCGGGAAGGGCGAGGATCAGCGCGAGCAGCGCGCGATGGGTGCGGATCATTGGGTGCGCGGAGTGAAGTAGAAGGACACCGGCAACACGTCGGCCTGATAGCCGTCGGGCAGCGGACCGAATGCCCGGCTGGAACCCGCCGCCTCGATCGCGCCTTGGGCGGAGAGATCGAACGAGAAGCTGCCCGAGGGCGTGGTCAGGTGAATCTCCCGGACCGAGCCGTCACGCAGGATGAGAAAACTGACCTCCGCCTTCAGCGGGGCGTTCCCCAGAGGCCGCTGCCAGCGTCGGTAGACCTCCTGGACGATGTTCCGGAGGTACTCCGGGTAGGGAAACTGCATCCCGGGCGTGCTGACCGTCGCCACATCGCTCCCCGTGCTCGGCGTCTCTCCCGGCAGCGGCGTGACCGGCGGCGTGGTCTTGGGGTTGGGCTCGGTGCGGGGCACCGGCTTCGGCGCGGGCGGCTTGGGTTTCTCGGGTGCAGGCTTGGGCGGCTTCGGGATCGGTTTCGCC
>Ga0187780_10003293_pt1 | contig 12209 bp, 10 predicted proteins | sample 1015_Q2_SP10_20__FD_132429 | JGI IMG/M metagenome (GOLD analysis project Ga0187780, IMG submission 132429) | Tropical peat soil microbial communities from peatlands in Department of Meta, Colombia - 1015_Q2_SP10_20_MG | ecosystem: Environmental > Terrestrial > Soil > Wetlands > Peat | place...
CGACCAGCGTGAAGCCGCGCTCCCCTCGTGGTGCGCGTCGTGCCGCCCAGCGTCTCAACTGATCGCCACCGAGACGTTCGTGGGTGACGAGGAGCTCGTGCTGAGGGACACCGTGTTGGAGCCCTTCGTCACGCCCATGTCGTTTGCGTTGACGGTGAAGGTCGTCGACGCCGACACGACCGGAACGGTGATCGTCACCTGTCCGCTGGCGTTCGTGACGCCGTAGAGATAGACAGCAGAGGAAAGGCCGGTCGGAGCGCCCGTCACCTCGACGCGCGCGTTCCCGTCGGCGTTTCCCCCCTTCGTGACCGTCACCTTGATCTGCTTCGTCGTCGAGAACGTCGTCGACGAGAACTTCACGTTCACGCTCTGGGTCAGCGTCGTCGGATAGTTGGACGGAACGGTCACGGCCGTACCCGGGCTCCAGTTACCGCCGCTGTTCGACCAGGCGGTCACGTAGTACTGGTTGAAGAGCGGCGTCTGGCCGAGGACGTTCGGCGGCAGGGACACCGTCTGTCCGTTCGCGTACTGGCAGGTGGTGAACGTGACGGAGCTCTGCGGGGAGGAGATCGTCTGCGTCTGCACGCCGCAGCGCGACGAGTCGAGCGAGACGGTCGCCCCGCTCGTGTAGGGAGCTCCGCTCGAGCTCTGGACGTTCACCGTCAGGGAGGTGGGCAGATACATGCGCAGGACCCCCGTCGAGCTGAGGCCCGGCGTCGACGGGATCGACGACGCGCTCCCGGGCGAGATGTCGTCGGGGAAGACCTTGTAGCCGGTGAGCGTGGTAGCGAGCGTGTACACAGGAGTGCTGCTCGCCGCGCTGTCGAGCGCCGGGAAGAGCACGGTGCCGGAGCCGTCCGTCGTGTCGTTCCGGTTGAGCACCGGGTTGGTGTCCGGCCCTCCCGTGATGTTCACGTTCGCGCCTGCGAGCGGCAACGCCGTCACCGCGTCGACGACCTGGCGCTTGACCTGCACCCACGTCGAGCCGGCGTAGGGCGGTGCCGAGGCGGAGGAGACGTACGTCGTGTCCTGCGCGAGCTGGTGGCCGTCGCTGTTCCGCGTGATCGTGACGACGACCTTCTTGTAGTCGGCGTTCGTGACGTAGGCGGTCGGGATCGGGTCGGCGACCCAGGTCACCTGCCGCGCGATCGTCACCGCCTCGCCTCCCGGGAGGCTCGCCGCGGTGTTCGCCACGAGGCTGCCCGCAGGGTTGCCGTTCACGGTGCCGACCGAGGTGTAGGTCAGCGCCCGGATCGCCTCGATCTCCGTCTGTGCGAGCTGGTCCGCCCCGGTCCGCTCGCGCGAGAGCTTGGCGATGGCCGCTCCCTGGGAGATGATCGCCGAGATCGGCACCGAGACGATCGCGAGCATGACGCCGGCCAGGAGGACCTCGATCAGCGTGAAGCCGGCCTGCGCGCGAAGCGCGCGGAGCCACGTGACAGAGGTTGCGCCGCACGGCGACGCGATTCCGGACCTACCCTCGCCCTGCAATCCGCCTACTCCTGCCACGGTTGCGCCAGCCGACCGCGGCCCGCCCGACTCCTGCCTTCCACATCCGTATCGGCGACGGCAGGCCGGGAGGTGAGCGCCGGGATCCCCCGTGTCAGGGACGGCGGAGGTTCGCGCTAGCCGGAGTCGGGCTCCTCTCCCGCCATCCGCAGCCCGATCTCCTCGATGCTGTCGCGATTCCTCACCTCGGACAGCCGGCCCTCGTACATGACGACGATGCGGTCGTTGAGGGCGAGGATCTCGTCCAGGTCCTCGCTGAGCAGCACGACCGCGGTCCCGCGCCCGGCGGCCTGCAGGAGGTACGAGTGCACAGTCGCAACCGCGGAGACGTCCAGGCCGCGCGTCGGCGACGCCGCGACGAGCACCTTCATCTCGCCGGCGAACTCGCGCGCGATGACGACCTTCTGCAGGTTCCCGCCCGACAGGTTCGCGGCCTGCACGTCCGGGCCGGGCGCCCTGATGTTGAACTCCTCGATCGCCTTCTCCGCGTTCGCACGCATCCGCCGGAGGCGCAGGAGCGGGCCGAAGGAGCTCTCGCGGTACGACCGCAGCTCGAGGTTCATCGCGAGCGACAGGCTGGGGGAGACGCCCGTCCCGAGCCGGTCCTCGGGGACGTAGCGGATGCCGGCGTCGAAGGCCGCCCGCACGTCGCCCCGCTTGAGCAGCCGGCCGTCGACCCGGATCGCTCCCTTCGTGCTCGGCCTGACGCCTGCGATCGTCTCGGCGAGCTCGCGCTGGCCGTTGCCCGCCACGCCGGCGACGGCGACGATCTCGCCGGCGCGGACGGCGAGCGAGACGCCCTTCACCGCCGGAGCGCCGCGGTCGCCGTCGGCCCAGACGTCGCTCATCTCGAGCACCGCGCCCTCGCCGTCGAGGTCGCGGGCCGTGCGCTGCACCGTCTCGACATCGTGGCCGATCATGAGCGACGCGAGCGACTGCGGCGTCGCGTCGGCCGTCGGCACGGTGGCGACGACCTTGCCGGCGCGAAGCACGGTCACGCGGTCGGACACCGCCTTCACCTCGTGCAGCTTGTGCGAGATGAACACGACCGTGCGACCCTCGGCCGCGATCTCGCGCAACGTCGTGAAGAGCGTCTCCGACTCCTCGGGCGTGAGCACCGCGGTCGGCTCGTCGAGGATGAGCACGCGCGCGTCCTGGTAGAGCGCGTTGAGGATCTCGACTCGCTGCTGTTCGCCGACCGAGAGCTGCCAGATGTGCGCGTGCGGGTCCACCGGCAGGTGGTAGCGCTGTCCGAGCTCGCGCACCTGGCTCTCGACGGCGCGCGGGTCGATGCGAAACCGCCGGCCCGCACCACGGCGGTCGCCGAGGACGAGGTTCTCGGCGACGGTGAAGCGCTCGACGAGCCGGAAATGCTGGTGGACCATGCACACGCCCGCGTCGATCGCGTCGCGCGGCGACTGGAAGGCAACGGGCTCGCCGGAGAGGAGGATCCGGCCCTCGTCCGCGTGGTAGAGGCCGGTGAGGATGTGCGAGAGCGTCGTCTTGCCGGCGCCGTTCTCGCCGAGCAGCGCGTGCACCTCGCCGGCGGCCGCCTCGAAGTCGACGCGGTCGTTCGCGACGACGCCGGGGAAGCGCTTCGTGATCCCTCGCATCGAGACCGCAGGCACTGCGGCGCTCACTAGTGCTCCTCTCGCACGTACGGGACGCCGAGGGCACTCGGCGCACCGAGCCTGCGGCGGGCCGTGCCCGAGGAGACGACCACGAGCACGACGATCGTCATGACGTAGGGGAGCGAGTTCGTCCACAGCACCGTCGGCCCGAGACTGATGTTGCGTGCCTGCAGCTGCGGGGCGAGCGACTGCAGCGCGCCGAAGAAGTACGCGCCGACGAGGCAGAGCTCGGGCCGCCAGAAAGAGAAGATGACGAGCGCGATCGCGATCCAGCCCGCGCCGCCCGTGATCCCGTCCACCCACTGGGGCGTGATCGCGAGGGTGATCGAGGCTCCCGCGACGCCGGCGAATGCGCCCCCGACGAGCGTGTGCGCATACCGGTACGCGGTGACGTTGATGCCCATCGTGTCGGCCGCGGCGGGGGACTCGCCGACGGCGCGCACGTTCAGGCCCGGCCGTGTCCGTGACAGGTAGAGCCCGACCGCGATCACGCACAGCCACGAGACGTAGACGAGGATGTTCTGACCGAAGAGGATCGGGCCGACGACCGGCAGGTTCTGCATGCCCTTCGGGAGCAGGGCGTGGAAGCTGTGCGTCGCGGGGATGTCGGCGAGGTTCAGGTTGTTGCCGAGATAGGAAGAGAGCCCGACGGCGCCGGCGAAGATCGTCAGCGCGAGGCCGGAGACGATCTGGTTCGCGCGCAGCGTGACGACGAGGAACGCGTGGATCGCGGCCATGGCCGTTCCCGCGACCGCGCCGACCACGATCGCGAGCGCAAGCGTCAGCCCGGCGTTCGCGTGCACGCGCTCGACCGTCCAGAACCCCATCACCGCGCCGACGAGCATCATCCCCTCGACGCCGAGGTTGAGCACGCCGGAGCGCTCCGCGAGCAGCTCGCCGAGCGCTGCGAACAGGAGCGGCGTCCCGTACGTGACGCCCGAGGCGACGAGGACGACGAGGAGCGAGTTGTTCACGCGGCGGGCTCCGGTGCGCGGGCAGGCGCCGCTGTGTCGTGCGTCGTCTTGCGCGTGATGCGGATGCGGTGGCGCGACAGGATCTCGCCGCCGAGTGCGGAGAAGAGGATGATCCCCTGGATCACCCCGACGAGGCCGGCGGGGAAGCTCGGCCCCTGCAGCGCGTTGCCGGCGTTCTCGAGACCGCCCAGCAGGAACGCGATGAGAACGACCGCGAACGGGTTGTAGCGGCCGAGCGCCGCGACGACGATGCCGGTGTAGCCGTAGCCGATCTTCTGCAGGCCGTTCGGGTCGCCGTCGAGCGCGTGGCTGAAGTCGCCCACCTGGCTCGCGCCGCCGAGCCCCGCGATCGCGCCGGAGACGGCCATGACGGCGAGGATCTTCCGGCGCATGCGCACGCCCGCGTACCGGGCGGCGCGCGGCGAGTCGCCGAGCACCCGCGCCTCGAAGCCGAAGCGGGTCAGCCGATAGAGGATCCAGAGCACGACGGCGGCGCCGACGCCGAAGAACGCGCCGAGGGGGATCGTCGTCCCGCCCTGGACGTGCAGGGTCCAGCCGGGCCAGACCGCGTTGGGAGGGAGCGGCTTCCCGGTCGGGAACACGGTCGCGTTGAAGCCCTTCGTCTGCCGCCAGTACGACTCGCTCTCGAAGATGAGGTACGTGAGGAGGAGCCCGGCGACGTAGTTCAGGAGGAGCGAGGTGAGGATCTCGTTCGTCCTGAAGAACGCGCGCAGGATCCCGGGGATGAGAGCCCACGCGAGTCCTCCGAGCATCCCGGCGACGACCATCGCGGCGATCGGGAACGGCGCCGGGCCGCCGCGGCCGCCGAAGTAGAGGCCGGCGGCGGCTCCGGTGATGGCGCCGAGGTACATCTGGCCCTCGGCGCCGATGTTGTAGAGCTTCATGCGGAACGCCGCCGCGGCCGCGAGCCCCATGAAGGCGAGCGGGGTGGCGACGATGAGCGTCTGGTCGATCGACTGCTTCTCGAGGAACGCGGCGTCGAAGAGCTGCCGGTATGTCGAGACCGGGTCGTGCCCGGTCACGACGAGCACGACGGCTGCGACGAGGAAGGCGAAGACGACGGATCCGAACGGGACCGCGACCGTCAGCCAGCGCGGCCGCCGCAGTCGCTGCTCAACGCTGATCCGCACGTGTGCCTCTCATCCGATAGGTGCAGGGAGGGGGCGCCGAGGCCGGCGCCCCCTCGCCCGTGTCGCCTTAGCCCTTCGGGCTCCCGATCACGCCCTTGACGAACCAGTTCATGCCGTAGAGGCTGTTCGTGCCGCCCTTCAGGACGTCCATCTTCACGCCCTTGGCGACGAGCAGCTTGCCGGTCTGGTCGTAGAGCGGGCCCTCGAACTCGTAGAAGGTCCCGTTCTCGATCTTCTTCTCGACGGCCAGGATCTTCGCCTTCTCGGCCGCGGTCACGCCCGGACCGAAGGGGGCGAGCGTCGTGAAGCCGTCGTTGATCGTGCCGTAGTAGAAGCCGGGCGTCCACCTGCCGGCCATCGCTTCCTTGACGCGCTTCAGGTAGTAGAGACCCCAGTTGTAGACCGATGCCGTGAGCCACGACTTCGGCGCGAACTTCGACGAGTCGCTGTCGTAGCCGACCCACGGGTCCCCTATGGACTCGGCGAACTGGCCGGTCGCCGGCGAGTCGACGTTCTGGCCGAGCACGTCGACGCCGGCCGCGACGAGGCTCTGCGCCGCCTTCTTCTCGGCCGCCGGGGCGAACCAGGAGTGCGTCCACACGACGCGGACGGTCGCGCCCGGGTGCGCGTACTGCGCGCCGAGCGTGAAGGCGTTCGCATGCCGGACGACCTCGGGGATCGGATACGCGAGGACGTCGCCGATCTTGCCGGTCTTGCTCGCATAGCCCGCGGCCATCCCGGACAGGAAGATCGTGTCCTCGGCCCGTCCGAAGTACTCGGACACGTTCTTGGACACGAGCGTGCCGGTCGCCTGCTCGAACTTGATGTTCGGGTACTTCGCCGCGATCTGCGGGGTGACGTACCCGTACGACGTCGCGAAGATCATCTGGTAGCCCTGCGCGGCGAGGCTGGCAACAGCCTGGTTGAACTGGGCACCGACCGCGATGTTCTCCTTGTACGTCGTCTGGACCTTGCTGCCGAGCATCTTCTGCACGTACAGCCGGCCGGCGTCGTGCGCCTGCGACCATCCGCCGTCGTTGTGCGGCCCGACGTAGATCCAGGCCACCTTGAACGGACCGGCGCTGTGCTTCGCGGCCCCGGTGCTCGCCCCGATCAGCGCGACCGTGGCGGTGAGGAGCGCTGCGAGCACAAGCCTTCTCGTCGTCTTCATCTCATCTCCTTCTGGTCGGGCAATCGCCGCCAGCGACGTTCCCGTACCGGTTGCAGACACGAACACTCTCCCGGATCCCCACCTCCGCTCCATCCGGGGCCGGACTGAGCTCGTCGGCGGGAACATACCGAGGATCGCCGCGCGGTCATTCGGCCACGATCCAGGTTCCGGTCTCGCCGGCGAGCGCCCGCTCGACGCTGCCCGGGTCGGTGATGAGCGCGGTGGCGCCGCCCCGATCGAGGAACCGGATCACGGCCTCGATCTTCGGGGCCATGCTGCCCGGGGCGAAGTGACGCCCCTCGGCGAGGCGCTCCTTGGCCTCGGCGAGGGTCATCCTGGCGACCGGGCGCTGCTCGGGCGTCCCGTAGTCGAGCGCCACCTGCTCGACCGCCGTCGTGATCAGCAGCAGCTCGGCGCCGATGCGCGTGGCGAGCAGCGAGCAGGCGAGATCCTTGTCGATCACCGCCGCCACCCCGGTCAGGTTGCCGTCGGCGTCGGCGACGACGGGGATGCCCCCGCCGCCGGCCGCGATGACGACGAACCCGGCGTCGACGAGCGACCGGATCGCGTCCTCCTCGACGATCCGCAGGGGATTCGGAGAGGCCACGACGCGCCGCCAGCCGCGGCCGGCGTCCTCGAGGACGTCCCAGCCGTCGCGTTCCCGCCGTTGCGCCGCCGTGGGCTCGTCCATGAAGGATCCGATCGGCTTCGTCGGATGCGAGAAGGCCGGATCGTCGGCCGCGACCTCCATCTGCGTGACCACTGCGACGGCGTGACGGTCGAGCCCGAGCCGCCGGAAGTCGCTCTCGAGGTTCTGCACGAGCGCGTAGCCGATCGCGCCCTGGCTGTCGGCCCCGCAGACGTCGAGCGGCACCTCGTGCAGCTCGTGCGCTGCCAGCTCGGAGCGGCGCAGGATGAAGCCGACCTGCGGCCCGTTGCCGTGACCGATCACGACGTCCCAGCCGTCCTTGATCATCGAGGCGACGTGCCAGCACGTCTCGCCGGCCGCGATGTACTGGTCGCGCACCGTCTGGTGCGCCTTGTCCTTGATCAGCGAGTTGCCGCCGATCGCGACGACGGCGCGCTTGCCGCTCATTGCGCGTATCCGCCCATCGTCAACGCCATCAGCGCCTTCGCCGTGTGCATCCGGTTCTCGGCCTCGTCCCATATGACCGAGTGCGGCCCGTCCATGACGGCGTCCGTCACCTCGCGGCCCCGGTCGGCGGGCAGGCAATGCATGTAGAGGACGTCCGGCTTCGCGAGCGCGATCTTGTCCTCGTCGCAGATCCATTCGGCGAACGCCCCCGACTCTGCGAGCGCCTTCGACCCGTCGCTGAATGCGTCGAGCCGGCCCCACGACTTCGGGTAGACGACGTCCGCGTCAGCGAACGCCTCCTCCATGCTGTCGACGTGCGTGATCGTCGAGCCTGCCGCCTTCGCGGCCTGCTCGGCCTTCACCATCACCTCGGGCATCAGCTCGAAGCCCGGCGGGTGCGCGAGGACCACGTCCATCCCGAAGCGCGGGAACAGCGTCGCCACACCCTGCGGAACGGAGAGCGGGCGGGCGTACGACGGCGCGTAGGCCCAGGTCATCGCGACCTTGAGCCCGCGCAGGTTGTCGCCACGGTGCTCGCGAAGCGTCATCAGGTCGGCGAGCGTCTGCGTCGGATGGTCGACGTCGCATTGCATGTTGATGACCGGGATGTCCGCCCAGCGCGCGATCTCGCGGATCCAGCCGTTCGCCTCGTACGGTGCGAGGTCGTGCCGGATGGCGATCCCCTCGCCGAAGCGCGAGAGCGTCAGCGCGGTGTCCTTCGGGCTCTCGCCGTGCGAGACCTGGGTCTTGTCCGAGTCGAGGAAGATCGCGTGGCCGCCGAGCTGGGTCATGCCCGTCTCGAACGCGTTGCGCGTACGAGTCGACTTGTCGAGGAAGAGAAGGTAGATCGTCTTGTCGGGGAGCAGCCGGTGCGGCCGCCCGGCCTTGCGCGCTGCCTTGAGCTCGGCGGCGACGGCGAGCGTCTCCTCGATCTCGTCCACGGTCCAGTCGATCGTCTCGATGTAGTCGCGTCCGGCGAGGGTCGCGCGGTCGACGCCAACGGTTGTGCTCATCGTTCTCTCGCTTTCATGAGTTCCTGTTGTCCGAGCCCGAGTCCGGCGTACTCGGGAATCGCCCTCTGGCCCGGCACGTCCGGGACCGGCGCCGGGCCGGCCGTCGTCGCCGGCAGCCGGATGCCGACGAGATCTTCGGGGGTGGCCGGGGCGCGGTTCAGCATCCGCCCCGTCGCGTCGCGCAACGCGGCGACGACGGCAGACGTCGCGACGACCGTCGCCATCTCGCCGACGCCCTTCACGCCCAGAGGCGCGCCGGGCTCCGGGACCTCGACGAGCTCGGTCACGATCGGCGGTGCGTCGAGGATCGTCGGGATCAGGTAGTCGGTGAAGGAGGCGTTGCGTATGTTCCCGTCCTCGAGCTGCAGCTCCTCCATCACGGCGAGGCCGAGCCCCATCGCCGTCCCGCCCTCGACCTGCCCCGTCGCCCCCTGCGGGTTGAGCACGCGGCCGGCGTCCTGCACCGCGGCGACCTGGAGCACGCGGACGAGGCCGAGCTCCGCGTCCACCTCGACGACGGCGCGCTCCGCCGCGAAGGCGAAGGCGACGTGCGGCTCGCCCTGCCCGTTCTCGTCGAGCTCGGTCGTCGGGCGGTGGTGGTACGTGAACGTGCGCGAGATCGGCTCCTCCAGCGGCCGCTTCCCGAGCTCCTGCTTGATCTCGGCACAGGCGCCGAGGACGGCGCCTCCGCTCATCGTCGTCTGCCGCGACGCGGAGGTGGACCCGGCCGACCCGCTCTCGGTCGTCGCGGGCTCGACGACGACCTCCTCGACGCCGAGCTCGCTACGCACGATCTGCGCGAGCACCGTGTAGAGGCCCTGCCCGTACTCGACCGCGGCGGTGCGGATGCTCGCGACCGGTCCGTCGGGCCCCGGCCGCACGGTGACGGTCGCCTCCGCGGCGTCGTCGAAGCCCTCGCTGTAGGCGATGTTCTTGTAGCCGACGGCGTAGCCGATGCCGCGCCGCAGCGACTCGCCGCGGCCGACGTTGCCGGCACCGCCCGGATAGGAGATCGGGTCGCGGCCCGAGGCCGGCTCCTCCGGCGGCAGCGGCATCGCCGCCAGCCGCTCGATCACCTCGCGCACGGGGGCGCTGCCGGTGACGACCTGCCCCGTCGGCAGCACCGAGCCCGTGTGCAGCGCGTTCCTCAGGCGCAGCTCGAGCGGGTCCATGCCGAGCTCGGCGGCGAGCGCGTCCATCGCCGACTCGTACGCGAAGCAGACCTGCGGCGCGCCGAAGCCGCGCATCGCGCCGCACGGTGGAGTGTTGGTGTACACGACCGTGCCCTCGACCCGAACGTTCGGCACCTCGTAGGGGCCGGCGGCGAGCGTCGACGCGTTCACGATCACCGCAGGCGACGACGAGGCGTAGGCGCCGCCGTCGAGCAGCAGGCGAACGTCGCATGCGACGAGATGACCGTCCCGCGTGGCGCCGTACCGGATCCACGTCCGAGACGGATGGCGGTGCACGTGCCCGTGGAAGGACTCCTCGCGGCCGTACGACATCCGCACGGGCCGCCCGGTGTGCAGCGCGAGCAGCGACGCATGGATCTGCATGTGCACGTCCTCCCGCGAGCCGAACGCGCCGCCGACGCCGGCGAGCGTGATCCGCACCCTCTCCTCCGGCAGGCCGAGGCACGGCGCGATCTGCTGGCGGTCGACGTGGAGCCACTGCGTGGCGACGTACAGGTCGACGCCGCCGTCGGACGCCGGCACGGCGAGGCCGGCTTCGGGGCCGAGGGCGGCCTGGTCCTGCGTCGCCGTCTCGTAGTAGCCCTCGACCCAGACGTCCGCTTCCGCAGTCTCGAGGTCGCCGTGGACGATGTGGACGTGACGCAGGACGTTGCCGAAGTCGTGCACGCGCGGCGCGTCCGGCCGCAGAGCCTTCTCCATGTCGGTGACGGGCTCGAGCGGCTCGTAGTCGACGGAGATCGCGGCCGCAGCCTGCCGGGCCTCCTCGAGGGTCCCCGCGGCGACGACGGCAACGGGCTCGCCGGTGTAGCGCACGACCCCGTCGGCGAGCACGGGCTGGTCGCAGAACTCGAGCCCGAACGTCCGGCGGGCCGGCAGGTCGTCGGCGATCAGCACCGCCGCGACGCCCGGGCCGCGGCGGGCCGCGGCGAGGTCGATCGCGCGGATCCGCGCCGACGCGTGCGGGCTGCGCAGCGTGAAGCCCCAGAGGCTGTTCTCCGCATCGAGGTCGCTGCCGTACGCGAACGCGCCCGTCACCTTCGGGATGCCGTCGACACGGCGCGCGCTCGTCCCGATGCCGCCGACCGTGGGCGTGGCGGTCGTGCTCACGCCGGCTCCGCAGCGGCGAGGTGCACCGCGTCGAGGATCTTCTGGTAGCCCGTGCAGCGGCAGAGGTTGCCGGCCAACGCCTCGCGGATCGTCTCGTCAGTCGGCGCCGGGTCGCGCTCGAGCAGGTCGACGGCGGCGACGACCATCCCCGGCGTGCAGAAGCCGCACTGGACCGCCCCGGCGGCGAGGAAGGCGTCCTGCACCGCGTGCAGCCGCTCTCCGTCGCCGAGGGACTCGACCGTTCGCACCGCCGCGCCGTCCGCCTGGACCGCGGGCACGAGACAGGCGCACACGAGCTCGCCGTCGAGCCAGGCCGAGCAGGATCCGCATTCGCCCTGCTCGCACGCGTTCTTCGAGCCGGAGAGGCCGAGCTCGTCGCGGAGCAGCGCGAGCAGGCTCGCGCCGGGCCAGACGTCGACCTCGCAGTCGCGACCGTTGACGGTGGTGCGGATCAGCACGCGCCGGCGCTCCGGTCTGCGAGCGTCCACCGCAGCGCCCGCCGCGCGAGCACCTCGACGGCGTGCCGCCGGTACGCGGCGGAGCCGCGCACGTCGTCGATCGGCCGCGCGGCGAGCGCCGCGAGGCGTCCGAACTCCGCTGCCGCCTCCTCCGGGAGCCCCCGCTCGGGGTCGTCCCACGGGACGACGTCGGCCGCGAACGCCTCCGCGTCGGGCGCGCGGACGACGGTCGGTGCGACCGAGCCGAGCGCAAGCCTGACCGTGCGCGCGCGCAGGTCGAGCTGAAGGCAGAGGCCGGCGATCGCGATCACCATCGCGTTGCGCGTTCCGACCTTGGCGAACGAGCCGGGTCCGTCCGGCGCCTGCCATTCGACGCCGAGGACGAGCTCGTCGGGAGCGAGGGTCGTTCGCTTCGGCCCGATGAAGAAGGCGTCCCAGGCCTCGCGCCGCTCCCCTCGTGTCGACCCGACCACGACGGCGGCACCGTATGCGGCGAGCACCGGAATCGCGTCGCCGGCGGGGGACGCGGTGCCGACGTTGCCGCCGATCGTGGCACGGCTCCTGATCTGCGGCGAGCCGACCGACCGCGCCGCCTCGACGAGCGGCCGGAACTCGCCGAGCTCCCGGCCGATGCGGGCGAAGGTCATCCCCGCGCCGACGAAGACGGCGCCGTTCTCGCGGCGCCAGGACCTCAGCTCCTGGACCCGGGAGAGATCGAGGAGCGCGGGCGGCCGCGCGCGGCCGAAGTTCACCGCGACCATCAGGTCGGTGCCGCCGGCGACCGGGACGGCCTCGGGATGCGCCGCGCGGAGCGCGAGCGCCTCCTCGAGCGAGCGCGCCAGCAGCGCCTCCATCAGACCGCGAAGGCGTCGATCATCGCCGGTACGTCGTCGCCGAGGGGGTACA